>ENA-OQJN01000015-OQJN01000015.1-human-gut-metagenome-genome-assembly--contig:-NODE-15-length-93503-cov-4.378202_pt1 | contig 93503 bp, 89 predicted proteins | sample MGYA00242610_ERZ504777 | MGnify/ENA primary metagenome ERZ504777 (study PRJEB26092, sample SAMD00036350) | human gut metagenome | host: Homo sapiens | study: EMG produced TPA metagenomics assembly of... | reverse complement strand
GCGCAACGCCATCAACGAGGCCCGCAAGCTGCACATCCCCATCGTCGCCATCGTGGACACCAACTGTGATCCCGACGAGATCGACTACGTCATCCCCGGCAACGACGACGCGATCCGCGCTGTCAAGCTGATCGCTGGCGCTATGGCTGACGCTGTGCTGGAAGGCAAGCAGGGCAACCAGGAGGCCGCTCCCGCTGAGGACGCAGCAAACGCCTGATTTCCCGAAATTCTCACAAACCAACAAATACTGTGTAAGGGAGAATACCAAAATGGCTATTACTGCAAAGGACGTTATGGAACTGCGCAAGCAGACCGACTGCGGCATGATGGAGTGCAAGAAGGCTCTGACCGAGGCTGACGGCAACTTCGAGAAGGCTGTCGAGATCCTGCGTGAGCGTGGTCTGGCTACCGCCGCCAAGAAGGCAAGCCGCGTGGCTGCCGAGGGCATGGTCTACGCTGATTACTGCCCCGCGTGCAAGGTGGGCGTCGTCATCGAGGTCAACGCCGAGACCGACTTCGTCGCCAAGAACGACAAGTTCGTCGCCTTCGTCAAGGAGGCCACCAAGGTCATCATGAAGCAGGACCCCGCTGATGTCGAGGCTCTGATGGCATGCAAGACCGAGAGCGGCGAGACCGTCGATGAGGCTCTGAAGAACCTCATCCTGGTCATCAAGGAGAACATCAAGGTCCGCCGTTTCGTCCGTTACGAGGGCGTCTGCTCTGCATACGTCCACGGCGGCGGCACCCACGGCATCCTGGTCAACTTCGAGACCACCAACGGCATCGAGGCCAAGGACGAGTTCGCTGCATACGGCAAGGATGTTGCCATGCAGGTCGCAGCTGCCAACCCCAGCTACGTCGATGAGGCTGCTGTCCCCGCTGAGGTCGTCGCCAAGGAGAAGGAGATCCTCCTCGCTCAGATGGCCAACGACCCCAAGAACGCCAACAAGCCCGACGCTGTCAAGCAGAAGATGATCGAGGGCAAGATCAAGAAGTACTTCAAGGAGAACTGCCTGGTCGATCAGGAGTTCGTCAAGGACGGCGACCTGACCGTCGGTCAGTACACTGCCAAGGTCGCAAAGGACCTGGGCGGCGACATCAAGGTCATCAAGTTCACCCACTTCGTCAAGGGCGAGGGCCTGGAGAAGCGTTCTGACGACTTCGCTGCTGAAGTCGCAAGCATGGTGAAGTAAGCCAGCTTCTACTGCTGAAGTAAACGAGAGCCGCAGTGCCTGTAACAGGGCGCTGCGGCTCTTTTGTTTGTATTTGCGCGGCAAATGTGCTATTATGAGGGCTATATAAAAGAGGGGAGAAGAAATCATGAAGATCGAACCCAGAACATTCACCCTGCCCAGCGGGGAAGTGCTGACGGTGCGCAGCTTGTGCGCGGACGATGCAGAGGCGCTGAATGCATTCCGCTATGCGATCTACAGCGAGACCTATTTTATGGCCCGATACCCGGAGGAAGGCGCGAATCTGGAAACGGTGCAAACCGGGCTTGCAGCCTGCGGGAAAAGCCCGGTGAACTTTGAGGTAGGCGCCTTTGCCGGAGAAAAGCTGGTGGGGGAGTTTGGCGTTGCACAGGTGCGGCCGCATATCAAATACCGCCATCGTGCCGTAATGGGCATCTCTGCCCGGAAAGAGTATTGGGGCTGCGGTCTGGGGAGCTATCTGATGCAGCTGGCCATTGACCAGACCCGGGCCAACGGCTTCGAGCAGTTGGAGCTGGGGGTGTACAGCGATAACGCCCGCGCCATCCATCTCTATGAGAAGGTTGGGTTTGAGCGCTATGGCATCCAGCCCCGGGCCTTTAAGCTGAAGGACGGCACCTACCGGGATGAGATCATCATGGTGAAGATGCTGTAACCGGAACAGAACAAAAACGCCGCCGACGGTCCAAAAGCCGTCAGCGGCGTTTTGCTTATTCAGTCAACAGCGGTCAATGGATCAGGCATTGGCCTCGCTGTTGTGCTCGGCCTTCTTGTAGGCGGAGAAGGAGTGGAACACGATGTTCAGGCCCAGAACGATCAGCAGCACAGCCAGGATGAGCTGCAGGCCGTTGGCGATGAACACAGCGCCCCAAGTGGTCTCACCGGCAGGGATGGTGACAGCAGCGGCATTGCTGATGGCCTTGACCATCGCCATGAGACGCTGCACCAGAGCGGTGAAGGTGACGCAGAGCATGATGATGAGCGGGGGAAGAGCATCTTGTTGCTGCGGCCGGTGACCTTCAGGAAGACGCACAGGGTAGACAGGACCAGAGCGCTCAGCAGCTGGTTTGCAGAACCGAACAGGGGCCAGATGTTGGCGTAGCCGATCTTGGTCAGGATGAAGCCGAACACCAGAGTGATGAAGGTGGAGAAGTAGACGTTGCAGAGCAGCTTGCGCCAGCCCTCAGCGTGCTCCATGTCGTCCACGCTGAACAGCTCCTGGAAGCTCATGCGGCCGATACGGGCCACGGCATCCAGACTGGTCAGAGCCAGTGCGGAAACGCACATGGTCATAAAGACGGTAGCGGCATAGGCGGGGACACCGAACATCTCAAAGAAGCCGGCGACGCCGCGGCTGAAGATCTGGAAGGGAGTGCCGGCGGCGGGGGTGCCGTCGGCAGCGGCAGCAGCACCGGCGACGCAGAGGGCCAGAACAGCCAGCAGGCTCTCGAGGATCATGGCGCCATAGCCGACCTTCAGCATGTCCTTTTCGTTCTCGACGGTCTTGGAGGAGGTGCCGGAGGAGACGAGGCCGTGGAAGCCGGAGACAGCACCGCAGGCCACGGTGACGAACAGGATGGGGAACATGGTACCCAGCTTCTCGTTGGTGAAGCCGGTGAAGACGGGCAGGTTCATGGTGGGATGAGCGACCAGCAGGCCGACCACAGCGCCGATGATCATGGCCACGAACATGAAGGTGGTCATGTGGTCACGGGGCTGCTTCAGCAGCCACATGGGCAGAACGGCGGCAAAGAAGATGTAGACGAAGGTGATGTAGCTCCATGCGGCCTTGCCCAGAATGAGGGGCAGGTTCGCACCGATGACGAAGGACAGCACGATGAACACGATGCTGATGACGCTCTCCTTCCAGCCGGAGAAGTTGAACTTCTTCTGGATGAGGCCGAAGACGACAGCGAAGACCATGAACATGATGGAGACCATACCGGCAGCGCCGTTGGTCTGGGCAGCCTCCACCAGAGCACCGTCGGCGCCGAAGGCGTTGAAGGTTCCGGCCACCATGTCCGCAAACGCTGCGATGACGATGCCGCAGAACAGCCAGCAGAACAGCAGGAACAGCTTGCGGCCGGTCTTGCCGATGTACTTCTCAATCAGCATGCCCATGCTCTTGCCGTCGTTCTTGACGGAAGCGTACAGAGCGCCGAAGTCGGTGACAGCGCCGAAGAAGATGCCGCCCAGCAGCACCCACAGTAGGACAGGCAGCCAGCCGAAGGCAGCAGCCTGAATGGCACCGGTGACAGGGCCTGCACCGGCGATGGAGCTGAACTGGTGGGCGAAGACGGTCCAGCCGTTGGTGGGAACATAGTCACGGCCATCCTCGTGGACGACTGCGGGGGTCTTGGCGGTGGGGTCGATGCCCCACTTGTTGGCCAGCCAGCGGCCATACAGCGTATAAGCGCCGAACAGACACAGGGCTGCGATCAAAACGATGACCAGCGTATTCATTTCTTTATACCTCTTTCCTTTCTTTCACACCGGCAATGGCCGAAGCAGGACGGCTGTGCCCAAAAGCAGGCAGGCGAAACGGCCCGGAGGGGTGAAAAAAAGCCTCCGTCCTCACGAAAGACAGAGACACAAAGATGTGTCCTATCTTCCTCGAAGACGAAGGCCAAACGGTGCATCTGCACCGGTCGTTCTCCGCGGTACCACTTCGTTTGCTGCGTTCGGGAGCAGCCGCTTGCGCGTACAGGCGTTCTGCCGCCGATACGCCGCCCTGTAACGTGGGCTGAACGGCCATGCACTACTGCCGCAAGCGGGTTCGCACAGGCTGCTCGCAGGTGAGGGCTGATCGCACTGTGCTGCCGTCTTGCACCGGAATGGCGGCTCTCTGAGCGCAGGGAATGCGAAAAGTCATGTCCTGTTCATTGCATTTGCCGAATGATTGTGTATACTTTAGTCCTGATTTCATAATTTGTCAATATCGTTTGGGCAAGTTAGGAGACTGTGCCATTTTTGCGGGGGAGAAACTAAGAAAATTTAGGCGATTTTTGTTCAGATGTGAGATGAATAAAACTGAATGCCTCCACAGGTGAAATCTGCTAAACCCCCGGAAAGAAAGACCGGATACTTGACTTTTACACTTTCAAGTGCTAAAGTAACAGGGTAACAGAAAGACCCCTGCCGCACCCCGCGGCACTTTGCCCTAAAGGAGGCAGCTATGGCGGACAAGAACCCCAGAAGAAACCCCACCACCGACGCACTCTTCGACGCGATCCTGAGTCTTGAGACGCGGGAGGAGTGCTACAACTTCTTCGAAGACCTCTGCACGGTCAAGGAGATCTCCGATATGGCCCAGCGTCTGGAAGCGGCCAAGCTCCTGCTCGGCGGCAGCACCTACGACCAGATCGTAAAGGCGGTGGAGATCAGCACCGCCACCATCAGCCGCATCAACCGCTGCATCCAGTACGGCTCCGGCGGCTACCGCGACACCATCGAGAAGGTACACAAGAGCGCAAAGCCGGAGTGACATCCGGGCGGCGAGGCACATAGGATGGACTGCGCCCGATCCCTATTATAGAAAGGAAGGTCCTTCTTATGACTGATACCACCAACTGCACCCCCTGCGTTTCCTGCGGCTGCCCCGCGCTGCCGAGAGTTTCCCTCGACCAGGCCGTCATCGACCTGATGGAGAGCATTGCTCTGCAGGAGTCGGCCCTGAGCCACATCCTCTGCGCCGAGAGCCAGAAGATGAAAGCCGCCCTCAGCATGGAGGAGCTGGACCTGTGCAAGCTGCTGGAGGTCAACGACTCCGCCACCAACATGGTCCACGCCGTGGCGAACCTTGAGCTGGTTCTGAAAGAGAAGCTGGAATTCATCGCCAACAACCTCTACTACCCCTCGACGGGGAACTGCACCACCACCGAGAGCTGATGTCAAAATGCGACTGCCCGCCCGCAATGGGTGGGCGGTTTTTCCTTTCCGGGGCGGGGCTGCCTAAAAATATGTATAAAAGTCGGAAAAGTGTTTTGTTGGAATTGCTGAATATCGAAATCTGTGCTATACTATATAATGTTTATCCAAAGAGAAAGGGGAACCTGACCTTGCTGCACTACGATGCGATCCTGTTTGACGTGGACGGTACGCTCATCGATTCCGCCCCCGGCATTCTCAATACACTGGAAGAGGTTTTCAGCTCCATGGGCGTTGACGTCGCCCGGAGCGACCTTGGCCGCTACATCGGCCCGCCCCTCCGCAAGAGCTTCGGCGAGCATTTCTCCGACCCTGCAAAAATCGAGGAGGCCATGAAGCGCTACCGCGTGAGCTACGCCGCCAGGGGCTGCCACGAGGGCGATGTCTACCCCGGCGTGGTGGAGATGCTGGGCCGTCTCAAGGCTGCGGGCCTGACCCTCTGCACGGCCACCTGCAAGCCCACCGACGTTGTGAGGCCCATCCTCGAAGAGCAGGGCCTTGCGCCTTACTTCTCCTTCGTGGGCGGCGCGTCCATGGATGAGAGCCGCGACAACAAGACCGACGTCATCCGCCACGTCCTCGCCCAGCCCGTCATGCAGGGCAAGCGGGTGCTGATGGTGGGCGACCGCCGGGACGATATGCAGGGCGCTGTGAGCTGCGGCCTGGACGCCGCCGCTGTGCTCTACGGCTACGGCGGCAGGGAAGAGGTCGCCCCCTTTGCGCCGGCCTTCATGGCCGCCGACTGCAAAGAGCTGACGGATTGGGCTCTCCGCCCGGTGGACGAGCCTTTCCATTCCTGAAACGAGAGGGACTGAATCTATGAGTCAAAAAAGACAACAACAAAACGAAACCATGACTCCCATGCAGCATCGGGCCGTTCTGGTCTGCGTCCTCTGCGTGCTGGCGGTGCTGCTGACCTTCGGCATCACCACCACCCTCCTCAAAAAGGAGGAGTCTGCTCCCTCCGTCCCGGAGTCCGTGGCAGACCCCACCCCCGGCAAAGACCTGTCGGGCCACTACCAGATCGACAACACCTCCGCCGCTCTGCTGACGGAGACCGCCGACGCCGGCACGGACTATCTGAACAACACCCTCTTTCTGGGCGACTCCAACACCGTCCGCCTCTATAACAACGGCCTCATCTCCCTGCAGCAGTTCTGCGCCAAAGAGGGCATCGGCACTCAGGTCGCGCTCAGCGAGGGCATCGTTACCTTTAAGAAGGACCCCAACCACTACACCATCCCTCAGGCGGTGGCCATGATGAAGCCCCGCCGTGTGGTCATGACCTTCGGCACCAACGACACCGGGATGGAAGTCCCGGACTTCATCGCCCACTACACGGCCCTCATCCAGGCCATCCAGCAGAGCTATCCCTACACCGACATCATCGTCAACACGGTGCCGCCGGTCCCGGCTGACCACTCCAACTACCCCCACATGGACCAGGCCAAGATCGACGACTTCAACATGGCCCTTCTGAATCTGTGCGAGCAGCTGGGCGTCCGCTTCCTCAACTCCGCCGAGGCCCTCAAGGGCAGCGACGGCTACGGCATCGCGGACTACTACACCAGCGGCGACATCCACCTCAAGAGCGCCGGCCTCAAGGCAGTGCTGAACTATCTCCGCACCCACGCCCTGCAGACCGAGGACCGCCGCCCCGACACCAACAACATCCCCACCCGCACCATGGAGTATGTCTCCAACCCCAGCTCCGCCGTGGCCGCTCCCAGCTCGGAGGCTGTCAGCTCCAGCGAGAGTCAGGCCGAGAGCGCCGGCAGCTCGGAGAGCTCTTCCAGCGAGAGCACCAGCGGCGAGAACAAAAAGTTCGAGGCCCGCTACCGTGTGGACAAGAACGGCGGCGGCACTCTAAGCGTCGGCAATGACACCGGCAACAGCTCTGTGACCTACACCGTCACCGACCCCGATAAATCCATCACCGTGACCGCTGTCCCGGCGGAGGGCCATGTCTTCGTCAAGTGGAGCGACGGCCTCACCAGCAAGACCCGCACCGACACCGGCTTCAAGCAGAATCTGGACGTCACGGCAGTCTTCGGCACGGCCTCCGTCCAGATCACCAGCGAGGGCAAGGGCGCTGTGGGCGGCTCCTACACCTTCAAGGCCGCCTTGAGCGGCAAGTACGCCAAGGCCGAGAACCTGCGCTGGTACGCCAACGGTCAGGAGGTCACGCAGGCCGCCGGCAAGTCCAGCATCACGGTGGTGGTGGACAGCTCCATGGCCAACGCTTCTTATAAGATCCACGCCGTCGTCACCTACAACGACTGCAAGGTGAGCAGCAACACCCTGACCATCACCATCGGCAGCGGTGTGACCAGCGAGTCCGCCTCCACCAGCAGCTCGTCCTCGTCCCATGCCGGTTCCTCCGGCAGTACATCCTCTTCGTCTTCCTCTGCAAGCTCGGGCAGCTCTTCGAGCAGCACCAGCGGTTCGTCGCCGGCATCGTCCGGTACGTCGTCCGGCAGCTCCAAGGCAGAGCCGGAGTCCGAAAGCAAACCCGAGTCCAAGTCGGAAGCTGCTTCGGAGCCCAAAGCGGAGTCGAAGGCCGAGAGCAAGTCGGAAGCCTCCGCCAGCAAGGAAGCCGAAGGCAAGGCAGAATGACGCCCCGCACCTTCCTCTGCGAAGCCGCATAGGCTGAGCCGAGAGGAGGCGAGCGGATGCTCCGTGAAGAAATGCAAGTCCTCGGCCTGCCCGGCGCAGAAGATGTGACCGACGGCAGCGTGGACTACTACGACATGGATTGGGAAAACGTCGAGAACGGCGTGACGGAGGAGCAGATGGCAAAGTGCATCGCAAAAGCGTGCGCCTGCACGCCGCGCTGTAAGTGCAGCGGGAATCTGCCGGACCAGTCCGACGAGGAAGCCTATGAAATGACGTTGGAAGGATAAAAATACGAGAAGCCAGCTCTGCCGGGCGGGGCTGGCTTCTCGCTGTTCTCAAACCGCACCCCAGCCGCGCCCGCTCAAGGCGGCAGGCGGCTCGAAACATGATAGAGAAGGGAAAGAAAGATGGCAAAATATTATTGCATCCTCTTCGATGCAGACAATACGCTTCTGGACTTTGATGCCGCCGAAAACAAGGCGCTGGCTGAGACGCTGGTGGAATACGGCATCGAGCCGGACGCCGGGACGGTGCAGACCTACCGGGACATCAACTCGGAGCTCTGGCGTCAGCTGGAAAAGGGCCAGATACGCCGCGACAAGCTGATGGGGGAGCGCTTCACCCGCTTCCTCAAGGCCATCAACGCAGCCGGTGACGGCGCGGAGATGAACCGCTGCTACCTCGACCACCTGTCCTCCCACCCCGACCTGATGACCCCCAATGTGCCGGACGTCCTCGGGGAGCTTTCCGAGGTGGCGACGCTGGCCGTCGTGACCAACGGCTTCCAGAAGGTGCAGAGCCGCCGGGTGGCAGAATCCGGCATCGGGGCCTACCTTGAGGACGTCTTCGTCTCCGAGAAGCTGGACAGCGAGAAGCCCAGCCGCCGCATCTTTGACTCCGCCCTCCGCGCTCTGGGCGTGGAGAACCGGGAGCACGTCCTGGTGGTGGGCGACAGCCTCACCAGCGACATTCAGGGCGGCGTGAACGCGGGCCTCGACACCTGCTGGTTCAACCCCGGCCACGCCGAGAACCCGGGCAAGGTGAGCCCCACCTACGAGATCGCCTCGCTGGAAGAGCTCTACCCGCTGGTGATGGAGCCGGAAGAGCTGGCGAACCTCGGCCTCAAGCACCGCCGTCATCAGCTGTAACGGCGGGGATGTCCCCATCCACCCTACTGGAAAAGAACACGGAAGAACGATATGCTGATTCATTTGGAAAAACTCGGAAAGAGCTTTGGCGAGAAAGTCGTCCTGCACGACGTGAGCGCCAGCGTGGAAAAAGAAGACCGCATCGGCATCGTGGGCCAGAACGGCGCGGGCAAGACGACCCTGCTCAAGATCCTGACCGGCGTCTACACCGACTATGACGGCGAGTTCAGCGTGACCCACGGCGTGACGCTGGGCTATCTGGAGCAGAACGCAAAGCTCGATGTCACGCTGGATATTTACGGGGAGATGCGCTCCTCCTTCGCCCCTGTGCTGGACGCCATGGCCCAGATGCAGATTTTGGAAAAGAAGATGGCGGCCTCTCCCGACGACGCCGCCCTTCTCGAAAAGCACGACGAATTGCAGAACATCATCGACGCCGCCGACGGCTACAACATGGACGTCAACATCAAGAAGGTGCTGTCCGGCATGGGCTTTGCGCAGGATACCTGGAGCAAGAACGTGGGCGTCCTCTCCGGCGGTGAGCTGACCCGTCTCCGTCTGGCCAAGCTCCTCCTCGAGAAGCCGGACGTCCTCATTCTGGACGAGCCCACCAACCATCTGGACTTCGCCACCATGGAGTGGCTGGAAAACTACCTCAAGGGCTACTCCGGTGCCGTTCTGGTGGTCAGCCACGACCGCTATTTCCTCGACAACGTCTGTACCAGGATCTGGGAAGTCTCCTTCCAGACCATGACCACCTATAAGGGCAACTTCTCGGCCTATCTGCCCCAGAAGGAAGCCGCCGACGCCCTGCGCCAGAAGCAGCACGACGCCGACGTGGCGCTGGCCGAAAAATTACAGGACTACATCGACCGCAACCTCGTCCGCGCCTCCACCACCAGGATGGCCCAGAGCCGCCGCAAGCAGCTGGAAAAGCTGGAGATCACCGAGGCCCCTCAGGATGAGACCAACCAGCTCAAGTTCCGCTTCGAATACGATGTGGAGCCGTGGAATGAGCTGGTGCTGCTCAAGGACCTGACCATCAAGATCGGCGACCGCACCCTGCTGGAGCCCTTCACCTATACGGTCTGCCGCGGCCAGCGGCTCATCATCGCCGGCCCCAACGGCGCAGGCAAATCCACCCTGATGCAGGTGCTGGACGGCAAGCGCCGCCCCTCCGGCGGCATGGTCCGCCTTGGCACCGGCGCACGGCCCAGCATCTTCGCCCAGCAGCAAAACCGCATCGGCGCGGGCCGCGTCATCGACGTCATCTGGAACAAGTACCCCCGGATGACCGAGCTGGAGGTCCGCAGCCATCTGGCAAAGCTGGGCTTCCGGGGCGAGACGGTCTTCAAGCCCTGCGAGGCCCTGTCCGGCGGCGAGCTGGCCCGGCTGCGCTTTGCAGAGATCGTGCTGGAACGCCCGAACCTGCTGTTCCTGGACGAGCCCACCAACCATCTGGACATCTACACCCGCGAGAACCTGACCGAGGCGCTGATGGCCTACACCGGCACGCTGCTCCTCGTCACCCATGACCGCCACCTGATGAACAGTCTGGCCTGCCCCATCCTCTACCTCGAGGACGGCAAGGCGGTCATCTACCCCAGCTATGACGCCCTGATGGGCCGCGCCGCTCCCGCCCCCCGTGGCCGAGAAGAGCAGCGAACCCGCCAAGGCGGGCTACGGCAAAGAGCAGCGCCGCCGCCGGGCCGAGCTGCGCGCCAAGATCAAAGCCTGCGAGGACGAGATGGAAGCCTGCGGCGCCCGCGAGGTGGAGCTGGAAAACGAGATAAACTCGCCGGAGGTCTACAACGACCCCCAGCTTTTGCGGGAAAAGAGCGACGAGCTCAGCGACCTGCGCTTCCATCAGGACGAGCTTTTCGCCGCATGGGAAGCTGCCGTCGAGGAACAGGAGCAGTACGAGCAGACCGCCGGCGGCGAAGAATGACCGATGCAGCAAAGGGGGAGAGCCGATGGCAAACCGAAACCATGACCCAAAGAAAACACACGAGATCGCACTTTCCGGCCTGCTGTTCGCGCTGGCGATGGCTCTTTCCTTCATCGAAGGCACACTGGTCATCCCGGGCCTTGCGCCGGGCATGAAGCTGGGCCTTGCGAATATCGTAGTGATGTATGCACTGTTCTTCATGGGGGCGCGGCAGGCGCTCTATCTCGACCTGCTCAAGGCGCTGTTCGTCTTTCTCGTCTCCGGCTGGACGGCAGGCTTCCTCTCGCTCTGCGGCGGACTGCTGTCCCTGCTGGTGATGTGGGTGCTCTACTATAAGCTCCCGTTCCGGCCCACATGGTTCATCCTGTCGGTCTGCGGCGCACTGTCCCACAACATCGGCCAGCTGCTTGGCGCGGGGCTCATCCTGTCCTCGGCCATGTCGCTGTACTATGCGCCGGTGATGCTGGTGCTGGGCCTCGTCATGGGCGCCCTCACGTCCCTGACCCTCCGGGCCATCCTGCCCGCACTGGGCAGACTGGGCTATAACACCCGGGAAAAGCGCTGAGCAGTTGCATCTGCAAACATTTTTCGCTATAATAAAATGATAGATTTGATATGACCCTACAAAAAAGCCGCCCTTATGGATGACTCGCATCCGAGGGACGGCCGGGAGGTTTTGTACTATGTCTGAAAAAGTTACGGTCAAGGTGGAGCGGAGCGTCCTCCACCTTCCGGCCATCGCCCTGCGCGGGCTGGTGGTCTTCCCCAACAATCTGCTCCACTTCGAGGTGGGCCGCGAGAAGAGCATCGCCGCCGTGGAGTGGGCCGTCAGCAACAACTCTGACGTCTTCCTCGTGGCACAGAAGGAGATGAAGGTCGAGGACCCCAAGGCCGCCGACCTCTATACTTACGGCGTCGTGGCCGAGGTCAAGCAGGTGATGCGGGTGTCGGACGACCTCGTCCGCATCCTGGTCGAAGGCAAATACCGCGCCAGACTCTCCGAGATGGAGGACGACGGCAGCTTCCTGCTGGCCACCGTCCGCCCGGCCCCGGTCAGGATGGCGAAGCCCGAGGAGCTGCCGGAGGCGGACGTCCTCGTCCGCAACGTCAAAAAGAGCTTTGACGACCTGCTGGCTCTGAACCCCCACATCGGCAAGGACGTGGTGTTTGCCATCACCACCAGCACCGACGCCGCCTTCCTGTCCGAGTACATCCCGGCCAACCTCCTGTTCCGCTTCGAGGATAAGCAGGCCATTCTGGACGAAGGCACCCTGATGGGCCGTCTGAATCTGCTCATCGAGAAGATGCACCGGGAGCGCCGGATGCTCGAGATCGATAAGGAGATCGCCCAGAAGGTAGACGAGGCGATGGATAAGAACCAGCGCGACTACTACCTCCACGAGCAGCTCCACATGATCAGCGAGGAGCTGGGCGAGGACGACGATACCACCGCCGAGACCGAGGAGTACCGCCGGAAGATCACGGCCCTCCATCTGGACGAGGACCGGGAAAAGAAGCTTCTCAAAGAGGTGGACCGCCTCTCCAAGATGCAGAGCAGCAATCAGGAAGGCACGGTCATCCGCACCTATCTGGACACCTGCCTCGACCTGCCCTGGAACACCTTCACCGAGGACGATCTGGACATCGCCAAGGCCCAGCGGGTGCTGGACCGGGACCACTACGGCCTGAAGAAGGTCAAGGACCGCATCCTCGAGGTGCTGGCCGTCCGCAAGCTGGCCCCCGACGTGAAGGGCCAGATCATCTGCCTCGTCGGCCCTCCGGGTGTCGGCAAGACCAGCATCGCCCGCTCCATCGCCGAGAGCCTGAACCGCAAGTATGTCCGCATCAGCCTCGGCGGCGTGCGGGATGAGGCCGAGATCCGCGGCCACCGCCGCACCTACATCGGCGCGATGCCCGGCAAGATCATCAACGCCATGATCTCTGCCAAGAGCTCGAACCCCCTGATGCTTCTGGACGAGATCGACAAGCTGGCAGGCGACTTCCGGGGCGACCCGGCGGCCGCTCTGCTGGAAGCCCTCGACCCCGAGCAGAACAGCACCTTCAACGACCATTTCATCGATATGCCCTTTGATTTGAGCCATGTGCTCTTCATCACCACGGCCAACGACCTCAGCGCCATCCCCGGCCCGCTGCGGGACCGCATGGACGTCATCGAGCTGCCCAGCTACACCCGGGTGGAAAAGTACAACATCGCCCGGAAGCATCTGGTCCCCAAGCAGCTGGACGCCTGCGGCCTGACCGGCAAGGTCACCTTCTCCCAGAGCGCCCTCTACGGCATCATCGACGGCTACACCCGCGAGGCCGGCGTCCGCAATCTGGAGCGCACCATCACCAGCGTCCTGCGCAAGTGCGCCCGGAAGATCGCTTCCGGCGAGGCGGAGGATGTCTCCGTCACCGGCACCGGCCTCGAAAAGCTGCTGGGACCCCGGATGGTCAAGCCCGAGTTCCTCAACCGCACCAACGCCATCGGCATCGCCAACGGTCTGGCATGGACCAGCATCGGCGGCGAGACCCTGCCCATCGAGGTGCAGGTCATCGACAACGGCAGCGGCAAGATCACCGTCACCGGTTCTCTGGGCGACGTGATGAAGGAGAGCGCCCAGCTGGCCATCACCTACGCCCGCGTCCATGCCGCAGAGTACGGCATCGACTCCGAGCGCCTCAAGAAGTGCGACCTGCACATCCACGCCCCGGAGGGTGCAGTCCCCAAAGACGGCCCCTCTGCCGGCGTCACCCTGACCACGGCCCTCATCTCCTGCCTGTCCGGCATCCCGGTGCGGGGCGATGTGGCCATGACCGGCGAGATCACCCTCCACGGCAATGTGCTGCCCATCGGCGGTCTCCGCGAGAAGAGCATGGCCGCTTACCGCGAGGGGATGAAGACCGTCCTCATCCCGAAGGACAACCTGTCCGATCTGTACGAGGTGGACGACGAGGTCAAGAAGAACATCGAGTTCCTGCCCATGTCCAACCTGTCGCAGGTCCTCGCCGCAGCCCTCCTCAAGCCCAAGACGGTGTCTGCGGGCCACCCCCGCACCAGGAAGGTAAAGCCCGCTGAGGCTGCGGCCCTGCCGCAGACGGCGGAAAAACCGCAGCCGGGCGCGGTCTGCTGAGACGAAAGGAGCGAAGCTATGAACTATAACAAAGCGGATTTCATTGCAAGCTACGGCATTTCCAGCCAGCTGCCCGAGAGCGACCGCCCGGAGCTGAGCTTCTCCGGCCGCTCCAACGTGGGCAAATCCAGCCTCATCAATAAGCTCTGCAACCGCAAGAATCTCGCCCGCGTGTCCAGCACGCCGGGCAAGACGGCTACCATCAACTTCTACGCGGTGGATGACTGCTACTTCGTGGACCTGCCCGGCTACGGCTATGCCAAGGTGAGCAACGCCGACCGTGAGCGCTGGGACGACCTCATCAACAGCTACTTCGAGGCCCAGCGCCACCACACCCTGCTGGTCCAGCTCATCGACTGCCGTCACGCCCCCAGCGCCGACGACATCCAGATGCTGCATTATCTCCACTACCACAACATTCCCTTCGTCGTGGCCCTGACCAAGGCCGACAAGCTCAAGAAGAGCCAGCTGGCCCAGACGCAGGAGGAGTTCGAAACGCTCTGCCTGCCCTACGGCTGCCAGAAGGTGGTGCTGACCAGCGGCGAGAGCGGCTACGGCATCCCGGAGCTGCAGGCTGTGCTGAACGCAGCCATCGCCGCCGAGTACGAGGCAAACGCAGAGGACGCGGAGTAACGCAATGGCTTACAACGAATTTGCTTATTTTTACGATGAGTTCAACGGCGAGGCCGACTACGAGGCCCTGTATGCCCACATCAAAAAAGAGCTGGAGGCCCACGGCATCCATGACGGCATCCTCGCCGACCTGGGCTGCGGACGGGGGAGCTGACCCTGATGCTCACCCAGGCGGGCTACGATATGATCGGCATCGACCAGTCGGAGGAGATGCTCTGCGTCGTCCGGGACAAGGCTGAGCAGCTGGGCCTTTCCGGCGGCCTGCTTCTTTTGCGGCAGGACCTGCTCAAGCTCGACCTCTACGGCACCATCCGGGGTGCGGTGTCCACCTTCGACACCTTCAACCACATCCCGGACCTGAATAAAGCCATCGCCAACGCCGGTTTCTTTATGGAAAAGGGCGGTGTGCTCCTGTTCGATATGAACACGCCCTATAAGCACCGGAACGTGCTGGGCGAAAACGTCTTTACGTTTGAAGAAGAGGACGCCTCCTGCGTCTGGCGCAACCATTACAGCGCCGCCGACCGCCGGGTGGAGATCAGCGTGGACATCGACTACCGCGAGACGGGGGAGCACTTCCACGAGCAGTTCTACGAGTACACCTACGACCTCGACACCATCCGCGCCGCTCTGGAAAAGCACGGCTTTGCGCTGGAAAGTGTCTGCGACGGCGAGAGTTTTGGCCCTCTGACCGACGAGAGCGAGCGCTATTTCTTCTGCGCAGTCAAACAGTATACCCAACTGGAGGAACAATAATATGTCGAATCTTATCCGCGGCATTTCTGAAAACGGCGGTGTCGTGTTCTGCGGCGTGGACTCCACTGAGATCGTCCGCACGGCAGAAAAGCTGCATACCACCAGCGCCACCTGCAGCGCAGCCCTTGGCCGTCTGCTCACCGGTGTCTCCCTGATGGGCGCGATGCTCAAGGATGATGGCGACTCCATCACCCTGCGCGTGTCCGGCGGCGGCCCGGCTGGCGTCGTCATCGCCTGCACCGACGCACACGGCAGCGTCAAGGGCTGCATCGACCACCCGCTGGTCGAGCTTCCCGCAAAGGAGAACGGCCATCTGGATGTGGGCGGCGCAGTCGGCAAAGACGGCGTTCTGACCGTCATCCGGGACAACAAGCTCCAGAAGGAGCCGACGGTGGGTCAGGTGCCGCTGGTGTCCGGTGAGATCGCCGAGGACATCACCAGCTACTACGCCTACAGCGAGCAGATCCCCACCGTCTGTGCGCTGGGCGTTCTGGTGGACAAGGATCTGTCCATCGCCTGCGCCGGCGGCTATCTGCTGCAGCTCCTGCCGGGCGCGACCGATGCCGAGATCACCCGCCTGGAGCAGAACATCGCCGCCATGCCTTCCGTCACCGAGCTGCTCCGGGCAGGGAAGACCCCGCAGGATATGATGGAGCTGGCAATGGCGGGCTTCGACCCGCAGGTCCTCGATACCCGCGAGGTGAAGTATCGGTGCGACTGCAGCAAGGAGCGCACGAAGGATATGCTCCTCAGCCTTGGCCGCAAAGAGCTGGTAAAGCTCCGGGACGAGGACCCGAAGTGTGAGGTGGTCTGCCACTTCTGCCACACGAAGTATGAGTTCGACCTGAACGAGCTTCTGGCCGAGACGACCCCGGAAGAGAAGTAACAAAAATCCATCATCATAAATCGCCGCATGGCCGGAGCAGAGGTGCTCGGGGCTGTGCGGCGTTTTCATTTGCAGATGTCGGCGGTGATGGTGTAGACGACCCGGTAGTGGAGGGTGTTTTCTTCGACAGAGACGTCCTCTTTGCGGGCCAGAAGCTCAAAATCAGGCCAATTTTGCTGTAAAGCTTGTTTGCTTTGCAGCCTTGCAAGGGCCAGAGCCTGCTCTTCGGTCCGCTCCAAATCGGTGGAAGCTTTGTAATAATATGTCGTTTCTTCGATAAAAATCGGAACGGGATACCCGAAGGCTTCCGGCTGGTAGTGCCGGACAATGGCTGCGGCCTCTGCCCTGCCCGGAGCAGGATGCAGGGAGGGCAGAGCGACAGCATGGCCGTCCCAGAACAGCGTCCGATGCACGGCCTGCTGCCCTGTGAGCTGCTCGATGGGCAGCATCAGGGCAGTATCCTGCTCGTTTTCCCACTCGAACTGCGCCCGGACGCTGCCCGCCGCAGGCTGAAAGATGAGCGTTCCGTCCCGTTCGGCGCGGGCTGTCCCGATGAGGCCCTGACCGGCTTCTACGGCCTGGCCGGGGACGACGAGCATCGTCCCGCTGACGAGGTTGGTGCGAACGACCGTGCCGGACACCCTGGCCCGGAGGCCGTGGAGCGTCCCGGCCGCGATGTCCGGCACCGGTTTCGCCGCAGCCGCCTCCGCCACCAGCTTTCCCTTCATAAAGTTGAGGCTGGCCCAGGAAAACTCACCGCTCTGGAGCAGGGCGTATTCTCCGGCGGCGAGCTTTTCCTGTGTGACGGCATTTCCCGGGAAAAGCCCTGCCTCCCACAGGACGACGGCGGCCCGCGCCTGCTGGCCGGGCGTCAGGCCCACCGGTTCGACGAACCAGACAAAGCCCTGCAGCCAGAGCAGCAGAGGGAGAAAGACAAGGCATCCGGCCCAGAGCCCCCGCCGCCGGAGAAGGGGACGAATGCAAAAGAAAAGACCCTGCCGTTTTTGGATGCGCAGCCGCACCCGCCGTCTGCGGGCCAGAGCGGCCAGCTTCCGATAATGCCATGCGGCGCACCGGGCCGAGAACCCGCCGGGCCGGGGAACGATGTCGGAGAGGTGCAGCCCGCCTGCGGCCGCAGCAGTCAGCAGACCTTCGGCATCGCCGTTCTGCGCCGCAAAGGTGACGCCTGCCCAGAGCTGAGTCCATTCCATGGTAGAAAGCTCCTATTCCTTTGAAAAATCGGTCCGCAGAATCTGCCCCCGCAGAGTGAGCCTCCGGGCGGAGAGTGTCTCTATCTTCAAATCGTCGCCGTAGACCGTCAGAGTGCCGCACCCCAGCTCGAGACAGAGCCTGCCTTCTTCGTAGGAGCGGATGCGCCGGAACTGCTCGATCTCCATCCTTCTGCCGCTCAGGTAGACCGAAGCCCGTCCGTAGAAGTCCCCGGGCGGCTGACGGAACATCCGCCGGAACCAGCCGCGCAGGGAATGCGTTTGCTTTCGTTTTCTTCCCACGCTGCTCCCTCCCGCCATGCAAACCGCTGCCAATTACCACATATATATGGAAATGGAGGGTGCGCGTATGATTCAGAAAGAGAAAATCCGGGGCGTGGGGTATTTTTTGATGGCGCTGGCCGCGGGTCTGCTGCCGTTTGCCGCGCCGGATGCCTGTGCGAAGGCCCTGCGGGAGGGGCTGGCGCTCTGCGGCGGCCCGCTGCTGCTCTCGCTGTTCCCGTTCCTCATCGTGTCCACGCTGCTCATCCAATGCCCGGCGGCGGATGTGCTGGGGCTGCCCTTCTGCCCGGCGGCAAGACTCATCGGGGTCCGCGCCCCGGCGGCTGGGCGGGTGCTGCTCATCGGCTCTCTGGGCGGCTTTGCCCCCGCAGCAAGTGCCGCCGCCGGGGCCGTCCGCTCCGGGCAGCTCACCGCGCGGGAGGCCGATGCGCTCCTCCCGGCCTGTGTCTGTTCCAGTCCGTCCTTTGTGATACTGGCTGTCGGGCAGTCCATGCTGGGCAGTGCAGAGCTGGGCGTCCTGCTGTTCCTTGCACAGGTGGCGGCGGGCTATCTGTCCGCCGCGCTTCTGGCGCGGCTGGGAGGGACGCTTGGGTCAACGGCGCGCCCCGCTGTCCCGACCGCTTCGCAGCCTCTCCGGCTGGACGGCATCATCGCGCAGGCGGCCCAGACCTACCTCAAGCTCTGCGGCTTCGTCCTGTTTTTCCGGATGCTGGCCGCAGGAGCGGGGGAAGTGCTGCCCTCGGGTGCAGGCGTTTTCTGCGCGATGCTTTTAGAGGTCTGCTCCGGCTGTGACCTGGCTGCAAAAAGCGGCCGGTTCGCCAGTATGCTGTGCTGCGCGGCGCTGAGCGTGCAGGGGCTTTCTGTCCTGATGCAGGTGCGGACCATCTGCCCGCCCGAGATGACCCTCCGCCCGCTCTACCGCGCCCGGCTGCTCCATCTGCCGCTTTCGCTGCTGGTATTCTATCTTCTCCTTCCTCAGCGGGCGCAGGAGACGTTCAGCAGCCTGTGCGGCCGAGTGACCACGATGCGCCGCCTCCCGCCCGACTGTGCGCTGCTGGTGTTTCTCGGCTGCTGCTTTGTGGTCTGTGAGCTGAGCCGCGTCCTTGCAAAGGAGCCGGATCAAACACAGAGGGATAAAGTTGCGAATCAATCTTGACAGCTCCCGGCTTTTATGGTAGAATATCACACGTTGCAGAGATCGCAATGTGCTACTGTGGCTCAGCCGGTAGAGCAGCTCACTCGTAATGAGCAGGTCGTCCGTTCGAATCGGATCAGTAGCTCCAAAGTAAAATCCCCGAAAAGTGGCTTCACGCCTGACTTTTCGGGGATCTTTGTTTGGCTTGGAAAATGCCTTTCGAGGGGGATGTGGGCGCTGATTGCCCTAATTTCCCAGAAAGTTTTTTTGAAATGCAAGTCAAAATGCAAGCCAAAAAGGGCAAGAAACAAGTCGGCCGGGTGCTGGCAGAGAAGGCTGCGTTATTTTCTTGACTTGCGATAAAACGGGAAGGAAACGATACCGCCAACCGGTATATGACTCGTCCAAGGGGGTATTTTATTACTCTTCGTTGAATGCTTCTTCCTGCGCATGGAACCGCTCGAGGAAGCTGTGCTCCACACCCTCGGACTTGTAGCCGGGCATGGTATCCAGCGCCACTGCGTGGATGCTGCGGAAGATGCTGTTTTCGATGTTGGGGTTATCCCGCTTGAGGCGGCGGAGCAGAATTTTCGTCTCCTGCCGCTTGGAGCCGCCGCCGCCGTTGTCGCACATGGTGCAGTTTTCGGTAAAGCGGCAGGCGCACTGGATGAATTCCAGCTCATTGTAGCGCTTCCACGCCAGAATATCTTCCTCGCGGATGCAGTACATCGGGCGGATGAGGGTCATGCCGGGGAAGCTGGTGCTGTGGAGCATGGGCGGCATGGCCTGCAGCTGGGAGCCGTAGAACATACTCATAACGGTCGTCTCGATGACGTCGTTGAAGTGGTGGCCCAGTGCGATTTTATTGCAGCCCAGCTCCTTGGCCTTGCTGTAGAGGTGGCCGCGGCGCATCCGGGCGCAGAGATAGCAGGGGTTCTTGTCGGTGTTGTTGGCCACAGAGAAGATGTTGCTCTCGAAGATGGTCACAGGGATGTGGAGCAGCTCGGCGTTGGACTCGATCTTCTGGCGGTTTATCTCGTTGTAACCGGGGTCCATCACCAGAAAGACCAGCTCAAACGGCACATCGCTGTGGCGCTGAAGCTCCTGCATCAGCTTTGCCATCAGCATCGAGTCTTTGCCACCCGAGATGCAGACGGCGATCTTGTCACCGGCCTTGATGAGCTCGTAGCGCTTGACCGCTACGATGAAGGGGGTCCACAACTCCTTGCGGTATTTTTTGATGATGCTCCGCTCAATGAGCTGGTAAGGTTCCATTTCGCGTTTCATGGCTCTGTCCTTTCTTTTTCTCACGGCTGGGTCAGCCGGGTGCGGCAGGCGTCAAAGGCGCGGAGAAAGCCGTCCAGCTCCTCCTGCGTGGTCAGGTGGCTCAGACTGATGCGCCACGAGGAGAGGGCGTTCTTCCGGTCGCGGCTGACGGCGAACACCGCCCGGGAGGGCAGGCCGTCCGACGAGCAGGCCGACTTGACCGAGACACAGACGCCCTCCGCGTCCAGCTCCCGCTGGAACACGGTGCCTTTGACGTTCTCAACGCTCAGGTTCAGGATGTGGGGGATGGCACTCTCCGGGCTGTTGATGCGGACCTTTGGGTACTTGCTCAGAGCGGTGCGGAGATACAGATTTGCCTCTTTCACCCGGACAGAACGCTCCGGCAGCTCATTTACCGCAGAGCTCAGAGCCGTCTCGAGGGAGGCCGCCAGAGCTACTGTAGGGGTGCCGCTGCGGTAGATGGTGGTGCTTTCGCCGCCGTGGATGAGAGGCTCGAGCGCCAGCCGCCGCCGCTTGAGCAGCAGGCCGATGCCGTTCAGGCCGTAGAACTTGTGGGCCGTCAGGCTCATGGTGTCCACGCCCTCGAAGGAGACGGGGATCTTGCCCACGGCCTGGGTGGCGTCTACGTGCAGATGACAGTTGGGCCATGCCTGCAAAATTTCCGAAATTTCTTTTACCGGCTGCACGACGCCCAGCTCACTGTCCACCAGCGTCACCGCCACAGCGATGGTGTCGGGGCGGAGAAGCTCTTTCAGGTGCTCGAGGTCGATGGTGCCGTCCCGCCTGATGTCCACGAGGTCGATTTCATAGCCCTGCTCCTGCAGAGCGGTCAGGGTGCCGCTGACGGAGGAGTGTTCCAGCGGGGTGGAGATGATGTGCCTGCCCAGATGGCGGGAGAGCTTTGCCAGCCCCTTGAGGGCGAAGTTGTTGGCCTCGCTGGCTCCCGAGGTATAGATGACCTCGGCGGGCTGTGCGCTCAGCAGCCCCGCGATGCTCTGGGTGGCGTGGTCAATGACCCGTTTTGCGTCCCGGCCTGCCTGATGGCGGGAGTTCGCGTTGCCGGGGCAGCTGCGCTCTACCTCACAAAAACGCTCCAGCACCCGGGAGTCTGCGGGGGTGTTGGCCGAATAATCCAGATATATCATAAGTGTCCTTCTATAATAAGTGGTACAACAGCTGTCGTTTCGGATGCCGCCGGCCCGGTGATCAACTGCGGCAATAGGTTATATTATAGTGCGGAATGCGGCATATTTCAAGGCCGTACGGCCTCCGCCGACAGAAAATCGCCGCAAAATACAGGAAAAGGTTGTCAGCGTCCTTCTTTATGCTATACTATGCCGGAGAATGAAAGGAAGGGAGAGCGGGATGCTGAAAAAGAAATCGTCTTTTGCACGCATCGGCTGTATTTTCCGTTTCCGATTTGGTCCCGATTTTTGAGGCATTGCCGCTTTCCCGCGGCAGTGCCTCTTTTTTTGGGCCGCAGATAGAAGGAGGAAATAATGAGTCAGAATATTGATTACTCCAAGGGCATTTACGATGCCCGCCAGCTGGGTGCCGGGCGGATGCTGATCCTGGGCGTCCAGCACATGTTCGCCATGTTCGGTGCCACCGTGCTGGTCCCCCTGCTCACAGGCCTGAGCGTTTCGACCACCCTGCTCTGCGCAGGTCTGGGTACGCTGCTGTTCCACTTCATCACCAAGGGCAAGGTCCCGGCCTTCCTCGGCTCGTCCTTTGCCTATCTGGGCGGCTTCTCCATCGTGGCTCCCATGCTGGCCGACGCCGACGGCAATCTGACCATCGCCAACACCCGGATGCTGCCCTACGCCTGCGCAGGCGTGGCCTTCTCGGGTCTGGTCTATCTGGCCGTCAGCCTGCTCATCTCCACCTTCGGCATCCGGCGCATCATGCGCTTCTTCCCGCCGGTGGTCACAGGCCCCATCATCATCGCCATCGGCCTCATCCTCGCCCCCTCGGCCATCAGCAACTGTCAGGCAAACTGGCTGCTGGCCTTTGTGGCTCTGGGTACGGTCATCGTCTGCAACATCTGGGGCAAGGGCATGGTCAAGATCCTGCCCATCCTGATCGGCGTTCTCGTCTCCTACGCAGTGGCCCTTGTGACCGGCGCCGTGGACTTTGAGCGCATTGCCTCCGCCGCATGGTTCGGCATCCCTCTCCACAAGGAAGCCATGGGCCTCTTTGCCATCGACGGCAGCCCCGAGTTCATCAGCGCCCTGTTCACCATCATCCCCATCGCTCTGGCTACCATGATGGAGCACGTCGGTGACATCGCCGCCATCAGCGCCACCGTCGGCCACAACTACATCAACGACCCCGGCCTGAACCGCACCCTGCTGGGCGACGGCCTCGCCACGACGCTGGCTGGTCTGCTGGGCGGCCCGGCCAACACCACCTACGGCGAGAACACCGGCGTCCTCGCTCTGAGCAAAATTTACGACCCCCTCGTCATCCGCATCGCCGCTGTGCTGGCCATCATCCTGAGCTTCAGCCCCAAGTTTGAGGCCGTCATCAACACCATCCCCACCGGCATCATCGGCGGTATCAGCTTCGTGCTCTACGGCATGATCTCCGCCATCGGTGTCCGCAACGTGGTCGAGAACCGGGTGGACTTCACCAACAGCCGCAACCTCATCATCGCCGCTGTCATTCTGGTGTCTGCTCTGGGCTTCAACTCGGTGGGCGGCCTGACCTTCGCGGTCGCCGGTGTGTCCATCAACCTGTCCGGTCTGGCCATCGCTGCTATCGTGGGCATCCTGCTCAACGCCGTCCTCCCCGGCAACGATTACGAGTTCGACTCTGCCGATGGTGCCGGTGCTCCTTCCAGCGGCAATCTGCAGGTCTGACCTCGACAGGGAAGCCCCTTCTTCGGCAGAAGTGACAGCTTTTTGAAATGTTCTTTGGGCAATGTGCAAGGCTTCAAATAAATGAGAATAATTCTCAAAATAAGTCTTGACTAACCAGGAGTCATTGGCTATAATAGAGTCAGGAACAAGATCTGCTGTACCAGAGCAGACCCCTAAAAAGAACAAACCAAATGGAGGATAAATCTTATGAAGAAGTACGTTTGCACCGTCTGTGGCTACATCGCTGAAGGCACCATCCCCGAGCAGTGCCCCGTCTGCAAGGCTCCCGCTTCCGCATTCGTCGAGAAGACCGGCAACACCTACGTCACCGAGCACGTTGTGGGCATCGGCAAGGCTGAGGGCGTTCCTCAGGAGATCGTCGATGGTCTGCGCGCCAACTTCGAGGGCGAGTGCAGCGAGGTCGGCATGTATCTGGCAATGGCCCGTGTGGCCGAGCGTGAGGGCTACCCCGAGATCGCCGAGGCTTACAAGCGCTATGCCTACGAGGAGGCAGACCATGCTTCCCGTTTCGCCGAGCTGCTGGGCGAGGTCGTCACCGACAGCACCAAGAAGAACCTGATGATGCGTGCAGAGGCCGAGTGCGGCGCCTGCGCCGGCAAGATGGACCTGGCCAAGAAGGCTAAGGCTCTGAACCTCGACGCTATCCACGACACCGTCCACGAGATGGCAAAGGATGAGGCCCGTCATGGCTGCGGCTTCGAGGGCCTGCTGAAGCGCTACTTCAACACGGAAGTCTGAGCAAGGGTATTCCAGTCATTGTAATACGCCGCCCCGGCGTGCAGCTTGCAGCTGCTGCCGGGGCGGCTTTTTTGTGGTAAAGCATTTACAAAAGTTTTCGCAGCCGCTCCAGCTCTTCTACGGTATCTGCATCCTCCAGCTCTTCCTGCCGTGCCGCATATACCGCCCGCACAGACTCCGGATGCTGGCGGATGACCACGCCGCCGCCCTTGCCCTCGGGCAGGGAACACAGAGCGCCGAAATAACTGCTTCGAACAGAACGGGACTTCCCAGCCGCTCCGTGCCGTCCTCGGCACGAAAGCCCAGCCGGAGGATGGCCCGTTCTTTTTCGTCCAGCGCTGAGAGATCGCGCACCATCGCCTCGAGGCTTTCTTTCCGCAAGAGCGGCTGATCTCCGGGCAGGAAGATGCATCCCGCAAGGCCGGGCAGCTCCGAAAGCAGCGCTTCGAGGCCAAGCCGCACCGTGTCGTTCCGGCCCGGCAGGCTGTGAAGGATGGTTTTCATGCCCGCCTTACAAGCGAGTTCAGCCACTTCCGGCGAGCGGGTCACCACCACCCGGGCCGCGAGGGCGGGCGTCTCTGCTGCGTCCAGCGCCCGGACGATAAGAGGCGCGCCGCCGAAGTCGGCCAGCAGCTTATTGGAGCCGAACCGCACCGCCCGCCCCGACGCCATGATGACGCAGCCCACCGCCGTGTTTTCTGTGTGCTCCATCCCGCAGACCTCCCGAAATTTCCGCTGTCGTTCGTTGCCGAATTGATGCTTTCTGACGATAGTATTATAGCGGATTTTGTGATAAAATAAAAGAAAAAGGTCACAGGAAAAAGAGAGGATACTGCATATGATGACCATTCGGGAATACAAGCGGGCTGAAAGCCTCGAGGAGGCTTGGCGGCTCAACCAGAAGCGCCCCAACCGTGTCCTCGGCGGCATGATATGGCTCAAGATGGAGAATATCAATGTCGGCACGGCCATCGACCTGTCGGGCCTCGGCCTCGACACCATCGAGGAGACGGACGATGGCTTTTCCATCGGAGCGATGGTGACGCTGCGCCAGCTCGAGCTGCACCCCGGCCTCGCCGCCTATACGGACGGTGCCGTGCGGGAGTCGGTGCGCCACATCGTGGGCGTCCAGCTGCGCAACCTCGCCACCGTGGGCGGCAGCATTTACAGCCGCTTCGGTTTCTCCGACGTGCTCACCATGTTCCTCGCGCTGAACGCTTCCGTAGAGCTTTATAAGGGGGGCGTCGTGCCGCTTGCTGAGTACGCCCAGCGCCCCTATGACCGGGACATCCTCGTGGGTGTCCTCGTGCCGAAGGAGCACGCCCGCTTTGTCTACCAGTCGGTGCGCAACAGCCAGACGGACTTCCCGGTGCTGACCTGCGCTGCCGCAAAATTGGCGGACGGCAGCATCCGCGCCGCCATCGGTGCGCGTCCGGGCAAGGCCGTGCTCTACACCGCCGCGCCTGAGGCGGGGGAGACCGCCGAGGAATTTGCTGCCCGCTTTGCCGCCGAGGTAAAGGCCGGCATCAAGACCGAAAGCAATCTTCGCGGCGGCGCCGAATACCGCCGCCATCTGGCCGGCGTGCTGACGAAACGCGCCGTCTGCCGTCTGGAAGGCTGAGGAGGACACCATGCAGATAACACTTACATTGAACGATAAAAAGCTTACCGCCGACATAGCCCCCGACACTCTGCTCATCGACTTCGTGCGCAGCCACGGCTGCCTGAGCGTCAAGCGGGGCTGTGAGACGTCCAACTGCGGCCTCTGCACGGTCTTCCTCGACGACAAGCCGGTGCTGTCCTGCTCCGTTCTCGCGGCCCGCGCGGATGGCCATAAAGTGACCACGCTGGAGGGTCTGCAGGACGAAGCCGCCGAGTTCGGGGCTTTCATCGCGGATCAGGGCGCAGAGCAGTGCGGCTTCTGCAACCCGGGCTTCATCATGAACGCCCTCGCCCTCTTCCGGGAAAAGGAGTACCCTGCCGACGAGGAAATAAAAGAGTATCTTTCCGGCAATCTCTGCCGCTGCTCTGGTTATGAGGGTCAGTTGCGGGGCATCCAGAACTTCCTCGCGTGGAAAAAGGCGAAAAAGGAGGCGGCAGAATGAACACAGTCAACAAACCCTTCCGCAAGAAGGATGCCATGCAGCTGGTGACGGGTCAGCCCGTCTATATGGACGACCTCGTCCCCGCCGACTGCCTCATCGTGAAGCTCCTGCGCTCTCCCCACGCCAACGCCATCGTGAAGAGCATCAACACCGCTGTGGCGAAGAAGGTGCCGGGCATTGAGGCCGTCTTTACCTGGGAGGACGTGCCGCAGGATGCCCGCCGCTACACCCAGGCGGGCCAGACTTACCCCGAGGCCAGCCCCTATGACCGCCTTCTCATCGACCGCCACGTCCACTTTGTGGGCGATGTGGTGGCCATCGTGGCAGGCAAAGACGATGAATGCGTCGATAAGGCGCTGAAAATGATAAAGGTCGAGTATGAGGTGCTGGAACCTGTGCTGGACTACCACACCGCCAAGGATAACCCCATCCTCGTCCATCCGGAAGACAACTGGGAGAGCCTCTGCCCTGTGGGAGGCGATAACAAGCGCAATCTCTGCGCCCACGACGAGTGCGGCAGCGGCGACATCGACGCCGTGCTGGCCGACTGCGATGTGGTCATCGACCATGTCTACCATACCAAAGCCTGCCAGCAGGCCATGATGGAGACCTTCCGCACCTATTGCAGCATCGACCTCTATGGCCGGCTGAACGTCCTGAGCTCGACTCAAATCGTCTTCCACGCCCGCCGCATCATTGCAAACGCGCTCCACATCCCGAAGTCCATGGTGCGTGTGACGAAGCCCCGCATCGGCGGCGGCTTCGGCGCGAAGCAGACGGCTGTCTGCGAGGTCTACCCGGCCTTCGTGACCTGGAAGACCAGGAAGCCCTCGAAGCTCATCTTCACCCGGGAGGAGAGCCAGATCGCCTCCACGCCCCGCCATGAGATGGAGATCCATCTTCGCCTCGGCGCCAACAAGGATGGCCGCATCCGGGGCCTCGACCTCTACACCCTCTCCAACACCGGCGCTTATGGCGAGCACGGCCCCACGACGGTGGGCCTTTCGGGACATAAATCCATCCCGCTCTATAGCAACGCTGAGGCTTTCCGCTTTACCTATGATGTGGTCTATACCAACCATATGTCGGCGGGCGCATACCGCGGCTACGGCGCGACCCAGGGCCTGTTCGCGGTGGAATCCGCCGTCAACGAGCTGGCCGCGAAGCTCCACATGGACCCCTTCAAAATCCGAGAAATGAACATCGTCCACGAGGGTGACGTCATGCCCGCCTACTACGGCGCGGTGAACACCAGCTGCACCCTCGACCGCTGCCTTGCAAAGGTCCACGAGATGATAAACTGGGACGAAAAGTACCCCCGCCGCGACATGGGCAACGGGAAGATCCGTGCCGTCGGCATGGGCATGGCGATGCAGGGCTCCGGCATCTCGGGCATGGACGTGGGCAGCGCGACCCTGAAAGTCAACGACGAGGGCTTCTACACCCTGCTCATCGGTGCCGCTGATATGGGTACCGGCTGCGACACCACGCTGGCCCAAATTGCTGCCGAGGTGATGGAATGCGGCCTCGACAATATCACGGTCTTCGGTGCGGACACTGATACCTCGCCCTACGACTCCGGCTCCTACGCGTCCAGCACCACCTACATCACCGGCAAAGCCGTCGAGAAGTGCGCGCTGAAGCTGCGGAGCCAGATCTGCAAGCTGGGCGCACAGCTGCTGGATTGCAGCGAAAATGACGTGGAATTTGACGGTAAAACGGTATTTATCTCGGCTGACCCGGCTGAATCTGTCTCGCTGGGTGATATTGCCACGGCCTCCATGTTCGGCCACGACATCCCGCTGGAAGTCACCGAGACCCACATGTCGCCCCTGTCGCCTCCGCCCTACATGGTGGGCGCGGCCGAGGTAGAGGTGGACACCGAGACCGGCGAAGTGAAGCTGCTGGAATTTGACGCCTGCGTGGACTGCGGCACCCCCATCAACCCGAACCTCACCCGGGTGCAGGCCGAGGGCGGCATTTTGCAGGGCATCGGCATGACCCTCACCGAGAACGTCACCTACGACCAGCGCGGCTGGCCCATGGAGAATTCGCTCATGCAGTATAAGATCCCCACCCGCGTGGACGTGGGCAAGGTCCGGGTCGAGTTCGAGAACAGCTATGAGCCCAACGGCCCGTTTGGTGCGAAATCCATCGGTGAAGTGGTCATCAACACGCCGCTTCCCGCCATCTCGGACGCCATCTACAACGCCGTCGGCACCCGCTTCTACGAGCTGCCCATCACGCCCGAAAAAATCGCAATGGCAGTGGCCGAAAAAGAGGGTGCGGTCGGATGACCGGCCTCGAGGCTCTGCCATTCCTCGGAGAAACTGGACACGTTATTTCTCTGGTGGGCGGCGGAGGGAAGACAACATTGCTCTATGCGCTGGCCCGCCATTATTCGGCGCAGGGGCAGCGGGTACTCGTCTCCACCACGACCCACATCCAACGTCCGGACGCAAACTGCGCCCCCGATGAGGCGGCGCGGGACGCCCTCTGGCAGGCTGGTACTTACGCTGTGGCGGGGGTGCCTGCCGAAGGCGGGAAGCTGACCATGCCGCCCCATCTGGACGACTGGATGGCTGAGGCCGACACTGTTTTGCTCGAGGCGGACGGCGCGAAGCACCATCCCTGCAAGGCCCCGGCCGCTCATGAGCCGGTGCTCCTGCGGTCAAGCGACATCGTGCTGGCAGCAGCCGGGCTGTCGGCGGTGGGGAAACCACTGCAAGACGTCTGCTTCCGCCTCGAAGCGGCCTGCACCCTGCTGGCCGTGCCGCCCGAGACGCCCCTGACGCCCGCTCTGCTGGCAAAGCTGCTGGCAGACGATGCGGGCGGGAGAAAAAGCGTCGGCACGCGGAAATTCTACGCCGTCCTCAACCAGGCCGACGACGAGGCCCGCCGTGCAGCAGGGGAACAGACACTTGCCATCCTGAAAGAAACTTACGATGTAACAGGATGTTTGACGCACTTCGAGGAAGGGGAGAGAGCCTGATGGCAAAAGAGGACAAAATCGTCTTCTGCACGGGCGGCGGCTGTACCGCCAAGCTCGGCGCGGGAGTGCTGAGCCATATTCTGGAAAAGCTGCCCCGGGGTGAGAAAGACCCCGACCTTCTCGTGGGCTACGACAGCCGGGACGATGCGGCTGTCTACCGCATCACCGACGACATCGCGCTGGTGCAGACGGTGGACTTCTTCCCGCCGATGGTGGATGACCCCTACACCTTCGGCCAGATCGCGGCGGCAAACGCCCTCAGCGACGTTTACGCCATGGGCGGCGAGGTGAAGACTGCACTGAACCTCGTCTGCTTCCCCGAGAGCATGGATCTGAACATCCTCGGTGAAATCTTACGCGGCGGCGCAGAAAAAGTGGCCGAGGCGGGGGGCATCCTCGCGGGAGGCCACTCCATCGCCGACACCGGTGTGAAGTACGGCCTGTCCGTCACCGGTCTCGTGGACCCCTGCCGCCTCACGGCCAATGATACGGGAAAGCCCGGCGACAAGCTCATCCTCACCAAAGCGCTGGGGGTGGGCCTCATCTGCACGGCCAACCGCGTGGGCGAAGCTGCCCACGGCGCCATGGATGCTGCCGTGGCCTCCATGACGACTCTGAACAAGTCTGCCGCCGAGATAAGTCGAAGCTATGATGTTCACGCGGCCACGGATGTGACCGGATTCAGCTTCCTCGGCCACCTCCACGAGATGATGGGCGGGCGGCTGTCCTGCCGTATCGACGGCAGCGCTGTGCCGGTCCTGCCGGGTGCGTGGCAGGCCGCGGATGACTGCCTTTATACCGCCGCCGGCCAGCGCAACCGCAACCACACCGGGCCTTTCGTCCGGTTCGAAAATGTGCCGTTTGCCATGCAGGAAATTTTGTTCGACCCCCAGACCTCGGGCGGACTGCTGCTTGCCGTGGCTTCGAAAGAGGCTGAAAGCCTCCGGGACGAGCTGCAAAAAGCCGGTCTCCCTGCACAAATTGTGGGAGAAATCACAGAGAAGCGGGACGCCGAAATCGTTGTGTCCTATCCTGAATAAAACATACGATAGAGAGGGAAAACTATGCGGAAAGTTGATGCCAGAGGGGACGCCTGCCCGCTGCCTGTAGTAAAGGCAAAGAAAGCGATTGCTGAACTGAATGGCGCAGGCGAGGTCGAAGTGCTCGTGGACAACGAGATCGCTGTCCAGAACCTCACCAAAATGGCCCAGCAGAAGGGCTGCCGGTCTGCCGCCGAAAAGCTGGCCGAGCGGGAATACCGCGTCCTGTTCACCGTGGGTGAGCCTGCGGCAGAAGAGGAGAAAGCTCCGGCCTGCGCCCCTGACGCCCGCACCGATACGGTGGTGGTCATCGCGTCCGACAAGATGGGCGAGGGTGCTGAGGAGCTGGGCAAGACCCTGCTGAAGGCTTTCGTCTTCTCGCTGACCCAGCAGGACAAGCTGCCGAAGAGCATCCTCCTCTATAACGGCGGTGCGCACCTCACCTGCGAGGGTTCGCCCACGCTGGACGACCTCAAGGCGCTGGAGGCTGAGGGCGTCGAGATCCTCACCTGCGGCACCTGCCTGAACTTCTACGGCCTGACCGAGAAGCTGGCCGTGGGCGGCGTGACGAATATGTACGTCATCGCCGAGAAGATGCTGAACGCCGGGAACGTGGTCAAGCCGTGATCTACCTCGACAACGCCGCCACCACCCTGCAAAAGCCGCCCTGCGTGGGGCAAGCCATGTTGGATGCGCTGGAACATGCGGGCAATCCGGGCCGCGGGGCGCATGAGCCGACCCTTCACGCGGCCCGTATCGTCTACCGTGCCCGTGAGACGCTTGCAACACTTTTCCATGCGGAAGGTCCGGACTGCATTGCTTTCACGGCCAACGTGACCCAGGCGCTCAACACGGCGCTCTGCGGCCTCGTCCGCCCCGGCGACCATGTCATCACGACGGTCTGCGAGCACAACTCGGTGCTGCGGCCGCTCTATCGCCTGCGGGAGCAGGGGGCAGAAGTGAGTTTTGTGGAGGTGGACGACACCGGGCGGCTGCGGTATGAGCAGTTCGAAAAATTTCTCCGCCCCAATACCCGTCTTGTCGTGGTGACGCATGCTTCCAACGTCACAGGCGATCTTACGGACCTTGCGTTCGTCTCCGCTTTTGCAAAAAAGCACGGTCTTACGCTGGTCGTGGACGCGGCCCAGACCGCGGGCGCACGGCCCATCGATGTGCAGGCGCTGGGGGTGGATGTTCTCTGTTTCACCGGACACAAGGCGCTGCTGGGTCCGCAGGGGACCGGCGGGCTGTATGTCCGCCCCGGGCTGACCATGGCCCCCCTTGTGGTGGGTGGCAGCGGTATCCACAGCTTCGATGAAACACACCCCTCTCAGATGCCCACAGCGCTGGAAGCGGGGACGCTGGATGTTCCCGGCCTCGCGGGCCTCGGGGCAGGCGTGGAGTGGATACTTTCGCAGGGCGTCGAGGCTCTGCACGAAAAAGAAATGGCTCTGACACGCCTGTTTTATGAGAAAATCGTCCATGCTCCCGGTGTGAAAATCTACGGCAGCTTCGACGAAACAGACCGCGCGCCCATCGTCTCCCTGAACTTCGGGGATGAGGACGCCGCCCGTGCCGCCGACATCCTCTGGGAGGACTACGGCATCTGTGTCCGGGCGGGCGCTCATTGTGCGCCCCTCATCCACAAAGCCCTCGGCACCGTGGAGCAGGGGATGGTGCGGTTCAGCTTCTCCCACCAGAACACAGAGGCCGAGGTGCTCAGAGCCGCCGAGGCGGTCTGTGAGCTGGCCGAGGAGGGCTGATATGCGCCGCAAAAGACAATACATCGTTCTTTCGTTTGCCTCTACGGCCCGCGCGATGGGCTGGGAGAAAGAGTGCGCCGCCCGGGGTATCCCGGGGCGGCTCATCCCGCTGCCCAGTGAGATCACGGCAGGCTGCGGCCTCGGCTGGCGGATGCTGCCCGAGGACTGGCAGGCGTGGCAGTCTCAGCTGAACGATGCGGGCTACGATGCTGCCACACCGGTGGAGCAATAAACCATAATGGAGAAATTCTATGTCGATTCGTGAGTTTTTGGGCGCTTTGCGCAGCACACAGGGGCAGTGTACGCTGGCCTCCGTACTGGAAGGGCCGGAAAGCGGAGAGCGGCTTCTTCTTTGTGAAGGCGTACCCGTCTGGCCCGCAAGACCGGAGGGTCTGCTGGCCCGGAATCTCCCGGCGCTGGCCGGGTGTGGTGCGAGCGGCATCCTGACTCTGGAAAATAAGCGGGTCTTCGTGGAAAAATTTGGAGGCGCGCCCCGGCTCGTCATCTGCGGCGGAGGCCATGTGGCCGAGTCCGTCGTCCGGCTGGCCGTCATGCTGGGCCTGCTCGTCACCGGCCTCGAGGAGCGGCCAGAGTACGCTGACGCCCTTCGCCGCGCCGGGGCCGAAAAGGTCCTCTGCGGTCCTTATGCCGAAAATCTCACGCAGGTGGAGGGCAGTGCGGAGACCTGCTTTGTTGTCGCCACCCGCGCCCACTCCTTCGACGTGGAATGCCTTACCGAAATATACAAGAAACGATTTGCCTACGTTGGTATGCTGGGCAGCCGAAGCCGGTCGGCCCTTGTCCGCCGCCAGCTCATCGAGGCCGGAACTGCCCCGGAAAAGGCCGAAGAACTCCACGCTCCCATCGGCCTCGCCATCAAGGCGCAGACAGCGCAGGAAATCGCACTATCCATCCTCGCGGAGATCGTTGAGGTGAAAAATGGCCGTCAGCAGACGGAAGGCTTCCCGCCCGAGCTGCTGAATGCGCTGGATGCCTGCACGGGACAGGGAAGGGCTCCTGTCCTTGTGACCATCGTTTCCCGCCACGGTTCGACCCCCCGGGAGGTGGGCGCAAAGATGCTGGTGCTGCCGGACGGCAGGTCCGTGGGCAGTGTGGGCGGCGGCATTATGGAATACCGTGTGCAGCAGCTTGCATCAAAAATGCAGGCGGGCGAGGCTGCGCCCTGTCAGCTGGCAGAGTATTCAGCCAGCGCAAAAAGAGGACGATGCGGCGCTGGCTGCCTGCGGCGGCTCGATGAACGTGTTCCTGCAGCTGCTCAAGGAGGAAGAAAATAATGAAGCGTGACGACGTCATCCTGGTGCGCGGCGGCGGCGACCTCGCCACCGGCACCATCCATCGGCTGTGGTCGGCGGGATTGAAAGGTGCTCGTGCTCGAGGCCGAACACCCTGCCGCCATCCGCCGCCAGGTCTCGGTAAGTGAGGCCGTGTATGAGGGCGGGGCTGTCGTGGAGGGAATGCGCGCCACCCTTGTAAAAACTCTGGATGAGGCCGTTGTGGTCTGGCATCGCGGCGATGTACCGGTGATGGTGGACCCGAAAGGGGAGCTCATCCCGCAGGTGCGGCCTGCCGTGCTCGTTGATGCCATCCTTGCAAAGAAAAATCTCGGAATGACGCGGGATATGGCTCCGCTGACCATCGCGCTCGGCCCGGGCTTTACCGCCGGTGTGGATGTCGATCTCGTGGTGGAGACCAAGCGCGGCCACCGTCTGGGCCGTATCATCCGGGAGGGTGCGGCCATCCCCAACACGGGCGTCCCCGGAGTCATCGGCGGCTATGGCGCTGAGCGTGTCATCCACGCAGAAAAGGCCGGTGTCTTCCGGAATGTATGTGCCATCGGAGATATTGTGTCGGCGGGTGAAACGATCGCGGAGATTGAAACGCCGGACGGCATCCGCGCTCCGGTGACGACCCGCATTGCGGGCATCCTGCGCGGACTGCTGCGGGATGGCTACCCCGTCACGCCCGGCTTCAAGGTGGCTGACGTGGACCCCCGCCGGGAGGAGCTGGAAAACTGCTTCCTCATCTCCGATAAGGCGCGCTGCATCGCGGGAAGTGTGCTGGAGCTGATCGCGGCAAATCTGTGGAAATAATAAAAGGAAGGGACTGCCCAAGACAGCCCCTCCCTTTTTTACATCAAATATCCAAGCCGGTAATCCCCGAGACACACCCGAAATGCGCCCCACGTCGAGGAGAACTCGATGCCGTGAGCCCGGAGCTTCCCGGTATCCATCGCGAGGTTGCGGGTGAGATCGGATTCCTCGATCGTTACATCCGCCTGCAGTAAATTGGCGAAGCATCGCGCAGTCTCGACCATATCTCCGTCGCACTCGCTGCCGAAGTTGTAGACGCCGCCGGGCAGCTCCATCGCAGGGACGAGGTTCTCGATGACCTCCCGCACATAGCCCACGCCCCGGTAGTCATTGCGCGAAAAGTGCAGCACTTCACCGGTCTTTGCTGCTCTCAGGATGTTCAGCGGCAGGTTGCCCCGGATGGGCAGATGATAGCCCGGGAGGTCGTACATCCAGGGCAGGCGGAGCGCCACAGCGCCCGGGCAGCGGGCCAGCACCCGGGCCTCGGCCTCGAGCTTGTGCTGTCCGTAGACGTTGGAAGGGGAGAGGGGCAGCGTCTCCGCCAGCGCCCCCCGCTGCGTCACGCCTGCATACACCTGGTCGGAGCTGAAGGAGAGCAGCTTTGCGCCCACCTTTTCAGCTCCCTTCGCCATCCACTCGGGCAGCAGGACGTTGGCGCGGAAGGAGTCCTCCGGCTCCTGCTGGCAGTACTGGGTGTTGGAGAGGGCCGCCGTGTGGACGATGACGTCCGGGTGCTCCTTCAAAATGAAGCGCAGCACCGCGCTTTCGTCGGCAGTGCGCAGGGTGTCGGACGGGAAGGCGCAGAGCGCAAACTTCCCCCGCCACATATCGAGGATGCGCGCGCCCACAAAGCCGCCTGCGCCGGTCACAAGAACTCGTTTCATAGGGCAGTCACCTCAGTGAACAAGGAGCAGTTCCAGCACGAAGACGACGGCGCAGCAGGCCACCGACACCTGGAACAGGCTGGCTCCGAACCATGCCGCCGTAATGCCTACCACCAGCGCCACCGCACCAGCTGTCGGACTCTGGGTGGCGTTGACGATGGCCGGGAAGGTCATGACCGCCAGAGTGACGTAAGGGACGTAGTACAGGAACGACTGGATGAACCGGTTTTTGATGGGCTTCCGGATGAGGGTCAGCGGCAGGATGCGGATGGTGTAGGATACGGCGAACATCACTGCGATGTAAAGCCAGTTGCTGCGGATCATTGTTCGGCCTCCTCACTCTGGGTCTTGACGGGAAATAACAGCGCACCTGCACAGGAAATAGCCACTGTCAGGATGATGGTGCGGGTGCCGTCCGACAGGGCGGAGATGCCCGGAAGATAGGTGCAGGCAAAGCTCAGCGCAAAGCTGATGGCCACCAGCGCGGCCACGATCTTATCCTTCCGGGCCGGAGGAATGATGATGGCGAGGAACATGCCGTAGAGCGCCACGCTCAGTGCGCTGACGGCCCGCAGGGGCAGCAGGTTGCCCGCGATGATGCCCAGCGCTGTACCCGAAGCCCACGCCGGCGCGGCCAGCGCGATGGCGCCGTAGGTGTAGAAGGGGTTCAGGTAGCCCGGCCGGGCGATGGTGATGCCGAACAGCTCGTCAGTGACGTCATAGCCGATGATAAGCCGGTGGAAAAACGGCGTACCGGGGGCGAACCGCTGGGCCAGCGCACAGCTCATCAGCAGATAGCGGGCGTTGGCGATGAGGGTGATGATGGCTACCTCGAGATAGGTCGCGCCGCTGGCAATGAGGGTAAAGGCGGCGTACTCGCCCGCCGAAGCATTGTTGAGCAGGCTGGCCACGAAGCCCTGCAGGGGTGCAAAACCCGCCGTCCGGGCCGCGATGCCCAGCGAGAACGACACCGCAAAATACCCCAGCGCGATCGGCACACCGTCCCGCATCCCCTCGCAGAACACCTTGCGGCTGAAAGCATAGGGTTTGGCGGGCTGTGCGGAGCGGAGAGTCTGGTTCGACGACTCATGCGTAGTTTCCATGAGAAAAGCTCCTTTCCAATTTCAGACACGAACCTTATTATAGCATAGTTTGAGAGAAAATGACATCGGGCAGAAACGAAAAACCACAGCTTTCACCCCTGAAAGCTGTGGCATTTTCAAGATGGACTGCTTACTTGAACAGCTTGCGGCCAGCCCAGATGCAGACACAGGCGCCGATGACCGAGACGATGATCTCACCCACGAGGCCGGTAGCGGACAGGCCCACGAGGCCGAAGAGGATGCCGCCCACAAAGCTGCCCAGGATGCCCAGCACGATGTTGCGCAGGGCGCTGGTCTCACTGCCCATGATGCGGCCTGCGATGGAACCGGCCAGCGCACCGATGAGAAGGCTGAAGATAAAACCAAACATAAGAAAAACCTCCTGAAATATGTAAAATCAGACGTTGGATGCTTCCTCCCGCGCGCAGCGGCAGATGTCCGAAAGACAGCATTTTTCGCACTCCGGCTTCCGGGCATTGCAGACGGCCCGGCCATGCATCACGAAACGATGGCACAGATCACTGCCCTCTTCGGGCGGGACGATCTTCCAGAGCGCCATCTCCACCTTCTGCGGTTCCTTGATGCCGTCCACAAGGCCGATCTTGTTGCACAGGCGGATGCAGTGGGTGTCGGTGACGATGGCGGGCTTGCCGAACACGTCGCCCATGATGAGATTTGCGCTCTTGCGGCCCACGCCGGGCAGTGCCAGCAGTTCCTCAAAGGTCGTCGGCACCTTGCAGTCGTACTTGTCCCGCAGCATCCGCATACAGGCCGAGATGTCCCGGGCCTTGCTGCGGCCCAGCCCGCAGGGTTTGACGATGGCTTCGATGTCCTCGGGCTCTGCCTCGGCCAGCGCGGCCACCGACGGATATTTTGCAAACAGGTCCTGCACCACGATATTCACCCGGGCGTCGGTACACTGGGCCGCCAGCCGGACGCTCACCAGCAGCTGCCAGGCGTGGTCGTAGTCCAGCGTGCAGCCTGCGTCGGGATACTCCGCCTTGAGCCGCCGGATGACCTCCAGAGCCAGCTCTTTTTGGCCGTCAGGTCTTCGGCGGAGATGTTCTTTCCGCGCATACATTTCCCCTCGTTTCTTAATTGGAATGGCACAAGCATATCATGTTTTGCGAAATTTGTAAATGCTTTGTCGTTTATCTGAGAATCATTTTCATTATTTCTCTTGCCGCGGCGTGCAAAATGCGCTATACTATAAAAGAGAAGGATTCTCATGATCATTTTTGGAGGGAAGATCTATGAACGAACCGCTGGCGCAGCGTCTGCGCCCCAAAACGCTGGCCGATGTCTGCGGCCAGCAGCATCTTCTGGCCGAGGGACAGGTGTTCCGCCGCACCATCGAGAGCGGTCGTATCCCCAACATGATCTTCTACGGCCCCTCCGGCACGGGCAAGACCACCGTCGCCCGCATCATCGCCGAGAACAGCGGCATGACCCTCCATAAGCTCAACGGCACTTCCTGCGGCACCGGCGACATCAAAGCAGTGCTGAAGGACATCGGCACGCTGGCCGGGGCAGGGGGCATCCTGCTCTACCTCGACGAGATACAATATCTCAACAAAAAGCAGCAGCAGAGCCTTCTGGAGTGCATCGAGGACGGTTCTGTCACCCTCATTGCCTCTACCACCGAGAACCCTTACTTTTACATCTATAATGCACTGCTGTCCCGCTGTACGGTATTTGAGTTCAAGTCCCTCTCCGCCGCCGACGTGGAACGGGGCATCCGCAACGCCCTGAAAAAGCTCTCGGAGTCGGAATCACAGCCTGTCGTGATGGACGAGGACGCCTGCGCCTACCTCGCCGAGAGTGCGGGCGGCGACCTGCGCAAGGCGCTGGGCTGTCTCGATTTCGTGGTGACGGCGGCCCCCGTGGACGAAACCGGAAAGCACATCACCCTCGAGATGATACAGCAGGTCACCCGCCGCACGGCCATGCGGTACGACCGGGACGGCGACGACCACTACGACATCGTGTCGGCCTACCAGAAGTCCATGCGCGGCTCCGACCCCAACGCCGCCCTCCACTATCTGGCCCGTCTGCTGGAAGCGGGCGACCTGCCCTCGGCCTGCCGCCGGTTGATGGTCTGCGCCTGTGAGGACGTGGGCCTTGCATACCCGCAGATCATCCCCATCGTCAAGGCGGCAGTGGACGCAGCCAACATGGTGGGTCTGCCCGGAAGCCCGGCTCCCGCTGGCCGATGCCGTCCTTCTCGTGGCAACCAGCCCGAAATCCAACAGCGCCCACGACGCCATCAATGCGGCCATCGCCGATGTGCAGGCGGGGCGCACCGGCCCCATCCCGCGCCAGCTGCAGAACAAGCACTTTGACGGCGAGGATGCTGCCGTCAAGGGCCAGAACTACAAGTACGCCCACGACTATGAGAATCACTGGGTGGACCAGCAATATCTGCCCGACCTGCTCAAGGATGTGAAATACTATACGTTCGGCGACAACCGCGCCGAACAGGCCGCCCGGGCCTACTGGGCGAAGATCAAGGGGGAAGACAAGCTCTGAACCCGGCCTTTATCCCGATACACACCCCCTCAGAAAAAGGAGAAAGACCATGCGTTATTCCAAACAGCGCGAGCTGGTACTGCAGAAAGTGGAGCAGCTCTGCGACCACCCTACCGCCGAGGAGATTTTCGACCTCGCAGTCAGGGAATGTCCCGGCCTGAGCCTTGGTACCGTCTACCGCAACCTCAACAGTCTCGTAGATGCAGGCCGCGTCCGCCGCGTCTCCATCCCGGGCAAGGCTGACCGCTTCGACCACACGCTGGGCTGGCACAGCCACCTCTACTGCAACTGCTGCGGCAGAGTCGTGGACGCCGACGTGGACGAAAAGCAGGTGATGAAGCTGGTGCGCAACCAGAAGGGCGTCGTGCAGGACTGCGCCGTGGTGCTGTTCGGCCTGTGCGAGAAGTGTGCCGCCAAGCAGGCTCAGTAAAAATAAGCTCTTGCCCTCCAAGGCCAAAAAGGGTATACTATAAAGAGCTTTCTTTATAGTATCAGTATGTCTGCTGCCGGAGGTGTGACCCCGGAGGCAGAGAAGGATGGTTTCATTGGAGTACATAGCATTTGAACATAACAACGGGGCGGCAGAGCTGGTCAAGCTGGCCTATGACACCCCGCCGCTGGCCTTCGTCCACAGCTACGGCTGCCAGCAGAATGTCAACGACGGCGAGCGTATCAAGGGCGTGCTGATGGACATCGGCTACGGCCTGTGTGACAAGCCCGAGGACGCCGACCTCATCCTTTTCAACACCTGCGCCGTCCGTGAGCACGCCGAGCAGCGTGTCTTCGGCAACGTGGGCGCTCTCAAGGGCCTGAAGGAGAAGAAGCACGGCCTCATCATCGGCCTCTGCGGCTGCATGGCCAACCAGAAGCACGTTGTGGAAAAGCTGCGCCAGAGCTACCCCTACGTAGACCTCGTGTTCGGCGTGGACGGCATCGACACGCTGCCCCGGCTCATCGCCCAGAAATTGCACAAGCACAAGCGGGTGCTCATGGAGCCGGCTCAGCGCCCCGTCATCGTGGAGAATATCCCCATCCGCCGCGAGAGCGAGTTCCGTGCCTGGCTGCCCATCATGTATGGCTGTGACAACTTCTGCACCTACTGCATCGTGCCTTATGTCCGCGGCCGCGAAAAGAGCCGCAAGCCCGGCGACATCCTCGCCGAGTTCAAGAGTCTCGTGGAGGCGGGCTACAAGGAGATCACCCTTCTGGGCCAGAATGTCAACAGCTACGGCAAGGGCCTTGAGGAGCAGGTGGATTTTCTCCGACCTGCTCAACCTGCTCTGCACCGTCCCGGGCGACTACCACATCCGCTTCATTGACCACGCCACCGAAGGACGCCAGCTTCAAGCTCATCGACACCATCGCGGCCCAGCCGAAGATCTGCAAGCATCTGCATCTTCCGGTGCAGTGCGGCTCGGACCGTCTGCTCGTCCAGATGAACCGTCACTATACCGTGGAGCATTACCTCGAGCTCATCGAGTATGCCCGGAAGAAGGTCCCCGGCATCACCTTCTCCAGCGACATCATCGTGGGCTTCCCCGGCGAGACCGAAGAGGACTTCCAGAAGACCCTCGAGCTGGTGCAGAAGGTGGGCTATATGCAGCTGTTCACCTTCATCTACTCCAAGCGCACCGGCACCAAGGCGGCAGATATGCCCGACCCCACCCCTCGCAAGGAGAAGACCGACCGCATGACCCGCCTGCTCAAAGTCCAGGACGACATCGCAATGGCCCTCGTAAAGGCTCAGGTGGGCCAGACCGTCCGCGTCCTCGTGGAGGGCTATGGCCGCAATGAAGGCACCCTCTCGGGCCGTCTCGACAACAACCTTACCGTCGAGTTCAAGGCTGACTCCGCCCTCATGGGCAGCTACGCGATGGTGCGCCTCACAGGCGCCCGTGCCACCGTCCTGCTGGGCGAATTGGTTGAATCATGATATTCTGGATACACTATCCTAATATATAACACAGGAACGATAAAAGGAGACTATTACAATGGATTGCATCGACCTTTTCAAGCGTGCCGCCATGGCACTTCAGACCGACTCCCGCTATCTGGCTATGGACCAGGCCCGCAAGATGAACGACAAGGACGAGGAACTGCAGAACCTCATCGGCGAGTTCAATCTGGCCCGCATGGACCTGAACAACGAGATCGGCAAGCCCGAGCGCAGCGATGAGCGCATCGCCGAGCTGAACCAGAAGGTGAACGACCTCTACGGCAAGATCATGGCCGATGACGGCATGGTGGCCTACAACGAGGCAAAGCGCGACTGCGAGGCCCTCGTGAACTATATCGACGCCATCATCAACACTGCAATGAACGGCGGCGACCCCATGACCGTGCAGGAGCCTTCCGCTTCCTGCACCGGCAGCTGCTCCACCTGCGGCGGCTGCCACTAAGGCTTAAACCATGAAACACAAAACGCGGCTGTGCAATGCAGGGCCGCGTTTTGCTTGCAACAGGCGGTTTTGGATGGCAAACCGACAACTAGGGGAGGAAGGTGAACGGTCATGGCAGAGCTTTCGCCCATGATGCAGCAATATCTGGAGATCAAAAAACAACATAAGGATGAGATTCTTTTCTACCGCATCGGTGACTTCTACGAGATGTTCTTCGACGATGCGCTCACAGTCTCGCGGGAGTTGGATCTGACCCTCACGGGCAAGCAGTGCGGCCTCGAAGAGCGCGCGCCCATGTGCGGCGTACCGTTCCACAGCTATGAGGGCTATGTGGCCCGTCTCATCTCGAAGGGCTACAAGGTCGCCATCTGTGAGCAGATGGAAGACCCGGCCAAGGCCAAGGGTCTTGTGAAACGCGACATCATCCGCGTGGTCACGCCCGGCACCGTCATCGAGAGCAGTATGCTTCAGGATGACAAAAACAACTACATTGCGAGTGTTTTTCTGAAAGGCAGCGCAGCGGGCCTTTGCTTTGCGGATGTCTCCACCGGCACGGCCCATATCACCGAGCTCAAGCGGGAAAAGATCGCCCCGGCGGTCATTGCGGAACTCTGCCGCTACCACCCCAGCGAGGTGCTGATGAACCCGGGTCTGCTGGACTGCCGGGAGATCACTGCCTACATCAAAAAGAATATGGACTGCGCCGTCGAGCTGGTGGAAGAGGAGCGGTACGCCCCGGGTCTCGTGGCCATCTCCCTCGAGAACCAGTTTGGCCGCGACTGGGCCGCAAAGACCGGCATCGCGGAAGACGGCCTTGTCCGCTTGGCAATGGCCGCGCTGCTGGAATATCTCCATGATACGCAAATTAAAGGCGTCGAGCGCCTGAAAACGGTCATCACATACAATGAAGCTCAGTTCATGAGCCTGTCGCCGGTCACCCGGGCAAATCTCGAGCTGACCGAGACGCTGCGGGGCCGCGAAAAGCGGGGAACGCTGCTCTGGGTGCTGGACAAGACCAGCACCGCCATGGGCAAGCGGATGCTCCGCAGCTGGATCGAGCAGCCGCTCATTTCCAGCGCCGCCATCAACCGCCGCCTCAACGCGGTGGAAAGCCTTGTGAACCAGACCATGCAGCGGGGCGATCTGATCGAACAGCTCCACTACATCGCCGACCTCGAGCGCCTGATGACCCGCGCGGTCTATGGCTCCGCCACCCCCAAGGAGATCTACACGATGGCCCAGACCTGTGAGCGTCTGCCGGAACTGCGGGCGCAGGCCGAGAGCTGCAGCTGCCCGGAGCTGACTGCTCTTGCAGGACAAATCGACCTGCTGGACGATGTGAAGACGGCCATCCTCGCCGCCATCGACCCGGAAGCGCCCTCCACCCTCAAGGACGGCGGCGTCATCGCCAAAGGCTACCACCCCGAGGTGGACGAGCTGCGCTCCATCCGGGACAACACCAAGGGCGTCCTCGCCCAGCTGGAAACGCGCCTGCGGCAGGAGACCGGAATCCCCAAGCTGAAGATCGGCTACAATCACGTCTTCGGCTACTACATCGAGGTCAGCAACTCCTACAAATCCATGGTCCCCCGAGACCTACATCCGCAAGCAGACCCTCACCTCCGGTGAGCGCTATATCACCCAGGAGCTGAAAGAGCTGGAAAGCAAGATCTTAGGTGCGCATGAGCGTCTCATTGCGCTGGAGCACCGTCTCTTCTCGGAACTGCTGGAAACGATCGGCGGCCAGCTCGACCGCATCCAGCGGACAGCAAATGCTGTGGCCGAGCTGGACGTGCTGGCGGCGCTGGCGCAGGTGGCCGCTGAAAACAACTACTGCCGCCCTGTGGTGGATGACAGCGACGAGCTGACCATCACCGAGGGCCGCCACCCGGTGGTCGAGCAGATGCTGAAAGGCAGCCTCTTCGTCCCCAACGATACCAAACTCAACTGCACCACCGACCGCTGTCTCATCATCACCGGCCCGAACATGGCGGGTAAATCGACGTATATGCGCCAGAACGCCCTTATCGCTCTGATGGCGCAGATCGGCTCCTTCGTCCCGGCGTCCAGCTGTCATGTGGGCGTTGTGGACGCCATCTTTACCCGCATCGGCGCATCGGACGACCTTGCCGCCGGCCAGTCCACCTTCATGGTCGAGATGACCGAGGTGGCCGAAATTCTCAAGAACGCCACCCCCAAGAGCCTCGTCGTGCTGGACGAAATTGGCCGCGGCACCTCTACCTTCGACGGTATGAGCATCGCCCGGGCCGTCGTGGAGCATATCTCCGATCCGGCCAAGGGCCTCGGCTGCAAGACCCTCTTCGCCACCCATTACCACGAGCTGACGGATCTGGAAGGGTCCATCGAGGGCGTCAAAAACTATAACATCGCGGTCAAGAAGCGGGGAGAGGACATCACGTTCCTCCGCCGCATCATTCGCGGCCCCGCCGACGACAGCTACGGCATCGAGGTGGCGAAGCTGGCCGGCCTGCCCGGCACCGTGACCCGCCGCGCCCATGAGGTGCTGCGCGCGTTGGAAGCGTCTGCCCCGAAGAACAAGGTGGAGCAGATGGATTTCGACGCCCTGCAGGAGTATTCTTCGCCCGCCGTCCCCAGCGAGATGATGGAAAAGCTCGAGGCACTGGACGTTGAGACCCTGACCCCCATCGAGGCGCTGAACTTCCTCTACGAGCTGAAAAAGACCCTGAGCGGCAGCCTGAATGGCTGATTTTATTGGAAACGGAGGGAAACAAATGGCAGAGATACACGTTCTCGACAAGCATACGGCAGAACTCATCGCCGCCGGTGAGGTGGTCGAGCGGCCCGCATCGGTCGTCAAGGAGCTTCTGGAAAACTCCATCGACGCCGGTGCGTCTCAAATCACCGTCTCCATCGAGTCGGGCGGCGTCCGTCTGATTGAAATCAGCGACAACGGCACCGGCATCGAGGCAAAATACATCCCCACGGCCTTCATCCGCCATGCCACAAGCAAGATCCGGACGGAAGACGACCTCACCAGCATCCACACGCTGGGCTTCCGCGGTGAAGCGTTGGCCTCTATCGCCAGCGTGGCCCGCGTCGAAGTGCTCACCCGCACCGAGGCCGACGAGTGCGCTTCCCTCTACCGTATCGAGGGCGGGGAAGAGCAGCCCATCGAGCCGGGTGCGCGAGGCGTCGGCACCACCATCCGGGTCTGTGACCTCTTTTTCAACACGCCCGCCCGGATGAAGTTCCTCAAAAAGGATTCCAGCGAGGGTACTTTCGTGGCCGACATCGTGGGCCATCTGGCCCTGAGCCACCCCGAGGTGAGCTTCAAGTTCATCCGCGAAGGCAAACTGCAGTATGTCACCCCCGGTGACGGCCAGCTCCGCAGCGCGGCTTACGCCGTGCTGGGCCGGGAGTTCAGCCGTGACCTCGTGGAGGTGGATAACCGCGAGGGCGTCTACCGCGTCTGGGGGCTCATCACCCAGCCCCGCAGCTGCCGCGCCAGCCGCAGTATGCAGTATTTCTATATCAATGGCCGCTATGTCCGCAACCGCACCATGATGGCGGGCATGGAAATGGCGTTCAAGGGTACCACGATGCAGGGCAAGTTTCCTGGAGGGATCCTGCTTCTTGAGATGCCCGCCGACCTTGTGGATGTCAACGTCCATCCGGCAAAAACAGAAGTCCGCTTTGCCCGGGAAAACGACATCTTCGACCTCGTCTACCATGCCGTCAAGCTGGCACTGAGCCAGCCGGGTACAGGGGAGAGACGGTTCGTCTTTGACAGCGAGAAAGAAGATGATGCATCCAACGAACATGAAAATAGCGGAAATAAAGAAGAAAATGCTGTAAAGAATAATAACTTTACAGGACTTTCGGCGGTGATCTCGGGCCAGGCAGAGCCGGGAAGCCTGCCGCACCCGGAGGAAAAGCCTCTCCGCCCGGCGGCACCGGCAGCGTCTGTGACACCCCGCCCGACACAGCCCTCTGCCCCGGAGCGGGACATCCTCCCGCTGCCCGTAAAAGCCCCGGAAAAGGCTGCGCCGGCAGCGGAACACACATGGACAACGGTTGCGGCCTCCGAGCCTCTTCCGATGAACGCCGCCCTCCACAGTCCTGAGCCGCCGCAGGAGGAAAGCGTCCTTGAGCCGCCGCCCTTCCGGGCTGCATCCAATGAGTCACAGCTGGACATCGAGGCAGACATCGACCTGCCGGATGTCACCCGCGACCACATGGCCGCGTGGGAGCCTGTCCCGGATGAACCGGAGCGTCCGCCGCTGCCGGAGGCTTCGGATGAGCCGCAGCAGAGCGCAGCCCCAGAGCAGCTGGGCTTTGACGTTCAGGACGGCCCCGAGCCTCTGCGGTATGTGGGCGAGATCTTCCGCACCCTATATCCTTGCGGAGCGGGGCGACGAGATCTGCATCATCGACAAGCACGCCGCCCATGAGCGCCAGCTCTTCGAGAAGCTGGCCGCCCACTACGGCGATGTCTCCAGCCAGCTCCTCCTGGAGCCGCTGGTGGTGGAGCTCTCCGCCGAGGAAAAGACCGCTCTGCTGGCTAACCTCGACCTGCTGGAAAGCGCCGGCCTCGAGGTGAGCGATTTTGGCGGCAGCTCGGTCTGCCTGCGCTCGGTCCCCGCTGATGTGGAGCAGGGCAGTGCCGAAGATCTGTTGGTCGAGCTGGCGGCAAAGCTGGCCCACGGCAGCCGCGACGCCCTGAACGAGCGGACAGAGTGGGTGCTCCACTCTATCTCCTGCCGCGCCGCCATCAAGGCGGGCGACCACACCTCGCCGCAGGAGCTGATGGCGCTGGCCGAAAAAATCCTCTCCGGCGAAGTGCCGCCCTTCTGCCCCCATGGGCGCCCCTGCGTTCTCAAACTCACCCGAAAGGAGCTGGAAAAGCAGTTTGGCCGAATCGTGTGATAAAAATCAGAAGCATCCGGTGCTGGCCGTCGTCGGCCCTACTGCCACCGGCAAGACCGCTCTCGGCGTGGCGCTGGCCGAAGCTTTCGAGGGCGAAGTCATCAGCGCCGACTCGATGCAGATCTATAAAGGATTAGACGTCGGTACGGCGAAGGTCGCGCCCGAAGAGACCCACGGCGTCCCGCACCATGCGGTGGATATTCTGGAGCCGGATGAGCCCTTCAGCGTGGCGGATTTCGTCGCGCTGGCCGGAACGCTCGAGGCTGACATTTCCGCCCGGGGCCGTCTGCCCATCCTCGTGGGAGGCACGGGCCTCTATGTCCAGAGCTTTTTGTACGGTGTCCGCTTCGCCGCCGAGAAGACGCCGGACGGCCTGCGGGAACAGCTGGCCGCTGAGCTGGCGGAAAAAGGCCCGGAGGCCATGTACAAAGAGCTGCAGACCGCCGACCCGGAAGCCGCCGCCGCCATCCATCCGAACAATCAGGTGCGGGTCCTGCGGGCGCTGGAACATTTCCGTGCCACCGGCAAGCGTCTGAGCGAGCAGAAGGCCCAGTCCCTCCCGCCGGAGCGGCCCTATCGTTCGCTGGTACTGGGTCTGGACTTTCCCGACCGCGCCCAGCTCTACCGCCGCATCGACCTGCGGGTGGACAAGATGCTGGACGCCGGCCTCCTCGATGAGGCAAAGCTGGTCTATGACCACCGCCAGACCTACCGCACGGCAGCGCAGGCCATCGGCTATAAGGAGTTCTTCCCCTATTTTGAGGGAACGGCCCCGCTGGATGCCTGCACCGAAAAGCTCAAGCAGGCCTCCCGCAACTACGCCAAGCGCCAGCTGACCTGGTTCCGCCATATGGACGGCGTGGTCTGGCTGGACGCCTCTGCGCCGGACGTTACAGCCCGGGCCGTACAGCTGACCCAAGAATTTTTAGCGAAAGGGTGACCTTTTATGATGGATAGACCACGCTCGGATCCCGGCGCGTCCAGCGCTTTGGGCAAGCTGGCAGGCTTCGTCATCGCCGTCGTGGTGCTGGCGGGCATCTATGTGGGCTATCAGGCCCTGCAGGTGCTCTTCCCGCCCAACACCTACGAGACGGCGCTTCTTGCCACCGTGGCGGATACGGTGGACGCCGACGGCGTTCTCCTCTTCGATGAGGTCTATGTTCCCGGCGGCGGAACGCTGGGCTATCTCGCGGCCGACGGCGAGCGCGTCTCGGCGGGGGCTGCGGTAGCGGAGAACTACAGCAGCCCGGAACAGGCGGGCCTCCGCCAGCAGCTCACCGGCCTGAACGACCAGATCGAGCTTCTGCAGCGCTCTCAGAATACCACCGCCACCCAGCTGGATTCTCTGAAAAAAGAGCGGGCTTCCGCGCTTTATGACATGATGGATGCGCTGGACAGCTCTGCCTACGACGAGACAGCCCAGGGCGAGGAAAACTACATCCTCGCTCAGAACAAGCTCTGGGTCATCACCGGTGAAGTCTCGGATTTCTCGGCCCAGATCGCCTCCCTCACCGAGCAGTCGGCGCAGGTGCAGGCCCAGCTGGGAGAGCCTGCCCAGATCACCGCCCCTCAGACGGGTTACTTCATCCGCAGCTCTGCCAGCGGGCGGCTCAACGCGGGGGCAGACGACATCCTCGCGCTGAACACCACCGACCTGCAGGCGTATCTGAACTCTGACCCTGAGCTGCCGCTGGACGGCTGCGCGGGCAAGATCGTTTCGGGCTTTGCGTGGCGGTATGTCGGCCTCTGTTCGGCCAAGGAAGGGGAGAAGCTGCTGGGCGACAACGGCAAGCCCCTGACCCGCTCGGTGAAGATAAAGTTCCCCGGCCAGATGGAGACGCCCCTCAAGGCCTCCGTCTCCGAGGTGGCCATCGACGAAGCGACCGGTCTGGCCCGCTTTGTCATCACCTGCGAGATCATCAACGGCGATGTGCTGCGGCTCAACCGGGCCGGCGCCCAGATCATCGTGGGCGAGACCACCGGCCTGCGCGTTCCCATCGACGCGATCCATTATCTGAAAGAGGACGGCACCGAGTCTGAGACGCAGGGCGAGAACTACATCCCGGGCGTCTATGTCAAATACGGCAATCTTGCCCGCTTCTGCAAGATCGACCCCGTGGATAATGACCATCCGCTGGTGACGGACGGCGAGTACCGCATCGTCATGCCCAGCAGCTCGGATAAGACAAAAACCGTCAGCGAAGTCCGCCTTTACGACGAGATCATCGTCTCCGGACAAAATTTGTATGATGGAAAGCTTTTGTAGTTATTGACATCTGACGCAAAAAATCAGATAATAGAAAAAGCTATTAGCACCTCTTTTTCACAAAGGGGTGCCAGGCAGCGTGAGCTGCCCGAATGAAAGGAGCAAGTTTCTATGTCTTTTGTGGACAGCCTGAAAAAAGGGCTTTTCGGCAGTGAGGACGATTACGACGATCAGTACATGGACGACGGTCCTCAGATGGTGAATAACAACAGCGGTCTCGGCGTCGCAGGCAGCGAGGGAGAGGACGAGCCCGAAGAGGGCGCAGCCCCCAAGCGGAACGGCAAGGTGGTCAACATCCATGCTACCACCCAGCTCAAGGTCGTTCTGGTCAAGCCCGAGCACTTCGAGGATGCCAGCACCATTGCAGACCACCTGAACAACAAGCGCACCGTCGTGCTGAATCTGGAATCCACCAACAAGGAGGTTTCCCGCCGTCTGGTGGACTTCCTCTCCGGTGTGGCCTACGCCAACAACGGCCAGATCAAGCGGGTGGCCAACAGCACCTTCATCATTACTCCCTACAATGTAGACATCATGGGCGACCTGCTGGACGAGCTGGAGAACAATGGCGCGTTCTATTGATACCCAGCAAAGCGCCGTGCGGGGCTTCGTCCCGGCGCAGAACGATGAGGAACGCTTCCTCATGCGTCATGTCGAGGACCTGGCCCGCGCCGCCTTCGGCCGGGGCATCGCCCGTTATTCGACGTTCCTGAGCGACAGGGAACAGCAGCTGGCGCAGGCGGCACTCAACCGTGCCGGTGCGCCGGAGGAAAGCTGCCGCTTCGAGGGCGGCTGGCCCGACGCCGAGCGCCGGGTGCTCTGCATCGAGCCGGAAGACTGTTACCCTGCAAGCCCTGTCTGCTGCGTCCGGCTCAGGTGCCGTGCGCTGGCCGGGGCGCAGCTGCCCGTCCATAAGGATTATCTGGGCAGCCTGATGGGGCTCGAGCTTCGCCGCGAGGCGCTGGGCGACATCGTTCTGCCGCCGGAGGAGCCGGGTACTGCTTATCTGTTTGCGCTGGAGCCTGCTGCGGCCCTTATCTGTCAGGAGCTGCGCAGTGTGGGCCGCACCGAGGTGACGGCCCAGCAGCTGGCGCTGGACGAAGTACCGGAGTTTGCGCAGGCAGAGCGCCGGTTACAGACCGCGACCGTATCGTCGCTGCGTCTGGATGCCGTACTTGCCGCCATGCTGCGGTGCAGCCGGGGCATGGCCGCAGAGCTTGTGGCAGCGGGAAGGGTAGAGATCAACCATCTGCCCGTTTCCAGCGCCCATGCGCCGGTATACGAATCTGACGTGTTCACAGTGCGGGGCAAAGGGCGCTTCCGCCTCACAGCCCTGCCGGGCAAGAGCAAAAAAGACCGACAAATCATCGAGTTCTTCCAATATTGAGAAGGACGACTGGGTAAAATGGAGGAGATCATTATGCTGACACCGCAGGACGTGCGCTCTGTGCAATTCGAAAAAAACCTCCGCGGCTACCGTACCGAGGATGTTGACCGCTTTCTGGATAAGGTAGAGCAGCAGCTCGGGCAGGATGCGGAGCAGATGGAGGCCCTGCGCAAGCAGGTGGCCGACCTGACTGCCGAGAACGAGACCCTGCGCCGCAATATGCAGAGCTATGAGGCCGACGGCGATATGCTCAAGAGTGCCCTCATCAACGCGCAGCGCATGGGTGAAAACGTCATCCGCGAGGCCAACCAGAAGGCCGAGGACATCCTGCACCGTGCAAATCTGCGCGGCGACGACATCATCCGGGATGCCAACGAGCTGCTGCAGAAGGCCAGCGACCGCGCCGACGAGATCATCAGCGAGGCCAACGACAAAAAGCTGGCCGAAGAGCGTGAGTATGACCGCGTTCGTCTCGAGGTCACCCGCTTCAAGTCCGACGTGCTGAACCTCTACCGCACCCATGTGGAGTCCCTGAGCCGTCTGCCGGAGTTCCAGCAGAAAGAAGAGACCCCCGCACAGGATGCCGAGGCTGAGCTGCCCGAAACCGAGGATGCCGATACCACCGAGGAAGCAGCACCCGCTGCGGACGCTGCCGAGACGGAAGACGCCGCCCCCGAGAAGGCCGGCGAGGACTTCTGGGAGAAGGACGAATCTCAGCTCAAGCTCGACCCGCCCCCGGCAGACCCCAACGCTGTCTTTCAGGGCGTGAGCTTCAGCGAATAATTCCCTAAGCATCGACAGCAAGGCGCCATTTGTGTGCCGTAAAGCTGTTTTGATAAAATAAGCGCATAGCTGCGCTGTTTGCGATTGCAAAACCAATAGAGGAGAGTGTAAAACCAGTGGCTAAGAATAAGTCTCAGTACGACAGTACTCTGAATCTGCCCAAGACCCTGTTTGAGATGCGCGCCGGCCTGCCCAAGAAGGAACCGGTCATGCTCAAGGATTGGGACGACAACGACCTATACAATCAGCTCATGAAGCACAACGAGGGCAAACCTCAGTTCATCCTGCACGACGGCCCTCCGTATGCCAACGGCAATATCCACATGGGTACCGCGCTGAACAAGATCATCAAGGACATCATCATCCGCGAGAAGAACATGGAGGGCTTCCAGGCTCCCTATGTGCCCGGCTTTGATACCCACGGCCTGCCCATTGAGCTGAAGGCCCTGTCCTCCGTCGGCGAGAAGAAGAAGGACATCTCCAAGCTCGAGCTGCGCCAGATCTGCGAGAAGTTCGCCACCGAGCACATCGACATCATGAGCGACCAGTTCAAGCGTCTGGGCGTTATCGGCGATTTTGAGCATCCCTATCTGACCCTCAAGCCCGAGTTTGAGGCCCGTCAGATCGAGATCTTCGGCGAGATGGCCAAGAAGGGCTATATCTACAAGGGTCTGAAGCCTGTCTACTGGTGTCCCGACTGCCGCACCGCTCTGGCTGAGGCCGAGATCGAGTACGGCGAGGACGAGTGCGACTCTATCTTCGTCCGCTTCCACGTCTCTCAGGACCCCAACGGCGTTCTGGCAAAGCACGGCATCCCGATGGAGAAGACCTACTTCGTCATCTGGACCACCACCACCTGGACCCTGCCCGCCAACGAGGCCATCTGCCTGAACGGCCAGTTCGAGTACTCCTTCGTCAAGATCGGCGATGAGTTCCACATCATGGCCACCGACCTTGTCAAGAGCGTCATGGACTCCTGCCATATCACCGATTACGAGGTGGTGGGCGAGCCGGTCAGCGGCGCTGAGTTCGAGCTGATGCGCTATAACCATGTCTACCTGCCCAAGGAAGGCTGGGTCATCCTCGGCGACCACGTCACGCTGGAAAGCGGCTCTGGCTGCGTCCACACCGCCGGCGGCCACGGCGTCGATGACTTCAACGTCTGCCAGAAGTACCCCCAGATCCCCATCACCGTCCCCGTGGACGACGGCGGCTATCTGACCGAGCAGGCCGGCAAGTACGCAGGCCAGCGCGTCTGGGCTTCCAACAAGACCATTCTGGCCGATCTGACCGCCGCCGGCGCTGTCATGGGCCAGCTGCACATCAAGCATCAGTATCCGCACTGCTGGCGCTGCCACAACCCCATCATCTTCCGCGCTACCGAGCAGTGGTTCTGCTCCATCGCCAAGTTCCGTGAGGATGTCTACAAGGCCATCGACACCGTGACCTGGATGCCCGACTGGGGCCATGACCGCATGCACGGCATGGTGCGCGACCGCAACGACTGGTGCATCAGCCGTCAGCGCACCTGGGGTGTGCCTATTCCGGCCTTCTACTGCAAGAAGTGCGGTGCTTACCACATCACCGACGCCACCATCAAGGCCGTCAGCGACCTGTTCCGCAAGGAGGGCTCTGACGCCTGGTATAAGTACGACGCGGAGCAGATCATCCCCGCTGGTGAGGTCTGCGAGAAGTGCGGCGCTTCCGAGTGGACGAAGGACACCGACATCATGGACGTCTGGTTCGACTCCGGCTCCACCCATGCTGCCGTTCTGGAAGAGCGTCCCGAGCTGCGCTTCCCGGCCGATATGTATATGGAGGGCGGCGACCAGTTCCGCGGCTGGTTCCAGTCCAGCCTGCTGACCAGTGTCGCAAGCAAGGGCTGCGCACCCTATAAGTCCGTTCTGTGCCACGGCTGGGTCGTGGACGAGCAGGGCAAGCAGATGCACAAGAGCGCCGGCAACGGCGTCGAGCCCAGCGAGATCATCAAGGACTACGGCGCTGACATCATCCGCCTGTGGGTGGCTTCTTCCGACTACACCGTCGATGTGCGTGCCGGCAAGAACATCTTCAAGCAGCTGAGCGAGGCCTACCGCAAGATCCGCAACACCGCCCGCTTCATTCTGGGCAACCTCGACGGCTTCGACCCCAACACCGACTGTGTGGCTGACGACCAGCTGCAGGACATCGACCGCTGGGCTCTGGCTGCGCTGGATGACCTCATCGTCAACACCAACGCCGGTTATGCTGTGTATGACTTCAACAAGGTCTACCACGCTGTCTACAACTTCTGTGTCGTGGCCATGTCCAACTTCTATCTGGACGTCACCAAGGATCGCCTGTACTGCACCAACGGCACCGGCCGCAAGGCTGCGCAGACCGCGATGTACAAGATCCTCGTCGCTCTGGACAAGATCATCGCTCCCATCCTCTGCTTCACCAGCCAGGAGATCTGGGACTTCCTGCCCAAGACCGAGGCCATGAACAAGTACGTCGTCTTCGAGGATATGCCGAAGGCTGGCCAGTACGCAGCTGACGATGCCTTCAAGGCCAAGTGGGCGCAGCTCATCGCTGTCCGCGACGAGGTCAAGAAGGTCCTCGAGCAGGCCCGTGCAGATAAGCAGATCGGCGCTTCTCTCGAGGCTTCCGTCACTCTGTACTGCAATGACGCCGTCTACGACCTGCTCAACAGCATCCCGATGGACGAGCTGGCCGACCTGATGATCGTCTCCCATGTGGAGCTGGTCAAGGGTGAAGGCGGCGCAGCCAGCGCCGTCGAGGGCCTGGGCGTTGCTGCTGCACACGCCACCGGCGACAAGTGCGAGCGCTGCTGGAAGTACTCCGCAGACATCGGCACCCACGCTGCTCATCCCACCCTGTGCGCACGCTGCGCCGCTGTTGTGGAGGGCTAAACCATTTCGTATCTCTGGCGGCGCACCCGGCGCAAAAGGGGGCGCCGCCTTTTTCAAAAAATCAGGAGAAACTATGGCATATGTCATTCTGAATCTGGTCTGTGTGGCCGCGCTGGTGGGCATCGACCAGGCCATCAAGCTCTGGGCTGCCCAGTATCTGGCCCCTGTGGAGGCCATCACCGTCATCCCGCATGTGGTGGAGCTGCGCTTCGTGCTCAATCAGGGCATGGCGTTCAGCCTGCTGAGCGGAAAGCAGCTTTTCCTTATCCTCGCCACCAGCGCCGCGCTGCTGCTCGTGGCTTACCTGCTGTTCTTCCGCAGCCGCGGCAAGCTCCTGCAGCAGATCGCCTTCATCCTCGTGCTGGCCGGCGGCATCGGCAACCTCATCGACCGTGTGCTGAACGGTGAGGTCGTGGACTACATCAACCCGCTGTTCATCGACTTTGCAGTCTTCAACTTCGCCGACATCCTCGTCTGCGTCGGTGTGGCGCTCTGGGTGCTGGTCATCCTGCTGGAAGAGGTGGAAGATAAGCCCTCGAAGGAGCAGTAAACCATGGAGCAGCGTGAATTTATCGTGGAGGCGGAGGCCGCAGGCCAGCGCATCGACCGCTTCCTCAGCGGGGAGGACACCGGCCTTTCCCGCAGTGCGCTGCAAGGCCTCGTGGCGGAGGGTCATGTGCTCTGCAACGGCAAAAGCATCGCCAAGAGCCTCAAACTCAAGGCAGGGGACACCATCCTGCTGGAAATTCCTGACGCAAAGCCTATCGAGGCTGTGCCGCAGGACATCCCGCTGGACATCGTGTATGAGGACGACCACCTTCTGGTGGTGAACAAGCCCAAGGGCATGGTCGTCCACCCGGCTCCGGGCAACCCGGACGGCACGCTAGTGAACGCCCTGCTCTGGCACTGCAAGGGCAGCCTCTCGGGAATCGGCGGTGAGATACGCCCCGGCATCGTCCACCGCATCGACAAGGACACCAGCGGCCTGCTGGTGGTGGCGAAAGATGACGCCACCCACATCGGCCTGTCCCAGCAGATGGCGGTCCACAGCGTGGAGCGCGCCTACCAGACCGTCGTCTACGGCAGCTTTGCGCAGGACGAGGGCTTCGTGGAGGCAAATCTGGGCCGCTCCAAGACCGACCGCAAGAAGATGGCGGTCTACCCGGCCGGCGAGCCCCACACCAAGTATGCCTACACCGGCTATAAGGTGCTGGAGCGCTTCGGCGGCTTCACCCTGCTGGAATGCCGCCTCAAGACGGGCCGCACCCATCAGATCCGCGTCCACATGGCGTCCATCCAGCATCCCGTGGCGGGCGACCCGGTGTATGGCCCCCACAACTGCATCACCAAGCTCCACGGCCAGTGTCTCCACGCAAAGACATTGGGCTTCATCCACCCCATCACGGGGGAACATCTCCGCTTTGACTCGGAGCTTCCGGAGTATTTCACCCACTTTATTGCATCGCTCAGGAGGGGGACTGTATGACGAAACTTCTCGATTCTACGCTCGTACTCTGCGATCTGGACCATCTCCTTTTGGCCGGTGACGGCAACATGCCGCAGGTCGTGCGGGATGTGCTCCAGCTGTTTTCCAGCCGGGGCGGCAGGCTGACGGTCTTCAGCCAGCGTTCGCCCCGGGCCGTCCGCGCCGTGCTGGGTGGACTGCGCCTTGCTGCGCCCGCGCTCACCTGCGGCGGTACGCTGGCCTACCGGTTCTCGGAGGGCAGCGGCCAGCCGCTGTGCAGCTTCGCGGGCTGTGAGGAATCCATCTTCAAAAAGCTGCCCGCAGCTGTGGGCCTCGGCATCGCGCTGCAGATGGCCGACGGCTCTACCCGTGTGCTGCGGATGAGCACCGCCCTCGAGCGCCATCTGCGCCGGGAGTTCACCCCCTTTACGCTGTGCAGTCCCGCCGACGTCAAGGGTGAGGACGTGCTGCGCATCCTGCTCTATCAGGACCGTCAGCAGCTGCCCATTCAGGCCCTGCTGGAAAAGGCACTGGGGGATAATGCCGCCATGCTGCGCTCGGAGCGCACCGGTATGGACGTCATGGTGCTGACACCGGGTGCCGTCTCGGCGGAAGCAATGCTGGGAGCGGTCTGCCTGCCCGTCAACTGCACGGCTGACCAGCTCACTGTCGCCGCCGGGTGCAGCCAGATGCTCGAGCTGGTCCGTCAGGCCAGGCAGAGCGTCGTTCCGGCTGATGCCCCGGTGGAGCTGCGCCTTGCCGCCGGCCAGACGACCCTGACCGACCACGACACCGGCGCAGCCGCAGAGTTTTTCTATGGCCTTGTGCGAAGTGCCGAAGCTGCATCGTAAAAATTGTGTAAAGTCTCCTGCAAATTTTCCGCAGGAGACTTTCTTTTTGGAAGGATTTCGAGTACAATGAAGGAAACTATGTTCACACCCCGCGACCGCCGCTTTCTGGCACTGGCGGCAGCAGCGGCGGTCTGCATTGTCAGTCTGGCGTTCTGGTATGCCGTGCCGCCATCCCCGGCGCAGGCTTCGTCAGCGGCAGTCGAGCCTCTGCGGGAGTCCTTCCGCGTGGACCTCAACACCGCCGGGGTGGACGCCATGGCCACACTGCCCGGCCTCGGGGAGAAGAAGGCGAGAGCCATTCTGGAATATCGACTTGCCTATGGCCGGTTCCAGAGCCTCGATGAGGTGGCACAGGTGCCGGGCGTTACGCAGGATATGATAGACGAATGGCAGGGCCTCGCCTATGTGAGCTGAGAGGGGGAGACCTTCTCGGGAAAAAGGAGTTATCATGAGTGAAGAGAGCATTTTTATCAACCGGGAATTGAGCTGGCTGGACTTCAACCGCCGCGTGCTGGTGCTGGGCAAGGATAAAAAATGTCCCGCTGGCCGAACAGCTCAAGTTTCTGGCCATCTACGGCTCCAATCTGGACGAGTTCTTCATGGTGCGCGTCGGCTCGCTTCAGGAGCGCGCCAACCTCATGCGCGGCAAGAAGGAAAAGCGGGAAAACAAGACGAACATGACGGCGGAAGAGCAGCTTGCCGCCATCATGCCCAAGACCGCTCAGCTCCAGGAGGACTGCGACAAATACTACGCCAAATCGCTGGAAAATCTGGCCGCCTGCGGCTACTGCAAGGTGGATTTCGATAAGCTGAGCAAAGAGGACGAGCACTTCTGGAAAAAGTATTTCCAGAGCGAGCTTTTCCCCATCCTCAGCCCCCAGATCGTGGACAGCCGCCACCCGTTCCCGTTCCTGCGCAATAAGGAGATCTATCTCGGCGTCCTCCTTCACGAAAAGCACACCTCGGAGCACACCCTCGGTATCGTACCCATCTCAAGCCAGATGGAGCGGATGCATTTCGTCCGGAAGGACAATGAGACCTGCTTTGCCCTGACGGAGGAGCTGGTGCTCCATTATGCGGCCCTCATCTTCGGCAAGGAGAACGTGCAGGAAAAGTGCCTCTTCCGGGTCACCCGCAACGCCGACATCGACGTGAAAGAGGGCATGATGGACCATGACATCGACTACCGCGAGATCATGGCCGATCTGCTCAAGCGCCGCCGCAAGCTGGCCGCCGTCCGTCTGCAGGTCATCCCCGCCGCACCGCAGGTCGCTCAGCTGCTCTGCAGCCGCCTCGAGCTGACCCACAAGCGGGTCTTCGTCCAGAAGAGCCCTCTTGACCTGAGCTTCTTCTACAAGCTCACCTCCCGCATGGAGTCCGACGGCCACCCCGAGCTGTTCTATACGCCTGCCCGGCCTATGCTGCCCCCGCAGGACTACGACCTTGCCGCCGAGGTAGAAAAGCACGATGTGCTGTTGAGCTATCCGTACCAGTCCATCCGCCCCTTTATTGCGATGCTGAAAAAGGCCGCGCAGGCCCCCGACGTCATCTCCATCAAGATGACGCTCTACCGCATGGCCCGTGAATCTCAAATCGTACAGGCCCTCGTGGAAGCCGCCGAGAACGGCAAGGAAGTCGTGGCGCTGGTGGAGCTGCGCGCCCGCTTTGACGAACAGAACAACATCGACTGGTCGAAGCATCTCGAAGAGGCCGGATGCACGGTCATCTATGGCTTTGATGACTACAAAGTCCACTCCAAGCTGACTCTTATCACCAAAAAGAGCGCCCACGGCTACTCCTACATCACCCAGATCGGCACCGGCAACTACAATGAGAAGACCAGTGAGCTCTATACCGACTACTCCTTCATCACCGCCGACCTCGGCATCGGCGAGGAAGCGTCCAACGTCTTCCAGAACCTTGCTGTGCAGAAACTGACGGAGGAGAGCGAAAAGATGCTGGTGGCGCCCCTCGCTTCAAGAGCGTGCTGCTGGATGAGATGGACCGGGTCATCAACGCTGCCCGTCTGGGCCGCCCGGCTTCCCATCGATCTTGAAGATAACTCCATCTCCGATAGAGATATTATCCTCAAGCTCGAGGAAGCCAGCTGTGCCGGTGTCCGCATCGACATGATCGTCCGCGGCATCTGCTGCGTCCGCGCCGGTGTGCCGGGCAAGACCGAAAACCTCCACATCCGCAGCCTCGTGGGCCGCTACCTCGAGCATGGCCGAATCTACAGCTTCTATGACGGTGTCAATACCCGCATCTATATCGCATCCGGCGACTTTCTCACCCGTAACACCGAGTGCCGCGTGGAAGTCGGCGTCCGGGTGGAAGACCCCGTCCTGAAGGAGAAGCTGGACAGCATCCTCCGCCTCCAACTCAGCGACAACGTCAACGCCCGCGAGATGCAGCCGGACGGCAGCTACCAGAAAGTCAAGCCCGCCCCCGGCGAGCCGCTGGTGAACAGCCAGATGGGGATGTACGACCTTCTCCGCGACGACTGGACGGCCCGCGACAAAGCGCCTGCACCGGCTTCTGTCGCTGAGACGCCGAAGCCCCAGCCCGTCAAGGCTCCGGAAAAGCCTGCCGCACCGGCAAAGGCGGCACCTCAGCCCGCAAGACCCGCAGAGCCGGAAAAACAGCCGGCACAGCCGGAAAAGGCCGCTCCCGCCCCGATGCCCATCGTCGTCACCGAGGGCCGCCCCCGCCGCACCGGTCTGCTGAGCCGCCTGCTCGAGCGCTTCCTGAAATGATCCTCGATGCCGCTGGCCCGCAAGGCCGGCGGCATTTTATATTGTCCTGCCGCATACAGTACAGGAAACAGGAGGGACGCCGATGGGGACAAGACAGCATAAACAAAGGATGGGTGATTTTTGCGGTGTTCTCCGCTGTCCTGTTCTGCGTGGCCGCTCTGCGGGCCTGTGCCGCAAAAGCCGCGCCCGAGGGCTGTTCGCTGAAACGGATGAGGCCTGCGCAGACGGCCTGCTTCCCGCTGGGTACGACGGCATGGCGGGTCTCGGACGCCTACGGCTGGCGCACCGACCCCATCACCGGCGAAGAGGCGTTCCATCGCGGCACGGACCTCGCCTGCTCGGAAGGTGCGCTGGTGCTGGCCGCAATGGACGGCGTCGTCACTGCCGCCCGGCGGAGCGCGGCCTACGGCAACTACCTCTGCCTGAGCCACAGCGGCGGGCAGGAGACGCTTTACGCCCATCTGCAATACCTCTTCGTTCGGGCCGGAGAGGTGGTGCAGGCGGGTCAGCCGCTGGGGACAGCGGGGGAGACGGGCCGCTCCACCGGGGCGCACCTTCATTTTGAGCTTCTGGAACAGGGCGTCCGCTATGATGCGGGGGCTCTGCTGGGCCTGCCATGAGGCGGCTCGTCCGGCTGGGGCCGCTGGCGTTCCGTGACCCGCTGCTGCTCTGCGGAGCGCTGTATCTGCTGCTCTGGTTCGATGCCAGCGGCTTCCTGCGCATCGGTCTGTGCGCTGCCGTCCTCCACGAAATGGGTCATATCTTCGTCTATCTGCTCCTGTTCCGGCGCTTTCCCGTCATCGAAGTGACCATGACCGGTTTCTGTATGCGGACATGGGGTCAGACCCTCACCCGGGGGCAGACCTTTCTGCTCGCTGCCGCCGGGCCGGGCATGAATGGACTCATTGCCGCCATCTGGGCAATGAGGATGGAACAGTGTGCAACCATCCGGGGCAGTGCGTTCCTTGCGGCCAATCTGCTCACCGGGGCGTTCAACCTTCTGCCTGTCCCACCGCTGGATGGAGCTCAAATGCTGCGATGTCTGTTGCAATCTTCGCCCAAATAGGGTAGAATATATAAATATGCAATCCGTGTTGTTAAATGGAGGAACTTGATGTTTGATCCGAAACTGAAAGAAGCGCTGTCCCGGGTGCAGAAGCCGGGCCGCTACACCGGCGGCGAACCGGGCAGCGTCTATAAAAATAAAGACGAGGTAGACGTCCGCTTCGCGTTCTGCTTCCCGGACACCTACGAAGTAGGCATGTCCTTTCTGGGCGAAAAGATACTCTACGAGCTGCTGAACAGCCACGAAAACTGGTGGTGTGAGCGCGCCTTTATGCCGTGGCTGGATATGAAGGCTGAGATGGAGCGCCTGAGCCTGCCCCTCTACACGATGGAGAGCAAAGACCCCCTCACGGCCTTCGACGCTGTGGGCTTTACGCTCCAATATGAGCTGTCCTACACCAACATCCTCGCCATGCTGGATCTGGCGGGCATCCCGTTCTACTCGAAAGACCGCGACGAGAGCTGGCCCCTCATCGTGGCGGGCGGCCCCTGTGCCTGCAACTCCGAGCCCATCGCCGACTTCTTCGACGTCGTCCAGCTGGGCGAGGGCGAAAACCAGCTGCCCGGCATCTGCGCCGAAATCGAAAAGGCCAAGAAGGAGGGCGGCGTCTCCAAGAAAGAGCTGCTGCTCCGCATCGCCAGGATCCCCGGCGTCTATATCCCGGCTTTCTACGACATCGAATACTACGACGATGGCCGCGTCAAGTCCATCACCCCCAACGAGCCGGGCATCCCGGCGGTCATCACCAAGGCCATCATCAAGAACCTGAACGACTTCGCGCCCCCGACCAACTTCGTCGTCCCGATGGTGGGTGCCATCCAGGACCGCGCCAGCGTCGAGGTACTGCGCGGCTGTGTGCGCGGCTGTCGGTTCTGTCAGGCAGGCTTCCTCTACCGCCCCATGCGCCAGCGCGACGCCAGCCTGCTGAACAAGGCCGCACAGGACCTCTGCGCCAACACCGGCTACGAGGAGCTGAGCCTTTCCAGCCTGTCCACCTCTGACCACAGCCAGCTCGAAGAGCTTCTGGACGATTTGAACGAGTGGGCGCCGAAAGAGCACGTCAGCCTGTCGCTGCCCTCTCTGCGGATGGACAACTTCTCCCAGAGCCTCATTGAAAAAACCACCAAGGTGCGCAAGAGCGGCCTGACCTTTGCCGCTGAGGCCGGGACCCAGCGCCTGCGCGACGTCATCAATAAGAACGTCACCTGGGACGAGATCGAAAAGACCTGCTCGCTGGCCTTCGCCAACGGCTACACCTCCGTCAAGCTCTACTTCATGATGGGCCTGCCCACCGAGACGATGGAGGACATCGAGGGCATCGCCGAGACCGCTCAGAAGGTGGTAGACCTGTTCTACTCCAATCCCAAGCACGCCAAGGGCCGCGGCGTGCAGGTGACCATCAGCTGCGCCTGTTTCGTGCCGAAGCCCCACACCCCCTTCCAGTTCGTCCCGATGGATACCGAAGAGATGCTGCAGGCCAAGCAGAAGCACCTGCTCGAAAGCGTCCGCAGCCGCAAGATCAAGGTCAACTACCACGACAGCACCACCAGCTTCCTCGAGGGCGTCTTTGCCAAGGGCGACCGCCGCCTGGCTCCCGTCATCCTCGAGGCCTACAAGCGCGGCTGCTATTTTGACGGCTGGGAAGAGTGCTTCAAGTACGACACCTGGATGCAGGTCTTCGAGGACATGGGCATTGACCCCAAGTTCTACTGCCAGCGCGCGATCGGTCTGGACGAAGTGACCCCGTGGAGCCACATGGACTACGGCATCACCCACGAATATCTGGTGCGGGAGTACAACAAGGCCCTCGGGGCCCAGACCACTCAGCCCTGCAACCGTGCCTGCCACGGCTGCGGCGCAAACCATCTGTTAGGAGGACCGTGCTTTGATTACAGTAAGGATCTCGTTTAAGAAGATGAACGAAGCCTCCTACATCTCCCTGCTGGATATGCAGCGGGTGATGCAGCGGGTGCTCAAGCGCAGCGGCCTGCCGGTATGGCATACGCTGGGCTTCAATCCTCACATCTATATGACCTTTGCCTGCCCGCTCTCGCTGGGGCAGGAGAGCCAGTGCGAGTGCGTGGATGTCAAGACCGAGGCAGAAACCCCCGATTTTGCCCAGTGGCAGACGGCGCTGAACGCCATCATGCCTGCCGGAATCGAGGTCTACCGCGTGGAGCCGGCGAAGATGAAGGCCGACGCCATCGCTTACGCCTGCTACCGCATCCGCTACCCGGCATACGCCGCGGAAAAGCTTGCGCAGTACAATGCCCTCGACAGCGTGCCGGTGGAGAAAAAGAGCAAGCGCGGCGTCAGGATGGTCGAGATGAAGGAATATGTCCCCACTCTCGAGCTTGAGACGGAAGGGGAGAGCGTGAGCTTTGCGGTCTGCCTGCCCGCCTCGCAGGACCTGAACCTGAACCCCTCGCTGCTGACGGCGGCGCTGGAAGCAAAATTCGGGGTCCCGGCGGCGAACGCCTCCATCCTGCGCACCGAATTTCTGACGGCAGACAAGCAGAAGTTCGAATAAGAACGGTCTGTCAGAGCGAGAGCGAAAATTTTTGCATAAATTTGCCCGAAACGCTTGCTTTTACGGGCGGTTTGTGCTATCTTATTAAGGCGTTAGTGTCCGCTGAGACCACAGCGGGGTTAATGACACATATCATTAAACGGGCGGTCCTCTGACGGCAGTTCGCCGTGTATGAACGTCTAAAAACAAATGGAGGAATTCAAAATGGACGCACTGAAGATTATTTCTGAAGGCAGCATCAAGGCTGAGAAGCCCCAGTTCAACGTCGGCGATACCGTCCGCGTTGATGTTCGTATCAAGGAAGGCGAGCGCGAGCGTATCCAGGCTTTCGAGGGTACCGTCATTGCTAAGAAGCACGGCGGCGTCGCAGAGACCTTTACCGTTCGCCGCGTATCCTACGGCGTCGGCATCGAGCGTGTCTTCCCCATCAACAGCCCCTTCGTCGAGAAGGTCACTGTTGTCCGTAAGGGCAAGGTCCGCCGCGCAAAGCTGTTCTACCTGCGTGGTCGTACCGGCAAGGCTGCCAAGGTCAAGAGCGATATTTGATGATTCCCCGTTTCAAAGCGGGAGAAAAGGGGACAACTCGTTTGTCCCCTTTTTTCTGTTATACGGCGCTTTTGGCGCAGAGACAGAGAAAATAAAAACGGGCAGAAGCCCGGATAAAGAGGTGCATCGGATATGGAACAGTCACAGCCTGCTGTCCGTGGGCAGGGCCTGCTGGAATGGTACGAAGCGCTTATTTCGGCGGCGCTGGCGCTGGTGCTGGTGTTTTCCTTTTTCTTCCGTATCATTCAGGTGGACGGCGAGTCGATGGTGCCTACGCTGGAAAACGGCGATAAGCTCGTCGTCTGGGGCGCAGGCTATGAGCCTCAGCGGGGCGATGTGGTCATCGTGGACAGCTACACCAGCTATGGCCGCCCTCTGGTCAAGCGTGTCATCGCCAAAGGCGGCGACACCATCTCCATCGACTATGCCACCGGAACGGTAGAGGTCAATGGAAAGGCGCTGGAAGAGGATTACATCGCAGAGCCGACCTATCTGGGCTATGATGTGGAGTTCCCGTACACTGTGCCTGAGGGGACGGTGTTCGTGATGGGCGACAACCGCAACGCCTCGCTGGACAGCCGCTCGAGTTATGTCGGCTGCATCGCTGAACAGGATATACTGGGCAAAGTGCTGCTCTGCTTTTTGCCCTTTTCGGATTTTGGAGTAGTAAAATGAACAATCAGGACACCCGGTTTGCAAACCAATATGCCATCCAGTGGTTCCCGGGCCATATGGCCAAGACGCTGCGGATGATGGAGCAGGAGATCCAGCACGTTGACGCAAGCCTTGTACTGCTGGACGCCCGCATCCCGCTGTCCAGCCTCAACCCGGAGATCGAGCGCATCACGGCCCGCAAGCCCAAGCTCTATGCGCTGAACAAAGCGGACCTCGCCGACCCCGCCGTGACGGAAGAGTGGATACACTACTTCCACGAGGCGGATGCGGGCTGTGTCGCCATCAGCGCCAAGCAGAAAGGCGGCGCGAACGCCGTCAGGGCCGCGATCGAAAAGGAACTGTCCGGCCTGCTGGCACGCCGCCAGAACCGCGGCATGGCCGGTGCCAAGACGCAGGTCATGCTCTGCGGCATCCCCAATGTGGGCAAATCCACCTTCATCAATACCTTCGCAGGCTCTGCCCGCGCCAAGGCGGCTGACCGTCCCGGCGTGACCAAGGGCAAGCAGTGGGTCAGCACCGAAAAGTTCGACCTGCTGGATATGCCCGGTGTGCTCTGGAAGAAGTTTGATTCCAAGACCATCGCCTCGAATCTGGCCTTCATCGGCTCCATCAAGGATGACATCCTTGATGTCGAGGAGCTGGCCATGAACCTTCTGGATGAGGTGCGCCGCAACTATCCCGACCTCGTGGCCCAGCGCTACAAGCTGGATGCCGAGACGCTGGCTCTGCCGCCCTACGAGCTGATGGAGGCCATCGGCCGCAAGCGCGGTCTGCTGGTGCGGGGCGGCGAGGTGAACACCGAGCGCTGTGCCGTGATGCTGGTGGATGAGTTCCGCGCCTGCAAGTGGGGCCGCATCTCCCTCGAACGCCCGCCTCAGCGGGACGACATGGCCGACTTTGCCGAGGAGGACGAGGAATGAAGCGCCGGACGGATGAGGAGATCTCCGCGCCGCTCTACGCCTACGATGCCGACATCCGGGCACAGTACGGCTGTTTTGCGGGCGTAGACGAGGCAGGCCGCGGCCCGCTGTGCGGCCCGGTCTGCGTGGCCGCCTGCATCCTTGACCCCGAGGCTCCGGTCTACGGCATCAACGACTCCAAGAAGCTGAGCGAGAAAAAGCGGGAAGCTCTTTTTGACCAAATCGTTGAAAAGGCATTGGCTTACAGGATCGTCTTCGTCGGCCCCGACATCATCGACCGCGACAATATCCTGAATGCCACCATGGGCGGGATGCGTCAGGCCGTGGAGGGGCTGGACATCGTGCCGAACCTCGTCCTTGTGGACGGCAACCGCATCCCGGCCGGGCTGACCATGCCCGCACAGCCGGTGGTGAAGGGCGACGCCACCAGCGCCAGCATCGGCGCAGCGTCCATTCTGGCCAAAGTCAGCCGTGACCGCTATATGCTGGAGCTGGACAAGCAGTATCCCCAGTATCAGCTGGCAAAGCACAAGGGCTACGGCACCAAGCTCCACTACGAGCTCATTGCCCAGTACGGCATTCAGCCGTTCTACCGCCGCAGCTTCCTCAAAAAGCAGGGCTACTGGCCCGAGGGCAAGTGATGGACCGGGCTGGGACAGGCCGCAGGGGAGAGGCAGCCGCCGCGCGTTTCTACGAGAAGCAGGGCGCGGCCCTCATCACCCACAATTATCACACCCGGATGGGGGAGATAGACCTCATCCTGCGGGAACCGGACGGAACACTGGTGTTCTGCGAGGTAAAGACCCGCGCCAAGGACTCTCTGGATACCCCCGCTGCGGCGGTCAACGCCGCCAAGCAGCGCCGTATCATCGCATCCGCCGCATGGTATCTCCAAAGCACCCATCAGAGCGACGAGCCGGTGCGTTTCGACGTGGCCGAAGTCGTCCCTCTTGACAGCGGGCGCTGGATGGTACATATTATAAAGGGTGCTTTTTGCGCGAAATAGCAGGAAGTGCCGGTGGGAAAAGGCAGAAAACGGCTCTGGGCCGCTGCCGCACGACGAGGCCAGGTGATGGGCCTTTTGGCAAAAAGGAGCGATAAGGATGAAATTTTTCAGCACGAGAGACCATTCCCGCATTGTGACCGCCTCTCAGGCGATCGCACAGGGCCTGTCGGATGAGGGCGGCCTGTTCGTTCCGGAAAGCTTTCCGCAGGTGGACGTGGAGGCATTGTGCCAGCTGGATTATCCGGAGCTGGCCGCTGCCGTCGTCAGCGAATATCTGACCGATTACTCGAAAAACTTCCTCGCTGAGGCCGCTCGCACGACTTATGGTGAGGCCTTCGGCGGCAAGGCCGGTCATCTGGCCCCGGTGGAGGGCGATACCTATGCCCTTGAGCTGTGGCACGGCCCGACCTGCGCCTTCAAGGATTATGCCCTTCAGCTGATGCCGAAGCTCCTCGTGGAGGCAAAGAAGAACCTCTCCCGCACCGAAAAGACCCTCATCCTCGTGGCGACCAGCGGCGACACCGGCAAGGCCGCGCTGGACGGCTACCACGACATCCCGGGCGTCGAGATCGCTGTGTTCTACCCCACGGGCGGCACCAGCGAGATCCAGCGCCTGCAGATGGCCACGCAGGAGGGTGCAAATGTCGCCGTCTATGCCGTGCGCGGCAACTTCGACGACGCCCAGACCGGCGTGAAGAGGGTCTTCGGGGATAAAGCCATCGCGGCCAGACTGGCCGAGCGGAACATCCGCCTTTCCAGCGCCAATTCCATCAACTGGGGCCGCCTCGTGCCGCAGATCGTCTATTACTTCGCCGCTTATGCCCAGCTGCTCAAGGCGGGAAAGATCGCCTTCGGCGACAAGGTCGATTTCTGCGTCCCCACCGGCAACTTCGGCGATATTCTGGCCGGCTACTATGCAAAGCGGATGGGCCTGCCCGTCGGCAAGCTGGTCTGCGCCTCCAACCAGAACAACGTCCTGACCGACTTCCTTTCCACCGGCACTTACACCGCAAAGCGGGAGTTCTATAAGACTACTTCGCCCAGCATGGACATCCTCGTGTCCTCGAACCTCGAGCGCCTGCTCTACCACGTCACCGGCAGCGATGCCGAAGTGGCCGGTTTGATGAAGAGCCTGAACGAGACGGGCCGCTACACCGTCCGTCCCGAGACGCTGAAGGCCATTCAGGAGAGCTTCGACTGCGGCTGGAGCAGTGAGGAACAGGTGGCAGGGGAGATCCGCGCCCGCTACGAGAAGGACGGCTACCTCTGCGACACCCATACGGCGGTGGCTTTCCATGTCGCCGCCCAGAAGAAGCGGGACGGCGTGCCGATGGTGGTGCTTTCCACCGCCTCACCCTTCAAGTTCCCGCGCAGCGTGCTGGAAGCGCTGGGCCACACTGCCCCCGAGAACGACTTCGAGGCCATGCAGGCGCTGGAAGAGGCTACCGGCCGCACCGCTCCCGCAAGTCTCGCCATCCTGCGCCAGAAGGCCGAGCGGTTCAGCACCGTCATCGACCCGGCTCAGATCGCAGAGGTGGCACTGAGCTGTCAGGCTTGACGAAAACCAGAACAGGAGTAAATAAACTATGGCACTTTTTGCGCTTGGCGATACCCACCTTTCCCTGGGCGGCTCCAAGCCGATGGACGTTTTCCCCGGCTGGAACGGCTATGTGGAGCGGCTGGAGGCCAACTGGCGCAAGCTCGTAAAGCCCGAGGATACCATTGTCCTTGCAGGCGACATCAGCTGGGCCATGCGCCTTACCGACACCCGCAGGGATTTCGAATTTCTGCAGCAGCTGCCCGGCCAGAAGCTCATCATGAAGGGCAATCACGACTATTGGTGGACCACCGCCAACAAGATGAACACCTACCTGAAAGCCGAGGGCTTCGATACGCTCCACATCCTGCACAACAACTCCTACTCCGTGGAGGGCTACGCCATCTGCGGCACCGGGGCTGGCTGTTCGATGTGGGGGAGCCTCACGACGAAAAGGTGATGAACCGGGAGATAGGCCGCTTGAAGATGAGCCTCGACGCCGCAGAACCCGGGCTGGAAAAGCTGGTGTTCCTGCATTACCCGCCGGTCTACACCGGCACCAGCGCCCCCGAGATCGTGGCGACACTGAAGGCCTACGGCATCAGGACCTGCTACTACGGCCATCTGCACGGCAATGCCATCCGCTATGCGGTGCAGGGCGATGTGGACGGCATCCGCTACAAGCTTGTCAGCGCTGACAGTCTGCGGTTCTGCCCCTACCGCATCAACTGAGGCAGAGACCGGAACCGCAGAAATGACAAAAAGTCAAAATTTGGGGTGGCAATTCCATCACGACCGTGCTATAATAGGTTGTGACGCGATTGTTGCACCCAATTTGAGCGCGCGCGTCCCCGCATTTCGCAAACAGCAAGGACGCGGTGCGCGGTTGCAGGCGGCAGTTTTCCCGCTGCCCCAACGCAATAGAATATTTGAGTGGAGGATACACAAATGAATTTCATCAAGTGCGAAAAGCTCGAGAAGAGCATGGCAGAGCTGCAGTTCTCCATCGACGCTGAGGCTTTCAAGGCTGCAGTTGCCGATGTTTTTAAGAAGGAGGGCAAGAAGTACCCTGTTCAGGGCTTCCGCAAGGGCAAGGCTCCCAAGGCTCTCATCGAGAAGATGTACGGCGCTGATGTCTTTACCTACGACGCCATCAACGAGCTGTTCCCCGCAGCTTACGAAGAGGCTGTCAAGGCTGCCGGCATCGAGCCGGTCGGCCGTCCTGAGGTCAGCGTTGACTCCGCCAGCGAGGCTGAGGGCGCTACCCTGACCGTCAAGGTCGCTGTCAAGCCCGAAGTCAAGATCGGCGCATACAATGGTCTGACCGTGGAGAAGACTGTCCATACTGTTTCTGACGAGGCTGTCGAGGCCGAGCTGAAGCGTGTGCAGGAGCGCAACGCCCGTGAGCTGACCCGCGAGGGTGCTGCTGAGAACGGCGACATCGTGGACATCGACTTCGAGGGCTTTGTGGATGGCGTCGCATTCGAGGGCGGCAAGGCTGAGCACTACAGCCTGACTCTGGGCAGCGGCAGCTTCATCCCCGGCTTCGAGGACCAGATCGTCGGCCACGCTGCTGGCGAGGAGTTCGACGTCAACGTCACCTTCCCCGAGCAGTACCAGGCTGCTGAGCTGGCTGGCAAGCCCGCTGTCTTCAAGATCAAGCTGCACGAGGTCAAGTACAAGGAGCTGCCCGCTCTGGACGACGAGCTGGCTAAGGACTGCTCCGAGTACGACACTCTGGACGAGTTCAAGGCTTCCATCCGCAAGAACAACCAGGAGCAGCTGGACAAGCAGGATGACCTGGCTGTCGAGAACGCTCTGGTCGATCAGGTCATCGACGGCATGGAGGCTGAGATCCCCCAGGCTATGTACGATGTCCGCATGGACGAGCTGGTCAATGACTTTGCTTTCCGCATGGAGCAGCAGGGCCTGCGCCTCGAGGACTACCTGAAGTATATGGGCCAGTCCGTCGACCAGTTCCGTGCTTCCTTCATGCCTCAGGCTGAGAAGCAGGTCAAGATCCGTCTGGCTCTGGAGGCTGTCGCAGCTGCCGAGAACATCGAGGCTTCTGAGGACGAGCTGAACGCAGAGGTCAAGCGCATCGCTGACCAGTACAAGATGGAAGAGGACAAGGTCCGTGACCTCATCAATGTCGATGAGGTGAAGCACGACCTGGCCATCAACAAGGCGATCGACTTCATCAAGAGCCATGCTAATGTCGTGGAGAAGGCCGCTGAGGCCGAGAAGACCGAGGATGCTCAGTAATTCTGGCGCACAAGGTCACACAGGGCAGGGAGTGATCCCGGCTCTGTAAGCGAAGGTTGTTGAAATTGACCGATACGGCTACGGCCCATGTGCGCTTGCCGTATCGGTCAATTTTGCAAACACAATAATTTTCATTCAGGAGGCGAACCCTATGAGTTTTGTTCCTTACGTTGTCGAGCAGTCGGCGCACGGGGAGCGTTCCTACGATATTTTCTCCCGTCTGCTGAACGACCGCATCATTGTGCTGAGCGAGGATGTCAACGACACCTCCGCCAGCCTTGTCGTGGCACAGCTGCTGTATCTGGAAGGGCAGGACCCCGATAAGGACATCAGCCTGTATATCAACAGCCCCGGCGGCTCCATCAGCGCGGGCATGGCCATCCACGATACCATCCAGTATATCAAGTGCGATGTCTCCACCATCTGCATGGGCATGGCTGCCTCGATGGGCGCATTCCTGCTGGCCAGCGGCACCAAGGGCAAGCGGTTCGCTCTGCCCAACGCTGAGATCATGATCCACCAGCCGCTGATTGCAGGCGGTCAGGGCGGCGGTCTGTCCGGACAGGCTACCGACATCAAGATCCACGCGGACCACATCATCCGCACCCGCGCCAAGATGAACCGGCTGCTCAGCGAGTACACCGGCCAGCCGCTGGAAAAGGTGGAGCAGGATACCGAGCGCGACAACTTCCTTTCTGCGCAGGAGGCCAAGGAATACGGCCTCATTGATGAGGTCATCACCCACCGCTGAGCGGCAGAAAGCAATACACCCAGGATAAGGAAAAACGGTTATGGCTAATAACAATTCCGGCAGAGATAAAAACGAAAAGGATCTGGTCTGCAGCTTCTGCGGCAAACATCAGGACGAAGTGGAGCGGATGATCATCGGCCCCGGCGTGAACATCTGCAGCGAATGCATCGGCCTCTGCGCCGACCTGCTCTCGGACAAGCCGGATCATCCGGGCAGCAACAGCTCCCGCCCCAGCCGCGGCAGCGCCAGCCGGGCGTGTATCCAGCCCGCAGATGATCCCGCCATCAACATCAAGACCCCCGCAGAGATCAAGGAGGGTCTGGATCAGTATGTCATCGGACAGGACGAGGCCAAGCGTGTGCTGGCCGTCTCGGTCTACAACCACTATAAGCGCATCCTGAGCGGCAAGGGCGCAGACGTTGAGCTGCAGAAGTCCAACGTCCTGCTGCTGGGACCCTCCGGTGTCGGCAAGACCCTGCTGGCCCAGACGCTGGCCAAGATGCTGGGCGTTCCCTTCGCCATCGCAGACGCCACCACCCTGACGGAGGCCGGCTATGTGGGCGAGGACGTCGAGAACATCCTGCTCAAGCTCATCCAGGCCGCAGACTTCGACGTCCAGAAGGCTCAGATCGGCATCATCTATATTGATGAGATCGACAAGATCACCCGCAAGAGTGAGAATCCCTCCATTACCCGCGACGTGGGCGGTGAGGGTGTGCAGCAGGCTCTGCTGAAGATCTTGGAAGGCACCGTCAGCAATGTCCCCCCGCAGGGCGGCCGCAAGCACCCCCAGCAGGAGTTCATCCAAATCGACACCACCAACATCCTCTTCATCTGCGGCGGTGCGTTCGACGGTCTGGACAAGTATATCCTCCGCCGCACCGACAAGTCTGCACTGGGCTTCGGCAGTGCGCTGAAGGATAACTCCAGCGAGGCCGAAAAGGCCCTGCTGCGGAAGGTCGAACCCCACGACCTCGTCAAGTTCGGCCTCATCCCCGAGCTTATCGGCCGTCTGCCGGTCATCACCGTGCTGGACGACCTGGACGAGGATGCGCTGGTGCGCGTGCTGAAGGAGCCCCGCAACAGTCTGGTCAAGCAGTATAAAGAACTGCTGTCGATGGATAATGTGGAGCTGGACATCACCGACGAGGCTCTCCATGCCATCGCCCGCAAGACCATCGAGCGCAAGACCGGCGCCCGCGGCCTGCGCAGCGTGATGGAGAACATCCTCATGCCCATCATGTACGATGTGCCGAACGACCCCACCATCATCCGCGTCACCATCGACGAGGACACCGTGGAGGGCGGCGAAGCGCACATGGAGTACGGTGCGGTGCGCAAGCGCTATAAGAGCCAGTCTTCCCTGAGCTGAGCGTCAGCGCACAGCAGGGAAGAGCAGCCCCGCTGAAAGCTTTTTGCTTTTTGGCGGGGCTTTTTTGTGCCATCCGACTTGTTTCCGAGACCAAATTGTAGTAAACTATAAAAGTCTGGAACTGCGAGGGGAATACCGGGACGGCCCACTGGCATGGGACTGCTCCGCGGATGGCGGCGCCGGACATTTTGTGGGAAACAGAAAGTACGATAAAGGAGTGTGTGTTATGGCAAATTATTTTGAGATGACCCGCGACGAACTGACTGCCGAGAAGGCAGCTCTGGAAGAAAGTACAAAATTTCAGGCAATGGGCCTGAAGCTGAATATGGCCCGCGGCAAGCCCGGCCCTCACCAGATGGACCTGGCAATGGGGCTGCTGCAGATGACCGATTACACCACCGACGCCGGCACCGATGCCCGCAACTACGGCGACCTTGAGGGTCTGCACGAGGCCCGTGAGCTGTTCGGCGACGTGATGGGCGTCAAGCCCGAGGAAGTCTTTGTGGGCGGCAACTCCAGCCTGCAAATTATGTACAACCTCATCTCTATGGGCTACTGCTTCGGCTTCCCCGAGTCTCCCTGCCCCTGGTCGCAGGTGGAGAAGCGTAAGTTCCTCTGCCCGGTACCCGGCTATGACCGCCACTTCGCCATCACCGAGGAGTTCGGCTTCGAGCTCATCAGCGTTCCCATGACTCCGACCGGCCCGGATATGGACGTTGTTGAAAAGCTGGTGGCTGAGGATGATACCATCAAGGGCATCTGGTGCGTGCCTCAGTATTCCAACCCCGACGGCTACACCTACAGTGACGAGACCATCGACCGGTTCGCCAGGATGAAGACCGCCGCTCCTGATTTCAAGATCTTCTGGGATGAGGCTTACATCGTCCACCACCTGACGGACGAGATCATCGAGACCCCCGTCCTGCTGAACGAGTGCAAGAAGTACGGCACTGAGGACCGCGTCTTCATGTTCACCTCTACCAGCAAGATCACCTTCCCGGGCGCAGGCGTTTCTGCGCTGGCCTGCAGCGAAGCCATGATGAAGTACATCTGCAAGCGCTTCTCGGTCATGATCATCAGCTATGATAAGATGAACCAGCTGCGTCACGTCCGCTTCCTCAAGAACAAGGAAGGCGTTCTGGCCCACATGGCAAAGCACCGCCGCCGTCTGGTACCCTGCTTTGATGCCGTCAAGACGGCCTTCAACGAGGAGCTGACTCCCTGCGGCGACATCGCCCACTGGACGAACCCCAAGGGCGGCTACTTCATCAGCCTCTATGTCATGCCCGGCTGCGCCAAGCGTGTGGCCCAGCTGTGCAAGGACTGCGGCCTGACCCTCACCGGCGCAGGCTCCGCTTACCCCTACCACAAGGACCCGGACGATGCCCATCTGCGCATCGCGCCCACTTATCCCAGCCTGGACGAAGTGGAGACTGCGTCCGACCTGCTCTGTGTCTGCGTCCGTCTGGCCGCAGTCGAGAAGCTGCTGGCTGAGAAAGCCTGATCCATCGCACAAGATCCCCGCTGTGCTGCCGCTCTGACGGCGCAGCAGGGATTTGGAAGTTGTTTTCATAGCCAGAGTGCGCCAAAAGGCAGTTCAGGCGGTGTGCAATGGTTATGAAAACAGCTTCTTATTATATTTGGAGGTTTCCCGATTCATATGAAAACTAAAGGCAAAGCATGGCAACTTGTCCTCACTGTGCTTTTGATCGCGGCGTTCGTCTATACGGCATTCTTTGGCGTCGCAGTCAAGTACGGTGATGTGACCACAACCTACATCAAGGGCGCGAAAGACATCCGCTTTGGTGTGGACATCAAGGGCGGCGTCAACGTCACCTTCGTCCCTTCCGACGGCTATGACGCCACCGACGATCAGCTCGAGGCTGCTCAGCTGGTCATCGAGAACCGTCTGGTCGCCCTCAATGTGACCGACTATGAGCTGTATGTGGACAATAACTCCGACAGCCTCATCCTCGAGTTCCCGTGGCAGTCGGGCGAGACGGAGTTCGACCCCGAAGCCGCCATTGAGGAGATCGGCACCACCGCCTATTTGACCTTCCGCGAGGGGAGCAGCGCAGACGGAGAGCTCGTCCTCGACGGCTCGATGGTGGAGAGCGCAGCTGCCCAGTATGGCCCCGTCAACGGCAGCAGCTCCGAGTACTATGTGGCGCTCAAGTTTACCGATGAGGGCGCCAAGGCATTCGGCGACGCGACCACCCGCCTGTATCAGACCGGCGGCACCATCAGCATCTGGCTGGATGACGAGAACGTCAGCACCGCCAGCGTCAACGCCGCCATCACCGACGGCTCTGCCATCATCACCAGCTCTGCGTCGAGCCCCTTCACGCAGGAAGACGTGGTCAAGATGGCCCGCCAGATCAACTCCGGCTCTCTGCCCTTTGCGCTGACGGTGGACAGCTACTCCACCATCAGCCCGAGTCTGGGCGAGAACAGCCTGAGCGCCATGGTGCTGGCCGGCGTCATCGCCTTCGCCCTCATCATGGTTCTGATGACGGCTCTGTACCGTCTGCCCGGCTTCCTGGCCTGCATCGCTCTGGCCGGTCAGGTGGCGGCTACGCTGGCCTTCGTCTCCGGCTACTTCCCGGTGTTTGAGAGCTTCACCCTGACCCTGCCCGGCATCGCCGGCATCATCCTCGCCATCGGCATGGGTGTTGACGCCAACGTCATCACTGCCGAGCGCATCAAGGAAGAGCTGCGCAGCGGCAAGAGCCTCGACGGCGCCCTCAAGAGCGGCTTTGCCCGCGGCCTGACTCCCATCATCGACGGCAACGTGACCATCGTCATCGTCGCCATCGTGCTGATGGGTGCCTTCGGCCCGTCTGACGGCTTCTTCGCCAAGGCCCTGCACTTCGTCTTCTTCGCCTTCGGCCCCTCGACCGCAGGCACCATCTACGCCTTCGGTTACACGCTGCTCACCGGCGTGCTGCTCAACTTCGTGTTCGGCATCTTCGCTACCCGTATCATGATCCGGGGCGCTGCCTCTATCAAGGCTCTGCGTGACCCCCGCCTCTACGGTGCCGATGCTCCCGGCAAGACCCCGGCAGAGAAGAAGCAGGTCAACTTCGTCGGCCTGCGCAAGCGCTTCCTGACCTTCTCCGCCTGCCTGATGGCAGCCATCGTCCTCTGCGCTGTGGTGCTGGGCGTCCATCTGGACACCGAGTTCACCGGCGGCGCGATGATCACCCTGAGCTACGAGAACAGCTTTGAGATGTCTGTCGTCCAGAAGGCCGCCTCCGAGGCACTGGGCAGCAACGGCCTGACCCTGCAGACCGGCGAGAACGTCGCGACAGGGGAGCAGACTCTGAAAATCTCGATGCCCGGCACCGAGACTGTCACCACCGACGAAGTGCAGACCCTGCTGGACTCCCTGAATGAGAGCTGCCCGGACAACTCCTTTGCACAGCTCTCTCTGAGCAATGTCAGCGCCGCAATGGGTACCAAGTTCCTTCAGAAGAGTCTGGTGGCCGTGGTGTTCGCACTGGTGCTCATCCTCGCCTACATCGCCTACCGCTTCAAGAAGATCGGCGGCCTCACCGGCGGCATGATGGCTGTTCTGGCCCTGCTCAATGACCTGATGGTGGTGTTCGGCACCTTCGTGCTGCTGCGCGCCCCGCTGGACGGCAATTTCATCGCCGCCATGCTCACCATCCTCGGCTACTCCATCAACGATACCGTCGTCGTTTACGACCGTATCCGTGAGAACCGCGGCCTGCTGGGCAAGAAGGCCGGCTTCCAAGAGCTGGTCAACCAGTCCATCAACCAGTCTGCCCGCCGGACCATCATCACCACCGTCACTACGGTGATGGCTCTGGGTGTGATGTGCGTCGTCTCCAAGCTGTACGGTCTGGACAGCATCTTCACCTTTGCCTTCCCCCTGATGATGGGCATGTTCAGCGGCGTGTATACTTCGCTGTGTGTCTCCACTTCCGCATGGGTGGCTTGGAGTGAGCGCAAGGGCGCAAAGAAAAACTGAGCTTCTATCCTGACGCAAATCTGTCCTGAATCTAGGAGGAACGACCATGAAATGCCCCTATTGTGGCGCTGAGGAATCCAAAGTCATCGACTCCCGCCCTACCGAAGACAGCGAGCGCATCCGCCGCCGCCGGGAGTGCCTGATCTGCCATATGCGGTTCACGACCTACGAGGTCGTGGAAACGGTGCCGCTCATCGTCATCAAAAAGGATAACTCCCGTGAGCCGTTCGACCGGCAGAAGCTGCTCAACGCGATGCTTCGGGCCTGCGCCAAGCGTCCGGTGAGCTATGAGTCTCTGGAACGCGCCGTCAGCAGCATCGAGCAGACCCTGATGAGCACCTACGACCGCGAGGTGACGAGTGTGCGCATCGGTGAGCTGACCATGCAGGAGCTGAAGAAAATCGACGAGGTGGCCTATGTCCGCTTTGCCTCGGTCTATCAGCAGTTCGCGGACGTCGAAAGCTTCTTCAATGAGCTGAAAAAGCTGATGGGCGACCGTAAGAAGTAAAGTGTAAAAAAAGCACGAGCGCCCCATTCTCTGCCGCAGGGCAGGGGATGGGGCGCTTTTTGCGCCTCTTGGCCACGGGAAAAGAGCCCTTTCTATAAGGTCTGTATCTTCCGGAAGATACGCTGAAAGATTGGATATATAAAAATCCATATAGTCAGGGACACTTAATGCAGCTTCTTACAAATAGAATTGCTGCAGAGAAAAACAATGATAATGCAATGGAAATACCGGATGACCTTGCAGATGAAATCTTTTTTATAAGACCGATTTTATGCTGGAACAAGATAATATAATTTCGAATAATATAGATTACACGAAATGTGACCGCGTCCCAATGATTTAATTACACAAGTCTACGCGACAGCCATTCCAGAGTCTCCACCTGAACCTGCGCCCGGCGCAGTTCACCAAATGCTTCCTCGGGGGCGTTCAGTTCGAGATGTCCGTCTGCGGCGCGAAGGGCAGCTTCCAGTTCTGTGAAGTCCTGCGTGCGGAGCAGGTGATTCATCCCTTCCCGCATTTTGTCGCAGAGTTCAGCGCCCTCGGCCAGTGCCTGCCGCGCGGAAGGGAGGTCCTCATCCCGAATGGCCTCCATGGCATTGTCGATGTCGTCCGAAATATCCTCTGCAAACTTCTGCACCCGCCAGCTGCTGTAAAAGGCCACACCCAGCAGCACTGCCACGATGCACAGACACGCATAAATTCGCTTCATTCCACACCTCTCACCGGGAGCTGCCCTTGCGGCGGCTCTCTTTTTTCAGCAGAAAATAGTCCTCCGTCTCGTTGCCCACTAAAAGCAGGATTTCCTCCGGCAGCAGGGTATTGGCCTGCGCTGTCCGCTCGAGCCAATCCCGGTCTTTGCCGCACCAGTGCAGATTTTCCTCGAGCACCTGACCGTCCAGCACGAAGGGGATGGTCGCGTGGCTGTGCTCCACTTTCAGCTGCAAGTCAGCGAGGGTAGCGGTCTCTTTTTCGGGGCGCAGTGCCGCCGAGAGACTGCCGTTCGTCTCCACCACGGCGTAGGAGACATCCCGTGGGTCAAAGATGTTTTTGCCGCGCAGTGCCTCCAGCAGGTCGGCAGTCGTCAGCCGGAGGGTGCGCAGAGCGTTCTGGTCGATTTGTCCGTCCAGGATGACCGTCTTGGGACGGCCCGACATCAGGTTGAAAAATTTCTGGCTGCGGAAGCTCAGCGCCGACCCCAGCAGCTCCAAAGCCGCGATGAGGAAGAGGGGGATGAGGCTGGCTGTCACCGGCACTTCTTCCGACTCGATGGAGATGGACGCCAGATTTGAGATGAGGATAGTGGATACCAGCTCTTCGGGCTGCAGTTCGCCCAGCTGACGCTTGCCCATCAGCCGCATGGCGAACAGAACGCAGAGATAGATGAGCAGAGTACGGAAAATCAGAAGCTTCACGAGAAGGCCCTCCTTGTGGGTTGAATAAGCACCGTTGGTGGGGGAATACTGGCAGGAAAAGGGGGATACCGTATGCTGCAGCTTTCCTCGTCACTGGAAGAAAATCTGGCGGCGCTCAACGCTAGGTTTGGCGCTTCGGCGGATTTTTATGCCAAGCGCATCGAGCTTTATCACTGCCCGGGGGCCATCGTCCTTTTCGACAATATGGCCAGCCTCAAGTCACTCTGGTCGCTTTTACTGGACGCCGCCACCCGTCACACGCCCAGCCTCGAGCCGGAGCGGATGCCTCACACCGGCACGCAGGTGTATGATTTGCTGATGAACCATTCTGGCTTGCCCGCCGAGGACGGCCCGGTCAAGGACATGGACGACCTCATCCGCCGCATGACCGCCGGCATGGCCGTGCTTCTGCTGGACGGGTGCAAAAAGGGGCTTGTCTTCTCGGTGCAGGGGCTGAAATCGCGCTCGGTGGAAGAGCCCTCCGGGGAAGGAAACCTTCGCGGCTCCCGGGAGGGCTTTGCCGACCTGCTGCGGGTCAACCTGAGTTTACTGCGCCGCCTCATCCGCACCGACACCCTCGTAATGGAGACCGCACAGGCCGACTGTGCCATGAAGACCGAATACGCCATCTGCTACTGCAAAGACAAGGCCGGCAAGACGGCAGTGGCGCGGGTGCGCCGGACGCTCCAGGAGGCAAAGCCGGAGGTCCTGCTGGATTCCAGCTACTTTGTACCGTGGCTTTTCCCGGCCAGGTGGCGGCTGTTTGCCCCGGTGAGCTATACCGAGCGCCCGGCTTCCGCCGCCGCAAAGCTCTGTGAGGGGAAAATCGTCATCCTTGTCAACGGCAGCCCCTCGGCGCTGGTGCTGCCGTCCCTTTCTGCGAGAACTTCGACTGCCTCGACGACTACGCCACCACGGCAGTTTTTTCGTCGTTCCTGCGTGTCCTGAAGTATGGCTCATTTTATCTCAGCATCTTTCTGCCGGGCGTTTTTGTTTGTCTGGCGGTCTATCTGCCCGAGCTCATCCCACCGCAGTTATTATTCAAAATCGCGGCGGCAGAAAAGGCGACGCCTTTGCCGCTCTTTGCCGAGATGCTGCTGGTCATCATCCTGTTGGAGATCATCCGGGAGGCCGGGCTTCGGATGCCCCAGACGCTGGGCCACTCGGTGAGCCTTGTGGCAGCGCTCATCATCGGTGACGCCGCCATCGGGGCCGGACTGCTGAGCACGCCGGTCATCCTCGTAGCCAGCATCACGGCCATCTCGGTCTTTGTGACGCCCTCGCTGTACGAACCGGCCACATTGCTGCGATTGGGCGTTACGCTGGCCGCCGGTCTGGCCGGGCCGGTAGGTCTGGTGTGTGCGGCCTTGGGCGTGTTGGCCGCACTGACGTCCATCTCCGCGATGGAGGTACCCTATCTTTCGGGCGCAGTCTTTTCGGGTGACGGCGTCGTCCGCCGCAACTATCGGGCGCTGTCCCGCCGCCCATTCACCATCTGGCAAAGGAGGGGTTCCTGAATGCAGCAAAAACAGACATTCTCGGCCCAGACGCTGACACTCAGCGTCGCGGCGGCAGAGCTGGGCCGCGCCATCTTCGGGGCAGGGCAGACCGGCTCCGTCCGCGCCGTCCTGCTGAGCAATGTACTGGCGGCAGCGGCCTTCGTGCTCCTTGCCGCGCTCGTCTCGGTCAACGCCTCCCGTCTGAACCGCCCGGGCTTTGCAGGAAAGTGCATCTGTGCCGTCTTTCTGCTCTGGTATCTCTTCGAACTTGTCCGGACAGCTGCAATGCTCCAACAAGCCTGCTGGGAACAGTTTGCGTCTATGGCCTTCATCGGTCTGCTGCCGTTCTTTCTTTGGGCAGGGTGGAGCCTCGGCTGTGAGCTGTATGACCGGATGGCCTCCGTCCTCGGGTGGCTCGTAGTGCTGGGCATCGTGTTCTGTGTGCTGGGGCTGGCCGGACAGCTGCAATGGCAGGTGCTCGTGACAGGTGAGACGGCACATTCGTTTGTGCTTCCGGATGCATCTTTTTACCCGGAATATTTCTCCTTTCCGCTTCTCTGTATGAGCAAAAATAATGCGAAAATCAGCAAAAAGCCTGTCGTGTGGCTTCCAATCATCGCTGCCGTCATTTCCTCGGGTTATGCGCTGGGGCTGGCCCTTCTTTTCGGCGCACCGCAGGCTTACCCGGGCTATGAGCTGCTGCGGGCGTGGAGCTTCGGCGGCATCTCCCGCTTTGATGCCGCGTTCCTGCTCCTCTGGCTGGCGGCGGCGATCTTCCGCTTCGGCTTTATCGTCCGTGCCGTCCGGCTGCTCTGTGAGCGCCTTGCCGAAGGGCCTGTCAATGCGGAGGCTGCACGATGACCCGCCGGGGCTGGCTGCGGCTGATGGCCGCAGGCGTCCTCGTCGTCTGGCTCTGCCTTTTTTTGCACTGGGACAACACCGAAAAAAGCATGATACGCGCCCTTCTCGTCGAGACCAGCGGCGACAGCTGGACGGTGGGTCTGCTGTACCAGTTCCCGGAAGCTTCCGCCGATTCCTCCGAGGCCAAAGCCGCTATCCGTCTCTGTATTGGCCGAGGCCCCGAGCTTTCTTCTGCCATTTCTGCCGCCGAGGAAGCCCTGCCCCAGCGGGCGGACTGGCGGCTCTGTGAGTATCTTCTGGCCGGGCAGGATTCGGTGCGGCAGACGCTGTCTGCCTGTGAAGAACTGTTTCTCCATCGACCCTACGGGCGGCTGGCGTCCCGCGTGTTTGGGGGAAGTTTTTCGGTAGAGACACTGAAAGAGCGGGCCGACAAATCAGACGTCCTGCCTGAAAACCTCCTGCAATGCATCAAAAACGCTGCCCCGGCCGCGCCCCGGCTCTATCAGCAGAGCAGCGGCTTCATCCTGCCTGTCGTGGAGCTGGAAGACGAGGATGCACATTACAGGCCCGAAGCCCTCATCATCACCCCGGAACAGACCGGCCAGCTGACCGAGTCCCAGACGGAAATGGCACTCTTATTGCAGGGCAAAAGCTGGACGGATACAGGGGAGCATCGTTTTTTTCTGGAATCTGGGCCGCTCCGCCTGCGCCGGGCTTTCTGCGGCGTGGAGCGGGAAGGGGAGAGGCTTTCTTCTCCGGGTGAACGCGCTCTCACGCAATAATGCCCTGCCTGCCGACGCCGAAGCAGAACTGGAAGCCCTCTGTGCGGACACCGTCCGCCGCTGCTGGACGCTGGGGCTGGACATCTCCGGACTCGGTGCGCATCAGGCACTGCGTGACGGTCACTTTGCGCTCACAACAAAAAACGTCTGCCCGGAAATTCGGGCAGACGTGAAGCTCATGAAATTTTAAGAAGCCGTTTCGAAGATCACGGTGATGGTGGTACCCTCGTCCACAACGCTGTCCAGCTTGATGCGGGCGTTGTGGATGCGGGCGATGTGTTTGACGATGGCCAGACCCAGACCGGTGCCGCCGGTGGCTTTGCTGCGGCTCTTGTCCACCCGGTAGAAGCGCTCGAACACGCTGGTCTGCGCCTCTTTCGGGATACCGATGCCGTTGTCCTTCACGGTCAGGGTGCAGTGACCGTCCCGGGTGCATGCCGTGATGATCTGGACTTTTCCACCGGGGCGGTTGTAGCGGATGGCGTTGTCGCAGAGGTTCTGGCACAGCTCATCCAGCAGGCTGCGGCTGCCTGTCACAGGGGCGCTTTCGCCGAGGTAGGTCAGGGAGATATAGGAGTGCCGGGCGTTGACCTTCTGGCGCTCCACGCACTCTCGGGCCACATCCAGCAGATCGACCGTTTCCATTGCAGGCGCAGCACCCGTCTCGCTCACATTGTCGAGGTGGGAGAGCTGCAGAATATCGTTGACCAGCTGTATCATCCGGCTGGCCTCTACATGGATCTTGCGGGCAAAATCCGGCGTATCCGCGGGTTTTGCAATGCCGGTCTCAATGAGCTCTGCATAACCGGAGATGCTGGTCAGAGGCGTTTTCAGCTCGTGGCTGACATTGGCCGTGAACTCCTGCCGCATTTTCTCGTTATTTTCCCGCAGCATCCGGTCGGAGTGGATGTTCTCGGCAAAGGGGATAAGCTCCTTGTAGGGGACATTCTCCTGGATGTGGTCGAGGTCATCGGTCATCTTGAGCACAGGCTGGACGAGGCTCTTGGTCAGCAGTCCGGCAATGATAGCGGCTGCGCCCATCATCAGGAAACAGCTCAGCACGATGGCAGGCAGAGCGGCGTCATAAATCGACCAGATCGTCTCAGAGTCCTGCGCCACCCGGAGGATGTCTCCGTTCGTCAGCAGCATGGCGTAATAATAAGTCTCATAGCCCAGCGTCTGGGAGTCGCGGCAGTCGCGGCCCACACCGCTCTTCATGGCCTGCTGTATCTCGGGGCGCTCAGATGGTTCTCCATCGGCTGGTTGGTGGCCGACTCAAAGAGCACACTGCCGTCCGAGGCGATGAGAGTGATGCGCAGCGAGCCGTCCACATAAGTTTCCAGCTGGCTGGGGTCGTCCACCTGCGCACAGCCGACGGCCACAAGGTCAGTTTCCCTCTTGAGGGCTGTCCAGGCCTGCTCCCGGAACGCCTTGTGGAACACAAAGATGCAGAGCGCAGCGGTACACGCCAGCCCCGCAAAGCCCATCAGAAACAGCAGATAGCTTATTTTTTCTTCCATGCTGCGTGGTTTCATTGCTCGAGCTCCTCCTCGCTGTCCGTCAGCTTGTAGCCCACTTTCCGCACTGTGCAGATGTACTTTCCGGCGTCGCCCAGCTTTTTGCGCAGGGTGCGGATGTGCATATCCACGGTCCGGCTCTCCACCGAGATGTCAGTACCCCACACCACCTGCAAAATGGTCTCGCGGGTGACGACAAGGTTGGTGTTTTCCAGCAGCAGGCGGAGCAGGCTGTATTCTTTGTAGGTCAGCTCCACCGGTGCGCCGCTGACGGTGACGCTGTGGCGGGCATTGTCCAGCAGGATCTCCCGGAAACTGTAGACGTTGGGCCGCGCCTCGGGCTCTGCCCGGCGGAGGGCTGCCCGCACCCGGCTCAGGAACTCCATGATGCCGAAAGGCTTGGTGATGTAGTCGTCTGCGCCGCAGTCGAGGCCGCGCACGGTGTCCAGCTCGCTGGACTTGGCCGTTATCATGATGATGGGCAGACGCCGCAGGGAAGGGGCGGCGCGGAGCTTTTTCAGGATGGAGAAGCCGTCCTCACCGGGGAGCATCACGTCCAGAATGACCAGTTCCGGCGGCGTGGTGTGGACGGCCTGCCAGAAGGGTTCTGAGGACTCGAAGCCCACGGCCTCGTAGCCGTTGGACTGCAATGCATACTGCTCTAATTCACGGATGGCTGAATCGTCTTCTACGATATAAATCATGCCTGTTCGTCCTCCGTTTCGGTGACGTTTTCGTCGGGGAAGAGATAGCGCTCGCGGTAGCGGTTCAGGCGGCGCTGGAACTGCTCGCTCTCCTTGGTGGAGGCATGGCCGCTGCGCAGGTCGTTGAGGTAGGCGTGGGTGTCGAAGCTGTCCTGTGCAACCTCGATCTGGGCAACTGCCACGTTGCTGCAGTGGTCGCAGACGCGCTCGTAGTTGGTCAGCAGGTCTTCCAGCACGAAGCCATACTCGATGGAGCAGCTGCCGGCCTGCAGACGGGCGACGTGCCGTGCCTTGATGGCACGCACCAGCTCGTCCACGACGGTCTCCAGAGGTTCGACCTTGCTTGCCAGATGCAGGTCATCCTTGCGGAAGGCGTCGGTGGTGCGGTTCAGCACATCCTGCACGGCGTCCTCAAGCACCTGCAGCTCTTCGCGGGCATCGGTGGAGAAGTTGATCTCCTTGGTGTGCATCTCCTGTGCGGATTCCAGAAGGTTCACGGAATGGTCGCTGATGCGCTCGAAATCGCTGATGGTGTGGAGCAGAGTATTCACGCTCTGGCTGTCCGCATGGTTCAGCTCACGGCTGGACAGCTTGACGAGGTAAGTGCCAAGGGCGTCCTCGTACTGGTCAACTTTGCTCTCCTCGTCCCGGACTTTCTGGGCCAGCGTATCATCCCAGGTGTGGGTCAGGCTCATGGCCTGCATGACGCCCACACGGGCCAGCTCGGCCATGTCAGCAGTAGCAGAGTGGGCGCGGGCCACGGCCACAGCCGGGGTGTTCAGCAGACGCTCATCCAGCAGAGCAAAGCTCTCTTTTTCGGCGTCGTCGGGGATGGTGAGGATGGCCAGCTTTTCCAGACCATTTGCGAAGGGGAGAAGGATGAGGGTGGCCGCGATGTTGAAGGTGGAGTGGACCACAGCAATGCCCCAGGCGGCGATGGTCTTGTTCACAAAATCAAAGTGGACCACGGCGTTCAGACCGTAGAAACCGGCCAGAAAGACCGTGACACCGATGATGTTGAAGTAGAGGTGGACCATGGCGGCACGGCGGGCATTCTTATTTGCGCCCACAGAAGAAATCAGCGCGGTGACACAGGTGCCGATATTCTGACCCATGATGATGGGGATAGCGCTGCCGTAGGTGATGACGCCGGTAGCGCTCAGCGCCTGCAGGATGCCAACGCTGGCGCTGGAACTCTGGATGATGCCGGTGACCAGTGTGCCCACCAGAACGCCGAGGATGGGATTAGAGAAGCGGACGAAGAGGTTGGTGAACCATGCCTCACCCTGCAGGGGCTCGACGGCATTGGACATGGCAGTCATGCCGGTCATCAGGATGGCAAAGCCGATGAGGATGGTGCCGACGCCCTTTTTCTTCTCGCTCTTGCCCATATAGAGCAGGATGCCGATGAAGGCGAGGAGCGGGCTGAAGGAGGTGGGCTTGAGCATCTGGATCCAGATGCTGTCGCCCTGCAGGCCGGAAAGGCTCAGCAGCCAGCTGGTGACAGTGGTACCCACATTGCTGCCCATAATGATGCCGATGGCCTGATGCAGCTCCATGATGCCGCTGTTGACGAAGCCGACCACCATGACGGTGGTAGCGCTGGAGCTTTGGATGATGGCGGTCACGCCGAGACCGAGGAAGAAGCCCTTGAGGGGGTTATCCGTCAGCTTGCTCAGGATCTTCTGCAGATGGCCGCCGGCCTGTTTCTCAAGGGCTTTGCCCATGATGTCCATGCCGAACAGGAACAGAGCCAGACCGCCCAGCAGAGAAAAGACATTGAATAGAGTCATGTTTTACTCCTCGCTTGTTGAAGCTTGCGTTTGTACATCGACAGCGGCCGTAGAGGACCCGTGCAGGAGCATGTCTCAACTTTTTACACGACCTGCACTGGATTTCACCGGTCCTATCCCTGATTATGAGTATACGAGTGGAATGTAAAATCTGAAACCGGCGAAATGTAAAACTCATGTAAAGTGAACTCTATCCCTGCCTCCTATTATATGGTTTTGGCCCCCGGATGCAAGCGCTGGCGCAAAACCAGAAAAGATTCCTGAAAGAATTGTTGTTTTTGCTGTCCGTCTCGATTATAATAAGGAAGGATAAACTGTGCTGCCTTTTGGTATGGCGGAGCACAGAGGATGCAGGAGGAAAAACGAATGGGGAATTTCGCTGTTTCGCTCAAGCGGCTGGTCGAGAAGGTCAGCCTCGAGGTTATCTATACGCCCTGCGATTTGGACAAGATCAGCGTCGAGATCGCAGAGGTCAACCGTCCCGGCCTGTTTCTGGCCGGTTACTACGATTATTTCGATAAGCTGCGCTTACAGATCATGGGCCTTGCAGAGATGAACTTTCTGGCCGGTCTTACGCCGGAAAAGCGCCGTGAGCGCCTTGACCGGCTGTTCCGCCAGCAGCCTCCGGCCGTCATCCTCTGCCGCAACGAGGAGCTGGAACCCTTCCCGGAGATGCAGGAGCTTGCAAAGCAGCACGGGGTAGCCCTGCTGCGCTCCAACGAGACGACCTGCACCATGATGGGCAGCCTCATCAGCGTGCTGAACCTTGAACTGGCTCCCCGCATCACCCGCCACGGCGTGCTGGTGGAAGTTTACGGTGAAGGCATCCTCATTCTCGGCGACAGCGGCATCGGCAAGAGCGAGCTGGCCATTGAGCTGGTCAAGCGCGGCCACCGCCTCGTCGCCGACGATGCCGTGGAGCTGCGCAAGGTCTCCAACCGTCAGATCATGGGGACTGCGCCGGAAAACATCCGCCACTTCATTGAGCTGCGGGGCATCGGCATTGTCAATGTGGCCCGCGTGTTCGGCGTGGGCGCGGTCAAGGTGAGTGAAAGCCTCGACCTCGTCGTCCAGCTGGAAGCATGGGACCCCACCAAAAACTATCAGCGCACCGGCTTGGAAAGCGAGTATTATGACATTCTGGGCGTCAACATCCCCAGCACCATCATCCCCGTTTCGCCCGGACGCAACCTCGCAGTCGTGCTGGAAACGGCGGCTATCAATAACCGCCAGAAGAAGATGGGCTATAACGCCGCCAAGGAGCTGCTCATCCGTCTGGGCCTGAACGACACGATGGACTGATTTTCTACCGATAGAGGGAGAACGAATGGAACGATTGAAACAGGCTTTGTCCGCTGCGGGCATTGCATACAAAGAAAATGAGCCGCTCAGCGCGCACTGCACTTTCCGCATCGGCGGCCCGGCAGATGTCTTTATCCTGCCGGAAAATGAGGCGCAGCTCTGCGCCGCCATCAAGCTGGCGAAGGAAGCGAACGTCAAATATTATCTGCTGGGCAACGGCAGCAACATCCTGTTTGAGGATGCGGGCTACCGGGGAGCTGTCATCAATGTATCGGCCATGAAGAGCGCGATCGGCATTCTTGAAAACATCTGTTTCCCGGGTAAAGACCCGGCCCTGACTTACGATGCTGTCGTTGTCGGTGCGGATAAGATGCTCTCGTCGCTCTGCAGGACGGCGCTGGAAAACAGCCTCACCGGTCTTGAGTTCGCCTACGGCATCCCGGGTACGGTGGGCGGTGCTGTCTACATGAACGCCGGAGCTTACGGCGGAGAGATGAAGGACGTGCTGGTCTCCGTGCGGTATCTGACCGCAGAAGGGGAGAGCGTTGAGATACCGGCAGAACAGCTCGGCCTCAGCTACCGCCACAGCATTTTCGAAGAAAACGGCGGCTGCATCCTCTCGGCAAAGCTCCACCTCGCAAGAGGCAATGCCGCCGACATCCGCTCCAGGATGGACGACCTGATGGCCCGCCGCAAAGACAAACAGCCTCTCGACAAGCCCAGCGCCGGCAGCACCTTCAAGCGGCCGGTGGGCGCATTTGCGGCGGCCCTCATCGACCAGTGCGGTCTGCGGGGCTACCGCCATGGCGGCGCAGCCGTCAGCGACAAGCACTGCGGCTTTGTGGTCAATCTGGGTGGAGCGACCTGTGCAGATGTGCTGGCTCTGTGCGATGAGGTGCGTGCCATCGTGAAAGAAAAGACCGGCTATGACCTCGAAAAAGAAATTCGTGTGGTGAAAGCATAAAAGAAAGAGGCGTGCAAAATGAATCTTCTCATCGTCAGCGGCCTTTCCGGTGCAGGCAAATCTGTCGCCATGAATGCGCTGGAAGACATCGGCTTTTTCTGCATTGATAATATCCCGGCGGCACTGCTGCCCAGCATCACGGCGTTTTCGAAAGCGGGTGACAACCAGCTCAAGCGGGTGGCTCTCTGTATGGACATCCGCGGCTGCCGCACGCCGGAAGAAATCGAAGCGGCTCTTTCTCAGCTGGACGAGCAGGGGATAGAATATGAGATCTTGTTCCTTGATGCCCCGGACGATGTGCTGATGCGCCGCTACAGTGAGACGCGCCGCCGCCATCCGATGAGCATTTCCGACGGCCTTTCCACCCGGGAAGCCTTCCGCAGGGAGCGCGGGATCTTGCAGCCCCTCAAAGACCGGGCGGACTACACCATCAATACCGGCCTGCTCTCCACCTCGCAGAACAAAGAGCGCATCTGCGACCTGTTCAACCAGAACGGCGGCGCGAAGAGCGCCATGCGACTGACGGTCATGTCCTTCGGCTTCAAGTTCGGCATCCCGCCGGAGGCAGATCTTGTGCTGGATGTCCGCTGTCTGCCCAACCCTTTTTATGTCCCGGAACTGAAGCATAAAACGGGTCTTGATGAAGAGGTCGTCGATTTTGTCATGAGCCACCCGGAGGCGCAGGAGCTTTTGAAGCGCTATGAATCGTTTCTGGAATATGCTCTTCCGCTCTACGTCAAGGAAGGCAAAAGCCAGCTCACCATCGCGGTGGGCTGCACCGGCGGCAAGCATCGCTCCATCACATTTGCGCGGAAGATCGCGGAATACTGCGAAAAGCTTGGCTACAAGCCCGGCATCCAGCACCGCGATTCTGTCCGTTGAAAGGATAAACATATCATGAGTTTTGCATCCCAGGCAAGGGAGGAGATCGCCCGGCGCAGTCTGCAGAAGGATTGCTGCGTCCGCGCTGCCGCCTATGGAATCGCCTGCTTCGCCAAGTACTTCGACGCCAGCGGGCTGGTGCTGCAGACGGAACAGGAGCTGACGACGCAGGTGGCTTCCCAGCTGTTTGCGCGCTGCGGTGTACAGGGCGACATCATCGAGAAGCAGCGTCCCAGCGGAGTGGTCTATGAGTTCAGCATCCGCGCACCGGAGCAGGTGGCGCGGATGCACGAGCTTTTCGGCACCACCGGCACCGAGACGAGCCTGCAGATAGACCCCGGACTGATTCGCTGCCAGACATGCGTCAGCGCGTACATCGGGGCAGCTTTTTTGTGCGGCGGCACGGTCACTGACCCGCAAAAGGAGTATAACATCGAGTTCCTCACCAGCCGCACGAACCTTGCGCGCGACTTCGAAGCCCTGCTGGCGGAGCACGAGTTTGCGCCCCACCGCACCCGCCGCAACGGCGTGAACCTTGTTTACGTCAAGAGCTGCGACAATGTGGAGCGCATCCTTTCCTTTATGGGAGCGGCGGAGGCATCGGCCCGGCTCAGCGCCCAGAAGGCTGTCAAGCAGATGCGGAACCAAATCAACCGCCACACAAACTGCGATACCGCAAATCTGGGCAAGACGGCCCGTGCCAACGCCCAGACGCTCAAAGCCATCCGCTTTCTGGAAGCGCAGGGGGCGCTGAAAACGCTGCCCGAGGCGCTGCAGCAGGCAGCAGCCCGGCGGCTGGAATATCCTGATTTATCGCTGACGGCGCTCTGCGGATGCTTTGACCCGCCCATGAGCAAATCGGGCCTTTCTCACCGGATGAAAAAGCTGGAAGCGCTGGCCGACGCCCTGCGTCAGCGGCTCGAAGAACACACTGAAACAGAGGAGGCAGGAGCATGAGCGATGTGACTGAAGGGAACCGTCAGGGGAGAGACTTCGTTCATCTCCACATCCATACCGAATACAGCCTGCTGGACGGTGCCTGCCGTATCGACCAGCTTATGGACCGCGTCAAGGAGTGCGGCCAGAATGCCATCGCCATCACGGACCACGGCGTCATGTACGGCTGTGTCCAGTTCTATAAGGCTGCAAAAAAGGCAGGCATCAAGCCCATCATCGGCTGTGAGGTCTATGTGGCCACCCGCACCCGCTTCGATAAAGTCAACAAAATCGACGGCAACAACCATCTTATCCTGCTCTGCAAGAATGAGACCGGCTATAAGAACCTCATCAAGATGGTGTCCGCTGCCTTCGTGGAGGGCTTTTATTCCAAGCCTCGTGTAGATAAGCAGCTTCTTGAGCAGTATCACGAGGGGCTTATCTGCCTGTCTGCCTGCCTCGCAGGCGAGATCCCGCAAGCCATTCTGGCGGGAGACTACGAGAGGGCAAAGTCCACGGCCCTGTGGTATCAGGAGCTGTTCGGCAAGGGCAATTACTACATCGAACTGCAGGACCACGGCCTCGAAGAGGATACGATCGTCCTGCCCCAGCTCATCAAACTGGCGCGGGAGACCGGCATCCCGATGGCGGCCACCAACGACTCCCACTATCTGCGGAAGGATGACGCCAAGATGCAGAGCATCCTGCTCTGCATCCAGACCGGCAAGACCATTCAGGACGCTGACCGGATGGAGTTCCGGACCGACGAATTCTACGTCAAAACGACGGATGAAATGTATGAGTTGTTCGCAATGGTGCCGGAAGCCTGTGCCAACACCCAGAAAATCGCGGACCAGTGCAATTTTGACTTCGATTTTGGGCACACCAAAATTCCATATTACAAAGCCCCGAACGGGATGGACAATCAGGAGTTTTTCGAGAAGCTCTGCTGGGACGGCCTCGAGCGCCGCTACGGCTCGGACGTCCCACAGTCCAATAAGGACCGCCTGAACTATGAGATCGGCGTGGTCAAGTCGATGGGCTATACCAACTACTACCTCATTGTCTGGGATTATATCAACTACGCCAAGAGTCAGGGCATTCCGGTAGGCCCGGGCCGTGGCTCGGGCGCGGGCAGTATCGCGGCTTACTGTGTAGGCATCACCGACATCGACCCCATCCGCTACAACCTCATCTTCGAGCGATTCCTGAACCCCGAGCGCGTCAGTATGCCCGATTTTGACGTCGATTTCTGCTACGAGCGCCGTCAGGAGGTCATCGACTACGTCAACCGGAAGTACGGCGCAGACCATGTGGCCCAGATCGTCACCTTTGGCACCATGGCCGCCCGCAACGCCATCCGCGATGTGGGCCGCGTGATGGGTATGCCCTATCAGAGCGTGGATGTGGTGGCAAAGCAGGTGCCGATGGAGCTGAAAATGACGCTGAAACGCGCCTTGGAGGTCTCGCCGGAGCTGAAGCGGATGTACGACAGCGACCCGCAGGTCACAGAACTTATCGACACTGCGCTGAAGGTTGAAGGAATGCCCCGCCACGCCTCCACCCATGCGGCCGGCGTCGTCATTACCCCGGAACCGACAGACTATTATCTGCCCCTAGCCACCAACGACGGCCTGCCTGTCACCCAGTTCAATATGACCGAGATCGAAGAGCTGGGTCTGCTGAAAATGGACTTCCTCGGCCTGCGCACCCTGACGGTCATCCGGGACGCGGAGGCGGCCGTCCAGAAAAAAGACCCGTCCTTCTCCATCCAGAAGCTGAATTATGACGATGCAGCGACTTATAAGATGCTGGGTCAGGGTGAAACGGAGGGCGTGTTCCAGCTCGAATCCTCGGGCATGAAACAGGTCCTCGTGGGTCTGCAGCCGCAGAACCTTGAAGATGTCATCGCTCTTATCAGTCTTTACCGCCCCGGCCCGATGGACTCCATCCCGACCTACCTGCGCAACCGCCACGAGCCGGATAAGATCAGCTATAAAACGCCACAGCTGGCCCATATCCTCGACGTCACCAACGGCTGCATCGTCTACCAGGAACAGGTCATGCAGATATTCCGTGAACTGGCTGGTTTCTCGTTCGGACAGGCAGATAACGTCCGCCGTGCCATGAGTAAAAAGAAGCACGCGGTGATGGAGGCAGAACGCGAGCATTTTGTCCATGGCTGCACCGAGCCGGGCCACGAATGCCCGGGCTGTGTCGCCAATGGCATCTCTGAGAAAGTCGCCAACGAGATCTACGATGAAATGTCGAGTTTTGCGTCCTACGCCTTCAATAAAAGCCATGCTGCCTGCTACGCTTACGTCGCATTCCAGACGGCTTATCTCAAGTGTCATTACCCCAGCGAGTTTATGGCCGCATTGCTCACCAGTGTGCTTGACAATACTGACAAAGTCATCGAGTATTCGGGCGAGTGCGCCCGCCTGGGCCTCAAGGTGCTCCCGCCGGACGTCAATATCTCGAACGGCGGCTTCACGGCGGACAACGGCAAGATCCGTTTCGGCCTGAATGCGGTCAAGAATGTGGGCCGCAACCTCATCGAGCGAGTCGTGGAAGAGAGACAAGAGGAGCCTTATTCGAGCCTCTATGACTTCTGTAAGCGGATGCACGGCACTGAGCTGAACCGCCGGGCCGTGGAATGTCTTATCAAGGCGGGTGCCTTCGACAGTATGGGCGTCAACCGCCACAGCCTTGTGGAAGCCGTGGACGGCATCATCAAGAGCGTGGAGAGCGACTCCCGCCGCAATCTCGAGGGACAGCTGGACCTGTTCTCGGTGATGAGCGGCGAATCTCAGACCGCCGACACCGACAGCTATGAGATAAAGCCCTTCCCGGAGTACAGCCACACCGAACTGCTCCAGCAGGAGAAAGAGGTCAGCGGCCTCTATCTGTCCGGCCACCCGCTGGACGCCTATCGGGAACAGTCGGCACGCTTTGCGTCCAACAGCATCAAGGAGCTCACCGGCGAGGACGCCCACAAGCTGGACGGCAATCATGTCCGTATCGTGTGTACCGTCGTCAAAAACCGGATGATGACCACCAAGTCCAACACGATGATGGCCTTCACCAGCGTGGAGGACCTGACCGGTACGATGGAGGTCATCGTCTTTCCACGGGTACTGGATACCTTCCGCGATGCGCTCAAGGAGAATGCCGTCGTGGTCATCGAGGGACGCCTCTCCGTGCGTGAAGATGAGCCTTCCAAGCTGATGGCTGAGAGCATCTCGCCCATCGAGGGCTACGACCCCAAGCGCCCGCAGGCCAACCGCCCCAACCTCATGCGGGATGCCGCCCAGCGGCTCTATGTCCGCCTGCCGTCCCGCAGCTGCCCCGAGTATGCAAAGGTCATCAATCTCCTTGAGATATTCGACGGCGATATGCCCGTCATTTTCTATCTTGAGGATGCCAAGCAGAAGCTCGCCGCGCCCCGGAGACTCTATGCTTCGGGCCATCCACTGCTGCTCCAGGAGCTGAAACGTCTGCTTGGTGAACGCAATGTCGCAACAAAATGACATTTCTGTGCATCAATCATTATGTCTACGCTGTTTTCAAATGATTAACTTTGTGATATACTTGTCTAAGGCAAGCCATAGCAAATAGGTTGCATCGAGTCGGCCCGCATCTGTGGAAGAAGGGGATGCGCGCGCCCCGAGTGGTATGTGAAGAAACAAATTGGAGGGAATCTCTCTATGGAAAAGCAAATCAAGACGATCGGTGTTCTCACCAGCGGCGGCGACGCCCCCGGCATGAACGCAGCTGTCCGTGCCGTGGTCCGTACCGGCCTGCACAAGGGCTTCCGCATGATCGGCATCCAGCGCGGCTATAACGGTCTGCTGAACGGCGAGTGCTTCGAAATGAACCTGCGCAGTGTCTCGAACATCATCTCTGCCGGCGGCACCATCCTCTACACCGCACGCTGCCTTGAGTTCAAGACCAAAGAGGGCCAGGATAAGGGCGCAGCCAAGTGCCGTGAGCTTGGCATCGACGCGCTGGTGGTCATCGGCGGCGACGGTTCTTACCGCGGCGCCCGTGAGCTGGCCCACCGCGGCATCCCGATGATCGGCCTGCCCGGCACCATCGACAACGATATTGCCTGCACCGACTACACCATCGGTTACGATACCGCTATGAACACTGCTCTGGAGATGATCGACAAGCTGCGCGACACCACCCAGAGCCATGACCGCTGCAGCGTCGTCGAGGTCATGGGCCGCAACGCTGGTTACATTGCCCTGAACGTCGCCATCGCCTCCGGCGCTATGGCCGTGCTGCTGCCCGAGAAGGAATTCGATATGCAGCGCGACATCCTCGATAAGATCGTCGAGACCCAGCGCACCGGCAAGCGTCACTTCATCGTCATCGTGGCCGAGGGCATCGGCCACTCTCAGGAGATCGCCAACGAGATCCAGGCCCGCACCGGCATCGACACCCGTGCCACCATTCTGGGCCATGTCCAGCGCGGCGGCTCTCCCACGCTGCGTGACCGTGTGAACGCCTCTGCTATGGGTTACCACGCCGTCTGCCTGCTCGAGCAGGGCAAGTATAACCGCATCGTCGGCATGAAGGGTGAGGAGTTGGTGGATTACCCTGTAGAATGAGGCTCTCGAGATGACCAAGAGCATCGACCCGGTCCTCGTGGACGTCTGCAATACGATCTCGATTTGAGTTTTTGAACATAGGGCAGAGCTGTATTTCTCAGAAAAAGGGGGAAAGCAGCTCTGCTTTTTTGTTTACGAAAAACACCGTTTTGTGGTATACTATCGCAAGAGAATCAAGACGCGGCGCTCTGTCCCGCGTCAGGCAGGAGAGTGGAACTGTGGAACTGGAACAAGCCAAGAAGCGCGTAGAGGAACTGCGCGCTGTTATCGAGAAGAATAACCGCCTTTATTACGACCAGGACGCCCCCGAACTCGAGGACTTTGAATACGACGCCTTGACGCGGGAATTGAAGGAGCTGGAAGCGCAGTACCCAGAGCTGGTCACTCCGGCTTCGCCCACCCAGCATGTCGGCGGCACCCCCAGCGGACGCTTCGCAAAAGTGACACATGCTGTCAAGATGGAAAGTTTGCTGGATGCATTTTCCTACGATGAACTGCGTGATTTCGACCGCAGAGTGCGTGACGCGGGTATCGAACCGGAGTATGTCGTCGAGATCAAGATCGACGGTCTTTCTTGCAGCCTTGAGTACGAGAACGGTGAACTGGTCCGTGCTTCTACCCGCGGCGACGGTGTCGTGGGCGAGGACGTCACCGCCAATGTCCGGGCTATCAAAAAGATACCGAAGAAACTGAAGAATGCCCCTGAGTTTCTCGAGGTGCGCGGCGAGGTTTATATGCCCCATGAGGCGTTCCAGCACCTCTGCGCCGAGCAGGAGCTGCAGGGCACGGCACCCTTCAAGAACCCCCGCAATGCCGCTGCCGGTTCGCTGCGCCAGAAGGACGCCAAGATCACCGGGAGCCGCGGCCTTTCGATTTTTGTTTTCAACGTCCAGCAGGTGCGTGGCAAGGAGCTGACTACCCACGCGGAAAGCCTCGATTACCTCAAAAGTCTCGGCCTGCCGGTCTCTCCCCGCTACCACATCGTCCACGACATTG
>ENA-OQJN01000009-OQJN01000009.1-human-gut-metagenome-genome-assembly--contig:-NODE-9-length-114926-cov-9.263008_pt1 | contig 114926 bp, 105 predicted proteins | sample MGYA00242610_ERZ504777 | MGnify/ENA primary metagenome ERZ504777 (study PRJEB26092, sample SAMD00036350) | human gut metagenome | host: Homo sapiens | study: EMG produced TPA metagenomics assembly of... | reverse complement strand
ACTGAGGTTTACAGTCCACAAGCAGATGGATATGATCCGGCATCACCTCCATTGCCAGAATCTGAAATTTATATTCTTCTGCAAGATTCTGTAACATTTCTTTGCATTCTGTATCGATTCCGTTTTTTAAAACCTTTTTTCTGTATTTTGTACACCAGACAAGATGATACTGCAAGGAATAGACATATCCCCTACCATATGAAAGTTTGTTTTTATCTATATTAAATATATCTTTTCCCATATAAATATTATACCATATGTATTGGTTTATGTAAACATTTGTTCTGTTGTTTTGTAAAAAAATTTGCGCGTCTAACTCATCACTGGAAGTAACGAGAATGCGACGCGCAGTTATTCAATTTAAGTTATTCTGAATACCCCCTCTGTCAAGCTCTGTAAAGCTCTGAAAGTTAGCTGGTTGTTTGCTCCAGCTAATAATTAAGGAACATGAAAAGGATGCCATATTATTGCATGCTCCTTTCCAAATCTCTTTGTTCCATCCAGTCCTCAAATTCATCCCGACGGATCCTAACCCGACTGCCAACTTTTATTACCGTAAACTTTCCTTTATCCGCCCATTTGTTGATCATGCTTCTGCTGACCTTTGCCAGATAGGAAGCTTCATCAAAAGTAAGATACTTTATATTTCCATTGATTCCCCGCATTCCGGTTTGTGATAATTTCTTCCGCCGGAAATTAGCCAGAGCAATATTCTGTTCCTGTGCAAGTTCTTCATAATGCTCAGAGCATGTTTTACAGTGGTCAAAAGCAAATTTTTTTACTTTTTTTCTGAAATTAAGTAAAGAATCGGGTTGCCTATACATAGTTTTCACTTTCAAAAAATAAAAAATTTGTGTTTTTGAAAGCGACATCTTGCATATACTATTAGCAGACAGTATACTAAGTACAACAAAGCGGTTTCGAAAAATGAAAAAACTTCAATTTTTGAAAGTGGGTGACTAAATGAAAACAATCACGAGAGCAAAATATCTCGATAGAATCATTGAACTGAATGGCACTCCTGACATCAAGATCATCACGGGTATTCGTCGATCTGGTAAGTCTAAACTGATGCAGGCATATATTGCGTATCTGAAAAACAACTTTGAAAACATCAATATTATCTTCATTGACTTCATGGATTTAGCATATGAAGAAATCAAGGAATACCATGCCTTACACTCCTATGTGGAAGAACATTATCAGGAAGGCAAAACGAACTACCTGTTTGTAGACGAGGTTCAGATGTGTCCCAAGTTTGAGCTGGCAATCAACAGCCTGTATTCTAAGGGAAAATACGACATCTATGTAACAGGCTCTAATGCTTTCCTGTTGAGTGCGGATCTGGCAACTCTGTTTACCGGACGCTATATTGAAATTCATATGTTTCCTTTCAGCTTCCAGGAATATTGCCAATATTATGATGATATCAGTGACAAAGATAAGCTCTTTGATGAGTACTCTATCAAGGGCGGTTTAGCAGGTTCCTATGCTTATAGAACCGAAAAAGACAGAACAAACTATATCAAAGAGGTCTACGAAACTATTGTTACAAGGGATTTGGTACAGAAATATAATCTCCCTGACACTTTGGTTTTACAACGTCTGAGCGAGTTCCTTATGGATAATATCAGCAACCTGACTTCTCCTAATAAGATCAGTCAGCTACTAACAGCAAATGAAACTCCAACCAATCATGTAACCGTCGGCAAATACATTAAGTATTTGTGCAATGCTTTTGTATTTTATGATATTAAGAGATACGACATCCGAGGTAAGAAATACCTTGAAAGCTCTGAAAAGTTCTATTTGTGTGACAGCGGTATTCGATATGCAATACTGGGGAGCAGAAATATGGATTATGGCAGAGTATATGAAAACATCGTATGCATCGAGCTTCTTCGCCGTGGATATGATGTTTATGTCGGCAAGCTTTATCAGAAGGAAATCGACTTTGTTGCTCAGAGAGGTAGCGAGAAGTTTTATATTCAGGTCAGCGACAACATTTCCGGGCAGGAAACATTTGAGAGAGAATGCTCTCCTCTGCTTCAGATTCGAGATGCTTATCCGAAAATGATTATTGCCAGAACCAAACATCCCCAATATAGCTATGAAGGAATCCAAATTCACGATATAGCCGATTGGTTACTACAAGAATAAATAAGGCGAAATATCTCCGTCATTCTCTTTTGAAATGATGGAGATATTTTTAGTATGACGGAGATTGTAGATGAATCCAGACGAAGCATCCTGCGAAAAGAGTTTTATATGGATGGACTGAACTGTGATCCGGTGTCTTTTGACAAGGAATGCGAACTGACAAATGCTCATTTTTACAAAAATGAGAAACGTGAAGATATCAAAAGTCACCACTACATTATCAGCTACGTTCCAGCTGATGTTAAGACAGAAAAATCATCTCACTCAGAAAGAACTCGGCATGGCTTCGAAAACGAAAACAAATAATATTTGGTGGCTACACCCCCAAGCCCCTGTGGAATCAATAACGCTGGTACTGGATATCAGGTAGTGTAAAATAGTTTGTGTTTTTGGTAAAAAATAACTCCTTTTTGGTAAGAATTCAGATATGACAATTCTTATCGAAAAGGAGTATTTTTTATGGCAGTTGCAAAGGAACAAATTCGACAGATTATCTCAGAAAACAACATTAATACTTAAATAGTAATCAAATTCCATATATATTTTTATAAAATAGAAACGACAGGTCCGAAACCCTTGATTTTCAAGGATTTTCGTCCTGCCGTTTTTCATTTTCATAGTCAGGCGGATAAAATCATTCGCTTTGCTATGCAGCTCTACACCGAATAACTGCTCCGCAGGGAACTTACTTGATTCGGTTAAATTTTGCGAAATTATAATCCCACTCGTTCCTATCAGGAAGCTGCTTACAGATTCTTAATTCGTTCAATTGCTTCCAGTGTATTCTCATGTGTTCCAAACGCAGTGAGACGGAAGAATCCCTCACCGTGTGCACCGAATCCTGAGCCCGGAGTTCCTACGATGTTGGCTTTTTCAAGGAGATAGTCAAAGAACTCCCAGGAAGTCATCTTATCAGGTGTTTTCAGCCAGATATATGGAGCGTTTACGCCACCGGATACGGAATAGCCTGCTGATGCCAGACCTTCGTAGATGGCTTTGGCGTTGCTCATGTAGTAACCTACCTGTTCTTTCAGCTGTGCTTTTCCTTCAGGAGAGTATACAGCCTCTCCTGCACGCTGTACGATATATGGCGCACCATTAAATTTTGTGCCATGACGTCTTGCCCAGAGACTGTGGAGATCTACACCGTCACGAACCAGATCCTTTGGTACAACTGTAAAGCCGAGACGGACACCTGTGAAACCTGCATTTTTGGAGAAGCTGCGCAGTTCGATGGCGCAGGTTCTTGCTCCTTCGCACTCATAGATGCTGTGCGGTACATTTTCTTCGGAGATGTATGCTTCGTATGCTGCATCATAGATAATTACAGAACCGTTTTTATTTGCATAGTCTACCCATTCCTGAAGCTGCGGTTTGGTGATGGCACCACCGGTTGGGTTATTCGGGAAGCAAAGGTAGATAAGATCCGGTACTTCTTCCGGGAATTCCGGAAGGAAGCCGTTGGCTTCTGTACATGGCATATAGATTACGTTATCAAAGTTGCCACGTTCTTTGTTGTATTCTCCTGTACGACCTGCCATTACGTTTGTATCTACATATACAGGATATACAGGGTCGCACACTGCAATCTTGTTATCCAGTCCGAATATTTCCTGAATATTTCCGGAATCGCTCTTTGCACCGTCAGAGACAAAGATTTCATCTGCTTCAATGTCACAGCCTCTGTCTTTGTAGTCGTTCTTTGCAATAGCAGATCTTAAGAATTCATAACCAAGATCTGGTGCATAACCATGAAATGTAGCTGCATCACCCATTTCATCTACAGATTTATGAAGTGCCTCAATGATCGCCGGAGCCAGAGGCTGGGTTACATCACCGATTCCCAGTGAGATCACGTTTGCCTGTGGGTTGGCTTCTTTATATGCTTTTACTTTTTTTCCAATTGTGGAAAACAGATAGCTTCCCGGTAATTTCAGATAGTTGTGGTTTACTGTTACCATGTTTGATTTCCTCCCTGGCATGTTTCGCAGTTTTTATATACCTGTCTACAGCAGGCTGCTGCTTTGCCTTTCCATTTCTATTTGTGTCTTTTCTTCAAATATGTTTTATTCGAATCTTATTATACTTAATTATTTAATAATGTAAAGTCTCAAAGTGTTTTCTGAGCATAATTTTTAATATTAACATTACTGTTCACTGGTAATATCCCGCGAGGTGTTTTTTGTGAGCGAAGGTCACAGAAAACCCGAGACATACTGTGCGAATTTATGCGATTAGCATAAATTAAGTTTGCGAAGCAAACGATACTCCTTGTGCTTTGTACAAGGAGGTTCATATTTTTTGCATCGCGAAGCGTGTTGCTGTGAACAGAGTGAACAGTAACATTTTTTACCCCGGGCATAATGTCCGGGGTGATTTATTTTATTTGCGCTTCTCTACTTCTTTCATTAGTGTCTCGCGGACGCTTGCAGGATTTGCCTTGCCTTTCATCTCTTTCATGATCTGACCTACAAAGAAGCCCATGACTTTATCTTTACCTCCCAGAAGTTCTGAAAGTGGTCCTGGGTTAGCATCCAGGATCCTGTTGATGGTTTCTTCCAGAAGTCCTGTGTCTTCTACAATCTTCAGACCATGTTCCTCAATGTAGGCTACAGGATCAATGTCTTCCTCAAAGACTTTCTCAAAGACTTTTTTGGCATTCTGAGGGCTGACTTCGGATTTTTCTACCATTACCAGAAGATCTGCAAGATGCTTCGGTGAGAAAGATACCTGTTCCGGATCCATAGCTTTATCTTTCGTCAGACGGAGTACCTCACCCATAAACCAGTTTGCTGTCTTCTTTGCATTTCCGTAGATTGCTGCTGTTTCTTCAAAAAGGCCTGCAAGATGGCGGGATTCTGTAAGGATTCCCGCATCGTATGCCGGAAGTCCGTACTCTTCCTGATAACGGGCCTGTTTCACTTCGCGAAGCTCCGGCTGTTCTGCTTTGATCTTTTCAATCCATGCATCAGAGATATGGATTGGAGGCAGATCTGAATCAGGGAAATATCTGTAGTCTTTGGCATCTTCCTTGGAACGCATGGCGTAAGAATATTCTTTGTTGTCATCCCAGCGGCGTGTCTCCTGTGTAACTGCCTTGCCTTCTTCGATCAGTTCGATCTGACGTTCTCTTTCGCCTTCGATTGCTCTGGCAATGGCTTTGAAAGAGTTCAGGTTCTTCATCTCTGTTCTGGTACCGAATTCTTCTGCTCCCACTTCACGGACAGAAAGGTTAACGTCTGCACGCATGGAGCCTTCCTGAAGCTTACAGTCTGATACACCCAGATACTGCATCATACAACGGAGTTTTTCAAGATAGGCGATTACTTCCTCAGAGCTTCTCATATCCGGCTCGGATACGATCTCGATCAACGGGACACCGCTTCGGTTATAGTCTACCAGGGAGCAGTCTTCCCATTCATCATGAATCAGTTTACCTGCATCCTCTTCCATATGCATTTCATGGATGCGGATTTTCTTTTTGCCTGCAGAGGTTTCAATCTCTACCCATCCGTCATGACAGATTGGCAGATATAACTGAGAGATCTGATAGTTCTGTGGGTTGTCCGGATAGAAATAGTTCTTACGGTCAAATTTGCAGTACTGATGGATCTGGCAGTTTGCTGCAAGACCTGCTTTCAGGGCAAACTCTACTACTTTCTTATTTAATACAGGCAGGGAACCCGGCATACCTGTGCAGACCGGACATGTATGTGTATTGGGTGCTCCTCCGAATTCTGTGGAGCATCCGCAGAAAATTTTTGTTTTTGTGGCAAGTTCTACATGGACTTCAAGTCCTATGACTGTTTCGTACTGTTTCATTATCTGGTGCCTCCTTCTCCTGGCACGGCAAAGGAGCCGCGGCTGGTTTCATAGGCGTGTGCTGCACGCAGGATTTTCTTTTCCATGAAGCAGTCCCCGATCATCTGGATACCGATTGGGAGACCTTTGCTGTCTTTTCCACATGGAACTGTGATTCCCGGAAGACCGCAGAGATTAACTGCTACCGTGTAGATATCTCCAAGATACATGGCAAGGGGATCTTTTAAGCTTTCACCGATCTTCGGTGCTGTAAATGGAGATGCAGGTGCAAGGAGCACATCATATTTGCCAAATGCCTGGTCAAATTCTTTCTTGATCAGGGCTTTTGTGCGGAGTGCCTTCAGATAGTATGCATCATAATAACCGGAGCTTAACACGAAGGAACCAAGCATGATACGGCGTTTTACTTCCTCACCAAAACCTGCTGTTCTGGTCTTTTTGTACATGTCGTGAAGACCTTCATATTCCGCTGCACGGAAACCATATTTCACCCCATCGAAACGTTCCAGGTTGGAACTTGCTTCTGCACTGGCAATAATATAATAAGCCGGAATCATGTATTCCATGGTTTTGATAGAGAAGAATTCTACTTCTGCTCCCAGTTCTTTCAGCGTATCAAGAACACCCATAAAAGATGCTTTTACTTCCGGATCAAGTCCCTCTGCCAGATATTCTTCAGGAACTCCGAATTTCATCCCCTTGATATCTCCTGTCAGTTCTTTGGAGAACTGAAGATCTTCTCTTTTCATGGATGTGCTGTCTTTTGTATCATGTCCTGCGATGATCTCCAGAAGAGCTGCACAGTCAGATACGTCTTTTCCTACAGGACCGATCTGATCCAGGGAAGATGCATAAGCTACAAGACCGTAACGGGATACTGTTCCATAGGTTGGTTTAATTCCGGTTACACCACAGTAGGAACTTGGCTGACGGATAGATCCGCCTGTATCTGAACCAAGTGCCAGATAAGTTTCTCCTGCTGCCACTGCTGCACAGGAACCACCTGAAGAACCACCTGGTACATGTTCCAGATTCCATGGGTTTCTGGTGATGCCGTAAGCGGAGGTTTCTGTTGTACTTCCCATGGCAAATTCATCCATGTTTGTTTTTCCGATAATGACCAGTCCGGCTTTTTCCAGACGGTCAATGACTTCTGCATTATACTGAGGCACAAAATTCTCAAGAATCTTTGATGCACAGGTAGTTTTCTTTCCATTAATACAGATATTATCTTTGATCGCGATCGGTACGCCTGCAAGAGGACTGGTATAAGTACCGTCCTCGATGCCTTTTTGTACTTCTTCTGCACGTTTGTATGCTTCTTCTTTATATGTGTCAAGATAAGCGTGTACTTCTGAATCCTGTTTCTCAATCTGTTCAAAAACAGTTTTTACTCCATCCAGGACGCTGACCTGACGCTGTTTTATTTTTTCCCCAAGCTGCAGGGCTGTTAATTTTTCCAACTCCATTGTCCTGTCTCCTATCCTATGGTTTTCGGAACCTGATACTGTCCTTCTTTTGCCTTCGGTGCATTTGCCAGCATTGCTTCTTTGTTGTCTCCGTTTGTGACAACGTCCTCACGAAATACGTTTTCGTCCTGGAAAATATGGGACATAGGCTCTACTTCCGATGTATCCAGTTCATCCAGTTTCTCTACATAATCAAGCATTTTCTGCATTTCAGCTTTTGCTTTTTCCTTTTCTTCTTCTGAGAGGGAAAGCTTGGACAGGATGCAGACATTTTCCATTGTTTCATCATCTATGATCTTTGCCATGATTTTCTCCTTATATATACTGCCTGTAACATTCTATATTGCTTTTATTTCCGACTTATTTACGGTTCCAGACGGTTCATATCTCGAGGGAAGAGACAGGTTTCACGAACATTCTCTTCACCAATAAGTTGCATGGTCAAACGTTCCAGACCGATTCCCAGTCCACCGTGAGGCGGCATACCATGTTTGAAGGTATCCAGATACTGTTCCATGCCTTCCTGCGTCATACCTCTGTCTTCAATTTTCTGTACCAGCATATTGTAATCATGGATACGCTGTCCGCCTGTTGTGATCTCAAGGCCTTTGAATAACAGGTCAAAGCTTAAGGTAAATCTTGCGTCTTCCGGATCATCCATTGCATAGAATGGACGTTTCTTTGACGGATAATGTGTGACAAATACGAAATCTGAGCCATATTCTTCTTTGAAATACTGTCCGATCAGTGCTTCTTCTTCCGGCTCCAGATCGAATGGATTTCTGATCTTACGGTTGTATTTCTGTGATACCAGTTCCTTGGCTACATCGAAACGGACTGCCGGGATTTTGGATACATCCGGGATCTCAAGCTTCAAAATCTGTACTTCTTTTGCATATTCTGTTTTCAGAAGGTTCATGGCATACTGGAGGAATCCTGTTTCCATTGCCATAATTTCTTCGAAGCTGTCAATATATCCCATCTCGAAGTCCAGACTGGTGTATTCATTTAAGTGACGTTTGGTATTATGTTTCTCAGCCCGGAATACGGGGCCTGTCTCAAATACTCTGTCAAATACGCCAACCATCATCTGTTTGTAGAACTGTGGGCTCTGCGCAAGTACTGCAGGTTTGTGGAAGTAACTGAACTTGAAAAGGTTTGCTCCACCCTCTGCTCCTCTTGCTCCGATCTTTGGAGTGTGGATTTCTGTGAATCCCTGTCCGTAGAGATAATCGCGGAATGCTTTTGTCAGTGCCTCCTGAATTTTAAATTTGGAACGCTCCTGAATGTTTCTCAGGGAAATCGGTCTGTAGTTTAATTTTGCTTCCAGGGAAGTGTTCAGTTTCCATTTGTCGATTGCCATTGGAAGTGGCTCTGCCGGTGTTGATAAAATATCAATATGACGAATACGAAGCTCTCTTCCGTGGGGTGCTCTCTCCTCTTCATGCAGGATTCCTTTCACCCTGATCGTCATTGCTTCCTTCAATTCATGAATGGAAACATTTGCCATTTCATTTTCATAGACTGTCTGGAATAAGCCTTCCCTTCTTCTAAGAATGATAAATGCCACATCACCCATATTACGGATGCTGTGAACAGCGCCTTCGATTACGGCTTCCTGGTTCAGGAGATTATTACCTACGAGTTCCTCCCAGGTATTGATTTCTTTTTTCCATGTTCCATCCATAAATTCCATTTCCTCATCCTCCATTTCTTCATTTCTGAAAACCTTTGTGATATCTTCACTGGTTTCAAGTTCAAAAGGCTTTTCGTGCAAGCACAACGACTTTTTGGCTTAAAACCCTGGAATATCAAAAAGGCGTAATCAGAAAATCCGGAGACACCTATCCCCTGGACTCTCTGATTACGCCTTTGTAATCATTCTTCCTGTTATTATCTATTTTATGTTTGTTTGTGTTCTTTCTATATATAATATAATGTTAGGGTTAAAATGTATTTTGCCTCTAACTTGATATGAACAAAAATATATTCTGTATATTACCACATATTCTGTCAAAATAATATCGTCATTTTTTACAAAATTTTCCTTATTATTTTCGGATATTTTATTTAGAACGTGTTTGAAAAATCAGATTTCATCATACATCAGCATGAGTAACATCTGTGCAGTTTCTACCATGTTGGTTCCTGAATCCATGCTGCATTTCTGGATGTGTCGATATGCTTCCTCTTCTGTCATCTGGTTTTTTTCCATCAGAAGGCGTTTGGCATTCGAGATATAATTCTGTTCTTTTTCTGATCTGGGCTTTGGTTTCTTTTTCTTTTTGATCCGGCGTTCCAGATGATAGAGCATGTCATTGACCGTATCTATCAGTGCGCTTGCTTTCATCGGCATCTGTACAGTGCTGACGGAATTCGGTGCTTCATCTATAATACGCTGAGAAGCCAGAAGCAGCATTTCAAAATACTGTGGCAGGTCATCGAGAGCGTCTTTATAATAGGCATCTGTCAGCTTATACCCGCATATCAGGACACCACTGTCAAGTTCTGAGATACTGGCCAGCGCATTAGAGACAGAGCTGCAGACAGAGGCTACTGTGAGCCCATGTCTGTTAAGTATTGTGCGGATTTTCTTTGCGTCTTCAATTTTCGGTAACGCAATCACAATGCTGCTGCTCATAACTCTGCCACTCCTATTTCTATTACAGCCTGAGTTTCCGTCCACTGCTTATTGCTTTTTACAACCTCCGCAGGGGACTTGTTTGATTTTGATCAAGCGGATGTTCGCAATCCGCTTCGCTACTTGCTCATAACCGAATAACTGCTTCGCAGTTTATCAGAAGAAGCTTCGCTCCTCCTGATACAAACAAGTCCCCACTCACTGCTTATTGCCTTTTACAATTTCTACAGGGGACTTGTTTGATTCGATTAAATTCTGTATAAGTATTCCTCGATTTCCCAAGCTGAAATTTCTCTTGTATAGCGAAGCCATTCTTTTTTCTTGGCTGCTGCGTATTCTTTACAAAATTCTGTTCCAAGTACTTCTTTGATCCAGTCACTCTGTTCGAAGTAATCAATTGCTTCGTTCAAATTTCCCGGAAGATTTTCAATCTTCATTGTTTTCTGATCTGTTTCGGATAACTCTCTGCTGGAGGACTTAGTCGGATAAATCTTCTTATTGATTCCATCCAGTCCTGCTGCCAGACATACTGCAAATACCAGATACGGATTTGCTGCTGCATCCGGACTTCTCAGTTCGATCCTTGTCTCCATACCTCTGGATCCCGGAATTCTTACCAGTGAATTCTGGTTGTTCTTTGTCCATGTCAGTTCTGTCGGGGCTTCATAGCCCGGAACCAGACGTTTGTAGGAATTTACGATAGGATTGGTGATCAGTGCCATCTCTTTGCTGTGAGCCAGAAGACCTCCTACGAAGTAATAAGCTTCTTCGCTTAATTCCTGTGGATTTCCCGGATTGACGAATACATTTCTTCCATCTTTAAATAAGGAGAAATGAATGTGCATTCCGGAACCGTTTACTTCTGCCCTTGGTTTCGGCATAAATGTCGCATGAAGTCCATGGCGTTTGGCAATGGTACGGACCGTCATCTTAAATGACATGATCCGGTCTGCAATCGTACGGACTTCACCGTATTTGAAATCTACTTCGTGCTGTGCAGGAGCAGTTTCATGGTGAGAAGATTCTACCTCAATCCCCATGTCTTCCAGATTTAATACAATATCACGTCTTGCGTTTTCACCCAGATCCACAGGACTGACATCCAGATATCCGGCCTTCTCATGTGTTACAGTAGTCGGAACTCCGTTATCATCTGTATGAAAAAGGAAAAATTCACATTCCGGATCTACCAGACAGGTGTATCCCTCCTTCTTTGCCTCCCGGGCGGTTTTCTTCAGGATATATCTCGGACTTCTCTCATGAGGGGTTCCGTCCGGACAATAGATATCGCATAACAGTCTGGCAACTTTGCCCTGCTGTGGTCTCCATGGGAGAATTGCAAAGGTGTCAAGATCCGGTCTTAAGTACATATCCGGTTCGGATTCTCCTGCGATTCCTGCGATAAAGGAACCATCTACGATACATCGGTTATCCAGCGCACGGGGAAGTTCCCGGGCAGTTATGGCGATGTTTTTCAGCGTTCCGAACATATCTGTGAACTGGAGACGGATAAATTCCACGTCTTCCTCCTCAGCCATCTGTAATATTTCTTCTCTGGTATAATTCCCCATTTTCATTCACTCCTTGTCAGCATAGTTTCTGCTGTTTTTGCTTTCTTAATGATTCTTCGATACAGTTTTGTCCTGTCTGGAAGTTTTATAGATTCTTCTTATAATGATATAAAAAATGGCGCACTTTCTACAGTTACTTTTCTATAGAAAGAACGCCTTTGTTCATGTAGGCAATTATAACAACATGCTTATTTTTTGTCAACTGCTTATTTTTCGTTAATAAATCATCGACTCTTTCCATGTTACTGTGCGCTCCGATCTCGACAACACACTTTGCAGCTTACTTATAATCGCTATTTTGAGAATACCGCATCATTCCTTGAAAGAAGATATACGCAATACTGATTCATACTGATTCCCTCTCTCTGAGAATGTTCTGCCAGTAGTCTATGCAGGCTTCTTGGAATTCTCAGTTTAAACTGTCCGGAATAATCTTCAAGGCTATCCGGCTCATGGATTTCTACTCCTTCTTCTAATGCAGCTTCAAGCCATGCTTTTTTTGCATCCAGGGCATTTGAAATTGCACTTTCCACTGTTTCTCCGCAGGTAATGCAACCAGGGAGATCCGGATACGAAACTACGAATCCTCCTTCGGTTTTATCTTCTACAACTTCCATACGATAGGACATTGACATATAATCATTCAGTGTCTTCATGATTCTTCGCCTCACTTTCTACTATTTCCCTTACCATTTCTACATATACTTTCTTTATCGGCTCATGTTTTGGTATTGTAATAGGCATACATCCAGACTTTCTAAATGTATAATGACTGCTTCCACTTCTCGGAACATTCATTTCATATCCATAACTTTCCAATACTTTTCGCAATTCATCAAATCGAAGATCTTTTGATAAATTACATATACGTGTTATCAGTTTATCCCATTTTGACATTCTTATATCTCCTATTTATATTATATGTGGTATCGTATATGGTGTCAATCAATTTTTCTATGCCAAATTTGAAAAGGTTTCCGTATTCTCCGAAAGAGAAATACGCAAAATATAAATTCAAAAATACTGTCTTTTGTGCTTAATCATAAAGGGAAATGGATGAGCCGAATGGTTCAAAAATTATTTTAGATATGTAGATATGCAAATTTAATGTAACAAAAGTATTATTTGCTGTGGATAATAGCAATATGTTCCGACTCAAATTATAAGCGGTTTTGCTTAGAAAATCAATAAGCTTATTGTAAAAAAAACATCTACCATACTCTCATAGATAACAATGACAAAATATAAAATGGAAGTATATATAGTAACCTTTGCAGCCGGTTCTTTGCTGTATATATTATAATACTCTGAATCGGCATCCATATCCAAAGGAGAATACTAAATAATTCAAATTTATACGCTATCCAATAACAGAGCATCGGGAGTAACAACAAGAACATTCCAATAACTGACTTGCATTGTAATTTTTCTTTTAAAGAATATCTGAGCGGAAATCCTTTTTTAACTAAACGTAATTCATTTTGCACATTATAGCTGACAACATTCTGTCCTAATATCAATATAGAAAACAATAATACATACTCAATATATTTTCCCTCTATCTGCGATAATAACATTGTGATTAAAACAATCGCAAAATACTGATACATAATCTGTTTCTTTCTTCTAATAACACTAACCACCTCATAAACCATCAAAAAACGGTAGCGGTTGCCATAATATTTCTTCATCAGTCCCTTCATTTCTCTCTGATTATTTTGGAAAAACACTTCATCCTGTGTTTGCAAGACTGTATCATATTCCCTATTCAAAAAACCATATAACATCTGATTATATTGTTGAAAGAACGGGATAATTGCTTGATAGCTAAAATAAGGATATAAAATGAAATATAATCCGTAAATGATCAATAGTACACTGGCAACAAATACACTTCTATTAAAAAAGCAAATCATTACTACTGCTAACATACATATATTCGTAATATCCCGATATTTATATTGCGTCGATAAAACCGTATGCATATTGACGATTGGGTTACAGATCATAACCACAATAAACTGTCTCAAAACTATTCCCTCCATTGGGAAAGCCCAAAATAAAATCAACGCAACACACAACGTCAGTACCGTGCTTTTTCCTATCTTCTTCACTCGCCAAATATATGTTTTTTCTATTTTCCAAATATAAGTTTCAGGAGAAATACGCATTCTTGGTATTGTTCCAAACAAATTCATAAACAAGAAGCAGAGAATACCATACGGTATAAAAACAGCAATATCCATTCCATGGGTTGTCTGAATCATAGATTGTAATATAAGAATACATGGCACAATAGCAATCAGTATAAGATAAGCACCTATATTTCGTTTAATCATTCTAACTGCAAATTTGAATCTCTGTTTCAAAAGCAACTGATACATACTTTATTCCCCTTCAGATAAAATCTTTGCGATTTTCTCTCTATCAACTTCCTCCGTATTGATTTCTCTAATTTGTCCGTTATGTAACAAAAGACACTTGTCACAAACATTTTGTAAACACTCTATATCATGGCTTGAAATAATGTAAATTCCTTTTTCTTTCTTGTGAAACTCTACCATTACATTTTCTAAAAGTTTCATTTGGACAGGATCAAGCCCTGAGAATGGTTCATCAAAAATAGTAATTTTTTCTTCTTGTATCATTGCACAAGCATTATTTAGTCGTTGCATTGTACCTTTTGAAAGTTCTGACGGAGAATAGTTCTCATACTTTTTTAATCCCAACCCATCTAAAATCCTCTCGATTTTATCAAATGCCTCTTGCTTTTTTATCTTTCTACTCGAAGCAATTAAAAGAAAATTTTCATATATTGTCAGCTCATTAAAAAACTTGGTTGATCCATTGCATAGGCAACCGGCATATCAAGATAATCAACCTTGTTCATTTTTTCTCCGTCGATAGAAATTACTCCCGTATAATTTTTATCATAATTCGAAAGTATATTCAAAAGGGTAGTCTTTCCAGCTCCATTTCTTCCAACAAGTCCATAAATACAAGTATTTTCAAATGTATAGTTTAAGTTCGAAAAAACGGCTGTTTCACCATATTTTTTAGTTAAATTTGAAATCTGAATCATAAAATTTCTTTTCCTCTCAAATCCATTTTCGTCAATCCGACTACTAACAATCCCATAAAGACTGCCGTGTTCACAAATAAAAGTACAACAACACTTTTTACCACTCCGAAAGTAAAAAGTATTGAGAAAACTTCTACTGACAATACAATAAAACACATATAATTTGTCAAATACTCTGTTATAATTTCTCCATAATAATTATTCATCTGTAATTTGGCATAGATAAAAGGTTTTAATAAATAACGGATTATAACACAAATAACCGGACAAATAAAAATCCAATTTTTATTCACCAAAGATGTTGCCACACCTTTACTCCATTGTACCGGAATTTCTGTCGGCAGCTTAGAATAAGACAATGTCCCAATAATCAAGCATAGTACGGTAATCGTTATCCAAGTAAGCATACTTCCCCATATATACAAAAAGCTAACTGAATCCAGTTTGAAAACAGTTTGATTATCTTTCCAATAATCCTGCAACTCTGTTACATATTGTTCTACCTGTAATTTTTCATAACTAATACTTTCTTCACCCAACATTTTTTCGCACATGCGTTTTGCCTTATTCAAATCAGTAATCTGACTATTTAATATTTCATTCTGCCTCTCAAGCGTTTCCTGCAATGTTACTTTTCCAGATATAATGCTTCGTATATCCTCAATAGAAATTCCTAATGTACGCAGATATGCAATCTTCTTTATATTTTCCACATCATTTTCTGAATAATCTCTATAACCATTACTTTCGTTTCTTGAAGGCTCAATGAGTTTTTCCTTTTCATAAAAACGAACATTAGAACGGGATAAACCTGTTCGTTCTTCTACGTTTTTTATTTTCATGTTATGCACTCCTTTCAAGCAACTCTATTTTATCTTAAGAATAAGCTATAAACAAGGTTTACAGTCAAGCATTTATCCAAAATCTCTTCTCTTTTAGTTATAAATCAATTCAGCATTCACAACCTCTCTTGCTCTACTCCAAATATTATTCATTTCTCCTACCCAAGCCACCTGATCAGTTGCTTTAAGTTGTTCGGTAATACCTTCACTCTCTGCCATCTGCTCTACAATCCTTTCAAAGCGTTTCTGTGCCTGTTCTTCTATACCAGCCAAATAATCATTCAACCTTCCACTTGTAAGCAGATTCAGATATACACCTCTACGATATTCTTTGTGACCGTAAAGATTCGGTCTTTCTTCTTCAATCCGTAAAGCATCTGCAAATATTCCTGCATTTCTTCACAGAGGAACTTCGGCATTTTGATCATACGATTACTTTTCTTTGTTTTCGGTGTGGTAATCACATCTTCGCCGTGTAATCGCTGATAGAACTTATTGATTCTGACCGTTTCTTTCTCAAAATTGAAGTCAGCGGCGGTCAGTGCCAACAATTCTCCCTCACGGATACCGCACCAGTAGAGCATTTCAAAAGCGTAAAAGGAAACAGGAACAAGAAAACCGAAAGCGGAACTTATTGCTGCACTGGCACAGGCTTTGGATGTTTCCCCTCATGCCCTCGATGTGCCTGACATTGACAGCTATATCGGACTGATGCACACTTTATTTACCCTTGAAGATTTGTACGGTCTAACAGTCAGTGAATCAGACGAAGATATCTGCCTGAAAGTCGATACTTCCAAAGACAAGGACGCTCACGAACTCTGGAAAATGCTGTATGCCTGGAAAGAGCAGGCTGACAAGCTATCTTCTGAAGAAATCAGCAAGGACAAATACGATGAGGGGCGTTACCACTACCCGGAATTTGATACTACGCAAACATGGGCAAAAGTTCCGTCACAGAAACTTAGCAACGCTCTGGTCGGAATATTCCAAGACCGACTCAAACCAGATAAATATGGATTTATTTGTTGCACAACCACCTATTAATCATTCTCTAACCCTAAAACCACTGGATTACAAGGATAATGGCTCTCATACAACCGTTATCAATTTGTTATCAAAAGACTTTTAAAAATGCTGCAAACCCGTATAAACGCTGGATTTACTAAGTATTTTTGTTTATTCAAACTAAACTACAATTATTGTAATACCCGAAACACCCGAAAATCACTTCAAAAAACAAAGGTGCTACTTCCTGACGTCCTTTTCCGTCAGGCAATAGCACCTTTGTCATATTTTATCTTATTTTTACAGATAGGAGTATCCCATCAGCGATTCATCTACCGCCTTCGCAGCTTCTCTGCCTTCGCGGATTGCCCATACTACCAGGGACTGACCTCTGTGCATATCTCCTGCTGTGAAGACTTTGTCTACAGAGGTCTGATACTGATCTGGCTTTGTATCTACGTTGGTTCTTCCGTTGATGGCTACCTTAAATGCGTCTGTTACATATTTCTCACTGCCAAGGAATCCGGCTGCGATGAGAACTACATCTACAGGGATGACTTCTTCAGTACCTTCTACCGGTACCATCATCATTCGTCCGGTCTTTGGATCTTTTTCGCTCTTTAATTTTGTGAGTTTTGCCTGGCAGACATTTCCGTTTTTATCTTTGATAAATTCTGTAACAGTAGTCTGGTATACTCGTGGATCATGTCCGAATACTGCGATAGCTTCTTCCTGGCCATAGTCTGTTTTGAGGACTCTGGGCCACTGCGGCCATGGGTTGGATGGTGTTCTTTCCACTGGCGGCTTCGGCATCATCTCTAACTGGATCACAGATTTGGCACCCAGACGGATAGAAGTTCCCACACAGTCATTTCCTGTATCACCACCACCGATGACCAGAACATTTTTTCCTTTGGCAAGTTCATATGGAACTTTGGCAAAATCAGAGTCCAACAGCGCTTTTGTTACCTGTCCCAGGAAATCTACTGCGAAATAAATTCCTTTTGCATCCCGTCCCGGAACTTTAATGTCTCGTGGATTGGATGCTCCGCAGGCAAGGATGACGCGGTCGAACTGTTTCAGAAGTTCTTCTGCTTTGATGTCCTTTCCTACGTTTACATTTGTAACGAATTTCACTCCCTCTTCTTCCATAAGATGGATTCTTCTGTCAACAACAGCTTTGTCCAGCTTCATGTTAGGGATACCGTAGCGGAGAAGTCCGCCTACACGGTCTTTTCTTTCAAATACAGTTACACTGTGACCTCGTCTGTTCAACTGCTGGGCTGCTGCCAGTCCGGAGGGACCGCTTCCGATGACTGCGATGGATTTACCTGTACGCACTTCCGGGATCTGCGGAGTTACCCATCCGTTCTCGTAGGCTGTCTCGATGATCGCACGTTCATTTTCTTTTGTGGAGACCGGTTCTCCGTTTAAATTACAGGTGCAGGCTGCTTCACAGAGTGCAGGGCAGACACGTGAAGTAAATTCCGGGAAGCTATGTGTCTTGCTCAGTCTTAAGAATGCCTGTTTCCAGTTGCCTGTATAAACCAGATCATTTGTCTCAGGTACAAGGTTGTGCAGAGGGCAGCCGGATGCCATACCGCCGATCATCATACCTGACTGGCAGAACGGGACACCGCATGCCATGCAGCGTGCGCCCTGAAGTTTCTGTTTTTCTTTATTTAAAGGTGTCCTGAATTCTTTGAAATTTGCAATGCGGACCTTTGGCGGCAGAACCTTTGCCGTCTCTCTTTTATACTCTAAAAATCCCGTAGGTTTTCCCATGATTTCCTCCTTTTCGCCGCACCAACCGCGGCAATACTGGTATGGCCCACGCCACCTTTTTATTTATTCTAAAAGATGACGGGGCAACATTGATAAGTTCACACGATATATTCAATTATTATCAATGTTTAGCGCCAATACTTTCATAGAACGCTTCCATCTGTGCCTGCTGACTGTTGAGTCCTTTTTCTTCCAGTTTCGCACTTAAAGTGATCATCTTCTTGTACTCATTCGGAATGAGTTTCTTAAAGTGCGGCAGATAATAATCAAAGTCAGCCAGAACTTTCGCACCAAGTTTGGAGCCTGTTGCTTCTACATGAGCTTCAATCAGATCGCGAAGTTCTTTTTTGTCATATTTGTTTTCCACTTTTTCGATGGAAATCATGGCTTTGTTCAGGTTCTTGTAAAGAACATTATCCACATCCAGTACATATGCGATACCGCCGCTCATACCTGCTGCAAAGTTCTTGCCAGTCTTACCAAGTACGACTACGCGGCCACCTGTCATATATTCACAGCCGTGTTCTCCTACGCCTTCTACAACTGCAGATGCACCGGAGTTACGGACTGCGAAACGCTCACCTGCAACACCATTGATAAATGCGGTACCGCTGGTTGCACCGTAGAGGGCAACGTTACCTACGATAATGTTCTCTTCTGCTTTGTATGCAGCTTTCTCCGGAACTTTCAGAATCAGTTTACCACCGGAAAGACCTTTTCCGAAGTAGTCGTTGCTGTCGCCGGTCAGTTCCAGTGTCAGACCTTTCGGAATAAATGCACCGAAACTCTGTCCGCCGGCACCGTTGCAGTGTACAGTGATAGTGTCATCTGCAAGTCCGTCTTTGTTCTTTCTTGTGATCTCTGCACCAAGGATGGTTCCGAATGTACGGTCAATGTTTGTCAGGTTTACAGAAAGCTCTGTTTTCTGACCTTTATTGATGGCATTTACGCATTTCTTAACCAGAACCTTTTCATCCATGGTCTTTTCCAGTTCGAAGTTATATACGGCTTTCGGGTCAAAAGTAACTTTCTGGTCTTTGCCTGCGAACGGATTGTTCAGGATTGCACTTAAATCTACTTTACCCTGATGTGGTTCTGGTACATTGTCTGTCTGAACCAGAAGATCTGTACGTCCAACCATTTCGCTGACTGTACGGAATCCCAGTTTAGACATATACTCTCTTAATTCCTGTGCGATAAAGCGCATGAAATTCTCTACATATTCCGGTTTACCTTTGAATCTCTTACGAAGTTCAGGGTTCTGTGTTGCCACACCAACCGGGCAGGTATCCAGGTTACATACACGCATCATAACGCATCCCATGGTTACAAGCGGAGCTGTTGCAAAACCAAATTCCTCGGCACCCATTAATGCTGCGATCGCAACGTCACGACCACTCATAAGCTTACCGTCTGTCTCAATGCGGACACGGTTTCTCAGACCATTCTTGAGCAGTGTCTGATGTGTTTCTGCAAGTCCAAGTTCCCATGGAAGTCCTGCATTGTGGATAGAACTTCTCGGAGCTGCACCTGTACCTCCGTCATAACCAGAGATCAGGATCGTCTGTGCACCGGCTTTTGCAACACCTGCTGCAACTGTACCGACACCTGCTTCAGATACCAGTTTGACAGAAATATCTGCATATTTATTTGCATTCTTAAGGTCATAGATTAACTGTGCCAGGTCCTCGATAGAATAGATATCGTGGTGCGGTGGCGGGGAAATCAGGCTGACACCAGGTGTGGAATGACGGGTTTTGGCAATCCACGGATATACTTTCTTTGCAGGAAGATGTCCACCTTCACCAGGTTTTGCACCCTGTGCCATCTTGATCTGGATTTCTCTTGCAGATACAAGATAACGGCTGGTTACACCGAAACGTCCACTGGCAACCTGTTTGATCGCGGAGCATCTGTCATCGCTGCTTCCTGCGGAATCCAGTCTTTCGTCACTTTCACCGCCCTCACCTGTATTGGATTTTCCATGAAGGTGGTTCATGGCGATCGCCAGTGTCTCATGTGCTTCCTGTGAAATAGAACCATAGGACATGGCACCTGTCTTAAATCGTTTTACAATATCATCTACGCTCTCCACTTCTTCAAGTGGAACCGGAGTCTCAGCAAACTTAAAGTCCAGAAGTCCTCTTAAGTTTCCGTGGTTTTCTTTATCCACCAGATCTGTGTACTGTTTGAACAGATCGTAGCTTCCAGTCCATGTGGACTGCTGCAGAAGATGAATAGTCTGAGGATTGTAACGATGTTCCTCTCCCTGGCTTCTCATCTTGTGTGCGCCTACGCTGTCCAGAGTCAGGTCTGTAGGAAGTCCTAACGGGTCAAATGCTTCTGAGTGAAGCTTCTCTACATTCTCTTCGATGTCTTCCAGTGTGATTCCGCCTACACGACTGACTGTACCAGTAAAGTATTTCTCGATCACATCTGAGGAAATACCGATTGCCTCGAAGATCTGAGATCCCTGATAAGACTGGATGGTGGAAATACCCATCTTGGAAGCAATCTTTACAATACCGCTGATGACTGCATGATTGTAGTCATCTACTGCTGCATAATAGTCTTTCTCCAGCATATGACTGTCGATCAGTTCATGAATGGTCTCAAGGGCAAGGTACGGGTTGATGGCACTTGCACCGTAACCAAGTAAGGTTGCAAAGTGATGTACTTCTCTTGGCTCACCGGATTCCAGGATAATTGCAAGGGAGGTACTCTTTTTCGTCTTTACCAGGTGCTGATGAACTGCGGATACTGCCAGAAGTGACGGAATCGGCATATGGTTTTCATCTACTCCTCTGTCTGAAAGAACAAGGATGTTTGCACCCTCGCGGAATGCTTTATCTACTTCTACGAAAAGACGATCAATAGCTCTCTCAAGCTTGGTGCTCTTATAATATAAGGTAGAAACAACTGCTGTCTTGAAGCCCTCATGTTTGAAGCTCTTGATTTTCATCATATCTGTATTTGTCAGGATCGGGTTATTAATCTTTAATACCTGACAGTTTTCCGGTTTCTGCTCCAGCAGGTTTCCGTCTTTACCTACATAAACACTTGTGCTGGTAACGATTTCCTCACGGATTGCATCAATCGGAGGGTTGGTAACCTGTGCAAAGAGCTGTTTAAAGTAGTCAAATAATGGTCTGTTCTGTTTGGAAAATACTGCAAGCGGGGTATCCACACCCATAGCTCCGATGCTCTCTGCTCCGTTTAACGCCATGTTTCTGATGGAAGTACGGTACTGCTCATAAGTATAGCCGAATGCTTTCTGCAGACGTGCTCTCTGCTCAGGTGTATATTCTTCTGGTCTTTCGTTAGGAATCTTGATGTCTTTTAACTGTACCAGATGACTATCCAGCCATTCACCGTATGGCTGCATTTTTGCATAGCCCTCTTTCAGTTCATTGTCATCAATTACTTTTCCCTTTACAGTATCTACAAGAAGCATTTTTCCAGGATGGAGACGCTCTTTTAATACGATTTTCTCTTCCGGGATTGGCAGAACACCCACCTCTGAGGAAAGGATCATATAGCCGTCAGAAGTAATATAATATCTGGATGGACGGAGACCATTTCTGTCAAGGACTGCACCCATAACATCACCATCAGAGAACAGGATAGATGCAGGTCCGTCCCATGGCTCCATCATAGTTGCATAGTACTGATAAAAGTCACGTTTTGCCTGGGAAATGGTGTCATTGTTTGCCCATGGTTCAGGGATTGTGATCATAACTGCAAGCGGAAGTTCCATACCGCTCATTACCAGAAACTCCAGTGTATTGTCAAGCATTGCAGAGTCGGAACCGTTTCTGTTTACAACAGGAAGCACTTTGTGAAGCTGTCCCTCCAGGTATGGAGATTCCATGTTCTCTTCTCTTGCAAGCATCTTATCTGCGTTGCCGCGGATGGTGTTGATCTCACCGTTATGTACCATGAAACGGTTCGGATGTGCTCTCTCCCAGCTTGGGTTTGTGTTGGTACTGAAACGGGAGTGTACCATAGCGATAGCAGATTCATAATCCGGGCTCTGGAGGTCTTCGAAGAAAGTACGAAGCTGTCCAACCAGGAACATACCTTTGTAAACGATGGTACGGCTGCTCATGGAAACTACATAAGTATTATCATTACTCTGTTCAAACTCACGTCTTGCAATGTAGAGCATACGGTCAAATGGAAGACCTTTTTCCACATCTTCCGGTTTTTTGATAAATGCCTGCATAATGCATGGCATACATTCTCTTGCCTTGTGTCCAAGCACTTCCGGAAATACCGGAACCTGACGCCACCCCAGAAGTTCCAGACCTTCTTTCTCAAGAATGATCTCAAACATCTTCTTTGCCTGTGCACGTTTAATCTCATGCTGTGGGAAGAAAAACTGTGCAATGCCGTATTCTCTCTCATCACCAATCTCAAATCCCTCTTTCTTACAGGCTTTCTTGAAAAATTTATGGGAAATCTGGAGAAGGATACCTACACCGTCACCGGTTTTGCCTTCTGCATCCTTACCTGCGCGGTGTTCCAGATGTTCTACGATCTTTAATGCATTTGCAACAGTATCGTGGGTTTTCTTGCCTTTGATATTGACAACTGCTCCGATACCACAGTTGTCATGCTCAAATTCAGGCCTGTACATACCTTGCTGTTGCTGCTGTTCTCTCACTTCTTTCATAATCTCCTCATCCTTTCTATTTCTGCTGCTGTTCTTCGCTTATTTTCTTATCGACGGCCGCCTGAATAAATCCTCTGAATAAAGGATGTGCATGATTCGGGCGGGATTTGAATTCCGGATGGGCCTGAGTTCCTACATAGAACGGGTGCCCTGCGATCTCGATCATCTCTACAATATGATTATCAGGGGAAGTTCCTACGATATTCATTCCTTTCTCCTGAAGTTCTTTACGGAATGCATTGTTTACTTCATAACGATGTCTGTGGCGCTCATGGATTTCTTTTTTGCCAAAGAGTTCATAGGATCTGGAACCTTCTGCAAGAATACATGGATAACTTCCAAGTCTTAAGGTTCCACCGATATCTTCGATATCTTCCTGATCCGGCATTAATGCAATTACCGGATGCTTTGTCTCCGGATTCAGTTCAATACTGTTTGCATCTTCGTATCCAAGTACATGACGGGCGAATTCTACAATTGCCATCTGCATTCCCAGACAGATTCCAAGATATGGAATCTTATGTACTCTTGCATACTGTGCTGCCAGGATCATTCCTTCTGTACCTCTGTTCCCGAAACCACCCGGAACCAGGATACCATCTACATTGTGAAGCTGCTGATCCAGATTCTTCTCTGTCAGTTCTTCGGAATCGATCCAGTCAAGCTCTACCTTGGCTCTGCAGGAAATTCCGCCATGTTTCAGTGCCTCTACTACACTGAGATATGCATCATGAAGCTGTGTATATTTTCCTACAATTGCGATCTTTACTGTTTTATTCGGATTTCTCAGACTTTCTACCATTTCCTCCCAGTCACTTAAATCCGGTTTTCTGTTTTCCAGACGGAGACTTGAAAGAACTACATCTGCAAGCTTCTCTCTTTCCATTGCAAGAGGAGCTTCATATAAATATTCCACATCCAGGTTCTGAAGTACATGTGATACAGGTACGTTGCAGAATAAAGCGATTTTTTCTTTAATGTCCTCTGTCAGCTCATGTTCACTTCTGCACACCAGTACATCCGGCTGAATTCCCATTCCCTGAAGTTCCTTTACGCTTGCCTGTGTAGGTTTTGTTTTCAGTTCTTCAGATGCCTTTAAATAAGGAATTAATGTTACGTGAATCAGGATTGCATTGTCATGTCCCACATTGAGCTGGAACTGACGAATTGCTTCCAGGAACGGTTGGCTTTCAATATCACCAACTGTTCCTCCCACCTCGATAATGGCAATCTTGTTTTCCTCCGGTGATTTGGCGCGGTAGAAACGACTCTTAATCTCATTTGTAATATGAGGAATTACCTGTACGGTACCCCCGCCGAAATCCCCGTGACGTTCTTTCTGAAGAACAGACCAGTAAACCTTACCGGTTGTCACATTGGAATTTTTATCAAGACTCTCATCAATGAATCTCTCATAATGTCCCAGATCCAGGTCTGTCTCTGTACCATCGTCTGTTACAAAAACTTCTCCGTGCTGAATCGGGTTCATGGTTCCGGGGTCGATATTGATATAAGGATCAAACTTCTGCATGGTTACCTGATATCCTCTCGCTTTCAGAAGACGCCCCAGAGATGCAGCTGTGATTCCCTTTCCAAGACCGGAAACAACTCCTCCTGTAACAAATACGTATTTCACTGCCATTTTGATTTCCTCCTCCATCATCCTTTGTTAATAAAAAAGCGTCAGATGCAGCTATCAGAGGGCACTTGACCCATCTGGTATTCTGCATCTGACGCCTTTGTCAGATCATCATATCTTCTATAATAATATGTTCAATTGGCTTTCTTTAAAAATATGCTATACTATAAAACATTTTTTTTCGTTTGTCAATAATGAATTTCCCGTTTTTAAGCAAAAACAAATCAAATAAGTTCCTTCTGATAAACTATGAAGCAGTTATATTTTATGGAATTACTCTGAACACAGTCATAATACAGAAAAAACGAATCTGTAGAAGTTCATCTTCCAGACCCGTCTTCTCTGCGATAATTATTCGGTTATAAAAATGTAAAATTTATGCAACTGCAAATTTCTTCAATGTACGATCAAATTCCCGGCTCTCCCCGTGGCAGTCTACTGTCAGTTCTCTGGTCAGATCCAGACTAAGTACACCAAGGATTGATTTGGCATCAATTAAAAATCTGTTGTAATAAACATCAATATCAAAATCACATCTGCTTGCAGCATTCACAAATTCCTGCACCTCTTCGGTTGCATTTAACTTGATTTTACTCTGTGACATCGTGATCACCCTTTCTGAAAACATTCTTTGTTTTTTCTATCAGACGCCCATATTATGTTCCACATTTCAGAATTTGTCAAGTTTTTAAATTTATCCAATTTTCATAAAGCGCAGGGGTTCTATTGTGCATTTTGTTCGTTTATATATGTTTTCACAGCATTATTTTATACATTATGTATGACTTCATCCTATATTGGTTTTACCATTATGTGAGATTGATTCCATATATCATCGACAGGTTTCTGCATTTTTTATGAATTTTTGCGACTTAACACTTCACAATATCTGCAAACTCCGCATTTGTATAATCCGGAATCTCCATCGGATAATTTCCATCGAAGCATGCCTTACATAAGGGCAGGCCGCCCGCCATTCCTTCCAGATAATCTGTCTGCATGTAGCCAAGAGAATCTGCTCCGATCATTTTACAGATTTCCTCCGTGCTGTGGCTGGCTGCAATGAGCTGATCATTTGACGGCACATCCGTTCCGAAATAACATGGATGTAAAAATGGCGGTGAACTGATACGTACGTGCACTTCCTTTGCTCCCGCCTCTTTTAACATGTGGATCAGGTTTGCAATGGTTGTTCCACGAACAATAGAATCATCCACCAGAACAATCCTCTTATCTTTTACAACAGATTCCAGCACACTCAGTTTCAGATGAACGCTGGACTCACGTTCTTCCTGAGTCGGTTTGATAAATGTTCTTCCAATATAGCTGTTTTTATAGAACGCAAATGCAAACGGGATTCCTGATGCTTCGGAGTATCCCTTTGCAGCAGGGAGTCCGGACTCCGGTACACCTGTTACAAGATCTGCCTCTACAGGATAAGACTTGGCAAGAGATTTACCGCCACGGATTCTGGCATCATAGACCTTCACCCCATCAATGGTACTGTCAAGTCTTGCAAAATATATATACTCAAACACACAATGCGCACGTTTTGCAGCAGCAGACGCAAGCTCTTTATTTGACTTCAGTCCGTCTTTTGTGATCGTAAGAATCTCACCCGGCTCAATGTCACGGATAAATTCCGCACTTACAGATGTCAGAGCACAGCTCTCAGAAGCAATAACATAAGCATTTCCTCTTTTACCGAGACACAATGGTTTCAGTCCATATGGATCGCGGACTGCGATCAGTTTTCTCGGGCTCATAACTACCAGACCATATGCACCTTTGATCTTCTTTGCAGTCTTTAGCACTGCCTCTTCTACTGTTTTAGAATGCACACGTTCTCTTGCGATATGGAACGCAATAACCTCTGAATCTGTAGTTGTATGGAAAATCGCTCCATTCTGGATCAGTTCCCATTTCAGTTCCGGTGTATTAACCAGATTTCCGTTATGTGCAAGTGCAAGAGTTCCCTTTACATAAGACAAAACAAGGGGCTGTGCATTCTCTGCAACAGAAGCTCCTGTTGTGGAATATCTTACATGACCAATACCAATATCCCCCTCATATTTACGGACAACATCCTGTCTGAGAACTTCACTTACAAGTCCCAGATCCTTATGAAACTTCACATTTCCACGCTCTCCCTTAGTATCAGAAACTGCAAGTCCGCAGGATTCCTGTCCTCTGTGCTGCAGGGAAGTCAGTCCATAATATATGGACGGAACTACATTGCCGCCATCCAGATCATAAATTCCAAAGACGCCGCACTCTTCTTTTATTCCAGCCATCTGATTTCCTCCGATCGTATTCTCTTGTCTGACTTTAACTTTACTTTCAAAACCCGCTGACATTGTTTTCTTATGTTTGGTGGGTTCCAAAATCAAATTATAATAATAGAAACAAATTTGTCAACCTATCCTTTTTTTGCCATATCTCAAAAATTTTTTCTGAATTTTTTCAAAAAAAGTGCTTGACATCTGTTTTCATTTCGTTTATAGTACAGCACATAAAGCAAAGGCGCTTTGGAAAGATCTACAGAGATCTCATCCAGGGCGCCTTTTTCGTTTTATAAAACTTTCGTTTCATAGAAAATGTTCGATGAGGAATTTTCTATGAGACGAAAACCGCAGGCAGTCACAATGGTGATCTGTAGCGGCACTACACATATTCAGAAAATATTGCAAACCGAAAGGAGAGTACCTATATGGCACAGAATATCCCTGAACTGTACGGCAGCCTGGTCTTCAACGACAAAGTAATGAGAAGTAAACTGCCAAAAGACATGTACAAAGCATTAAAGAAAACAATCGAGAGCGGTACACACCTTGAACTTGATGTTGCCAACTCCGTTGCTGTTGCAATGAAAGAATGGGCTACCGAGAACGGCGCCACTCATTATACTCACTGGTTCCAGCCAATGACAAACGTAACTGCAGAGAAACATGACAGCTTCATTTCTCCTACAGGAGATGGTCAGGTGATCATGGATTTCTCAGGTAAAGAACTTGTAAAAGGTGAGCCGGATGCTTCCAGTTTCCCGTCAGGCGGTCTTCGTGCCACATTCGAGGCAAGAGGATATACAGCATGGGATCCGACATCACCGGCATTCATCAAAGACGGAACCCTTTACATTCCTACAGCATTCTGCTCCTACAGCGGAGAAGCTCTTGATAAAAAGACTCCTCTCCTTCGTTCCATGCAGACACTTGATAAAGAAGCTACAAACCTTCTCCATATAATAGGAAATAAAGATATCAAACACGTAAATACAACTGTAGGTCCTGAACAGGAATACTTCCTGGTAGACAAGGAATTATACAAACAGAGAAAAGATCTTGTATTCTGCGGACGTACACTGATCGGTGCTCCTGCTCCTAAGGGCCAGGAAATGGAAGATCATTACTTCGGTGCTCTGAAACCTCGTGTCGCAGCTTATATGCATGACCTGGATGTAGAGCTCTGGAAACTTGGTATTCCTGCCAAAACAAAACATAACGAAGTTGCTCCTGCACAGCACGAGCTGGCTCCTGTATTCGATACAACAAACGTTGCGGTTGACCACAACCAGTTAACAATGGAAGTAATGAAGAAAGTTGCCGACAAGCACGGACTTGTATGCCTTCTTCACGAGAAACCATTTGAGGGAATCAACGGAAGTGGTAAACACAACAACTGGTCTATGATTACAGATACCGGTGTAAATATCCTTGATCCGGGAAAAACACCTGCTGAAAATACACAGTTCCTGATTTTCCTGACAGCTGTTATCAAAGCAGTTGATGAATACGCAGATGTACTTCGTATTTCTGTAGCAAGTGCAGGAAATGATCACCGTCTTGGTGCAAACGAGGCTCCGCCTGCTGTTGTATCCGTATTCCTCGGTGATGAACTGACAGAAGTATTAAAATCTATCGAAAATGACGAATATTTTGCAGGAAGCCGCGCAGTCCAGATGGATATCGGTGCAAAAGTACTTCCACATTTCGTAAAAGACAATACAGACAGAAACCGTACTTCACCATTCGCATTTACAGGTAACAAATTCGAATTCCGTATGCTTGGTTCCGAAGCTTCTGTTGCAAACCCGAACATTATCTTAAACACTGCTGTTGCTGAGTGTGTTCACCAGTTTGCAGAACAGTTAAAGGATGTACCGGAAGACAAGATGGAGGATGCAATCCACGAACTGATCAAGAAGACAATTATTGATCATAAACGTGTTATCTTTAACGGAAACGGTTATACAGACGAATGGATTGAAGAAGCTACGAAACGTGGTCTCTTTAACCTGAAATCCACACCGGATGCTCTTCCTCAGTGGATCGCAGACAAGAATATTGAACTCTTTACCAAATATCATATCTTCACAAAAGAAGAAATTGAATCCCGTTATGAGATCTGGCTGGAATCCTATTCCAAGATTCTTAACATTGAGTCCAATACTATGGTTGAAATGGTACAGAAGGATTTCCTTCCATCTGTATTCGCGTATATCGACAAAGTTGCAGCTACTGCTGTTGCTAAAAAATCAGTTGTTTCAGATGTCAGCACAGCTTCTGAAGGAAAACTGATCAAAGAGCTGTCACAGCTTGCTGATGAGATTTCCACAGGTCTTGAGACCTTAAAAGCAGATACTGCCAAAGCGCTTGCTACAGAAGATCCTCTGACTAATGCAAAAGCATACCAGACAGTTGTTCTTTCTGATATGGATGAACTCAGAAAGTCTGTAGATGCAGCAGAAACTCTGATTCCGGATGCACTGCTTCCATATCCTACATATGACAAGCTTCTGTTTTCCGTTTAATTAACAGGTAATAACAGGGGAATATCTTTATGAACTCTACTTCATAATTCATTATCGATTTCCTCATCCATTAATCACACGATATTTTGATGTTCCCCTGTTTTACATATAATTTTGATTTTAAACTGCATTGCATACAGTCATACGAAATGTCTTTTCTATTACATCAGTTATGCAATACACTATAAATATGGATTTTATATTCGCAAAAGCGCGATGAACTGGCTACATTTCCAGGCATCGCGCTTTTTGCATTTTATAAAATATGAGGAAATTTTTATGAGGGAGGAATATTATTATGGAATTTTCCGCAGTAAACACAATATGGGTGCTGGTCGGCGCCGCGCTGGTCTTCTTTATGCAGGCCGGATTCGCAATGGTAGAAACAGGCTTCACACGAGCCAAAAACGCAGGTAACATTATTATGAAAAACCTGATGGACTTCTGTATCGGAACCCCGGTCTTCTGGCTGGTCGGCTTCGGTCTGATGTTCGGTGCAGGTAATGGATTTATCGGAAAGATCGGTGGTATTGCAACAGAAGCACACTATGGTTCAGGAATGCTTCCTGACGGAGTTCCTTTCTGGGCATTCTTAATCTTCCAGACAGTATTCTGTGCAACATCCGCAACAATTGTTTCCGGTGCAATGGCAGAACGTACCAAGTTCCTTTCCTATTGCATCTACAGCCTTATGATCAGTCTTGTTGTATATCCAGTATCCGGACACTGGATCTGGGGCGGTGGATTTATCAGCCAGATGGGATTTCATGATTTCGCAGGTTCCTGTGCAGTACATATGGTAGGTGGTGTGGCAGCTCTGATTGGTGCCATCATCCTTGGACCTCGTATCGGTAAATATACAAAGGGCGGCAAATCAAAGGCTATCCCAGGGCACAACCTTACAGTTGGTGCTTTAGGTGTATTTATCCTCTGGTTCTGCTGGTTCGGATTTAACGGCGCTTCCACAGTCAGCATGGAAGGCGATGCAATTGTAAGTGCAGGTAAAATCTTCGTTACTACTAACCTTGCAGCAGCTGTTGCAACTGTAACTGTTATGATCATCACATGGGTACGTTACAAAAAACCGGATGTTTCCATGTCTCTGAACGGTTCTCTTGCAGGACTTGTAGCAATTACAGCAGGATGCGACACAGTTTCTCCTACATCCGCAGCAATCATCGGTATTGCTTCCGGTTTTATCGTAGTATTTGGTATTGAATTTATTGACAAGGTTCTGAAAATTGATGACCCTGTTGGTGCTGTCGGTGTTCATGGTTTAAACGGTGCTTTCGGTACCCTTGCAGTTGGTCTTTTCTCAGACGGATCAGGCACAGACTGGAAAGGACTCCTTACAGGCGGCGGCTTCCACGGATTTGGTGTTCAGTTCACTGGTATGATCATCACAATCGCATGGGTTGTTGTTACTATGACAATTATCTTCCAGGTAATCAAACATACAATCGGACTTCGTGTTTCAGCTGAAGAAGAGATCGCAGGTCTTGACTCCAAAGAACATGGTCTTGCAAGTGCTTATGACGGTTTCGCAATGGCTGGTGTTCCGACTCCTATGGGAACTTCCATAAAAGCTCCTGTTGTCACAGCCAGACCTTCTGCTCCTGCTGAATCAGTTCCTGAACTTCCGAAAGAAGGCGTTCATAAGCTTACAAAAGTTGTTATCATCACCCGTCAGAATAAGCTTGATGAATTTATGCAGGCAATGAATGAGATCGGTGTTACAGGTATCACTATTACGAACGTTCTCGGATGCGGTGTACAGAAAGGTGCTCCATCCTACTATCGTGGTGTTGAGATGGAAATGAATCTTCTTCCTAAGGTCAAAATTGAGATTGTTGTAAGTCTCGTACCTGTACAGAAAGTTATCGAAACTGCCAAGGCAGTCCTCCATACCGGTCAGATTGGTGATGGTAAAGTATTTGTATATGACATTGAAAATGTCGTTAAGATCCGTACAGGCGAAGAAGGTTATCTCGCACTGCAGGATACAAAGTAAATTATTTATCAACAATCAGGTAATATTAATAAGAGACATCAGCGTATTGATTGCTGGTGTCTCTTATTTTAATCTTTCTTTCTAACAATTCCAATGGCGTTAAAAAACAGGCAGTATATTTCATGTAAATATCATAGCCACGATATCGGAAGCCTATTGTATTATATCTGGTAGGAAGTGTGTCAAGTGCAAGAACCGCTTTTTAATCTTTTGGGAAAAATCCTCTGCATACTCCCGGTATTTAAATTGCTGAAGGATATATTTCTTTTTTCCTTCACATCCAGCTTGCCGCTCTGGGCAATTACAACTTTGTATTTTCTTTTTTCCATCCGTACCCCTTATATTGCATCAATTTCTGCCCATGCTTCTTCCACTATCTGCACTCTGTCACTTTCCATATCATCAATGGCTTCATCCAGCCTTGACAAAAGAACATCCATTGCATCATTGATTGTATAAGTTGGTTCATGGGATTTTGTTGCCTGTGCCAATGCCATAACCATCACCCTTTCTTGAAATAGCACTTTTGTTTCTATTTTTATCATACCACGAACCACCGGAAATATCTATATATTTTAAATTTGTCTTTATAACCCAAACACAGAATACTGTTTTTGGGACGTTTTTTAGAATTTGTCCATTTGTAGTTTCAATTAAAAAAGTAAATAAAAGTGCTGCCGCACCAAACTTTTCAGTGCGGCAGCCCATACAGCTATTTACCTATGCCTCGTTTATATTAAATGTTTTTCCTTAAAGCTCCCGAAGGTAATCGGCACTAACATAACGGTAAATGCCGCCAAGAGAAATTTTGGCCCACCCATTACTGATAGAATATACATATACTTTTGTGCCATAATTCAATGTGCCTACTATTGTATATTGTGTTCCAGGGCCTGATCTGATATTTACATCCGACCCTGTGCACTTGTAATATCCCGGTACGCTTCTCGTGACAGAGCTTGTTTCAATTCCTGTATTTTCCGCAGCAAGCACCGGCATTGCAAATGAACTTGTCAAAAGAATTGCACTTATGACCAAACACACTACAAATGAGTTTTTTCTCATATACTTCATAATCTTTTCTTCCCATAATTTTTTTACACCATATCATCATCCTTGAGAACCTGGACGTGCTTTACTATAAGGTTCCTGCGTAGTTCCAACCACGACCCCATCTTTATTCAGTATATTACCTGTTTTGGGATCTATATGAGAACCGGCTGGTGGCATCCATTTTCCCGACTCATTCACTGTACCAAGCGCATCTTCCAATTCCTTTTTCGTTCGGGGCGTTTTCAGTTCTGGCGTTGGTGCCGAGCTGCCGTCTGCATTGTCTGTATTGTCAGTACTCTCAATAGTTTCTTCTTGAACAAATGATTCTCCTGAAGTCCTGTTATTTTTAGACGTATCTCCATTATCTTTATCACTGCAGCCTGTACATAACACCATTATTACAAACAACAAGCTAAAAACAACTTCTTTCTTATGTGTCATTTTAATCTTTTACCTCCATTATGCCCGTTTAACTACTCCGAACCGAACTACTCAATTTAAAGTGATAGAATTCTATCATTGTCCCATTGGAATCCACTCCCTTTCAATGAACAAACTGAATTAACTGTAAATAAAGAACTTTGATCAAATCAATGACAAACTTTATTATCTTTATTTTTGCCATGATTTCAACCCCTTTTGCACCAAACGACATTTACAGTCTGTTTTTGGTCGATTTACACATTTTCTTTACGATACAAGGTACTTGTAAGCCTGCTGTTAGTAATATCCCAACAGATGTACTTTCCCAGCAAAAATAAAGCTATATCTAACAGCCCAAACAGTATCACGAAGAACACTGTTGTTTTTTTATATGTCCTTTTCTCGTTAGTATCAAGTCTTCTGTTTTCACTGTCTATTGGACTAAATGTAATCAGGCTCACAGACGCAATAACTGTAGCTATTGCCAACTTCAAATCACATTGCACATGCATTGATAACATTATGCACAGAAACAATAGAAAACCAGATCCAAGAATACAAGTGTGCAAATTTTTTGCATGATAACCACCACTAAATTTTCTCAGAACCACAAACGGAAAAATAAGAGCAACTCCGTGTTTTACGCTTCCCAAGCCAAAGCCAATAACTCCTGCAAGGATAAGTGGTGATACCAATAGAAAAAAACTATATAATGCATACTTGTAAAGTTCCTTATCCGCCTCGTTTATCGCATTACACCGGATCATCCAATTTACTACTGTATCTGTACATTTTTCCATTACTTGTTTCTCCTGTAGTTCATTAATTCTTTCGGTGCCTTAGGCTGATACATGATAAGACAAGAAGCTGTGTTAGCTTCTGTCCGTAACACAACATCTAATGCTGCTTTCATTCCTTTTGCAACCGATTTAGTTACCTCTTTCTTCATAATGACCTCTCTCCTTTCCACTAAAATTTGTCATTGATTTTCACATAAGCAATCATATACCACTTTAATCAAATAAACGACCCCTTTGGAATGAACGGAATGATTCTTTACAATATTGGATAATTTCCCTCTTTTCTACGAAAAATAATATGTGATACAGAATTATTTATATATAAATATCAGTTTGTTTAATATATTGCAGGATAGTTCTTTGTTACATTCTTCTTTTTATTTAGTTCTATTGGTAAAATTCTACTGAAAGAAGGTGGGATAAATAGAATTTCAATATGAAGGTATGGGAAACCGCATCAAAATACGCAGAAAAGAATTACGGATAAAACAGGCAGAACTTGCCGAAAGATTAAATATATCCAATAACCATATGTCATCAATCGAAAACGGAAGGCAAAAACCAAGTCTGGATATTTTCATTCAGATTTGTAATTTACTCAATGTTACACCTGACTACCTTCTGCTCGGCAGTATGCACGCTTATAATATTCCACAGGATATTATTGATAAACTACGGTTATGTAATCAATCCGACATAGAGCTTGCCGGAGACTTTATCGAACTGCTTGTAAAACGAAATAACAAAGCAACACATAATGAACCAAAATTGTAATTAAATTGTCTTTTCATACGCATTTTTTGCATTTGGAAATTCTATGTGATAAGATGTACACATACATCTATTTAGAAAGTCAGGTGAAAAAATGCGTATTTTAATTTGTGATGATGACACTCTGATCATTGAACAATTGAAGAAGTATATCGAATCCTACTTTGAGTCCAACCATTTAAAATGTCCTGAATTAGTTTCTTTTACCAGTGGTGAAGCTTTGTTAACTGACAAAGGTGAAAAGGATATTGTTTTTCTGGATATCGAAATGCCTGGCATGAATGGAATCTATGTTGGGAATGAATTAAAAAAAGCAAATAGAAATGTGATCGTTTTTGTTGTCACCTCTTATTCTGAATATTTGGATGAAGCAATGCGTTTTCATGTATTCCGTTACCTTTCCAAACCTCTAGATAAGCAGCGTTTTTTCCGAAATCTGAAGGATGCCTTAGCTTATTACAATTCCATTACACTCAAAATTCCTGTGGAAACAAAACAGGCGGTATATTCGTTTCCTGCTTCGCAGATTATTGCCATAGAAGCTCAGGGGCGCAAAGTAATTGTACATACTGCCCGTCAGGACTTTGACTCTATTCATAATATGAATTACTGGTTGGAAAAGCTTCCCCAAAACAGTTTTTTTCAGACACACCGGAGCTTTATTGTTAACTTCGAACATATTGTGGACTTTGATCACTCCACCGTACATTTATCAAATCCTCAGATTACCGCTTACCTGACACGCAGGAAATACAGTTCCTTCAGAAATGCATATCTACTATATCTGGAAAGCATGAGGTGAAAATAAATGGAATATATTATTTTACTTATTTTTAGTTTTTTTACAGAAGCGGTTATCTTATGGCAGTACGCCGCCAGCCTTTTTTCCCCTTCTCATAGCGGTAAAAAGAGACTGACTCTATTAAGTGTTCTTTATGTACTGTTGTTTTTTCTTTCCCTGCTTGGGCAAACATGGCTGAATATTATCAGTTTTTTTGTGATAAACACTGTTTTCCTCTATATAATGTTTAACCTCAAGTTATTATTGGCACTCTTCCATTCCGCTATACTTACAGCGATTATGGGAATATCTGAACTTGCAGTTTTGGGGATGATATCAAGATTCTTTCCCCATTTTCTCTTAGAAGCAAGTGTCGGACTTGTTTTTTATACCGTATTTAGCAAAATTACCTTTTTTGCAGTCGTTTACTTGTTAAGTTGGCTCTTCAAGGGGAACAAAGCAGCTCAAGAACCGTACGGTCACTCCGAAATTCTCTTGATGTTCATCCCGCTTTCCTCTATTCTTATGATGTTTACTCTTCTTTCTATTGGTGAAACAACCGCATATGCCCCACCGGTTGATTTTCTAGTAACAATCTGTGCCGTTTTTCTGTTGCTGGTCAACCTACTTGTATTTGGAATCAACCAATATAACGCAAAAAGATCACAGGAATATGCCGATTTGCAGTTACTGCTCCAGAAAGAATCCGATTCTGTTGAATACTATGAAATGATGCTTGCACAAAACGAGAACCAGAGCATTTTGATCCACGATATAAAGAAACATCTTCAATCAATCAGATTACTGAACGAAAAAATGATTCCGATAAAATAAATGACTATATACAACAACTCATGGAATCTTCCGACTTAAAGGAAACCACAAAACTCTGTGATCATGAAATGCTAAACTCCATTCTGTGCCGCTATCAGCGCCACTGCAATGATAAGCACATTATTTTTCACACTGACATCAGAAGCGGCACGGTACAACATATATATCCGCGCGATTTGACTTCTTTATTCTGTAACTTATTGGAGAATGCAGTGGAATCAGCAGAGAATATTCCAGACTCTTTTATTGAGCTCACCGTACAAAAGAAAGAAAATTCACCCTTTCTTATTATCATACTCATCAACTCCTGCCAAAATACCCCTGTATATAATCCAGAGGGACTTCCTATATCCCGTAAATCAGACAATGGCAGACATGGATTCGGAATCAAAAGCATTAAAAAAGTCGTAAAACAGTACCATGGAAATTTGCAAATGTATTATGATAATGATTCCGGTACCTTCCATACAATCCTAACCTTAAAGCAGTAAATATTAAAATCTGGCAATCGCAATTTTATACGATTGCCTTTTTACATATTTCAGCATGCATTGATGTTGTTTTATATCACTATAAATGAGCAAGTTCGTGATTTTGCATAAAAGAAAGAGATCTTTTCCTGTTATGTGTGTCGATGGCCGATCGAGATATTTTTCAGGCAATGTAAAAACCGTCTGGCACTGGATACATACCAGATCCGTTCCTCAAAGGAAATACAGAGATACTGACTGCTGATGTCACTGGCACATTATATTTGTGTCACAGGAACTGGCAAATATCGATCTTTTCAAGATGGATATCATCGAATCTGTAGTGCCGTTCATCAGGAAAAGTATCCGTATCTATTCCTATGTGCAAAAGCAAGTGATGATTTTGAAGCATTTATGAAATTAGCAGGATAATTTTGTGCATTTTTTCAAATTTGCTCATTTATAGCAGGATATATTATCCTGTCAATTGAATCTGAAAGGGGCTGTTGTAATGAGAAAAAAATTAAATATTACAGAAGGCATTTTTCCTATGCCTGTATTGATGGTTGCAACCTATAATGAAGACGGAAGTATCAATGTAATGAACGCTACCTGGGGTACGATGCAGGAACGTGACACAGTTGCATTGAACCTTACCGAGACCCATAAAACCGTACAGAATATCAAAGCACGCGGTGCATTTACCGTCAGCATCGCGGATGCCGCACATGTAACAGAAGCTGACTATTTCGGTGTAGAATCCGGTAATCGCGAGCCTGATAAATTTGCCCGCAGCAGTCTGACCGCCACAAAATCTGAAACTGTAGATGCTCCGATTATCAATAATTTTCCTCCTCGAACGAAAAGACAGTCAGACAAACTCAGCCTGACTGTGCTAAATATTACCTATCTGATTTTATACGGTATCCTTCCTATTCATGTGGTGACAGCCTGGGCAGATTCCAGCGGTAATGTGCTGCCAGATATCGGATCAGCACCACTACAATTGATGATACTACCATAGCCTGTACATTTCCCACAAATCGATTCATATATACGCATACAACTGCACCAATGATGGAGGCACAGGCATAGATATGTTTTACAAAAATATACGGCGGTACACTCGCCATCATATCTCTAAGCAGACCGCCGCCTACTCCCGTAATGGTTCCAAGAAATACAAGCAGGAACACATTGTCCATATATCCCTGGCGGATTCCTGTATTTACTCCTACTACTGTAAAAATCCCAAGCCCGACAGAGTCCATTGCCAGCATGATTTTATCGTAGGTCTCACGCCTGTGCCCCTGAAGCAATTCTCTCTTGAAATAAAAAATAAAGAAAACAATGCAGGAAGCAAGCACTGACACCAGTGCATATACAGGATTGGTAAATACAGCCGGAGGGATGATCCCCAGAACAATATCCCTGATCATTCCTCCGCCTACTGCTGTTGCAACTCCCAGAACGCTCACGCCGAAAATATCCATATTCCGTTCAACGCCCACCATCGCTCCGGAAGCAGCAAACGCCACTGAACCGGCCATTTCCATAACAAATGTTACAATTGACTGATAATCCATATTTGTTTTTTAACTCCCCATCCTATCTTTCTTTTATAATCCCAGAAAACAATGCAACTAATGCACTCCTGCAAAGCACGAAAGACAGGAAAATGCTGAACTGTCTTAATTGCATTATTTTCTGGAATTGCTATAAAAATATCAGTAAATCTCCGTTCATCACTTAATGTTTTCATAATTGAAGCAGGAGATTCCACTGAATTATCCAAGATAAAAAGTCGATTTTTTGAACGTCACGTGAAAGAGTCTTTACTCTCAATCAGTATCAGAAAATCGACTATTTATTCCATTTCATATAGATAAACTTATATACTTCGCGAACACCTTCAGCATAGTATAGTAAGTGAATTACTCGGCAACTGAGTTACCAGAGCATCTGAATTAAGGCGGGATACCGCCTTTTTTCAGGGTGCATCCATGACACCACTACTGTTTGCTCTTTAGAGCTATACAGCTACTTTTATTATTTCCGGTGTTTTCAGTCCGGTTACGGACAGTTCTTTTGCACTGTCCACTGTAAGAAATCAGATAACACAGGAAAGTATACAAAGTTGCATTATTTTGTAGAATTGCTATGAACTATGAACAATTGACGTATTTTGTAAACAAAAGTATACTATGCTTATTAAAAGAACGAAGGAAAGAAGCCAGGAGATTACACCTGACAACAGAGGAGTAATATGGGGAAAGGAATTGAACGGTATGGCTACTGATGAAGAGCTTTATGGGCAATATCTGAGCGGTGACGAGACAGGACTTGAACTATTGATAAAAAAATACGGCGATCCATTGACCTTATACATCGATGGTTATCTGCATGATGTCCACGAAGCGGAGGACTTAATGATGGAAACCTTTTCCTGGCTGTTTACGAAAAAGCCCCGCATCCGGGATGGATGTTTTAAGGCTTATCTCTATAAAGCAGCGCGTCACATGGCATTACGCCACAAAAGCAGACGACGGATTATCTTCAGTCTTGACGACCTGACCAGAGAACCGGAGGCACAAACGCTGGTGGAGGAGATCGTCCGCACAAAGGAACGAAATCAGATCCTGCATCTCTGCATGGACGAGTTAAATTCAGATTATCGGGAAGCTCTTTATCTGACCTATTTTGAGGGTATGAGCTATCAACAGGCTGCTAAGGTCATGGGAAAAAGTGTGAAACAGATCACAAATATGGTGTACCGGGGAAAAGAGCGTTTACGCGGATTATTGCAACGGGAGGGTATTACAGATGTTGAAAAATGAGGAACGAATTGCTGAAGTAAAACGGCGTATTGGGGAAAAAGAACGACAGCAGAGACTGAGGCACAGACGGATTGTCTCCGCATTCTGCATAGCGGCATGCCTTGCAGTAATCGTTGGTGTTTCCTTTGTCATGCCAGGTATTGTCGGACAGATTGAGCCCGGTGCTTCTTCCGGCTTTGAAACAGCAGCAACAATTTTAGGCGGCGGCACCGCACTGGGATATATGGTGATCGGACTGCTCGCTTTTATTCTCGGCGTGTGCGTGACGGTTCTGTGCTTCCGCATCCGCCAGCTGGACAAAGAGGAGCAGACGGAGGAACAAAAGGGGGACAATGGAGATGGAGCTGATCAATAATCTTTTTCAATTCGCTGTCACCCTGCTGGGCTTTTGTCTGAGTGGTATCTGGTATCTGAAAGATCGAAAACAGACCTGTTTCCTGCTGACCTGTTTTTACGGCTGCTTTGCCCTTGGCTCTCTTTACTGGACGCTGTATCTGCTTCTGTTTTCTGAAACGCCGCAGGTCTTTTATGTGTCAGAGTTCGGCTGGATAGCCAGCGTGATTTTTCTTTATCTTCTGCAATACACCCTTTCTTCTGCGGAGGAAAGAGACTTTTCGACACGGAAATCTCTGATAGCTCCTCTGATTGGCATTCCGCTTTGTGTGTTTTACTGTACCTTTGGGGATGTTCTCTCCAATTTGCTCTGGTGTAGCATGATGATCGTTGTTTCTTATCATTCCATCAGAGGGCTTATTTATGCTCTGATACAGACGGGAACGGCACGTAAGATCCGGTATTTTCACATTGGGGTGCTGTGCTATGTGGCGGTGGAGTATGCTCTTTGGCTCTCCGGCTGTCTGTGGCCGGGTTATTCCATTTCCAATCCCTATTGCTGGTTTGATCTTCTGCTTACAGGCTGCCTGTTCGCACTGCTCCCGGCCACAGGAAAGGCGGTGCAGACATGACCTATATTGAAAATGTATTTCTCTGCATTGCTTCGCCCCTGTTGATCGCGGCTCTGTGTATGGGAAAGCGGCAGAGAAAATTCTTTCTGTTCTGCCTTGCCGGAATGGGTGCCTGTCTGCTGTCTGCTTACATCAACACCTTTTTTGCCGCACTTTATAGAGCGGACACCTTTACCACTACTACAGAGATCGCCCCGGTGGTGGAGGAAGTGATGAAATTTCTGCCATTGCTCTTTTATCTGCTGATATTTGAGCCGAAAAGAGAGCAGATAAAAAATACAGCTGTAGTTATAGCTCTTTCCTTTGCCACATTTGAGAACGTCTGCTACCTGATCCAAAACGGAGCCGGACATTTTTCTTTTATTTTCTTCCGTGGTATTGGGACTGGAGCCATGCATGTGATCTGTGGAGCCATTGTCGGCGGTGGTCTTGCATATGTGTGGCAGAGAACATGGCTGAAGATTGCCGGAACCTGCGGTCTGCTGGGAGCAGCAATCACTTTTCACGCAATTTATAATCTTCTGATCGCCTATGGCAGTGCAGCACAGTATATTGCTTATCTGTTGCCTGTACTGATCCTGGCAGCGGGAAAACTGATCTTCCGCAGTTCAATACAATAATATAACCTGATTTTCCGCTTTTGGGAGCTGTTTCGGCAGCTCTCAAATTTTTTTGAAAAAATTTGATTTTCAGGTGAGAGTTTTTCGCTTTTTTTGTACCTATATAAGTGAAAGACTTTTTAGGACTTTTTTGTGAAAGGAGGATGGAAGGCATGTATGATACAGAAAAGCGTATCGAATTGGTAAAAAAACGAATGCATGAATACCACCGCCGCCAGGAGCGGCGCACAGTCTGCCGGCTGTCTGTTCTGTGTACCCTGTTGTTCCTGTCTCTCGTGGGAACAATGGGGATGATGCAAAGCCAGCCAATAGACATCACGGGAATGTACGGCACAATCCTGCTGCATGAGGACGCAGGCGGTTATGTGTTGGTGGCTGTCATTTCCTTTACTGTGGCAGTCGTGATTACTGCATTATGTATCAAATTCAGAAAAAGAGGACAAAAGAGTCAAGACGTAGAAGATCATGTATTAAAGAAAGGAAAGGTGGAAGTATGAAGAAAAAGTGTTTCAAAAAAACTGTTTCATGGGCATTGAGTATCGTTATGTCCGCAACGATGGCGGTAACTCCGGTATTGGCAGACACTTTTACTGATGGTAGTCAGCTGATCGTTTCCGAAGATGCAGGAGAAGAGACTCCGGCAGCTACAATATCCGATGCAGAAGACGAAGGTATGATGGAGCCAGAACATACCTTTGAGATCGAAGATAACTGCGAAGATTCAGGACGTACCGGATTTTCCAGCGAAAATGAGGCAAGCGGGTTTTCCGATGACAGCGTTCTAGCTGCGCAGACAGAAGAAAAAGCGGCTGTTTACCTGGATCCGTCATCTGGAAACGATGGTAATACTGGAGAGAGTGCTAAGTCTGCCGTAAATACTCTTTCGAAAGCCGTAGAGCTTGCACAAGGTGGCGATATTTTTCTTCTTGATTGTGTGGAGGTCGATAGTGATATCAAACTGAGCAATGTGACATTTCGCCCTGGAAAAAGCAATATGTCAGGTATGCTGTATATAAGTAGAGGTAAGGTAACATTAGAAAACATAATAATAAATAATAAAACACCGGATGGTAAGTCTTGCCAGTTCTCTAATTATCCTATTGAAGTGACTGGAAGGTTGGCAACATTGACTATAGCGGATGGTACTGAGATTGGACCGTTCCCGGGAAACAGTTGTATTATTGTATCACACGATAGTACTGTAAATCTGAATGGTGGTAAAATCCTGGGAGATAAGCAGAACACAGTTGAATATGGCGGTGGAATATATGCGGAACATGCAACTGTCAATGTGAATGGAGGTACAATCAGTGGACATAGTGCAACGTATGGCGGTGGAATATTTTCGTCTTACTCAAACATTAAAATAAACGGGGGTACAATCAGTGATAATCAGTCAATAAGAGGCAGTGGAATATATGCGATAAATGATTCAAACGTAAGTTTAAAAGGAGGCAGTATTATTCATAATAAAAGTGGACAGGGCGCAGGTGTCTACTTGTCTATTTCTAAATTGTTTATAAATGGGGAAAGCTGCCAGATCACCCAAAATACAGTAACAACAGAACCTTCTCCTAAAGATATGCGCGGCGAAGGTGGCGGAATTTATCTGATTTATTCTGAAGCAGAAATTGAATCTGGAACCATCAACAAAAATACAGCCATTGCAGCAGCTCCTGACGAAAACGGTAATATCCAGGGCGGATTAGGTGGTGCAATTTCAGCAAAGTATTCAAGAGTAACCATCAAAGGAGATACAAAAATCCGTAATAACAGTGCGGGTAACCGTGGAGGTGCGATATACACAGAGGGAACGAACAATGATTCTAGTCTGCTTAATATAGAAGGTGGAACTATCAGCGGCAATCATGTGAATGGAAGCGGAGCCGGTATATTCGCTATATGTTCTAGGGGAAACAAACATAATATGGATGTGAACATTTCCGGTGGAACGATAACAAATAATTACAGCGGAACAGGAGAGAATGAAGAAGAAAATGCGATCGTCTTGATGGGGTGGGATCCGAATCTGACTGAAGATACCGGTTTCGCAGATCTGCATCTTAGTGACAGTCCGGTAATAACGGGAAGCGTAACACTTTCAGATGATAATAATTATGGGCCTCGTATATATGTAGGTAAATCTTTGCAATTATCAGACAAACATATTTTGGTGACACCTACATATGGAAAAGCTGATTTAATTGCGGTTGAATATGAGAATGATTCAGCAGCTGAATCGTTTGAGTCACAATTCTATTCAAATGGTATGAGCAAACTGGTAAGAGATGGAAAGTATTTAAAATGGGCTCTGGTAAAGCCAAAAGTCCAAGTTTCAGCGGACAAAGAAAAAGGCTGTCCGTCTTCTAAAATTGTTTTAACGGCAAAGGCAACGCATGTGCTTGACGATAAAGGCATTACGTACAGCTATCAATGGTATAAAGATGATCAGATCCTGAATAGTCAGACAGGAGAAACTCTTACAGTCTCTGAGGCGGGAACCTATAAAGTGGAGGTAACAGCTACAAGTCAAGCAGGAGTGAATTCCACAGAGACAGCATCTATTGTAATTCCTGCGTTTGAACATTCTTATTCCTGGCAGTTTGATAAAACAAATCACTGGGAGCACTGCAGCATTGGAAATGAGAATACAACTCAGGAAGCACATACATTTGGTAACTGGGTAGTGACAAAACAGGCATCAATCGGAGCAGAAGGAGAGAAGGAACGAACCTGTACGGTTTGTGGATACACAGAAAAAGAAACAATCCCATCGATCTACATCCCAAGCTACCCTGTAACAGGTATCAAGGTATCTCAGGACACCCTTATGCTTACAAAGAAGGACGAGACTGCACAGCTTTCCGCGGAAGTGGTTCCATCATATGCAGATAATACGCGGGTAACATGGAAGTCCAGTGATGAAAGTGTGGTAACTGTAGACGAAAAGGGTAAAGTAACCGCCGTTGGAAATGGAACAGCTACAATCACAGTCACATCCGTAAGCGGAAATTATACCGCAACGGTAGCCGTAACCGTAAAGATTCCTGTAGAAATTGAGAAGATCTCGATTGAAGCAGAGAAGGAAACACTGACGAAGATTGGTGAATCCACAGAACTGAAAGTTAAGATCGAACCTGAGAACGCAGACGCTCAGAAGCTGATCTGGAAGTCTGACAATGAAATGGTTGCTGCTGTAGATGAGAATGGTAAAGTAACAGCAATCGGAAATGGAATGGCAATAATCACAGTAACTACAGAGTATGGAAAAAACACAGCTTCAATAATAATCACAGTGAAGATCCTTGATAAGCCTGTAATTAACAAAACAAAAGGGTTCGGACGCTTAAAAGTCCGTTCTGTAAACCAGACGAAAACTTCCATAACCTTAGAATGGAGTAAACTTGATGGTGTGGACGGATATTTGGTATATGGAAACCGCTGCAATACAAGTACAAAGACATACAAATACAAAAAGCTTGCCACTATTACAAACGGACGTACATGGACACATAAAAACCTGAAGAAAGGCACTTTCTATAAATATATCGTAAAAGCATATAAGATAGTAGATGGCAAAAAGGTAGTGACAGATACATCTGCCTCCATACATGTAATCACACAGGGCAGCAAATACGGAATTGCAAGATCTGTTTCCGTAACTAAGATCGGAAACAAAAAGAATGTTTCAAAAATAACCCTGAAAAAAGGAAAAACAGCACAGATCACAGTAAAAGAAATAAAAAAGGACAAAAAGATCAGACACCACAGAAATCTCTGCTATGAAAGCAGCAATACAGCAGTAGCCACTGTTACCCCGGAGGGGCTTATCCAGGCAGTTGGTAAAGGAACCTGTACGATATGGGTATATGCACAAAATGGTGTATATGCGGCACTGACGGTTACTGTGAAATGATAAAACATGATATCATCTGAATATATATAAACTACGGCCACCAGCTAATCCAGTGACCATAAGCAACGGGGCAGCACACATTTCAGCAAGAGTTGGATCGAAGCGTTTTGTTTTTTATATTCAAGTACTGACGAAAAAAAGCCATAAGTGACTCCAACAGCTATCATTTGTTCTGATTCTGTTTTCTACAAAAGAAATAAAAAATATTAAGATATTAGAAAATCATAGGTATATAATCTTTAACACCAAAAACCGGATTGAGTTTATTCTGCTCAATCCGGTTTTGCCCTATTCCCTTTCTCTTTTTAAAGTTTAACTTTTTCAGATGAAGAAAAAAAGGGCTGCCATATACAGAACGCTATGGAAATGTTGTTATACTATGATGCATTACAAAGCTTTTTCAGCTTTAATATATCCTGATTAGTGCTATAATATTCTAAAATGTTAATAGACATACATTTTTTATTTCCAAAATGTTGATTTCTATACATTTTTTATTTCCAAAATGTTGATGCTCGAACTATAATAGTTACTGTAGATATTTTTATATTATTTGTTGATAGGAGGATTTTATAAGTAACTGAATACATTGACTAACAGGATTAAATGTGTTTAAATATACTCAAAGGAGTAAAAGGTTATGAACACATCAAATATCACAAATTATAAGCCAAAAGATTTTGCGGAACTGTTAGGCGTATCCGTTAAGACATTACAACGCTGGGACAGAGAAGGGATTCTAAAGGCAGACCGAACCCCAACTGATAGACGTTATTACACTTACGACCAATATCTTCAATTCAAAGGCATAAATACCGAAAATGATATGCGACAAGTGGTTATTTATACAAGAGTGTCTACAAGAAATCAAAAAGATGATTTACAAAATCAAGTCGCGTTTTTACGACAGTTTTGTAATGCTAAAGGAATTATTGTTGATCAATGTATTGAAGATTATGGAAGTGGTCTTAATTATAACCGTAAAGAATGGAATAAACTGTTAGATGCAGTAATGGAGGGAAAAATCAAAACCATAATAATCACCCATAAAGATAGATTTATCAGATTTGGTTATGATTGGTTTGAAAAATTCTGTATGAAGTTCAATACGACCATAGTGGCAGTCAATAATGAAGAACTATCACCACAAGAAGAACTTGTACAGGATATTGTTTCGATCCTTCATGTTTTCTCTTGCAGGCTGTATGGACTTCGTAAGTATAAAAAACAAATAGAGAGGGATGAGGAAATTGCGAAAGAGCTTCAAGACGGAAATAAACCCGTCAGAGGAACAGAAGATCAAGATCCGTAAGACAATAGGAACTTGCAGGTTTATCTACAACTTCTATCTTGCTCATAATAAAGAACTTTATAATAATGGCGAAAAATTTATGAGCAGCAATAAGTTCAGAGTCTGGCTTAATAATGAATATCTTCCACAACATCCGGAGTATTCATGGATCAAGGAAGCTTATTCAAAAGCAGTAACGCAGGCAGTGAACAACGGACAGACCGCATTTACAAGATTTTTCAATCATGAAAGTGCCTTTCCTAATTTCAAAAAGAAAGGCAGATCTGATGTGAAGATGTATTTTGTAAAGAATAATCCAAAAGATTGTCGATGCGAAAGACATAGGATCAACATCCCGTCACTTGGCTGGGTTCGTATCAAAGAAAAAGGATATATCCCAACCACAAAAGATGGATATGTTATTAAAAGCGGTTCCGTTTCAATAAAAGCTGACAGATTTTATGTTTCCGTTCTTGTAGAGATCCCTGATAACAAAATAACTGATGATCCTAATGAGGGAATAGGCATTGATCTTGGATTAAAGGAATTCGCCATTGTTTCTAATGGTAAAACTTATAAGAACATTAACAGATCAGCAAGACTTAAAAAGCTTGAAAAACAACTTATTCGGAAACAGAGAAGTCTCTCGCGAAAATATGAAAATTTAAAGAAAGGAGAGTCCACTCAAAGAGCAAATTTACAAAAACAAAAGCGCAAGGTACAGAAACTTCATCATAAGATAGATAATATCCGCACTGATTACATTAACAAAACAATCGCAGAGATAGTGAAAACCAAACCATCTTATATAACGATTGAAGATTTAAATGTGAAAGGCATGATGAAAAACAGACATCTTTCAAAAGCAGTTGCATCACAGAAGTTTTATGAAATTTAGAACAAAACTTCAAGCCAAATGCAGGGAAAAAGGAATTGAACTTCGAGTAGTAGATAGATGGTATCCATCGTCTAAAACCTGTCACTGTTGCGGTGCTGTCAAGAAAGATTTAAAACTTTCAGATAGGATCTTTAAATGCAGTTGTGGTTATGTCGAAGATAGGGATTTCAATGCTGCTTTAAATCTGAGAGATGTCACGACTTACGAAATTGCATAACGAAACGCAAACGTGAGTATGTACCGAAGGCTATTTCGGGAATTTACGACTATGGAGTGTACAAGAACCTGTGAGTAGATATGATCTCGTTCAATCCAAAGCATACACGATGAAGTAGTAAGTAGAACTCGTGAGAGTCTACATTATCTCGATGTGCGTATATTTGCACACGCTTTGAGTGGCAGGAAATGCCTTATGATAAGAAAACAACTCTTAATCGGAATACTGGCAGCTATGACTGTCGCGCTGCCAGCTGTCGGCATATATGCCGGTTCCGCAGAAGCCAGTGAAATCCAAAGCAGCAATGAAGACACGGTGTCCGGTAATAAAGGAGCCAGTATCGACAAAGCCGTGACATTACAGAATTCCGTAAAAATGACAGACCAAATCTCTGCGGCAGTCAATGGAGAAAATATTATGTTCAGTCCCACAAGCCTTAATTTTGCGCTGGGCATGATCGCAGAAGGTGCAGAAGGAGAGACAAAAGAAGTTCTATGTAATTACCTGGGAACCGATGATTTTGCATCTTATGCAAAGGAATATCTGAACAAGATTAAAGAATATAATACTGAAGATGAGAGTTACGGATATAAGTCAAAATTAAAGATTGCAGATGCAGTCTGGGTGGATAATAATCTGACATTACAGGAAGAATTTAAAAATTCAGTAACGAACGGTTTTGGGGCGGAAGTGGAAAATGTAGATTTTTCCGCTGCAGAGAAAACATGCGGTATCATTAATTCCTGGTGTGACAAAAATACGGAAGGGCTGATCCCGAAAATCATAACCCCGGATCTGATCAATGATACTACCGGACTGTGCTTAACTAATTCACTATATTTTGAGTCCGGATGGAGTGGAGAACCCTGGAATGTTTCTGATACAGAAGAGAAGTTTGGAAACAATGAAAAGACAAAATACATGACCTGTGCCGGAGACAGGTATTATGAAAATGATAAGGCAACAGCATTTGACAGAGAGTATGCAAACGGACTGAGTTTTGTCGGAATCCTGCCTGTCGATGAAGGCGATTTTACACTTGAGGATCTGGATATTGGTGGACTCCTGAAATCTCAGCCAGAGTATGACGAAGTACAATGTAAGATGCCAAAACTTGATTTTGAGACTACCGCCATCCTAAATGACATACTCTCAAGCCTGGGGCTTGATAATATATTTTCCAGCAACGCTGATTTCTCCGGTATTGCAGACAAAAATGTAAATGTAGATACGATACTGCAGAAAACAAAACTGGAACTGGATGAAAACGGCACGAAAGCAGCAGCGGTGACAGCAGTTATCATGGAATGTATGTCAGCTGTAGAGGAGAAAGAACCAGTTATCAAAAATGTGGAACTCACTCGTCCTTTTGCCTTCCTGATCTATGACAGGAGCAATAACGAAATACTGTTTATGGGAAAAGTAATGACCGTTTCCTGATGAAAAGGGGATGCCATGCGTGGCATCCCTCTTCATGAATTATTTTTTTCTGTTCTCAAAATAAACAAAACGGTCAATTGCATCCAGAATATCTTTAAAAGTATCCCTTGGAGCCTCCTCTATATAGGATTTGAGGATTTCAGTTTCGTTTTTACGGAATCTTCCGTAAAAGATATCATATAAATTATGTCCGCGGAGACAGATACGGATTTCTTCCATATGTTCTCTGATATCTGTAGTATTTTTGAGAGCATGGCCGATCATTTCTGTGAGATGCTGACCGCTTTTTAATTTGTATAGATATTCATTCCACTTTTTCAACAGGATTTCGTAGAAATCATCCTCACTTTTTATCACTCCGATTTTTTCCATTATCTTCGGATCCAGGAAATAATTCTCAAAGGAATAATACTTCAGGATCAGAACATTTTCTCGAGTCACACGCGGTAGTCTGTCCATATCCTCACGGTTACGAGCCTCATAATACCTGCACAGGGAAGAAGCCAGTTCTTCTGCATCTTTACCATCCCCATCCCGGATCATCAGGAAATTATCACGCAGATATGTCTAATATTGTGGTTTTATCACAATAACAAATATGATGTGAATCATGAAGTACACGGTATTCCCTTGGTGTACATCCATAACACTCCATAAAATATTTGGAAAAATAACTCAGGTGATTAAATCCACACAGCATGGCAATTTCCGTAATACTTTTCCGGGTGGTACACAGAAGCTGACAGCTGATTTTCAACCTGTATGCATTCAGAAAGTCAACCGGTGACTGTTGCATATAATGCTTAAAAATCTGGCAGCACTTACTAGGAAACGACTTCTGAGGAATCCGGCATAAGCTCTGTTCTGATTAAATCCAAAAAGCTCACCTCGTGTACGATTTTTATAAAAATCAAAGACTATTCTGATAGATTTCCATATATGAGAATACTATAATTATAGCATCTGCAAAAGTAAAAAATCAATCGGAAACAATGTAGTGATTGGCGCAGGAAGTGTGGTATCCAAAGATATCCCTGATAATATGATCGCAGCTGCCCTGGAAAGTAAACTGATCGTGACTACGCTGAAATAAATTATAAAGGGATGGTGAAGGAGGATGTTTAGTAACATATAGTCAACATGATAGAATAAATGTTTATACTCTATCTTGCATCTTCTATTTATTCATGTTAAAATCTTAAGATGTCAAAAATACAATATATATGAGATAAAAAACAGCAGTGAGCTGTTATGAAGATAGGAGATAACAATTAAATGGCAATGAGTCCGATGATGCAGGAATACTGCAAGACAAAGGAACAATATAAAGACTGCATTTTATTCTACCGTCTGGGAGATTTTTATGAAATGTTTTTTGATGATGCATTACTTGTCACCAGGGAACTGGAGATTACCCTTACAGGAAAAGACTGCGGATTAGAGGAGAGGGCACCCATGTGTGGTGTCCCTTATCATGCTGCGGAGACTTATATCAATCGTCTGATCGAGAGAGGACATAAGGTAGCAATCTGTGAGCAGGTAGAGGATCCTAAAAAAGCCAAAGGACTGGTAAAGCGTGAGGTTGTAAGGATCGTAACCCCAGGAACCACACTGGATGCTGCTGCTCTTGATGAGACAAAGAATAATTACCTGATGTCTATTGTGTCTATGGAAGAACATTTCGGATGCGCTATTGCAGACATTACAACAGGTGACTGTTTCCTTACAGAGGTGGACAAACCTCAGAAACTTCTTGATGAGATCAATAAATTTGTTCCTGCAGAGATTATCTGTAATGATTCTTTTTATATGTCTAATATAGATACAGATGACTTGCAGAACCGTCTTGGGATCTGTGTTTTTTCATTGGATTCCTGGTATTTCGATGACGAGTTGTGCCGCCGCACACTAAAAGATCATTTTCATGTAGGTTCTCTGGAGGGATTGGGCGTTGGTGATTATGACTGCGGGATCATTGCTGCAGGAGCTCTTTTCTTATATCTAAAAGAAACCCAGAAGACAGCCTTGTCCCATATGACAACTATCCGTCCCTATGCAGCAGAGAAATATATGCTTATCGACAGTTCCAGCCGCAGAAATCTGGAACTTGTGGAAACCCTGAGAGAGAAACAGAAAAGAGGTTCTCTTCTCTGGGTACTGGATAAGACAAAAACAGCAATGGGAGCCAGAACTCTCCGCAGTTATGTGGAACAGCCACTGATCGACAGAGATGAGATTGAACAACGTCTGGAAGCACTGGAAGAGTTAAATAAAAACGGAATGCTCCGGGATGAGATCAGGGAATATCTGGGACCTGTTTATGACCTGGAACGACTGATCAGCCGTATCAGTTATAAATCTGCGAATCCAAGAGATCTGATCGCATTTGCTTCTTCGCTGGAAATGCTTCCTTATATAAAACAGGTTTTAAAAGAATTTAAAACACCTCTGCTTCAGAAAATCTATGAGGATATGGATTCGCTGGAGGATGTGACAGATCTGATCAAACGTGCCATCGTGGAAGATCCGCCTCTTGCACAGAAGGATGGAGGCATTATTAAAGAGGGCTATAATGAAGATGTAGATAAATTCCGCCGTTCCAGGACAGATGGTAAGAAATGGCTTTCAGAACTGGAGGCCAAAGAGCGGGAGCGTACAGGCATCAAAACAATGAAGATCAAATATAATCGCGTATTTGGTTATTCACTGGAGATCACCAATACTTTTAAAGATCTGGTGCCGGATAATTATATCCGTAAACAGACGCTTACCAATGCAGAGCGATACATTACCCAGGAGTTAAAAGAACTGGAAGACCTGATCCTTGGGGCAGAGGATAAGCTGTATGCTCTGGAATATGAACTGTTCTGTGATGTGAGAGATGCAGTCGGGAAAGAAGTTATGCGGATCCAGAAGACTGCCAAGGCAGTGGCTGCACTGGATGTGTTTGCTTCTCTTGCACTGGTTGCGGAAAGAAATCATTTTGTACGTCCGAAGACAAATACAACAGGTGTGATAGATATTAAAAACGGCCGTCATCCTGTTGTGGAACAGATGATAGAGAACGATATGTTTATTGCGAATGATACATATCTGGATAACCATAAGAAAAGGGTATCCATTATCACAGGTCCGAACATGGCAGGTAAGTCTACCTACATGAGACAGACTGCCCTGATCGTACTGATGGCACAGATCGGAAGCTTTGTCCCTGCTGAAAAAGCAAACATTGGAATTGTTGACAGGATTTTCACCCGTGTGGGTGCCTCTGATGATCTGGCAAGTGGTCAGAGTACCTTTATGGTAGAGATGACAGAGGTTGCCAATATTTTGAGGAATGCAACTGCAAGAAGCCTTCTGATTCTTGACGAGATCGGACGTGGCACCAGTACATTTGACGGTCTTGCCATTGCCTGGGCTGTGATCGAGCATATCAGCAATACAAAGCTTTGTGGTGCAAAGACATTATTTGCCACCCATTATCATGAGCTTACTGAACTGGAGGGTAAAATTCCGGGAGTTAATAACTACTGTATTGCTGTCAAGGAAAAAGGGGACGATATTGTATTTCTGCGTAAGATCGTTCAGGGCGGCGCAGACAAAAGTTATGGTATCCAGGTTGCCAAGCTTGCCGGTGTTCCGGATTCTGTGATCCAGAGAGCAAAGGAACTGGTGGAGGAACTAAGTGATGCGGATATTACGGCAGCAGTAAAAGACCTGACATCTGCGAAAAAGAAAAAGCCTGTATACGATCAGATGGATATGGCACAGATGTCTCTGTTCGATACAGTTAAGGATAACGATATCATTGATGAGATAAAAGGTCTTGATATGGGGAATATGACTCCTATCGAGGCAATGAATACACTTTATAACCTGCAGAACAAGATTAAGAACAGATGGTGATAAAAGTTGAGAAAAATTGCAGTATTAGACCAGCAGACCATAGATAAGATCGCTGCCGGTGAGGTAGTGGAACGTCCGTCCTCCATTGTGAAGGAGCTTGTGGAAAATGCAATTGATGCAGGAGCAACTGCTGTAACAGTGGAGATCACAGACGGCGGCAAAAAGATGATACGTATCACAGATAATGGCGGGGGTATGGAAAGAGATCAGGTACCCCTGGCATTTTTGCGTCATGCCACCAGTAAGATTGAGAAGGTTGAGGATCTGGAACACATTGCGTCTCTTGGATTTCGCGGTGAGGCTTTGTCCAGTATTGCTGCTGTTGCACAGGTGGAACTGATCACAAAAACCCCATCTGCATTAAGCGGCGTCCGTTATGTGATCAACGGTGGTGTACAGGAGTCTTTAGAGGATATGGGAGCACCGGAAGGAACTACTTTCCTGGTGAGAAATCTTTTTTACAATACACCTGCTAGAAGCAAGTTCCTGAAATCAGATACTACGGAGGGAAATTATGTCAGCACTTTGATGGAGCAGCTGGCATTGTCCCATCCTGAGATTTCTTTTAAATATATCCAGAATAAACAGGTGAAGCTTCATACTTCCGGAAATTACAATGTGAAAGATGTGATTTATAATATATATGGAAGAGATATCACCAAAGCACTTCTTGAGGTATCCTACGAGAATGATTTCATGAAGATTGAGGGTTTTGTGGGAAAACCGGAGATTTCCAGAGGTAACCGTACCTTTGAGAATTATTATATTAACGGACGTTTTGTAAAGAACCGGATCATTGCAAAGGGGATAGAGGATGCCTATAAGGGTTTTCTCATGCAGCATAAGTTTCCCTTTGTTTCTCTTCATATTCAGATGGAGGGAAATGATCTGGATGTAAATGTGCATCCAAGCAAGATGGAGGTGCGGTTTGCAAGAGGAACAGAAGTTTATGATGCAGTTTACGAGACAGTCCACAAGGCTCTTACCACAAGAGAAATGATCCAGACAGTGCCTTTTGGAAAAGAAGAACCGATTAAAAAGCAGCAGCCTGTGGTAAAACCGGGGGATGTACCGGAGCCATTTGAAACCAGACGTCGGGCTGAAATTCCGGAGTATCGTCCACAGACTGTAAATACAGCTTCCAGGGTTTCTGAGCATACCGCACTACCACGAGGAACTGTTACAATGGCAGAACAGGCAGTGCGTGAACAGCAGATCTATCAGACTAGGGATCCTCTTACCAAGGCAGAGGAACAGCTTTTTGAGGGAACACTAAGCGATAAAAAGAATGAAGAACAACCGGTATTTTCAGAGACAAAGCAGGAAATTGCAGAACAGAAAACTGCAGAATATCTGAAGACTGCTGTGGATTCAGAAGGAAACAGAAAACAGATAGAACAAAACAAAAATGTAATATCAGAAGAAATCAGACCACAGCAGCTGGAATTATTTGAGGAGAAACTTCTTGCTCCTGAATCCCGAAGCCGTCATCAGCTGATCGGACAGATTTTTGATACTTACTGGCTTGTTCAGTTTGAGGATAAATTTTTTATTATCGACCAGCATGCGGCACATGAAAAGGTTTATTATGAGCGTTTCGTAAAAAGGTTTCGTGAGCAGACAGTAGAATCCCAGTATCTCAGTCCGCCGCTGATCGTATCCCTGAATCTTCAGGAAGAAGCTCTTCTTAAGGCTAACCGTAAATATTTCGAGGATTTTGGATTTGAGATTGAACCATTTGGCGGTAAGGAATACTGTATCAATGCAGTCCCGGCCAATCTGTACGGTCTTACGGAGGAAGAACTTTTTCTGGAAATGCTTGACAATCTTGCTTCTGAGAAGGATAAGGATCCACTTGGAATCTTTGCTTCCAGACTGGCCACCATGGCATGTAAGGCTGCGGTAAAGGGAAATCACCAGATGTCCGACCGGGAAGCAAATGCCTTGATCGATGAACTGCTCACACTGGAGAACCCCTATCACTGTCCTCATGGAAGACCGACGATTATTTCCATGACTAAAACAGAACTGGAAAAGAAATTTAAACGTATTGTATAGTTTATATAAAGGAGCTATTATGAAAAAGCCACTGATCGTTCTTACAGGACCGACGGCAGCAGGAAAAACCCATCTATCCATCGCTCTTGCGAAAGCAGTAAACGGAGAGATCATTTCTGCTGATTCCATGCAGGTCTACAAATATATGGATATTGGATCAGCTAAGATCCGGCCGGAGGAGATGCAGGGAGTAAAGCATTATCTGGTAGATGAACTGCTGCCTCAGGAAGAATTTCATATCGTGAAATTCCAGCAGATGGCAAAAGCTGCCATGAAAGAAATTTATGCCAAGGGGAAAATTCCTGTTCTGGTAGGAGGAACCGGATTTTATATACAGGCTATTACAAAGGATATTGATTTTACTCAGGCAGAGCAGGAAGACGGATACCGTCAGGAGCTGGAACAGCTTGCTGCAGAGAAGGGAAATGAATATCTGCACCAGATGCTTTTGGATGTTGATCCTGTCAGTGCCGGGGAAATCCACGCCAATAATGTAAAACGTGTGATCAGGGCACTGGAGTTTTATCATCAGAACCAGTCGCCGATCTCCGCACATAATCAGGAGCAGAAGGAACACGAAACCCCTTATAATCTGGCATATTTTGTGCTGAATGTACCAAGGGAACTTCTTTATAAACGGATTGATGACCGTATTGATGAGATGTTAAAAGAGGGACTCCTTGAGGAAGTGCAGAAGTTAAAAGATATGGGATACCACAGGGGGATGGTTTCCATGCAGGGACTTGGATATAAAGAAATCCTTGCATATCTGGATGGCGAGTATCCGTTAGAGGAAGCGGTCAGGATCCTGAAAAGAGATACCAGACATTTTGCAAAACGCCAGCTGACCTGGTTTCGCAGGGAGAAGGATACCATCTGGATGAATAAGGATGAATTTGACTATAATGAAGACAGAATCCTTGATGAAATGCTGAAGGTATGCAGGGACAGAGGAATTTTATAACCGAATTTTTCTTAAAAATCACTGATACAGAATAAGTGAAATTCAGAGATAAAATAAAGATAATAATGCAAACAGAAATGAGGACGAAACAAATTATGAAAGAAATGTACGCACAGCTTGGGATTTCTTCAGAGGTTTATGACTTTGGTCATAAGATTGAGGAATCTTTAAAAGAAAGATTTGAAAAATTTGATAAAACGGCAGAATATAACCAGATGAAGGTGCTTCTTGCCATGCAGAAAAATAAAGTAAGCGCAGAATGCTTCGGAAGTTCTTCCGGTTATGGATATGACGATATTGGCCGTGAAACACTTGAAAAGGTTTATGCAGATACTTTCCATACGGAAGCCTGTCTGGTACGCCCGCAGATCACATGCGGAACTCACGCGCTGGCCATTGCCTTATTCGGTAATCTCCGTCCGGGTGATGAACTTCTGGCACCTGCCGGAAAGCCTTACGATACTCTGGAAGAGGTGATCGGCATCCGCCCGTCAAAAGGTTCTCTCGCAGAATATGGAGTAAGTTACCGTCAGGTGGAACTGTTAGAAGACGGAACCTTTGATTATAACAGCATCCGTAAAGCAATCAATGAAAAGACACGTCTTGTGGAGATCCAGCGTTCCAAAGGATACCAGACACGTCCGTCTTTCTCTGTAAAGCAGATTGGAGAACTGATTTCTTTTGTAAAGAGTATTAAACCGGATGTGATCTGTATGGTGGATAACTGCTACGGTGAGTTTGTAGATACCATTGAGCCAAGTGATGTGGGAGCTGATATGATTGTTGGTTCTCTGATCAAAAATCCGGGCGGCGGACTTGCGCCTATCGGCGGTTATATTGCAGGTACTAAGGAGTGCGTGGAGAATGCTTCTTACAGAATGACCTGTCCCGGACTTGGCAGTGAGGTAGGCGCAACTCTGGGAGTCAACCGTTCTTTCTTCCAGGGATTTTTCCTTGCACCAATGGTTACCAAGGGTGCGTTAAAGGGAGCTGTGTTTGCGGCAAATATTTATGAGAAACTTGGATTCCCGGTAATCCCGGATTCCACAGAGCCACGTCAGGACATCATTCAGGCAGTAAGCCTTGGCACACCGGAAGGTCTGATCGCGTTCTGTAAGGGTATTCAGGCAGCAGCTCCGGTTGACAGTTATGTGGATCCGGAGCCATGGGATATGCCCGGATATGACAGTCAGGTTATCATGGCAGCAGGTGCTTTTGTGCAGGGTTCTTCTATCGAACTTTCTGCAGATGGTCCGATGAAGCCTCCATATGCAGTGTATTTTCAGGGAGGACTTACCTGGGAACATGCAAAACTGGGTGTTCTGATGTCCCTGCAGAAAATGGTTGATAAAGGACTTGTAACTTTATGAAAAAAAGACAGGTAGTGATCACAGGAGCAGGAGCCTGTGGACTGATGGCAGCGATCATGGCAGCCCGAAACGGGGCAGCAGTCACTGTTCTGGAACAGAACGAGAAACCCGGAAAGAAAATCTGTGCTACAGGAAACGGCAGATGTAATTTTTCCAATCTTGCAAGACCGGATGATGCATACAGAGGCGAACATCCGGAATTTGTCGAAGATGCACTCAGAGAGTTTTCTGTCCAGAATACCATTGAGTTTTTCAAAGAGATAGGAATCTATCCTTTAAACAGGAACGGCTATCTTTATCCGAGAAGCAATCAGGCGCAGAGTGTTGTAGATGTACTGTGTATGGAGGCTGCCAGTCTGGGTGTGAAAATAAAGACAAACGAACAGGTTACAGAAATAAAAACCGGGACAAATGGAAAGAATTTCCAAATCCTGACAAAAGGATGGCACTATGATGCAGATGCACTGATACTTGCCAATGGATCCCGGGCATCTTCTGTTTCAGGTTCAGACGGCAGTGGATATATGCTGGCAGAGAGCTTTCATCACCGCATTGTCCCGGTTTATCCGGCACTTACTGCCCTGAAGTGTAAAGGTTCTTCTTTTAAGGCATGGGCAGGCGTACGTACAGAAGGAGAGATTTCTCTTTTTACAGATGGGAAATTCTGTAAATCTGAACATGGCGAGCTGCAGCTTACAGAATACGGAATCTCCGGAATCCCAGTGTTTCAGCTCAGCACTTATGCAGTACGTGCAGTCAGAGAAGGACATAAAGCAGAGCTCCGCATTAATTTCATGCCGGAGCTGTCAGAAGAAGAATTAAAGAAACTTCTGTATGCACGAAAGAAGGCATGTCCCTATAAAAAAGAAAAAGAACTCCTGGTGGGACTTTTCCCGGAAAAGCTTATCAAAATCCTTATATCACAAAAACAACTGGTTTCTGCCATAAGGGAATTTCCTCTTGAAGTGCAGGATGGTATGTCATTTTCACAGGCACAGGTCTGCTCCGGGGGAGTAGATACCTCACAGGTAAATTCTCAAACCATGGAGTCAAAGCTCTGTAGGGGTCTGTATTTTGCAGGGGAGCTTCTGGATATTGACGGTACATGCGGCGGATATAATCTGCAATGGGCATGGAGCAGCGGCGCAGTGGCCGGCAAAAATGCAGCAAAGGAGGAGAAAAATTGATTCGAATTTCACAGCTGAAACTTCCGATCACACATACAAAGGCACAGCTCGAAAAAAAGATTGCAAAAACATTAAAAAATCCCGGAAACAGTTTTACTTACGAAATAAGAAAGCAATCTCTGGACTGCAGACACAAAAATGACAAAATCTTTGTATATACTGTAGATGTAACGATCAGAGATGAACAGAAACTCGCCAAAAAAGTTAACAATAACAACATTATGTTAACAAAAGAGAAACCATATGAATTTCCCTCTCCGGGTGAGACACCTCTTTTACATTCTCCCGTTATTGTGGGAAGTGGTCCTGCAGGGCTTTTCTGCGGATGGTATCTTGCGAAGGCCGGATATTGTCCAATAATACTTGAACGCGGAGAAGAGGCTGAGAAACGTCAGAAAACAGTAGAGAATTTCTGGAAAAATGGTGTTCTTGACTCTGAGTCCAATGTACAGTTCGGAGAGGGCGGCGCCGGCACCTTTTCCGACGGAAAGCTGAACACGCTGGTAAAAGATCCTTACGGACGTAATCATGAGGTACTGAAGCGTTTCGTAGCTGCCGGCGCACCGGAAGAAATTATTTATCAGCAGAAGCCACATCTGGGAACGGATGTACTGGTTGGTATTGTTGAAAAAATGCGTCATGAAATCGAAGAAATGGGAGGAAAATTCTGCTTCCGTTCCAAGGTAACAGATCTGATTTTTGAGAACAATACATTAAAAGAAATTGAGATCAACAATGATAAGAGAATCCCTGCACAAGTCTGTGTACTGGCACCAGGACACAGTGCAAGAGATACTTTTGAAATGTTACAGAAACGTGGTGTTTATATGGAGCCAAAGTCATTTGCAGTGGGGCTGCGTATTGAACATCCTCAGGAAATGATCAATATGGATCTTTATGGAGAGCCTGAGAATGAATTACTTGGTGCAGCCAGCTATAAAGTAACCCATAAGTGTGCAAATGGCAGAGGTGTTTATTCTTTTTGTATGTGTCCGGGCGGATATGTTGTAAATGCATCCTCTGAACCCGGTCGTCTCGCAGTGAACGGAATGAGCTATCAGGCACGTGATTCCAGAAATGCAAACAGTGCCATGATCGTCACAGTTACACCAGAAGATTTCCCGGATAAAGGAGTTCTTGGCGGCGTAGAATTTCAGCGTGATCTGGAGAAAAAAGCATGGGAGCTCGGAGAAGGAAAAATTCCTGTTCAGCTGTTTGGTGATTTTTGCAAAAATCAGGCAAGTGAAGCATTAGGAGAGGTTACTCCCTGTATGAAGGGAGAATATATACTGACAAATGTACGCTCTGTTCTGCCAAAAGCAGTAGGCGATTCTATTGAAGAAGGTGTCAGAGCCTTCGGAAAACGAATTTCCGGATTTGACAGAGAGGATGCACTGCTCAGTGGCATTGAAAGCCGTACTTCTTCTCCTGTAAGAATCGTACGTGATCAGAAGCTCACAGCAAATATGGCAGGAATTTATCCATGTGGCGAAGGTGCAGGTTACGCAGGCGGAATCACAAGTGCTGCCATGGATGGAATCAAAGTTGCTGAGACTGTATGCCGAAAATATGCGGCTATAAAAAACAATTGATCTCTTAAGCGGGATATTACCGATAACCAGTAATCCAGTAACGTTACTGTTCACTCCGTTCACAGTAACGTAGCCAAAATTCATTCCAGATTGCCTGCGGCAATGGAATTTTGGCTTGTATGTCTCGGGATTTTGGCATATTCATGCCAAAACACCTCGCGGGACAGTGGTGTGTGAACAGTAACCCAGTAACTATAAAGTTCACATAAAAATCAGAGAGGAGAGTGTACATCTCTCCTCTTTTATGCTAGAATATAATTTGCAATTTGCCCAGAGGCTTTAGAGAGCACAGGCAGACTTATGAATAATGCAAATAATATTATGAAGCAGCTTCCCAGGGAACAGCGGCCGTATGAGAAATGCTTTATGCAGGGTGAGGGTTCATTAAATGACACTGAACTGCTGGCAGTAATCCTGCGCAGCGGCACTTCAGGAAAGAATTCACTGGCACTTGCACAGGAGATCCTGAAATTTATGGAGTCGTCCTCCTATCCCGGCCTTATGGGGCTTATGCATGTATCTGTACAGGATCTTATGAAGATTCATGGAATCGGACAGGTAAAAGCAGTACAGTTAAAATGCATTGGAGAACTTTCCAAAAGAATTGCCAAGGCTGCTGCCAGACCGCAGATAGTTATGAACAATCCCTCCTCCATAGCAGCTTATTATATGGAAGAACTCCGCCATGAAGAGCAGGAACTGGTGATCTGTATGATGTCAGATGTGAAAGGACATTTTCTGGGAGATAAGATACTGACCCGGGGAACTGCAACCGGTTCGCTGGTAACACCAAGGGAAATCTTCATGGAAGCCCTGCGCCGCCATGCAGTCAGTCTGATATTGATACACAATCATCCAAGTGGTGATCCTACACCAAGTCCGGATGACTTACAGATCACAGCCAGGATTTATCAGGCGGGGGAACTGCTGGGAATACATCTGCTGGATCATATTGTGATCGGGGATCAGAGATACTGCAGCTTCAGAGAAGAAGGATTATGGAATACATGTACAGAATAAGGCAACAACAAAGGGGCAGAATATGTTATTTGAGAAAACATATGGAATAGATTTGGGAAGCAGTTCCGTAAAAGTCTATTCTTTTTTCAGAAACAAAACTTATATCGAGAAAAATATGATCGCGTCCAAGGGACACACAATCATTGCAATGGGAAATGAAGCATACGATATGTTTGAGAAATCCCCCACAGATATTACGGTTACTTCGCCAATGACATTTGGCATGATCGCTAATCTGGAACTTCAGGAGATTGTTCTTTACAGTATGATCCGAAAGATCGATCATATCCTGGGATTTGGCGCAACAATGTATTTTACTGTTCCTCTGGATATGACTGCGGTTGAGAAACGGGCATATTTTCATGTGGCGAATGGTCACTGGTTAAAGAAAAATCGCGTATTTATGGTAGAGGCACCCATTGCAGATGCCATTGCCATGGGTGTCAATCTGAAAGATCCGGAAGGAAATATGATCGTAAATATCGGTGCACAGAGTACAGAAGTATCGATCATCACCGGAGGAAAGATCATTATCAGCAGGAAAATACCGCTGGGAGGCAGACAGATGAATGAATCTGTCTGCAGTGAAATACGTAAAAGATATAATCTGCAGATTGGCACAAGGACTGCCAAGAGGCTTAAGATGGTCATGGGACGTCTCAGTGATCCGAAAAAGGAAGTACGTAAGGTTGTAGGAATTGACTGTATTTCCGGACTGCCAAGAGAAGAAATCATTTCTTCTTATGTGGTAAATGACGGTATCATGAACTGTCTGAATGAGATTGCAGCAGAGATGAAAACATTTCTGGAGCGAATTCCTCCCCAGATTTCCTACCATATTGCGAAACAGGGGATTTACATAACCGGAGGCAGTACCAGACTTCCTTATATTGATAAATACCTTGCCAGTTATACAGGATTCACCTTTAATCTGTCAGATTTTTATGAAACCTCGGCAGTTACAGGTCTGGAGAAAATAATCAGAAATAAAGAACTGCGTGAATGGGCAGTACCGGTTACGCAGAGAAAACTATAATTTTTAGGGGTGCATCAATGAAAAACCTGAAAAAGAAAGTACATTTTAGGATTAAATTAAAAAGTAAACATCTTCTGGTCATTATGTCGATTTTCTGCGTCAGCTGTATTGCTGCCACTTTTTCATCCGGCGTAACCACTGCACCGCTGCAGGATGCCGCCGGGATACTGATCGTTCCATTTGAAAACAGCATCAATCGGATCAGTTCAGTTCTGAAAGGAATGCAGGACCGTATGCGTGATAAAGAAGAAATCCTCAGTGAGAACGAAAATTTAAAGGCACAGATAGACAGTCTCACAGAACAGAACAATAAACTGATCCAGGATCAGACAGAATATGTAAGATTACAGCAGATGTATAATCTTGACCAGCAGTATACCGAATATCCAAAGATTGCTGCAGAAATCATATCCAAAGATCCGGGCAACTGGTATGATACCTTTATGATCAACCGGGGATCTGCAGACGGCATTCGTGTGGATAATAATGTACTTGCAGATAAAGGTCTGGTCGGGATCGTGACAGAGGTCGGAACTCACTGGGCGACTGTACGTTCCATTATCGATGACAGCAGCAATGTCAGTGCCATGACTGTCAGCACACAGGATAACTGTGTGGTGGAAGGAGATCTGGAACTCATCGATGAGGGTAAATTAAGCTTCAGCCAGTTGTATGACCAGAATAATAAAGTAACAGTGGGGGAACGCATCGTTACCTCCAATATCAGTGAGAAATATGTAGAGGGACTGTTTATCGGATACGTCAGTGAGGTGGAACAAAACAGCAACAATCTGACCAAAACAGGTACCATTGTCACACCTGTAGATTTCCAGCATCTGAAAAATGTACTTGTCATTACAGTAAATAAACAGGATTCTGTTAATGACAATGCTCAGGCAGCTCAGGAGGCGACTGCAAATGAAGAGTAAGATAGCGTTATTTTTATGATCCTGATCAGTTTTCTTCTTCAGTGTACTCTTCTTCATGTGATATCCATCGGTTCTATCACGCCGAATCTGATCCTGATCCTGTGTATATCCATGGGGCTGATGCGCGGAAGAAAAAGTGGACTGTGGACAGGATTTTTCTGTGGATTTCTGGTAGACATGTTCTATGGCTCTGTGTTTGGTTTCTACGCTCTGATCTATATGTATATTGGCTTTTTAAGCGGATATGCCCACAGGATCTGCTATGATGATGACATAAAGGTTCCGGTTATGCTTGCAGGTATCGGGGATTTACTGTACGGACTTTCTGTCTATGCATTGCAGTTTCTGCTCAGGGGACGTCTGGGGCTCGGAACCTATTTATACCGGATTATTTTACCGGAGATTTTTTATACAGTGATCCTTACACTGATTGTTTACCGGGTATTTCATTATATTAATTATCATTTCATGAAGAATCCATCAATGAAGGAAAGTGAGTCTATTTGGGTACTAAAATAAAAAGATTTTTTAAAAAGATACGAATAAAACGTACCACAGTACTGGTACTGGTTTTTGTATTTATGTCAGCCACTCTGGTCCGTCAGCTTTTTGAACTGCAGATCATCCAGGGAGAGGCTTATATCAGCAAATTTGAATCAAGAACAACAAAAAAACGTGTGATCAAAAGTACGCGTGGCAATATCTATGACAGAAATGGTGAGGAGCTGGCAACAAATGTGCTGGCTTATTCTGTTACCTTTGAGGATAATGGAACTTATGATTCTACCAGAGAAAAGAATCTTACACTGAACGGGATTGCCTATAAAGTCCTGAAAATCCTTGAGTCCAACGGGGATTCCATCAGTACCGGCTTCCATATTGTTTTGGATGAGAGCGGGAATTATACTTTTGATGTTGATGAGGGATTTACTCTGAATCGTTTTCGTGCGGATATTTACGGAGAACCGTTGATTGATAACCTGACAAAAAAACAGAAAAATGCCACTGCAGATCAGATGATCGAGTTTATGAGCGGAAAAGAGGGATTTTCCATTGTTCTTTACGGCGATAATGCTTATACCAAAGAAGAACTGACATCCCATGGACTTCCGGAGAACCTGTCAAAGCAGGATGTACTTGAGCTTTCCAAAATCCGCTATGCACTGAGCACTAACAGTTTCAAGAAGTACATGGCCGTTACGATCGCTTCAAATATAAGCGAAAAATCTGTAGCTGCAATCAGAGAAAATCAGCCGGAGCTTCAGGGAATTGACATTGTAGAGGATTCTGTCCGCAAATACATTGATGATGCAAGCATGGGACCAATTCTTGGTTATACGGGACAGGCTTCTTCAGAAGAGCTTGAAGAACTGAGACAGAAGAATCCTGATTATTCAAATGATGCGATCATCGGTAAATCGGGAATTGAGAAATATATGGAAACTTCTCTTCAGGGAACAGACGGTGAAGAAACTGTCACTGTCGATAACCTTGGTAAAGTACTTAAGATTGACGACAGCACGAGAGTAGAACCTGTCGCAGGTAACGATACCTATCTTACCATAGACAGCAGCTGGCAGTCCGCCATCTACCAGATACTGAAACAGAGAGTTGCCGGAATCCTTTTATCCAAGATTGAAGCATCCAAAACCTATGATTTCAGTGTAAATGATGCTGCACAGATTAAAATACCGATCTATGATGTATATAATGCCCTGATTGCCAACAGTGTCATCGATATCAATAAATTCAGTGATGCCAACGCTTCCGATACAGAAAAAAAATTATATGCCAAATTTCAACAGAAACAGCAACAGGTTTTTGATACAATAACTAACAGGTTGACAGCTGAGAATCCACCGGCCGTAAAAGATGAAGATGATCAGATCCAGGAATACCTTACTTATATCTGTGATGATCTTCTCAGAGATACGCTGGGGGTTATCTCAAAGAATGCCATTGATACCTCTGACAGTACTTATCAGAAATGGACAACCGATAAAGATATCAGTCTGAAAGATTATCTGACATATGCGGCAAGTCAGAACTGGATCGATATTTCCAAATTTTCTACAGAAGGAGATTATTTGGATTCCGATGAAGTATATCAGGCTCTTACAGATTATCTGATCGATTATCTTAAAAAAGACACCAATTTCTCAAAACTTCTATATAAGTATATGCTTCAGGAGGACACCATTTCCGGAAGCGAGATCTGTCTGGTGCTGTATGAACAGGGAGTTTTATCAAAAGATGATGGCAGTTACGAGGCACTGGCCTCCGGCTCCATGACAGCTTATGACTTTATGATCAATAAAATTTATACTCTCGAAATAGAACCTGCACAGCTTGCGCTGGAGCCATGTTCTGCTTCTGCAGTAATCACAGATGTCAAAACAGGGGATGTTCTTGCATGCGTATCCTACCCGGGATATGACAATAACCGTCTGGTAAATAACATGGATACGGATTATTATGCGAAATTATCTACAGATAAATCCACTCCGTTTTTCAATAAAGCAACCCAGCAGACAGCAGCACCGGGTTCTACATTTAAGATTCTGTCTACAATTGCCGGAATGTCTGAAGGAGTGATCGATGACGGAACATACATTAACTGTACCGGCTCCTTTGATCTTGTAACACCTCCGATCCACTGCTGGAACAAACAGGGACATGGAGAGATCGAGATCAGGGAGGCGATTGAGCAGTCCTGTAACTATTATTTCAACATGGTTGGTTTTAAACTTGGTCAGGATGCAGACGGAAACTTTTCAGAAAACCGAAGCCTGAGTGTACTGCAAAAATATGCTTCAGAGATTGGTCTGGATAAGAAAACAGGTATCGAGATCACAGAATCCGCACCTCATGTGTCAGATTCCTACGCAGTCCCGTCTTATATCGGACATGGTACCAATGATTATACCACCAGTCAGCTGGCACGTTATGCAACAGCGATCGCTACCAGTGGAAATGTTTATGATCTGACTTTACTTGACAGACAGACAGATTCCAAGGGTAATACTTTAAAAAAATATGAGCCGGATATCATTAATACAGTTGATGTATCACAGAATGTGTGGGATGATATTCACGACGGAATGTACCGGGTAGTACAGACTCACAGACAGTTTGACGGACTTGGCGTGGATGTGGCAGGTAAAACCGGTACAGCCGAGGTAAATGTTTATCATCCAAACCATGGTATGTTTGTGGGATATGCCCCGGCTTCAGATCCTGAATATGCGATTGCAGTGCGTATTGAGAATGGATATGCTTCCGGTAATGCGTGTCTTGCAGCTGATGATATTTTTAAATATATCTTTGAATTAACTGATGAAAAGTCTATTCTTACCGGTGTTGCGGCAAGTGATACCAGTGACACTTCGAATGACTGAAACTACCATACAGGAGAATACCAGAAGAATGGAAATTTTTTCAGGGAGGAAATTGTAACTATGAGTGAAGTCATTGTGATTACTTCCGGCAAAGGCGGAGTAGGAAAAACCACAACTGTCGCCAATATCGGAACAGGTCTGGCTATGCTGGGCAAAAAAGTTGTTGTGGTTGATACAGATATCGGTCTGCGGAATCTGGATGTTGTTCTGGGCCTGGAGAACAGGATTGTCTATAATCTGGTGGATGTCATTAACGGAAGCTGCCGTCTGCGACAGGCTCTGATCAAGGATAAAAGACATCCGGAATTATGTCTTCTGCCATCTGCGCAGACAAAAGACAAATCCGCTGTGTCTCCAGAACAGATGATAAAACTGACCGACGATCTGAGAGAACAGTTTGATTATATTCTTCTGGACTGTCCGGCAGGAATTGAACAGGGATTTAAAAATGCGATCGCAGGTGCTGATAAAGCCCTGGTAGTTACCACACCGGAGGTTTCTGCGATACGTGATGCAGATCGGATCATCGGACTCCTGGAAGCCAACGAGATCAGAGATATCAGCCTGATCATCAATCGCCTGCGGCCGGATATGATTGCAAGAGGTGATATGATGTCCGTAGATGATGTAACGGATATCCTTGCTGTTGATCTGATCGGAACAATTCTGGATGATGAACAGATTGTGATTGCCACAAATCAGGGGGAGCCTCTTTCCGGGAAATCTTCTCAGGCAGAAGAAGAATACATGAATATCTGTAAACGCCTCTTAGGTGAAGAGATTCCGTTTGCAGACATTAACAGGAAGCAGGGGTTATTAAGAAAAATAGGTAGTTTTTTCAAAAAGTAGCCTGTATTTATAAGGGGGAATCTGTGTGAAAGCTTTTTTTAAAGAAAAGAAGCGTTCAGCCGGATATGCAAGAGACCGCATGAAGCTTCTGCTGATCTCGGAACGTATCGACTGCTCTCCACAGATGATGAAAATGTTGCGGAATGATATGATACATACCGTAAAAAAATACCTTACTATTGATGAAGAACAGGTAAAAATCCAGATTACGCAGGAACCTGCAGTACTCCATGCGTATATTCCTGTTTTAAACAAAAAGGATAACCGTTTGGTATCTTCACAGTTACTAAAAAGGACAGATAAATTATGTTAAAGCAATATAAATTAAGATTTTACAATTTCAGACTGATCATTTTCCTGCTGGCGATCAGCCTGATAGGAGTTACACTGGTAGGCACAGCAGCATCGGACCTGCGATCAAAGCAGTTTGCCGGAGTAATACTTGGACTTATTGTCATGCTGATCCTTTCTTTGCTGGATTACTCATGGATCATGAACTTTCAGTGGATCATGTATGGATTTAATATTATCATGCTGATCGTTGTGCGTATTGCGGGTGACAGTGCTAACGGTGCCGCCAGATGGATCGGTATCGGATCTTTCCGATTTCAGCCGACAGAATTATCAAAAATTATCCTGATCGTATTCTTTGCAAAATTTTTTATGGATCATGAGGAAACACTGAATACACTTAAAACGCTGGCATTATCCGGCGTGTTACTGGCAGTACCTCTGTTCCTGATCCTGGAACAGCCGGACCTGAAAAATACAATTACTGTTGTAGTAATTTTCTGTATTATGATCTATATTGCAGGTTTAAGCTATAAGATCATCGGAGGAGCACTGCTTATTGCTGTTCCATTGACCATTATTTTTTTATCAATTGTTGTCCAGCCGGATCAGAAACTGCTCAAGGATTACCAGAGAAGCCGTATCATGTCTTTTTGTATCCGGAAAACGAAGAATACTCGGATGATATTGAACAGCAGAATAACTCTAAAACTGCAATTGCTTCAGGGGAACTGGTTGGTAAGAAATTAAGCGGTGATGACAGTACAACTTCTGTAAATCAGGGAAACTTCGTGGCAGAGAATCAGACAGACTTTATTTTTGCTGTTGCAGGTGAAGAATACGGATTTATTGGATGCGTGATAATTGTATTGCTGCTTTTGGCAATTGCCTTTGAATGTATCCGGATGAGTCTTCGGGCAAAAGATTTGTCAGGAAAGGTTCTTTGCTGTGGAATCGGCGGCCTGATTGCACTACAGAGCTTCATTAATATCTGTGTTGCAACAGGTCTTGCGCCTAATACGGGAACTCCCCTTCCTTTTGTAAGCTATGGACTGACTTCGCTGGTAAGTCTGTATATTGGTATGGGGCTTGTACTCAATGTAGGACTTCAGAGCAGCACATACAATAAAGAAATTATTCAAAAAGAAATTGACAGAAGAGAGGATTACTTATGAGAACAAAAAAGAAATCTTCCGGTAAAATACCGGAAAAGAAATCTGCTGTTCCATACAAATCTACAGCTCCGCACAGACACAAACCTTCCAGACCGCTTCAGACAGTCAAACTGCCGAAATCGCAGATGCCATCCAGACAAACAGAGGAGCATCAGGCTTTGCTACGTACAAAATATCATAAAAAGCGTCAGAGATTAAAACATATATTCAGGATTCTGGTTGGTGTATTTGTGATTCTTGCAGCTGCCGGCGGTGTTTTTTACGGATGGAATATATTAAGCGGAAATTATTTTGGTACTCCTGAACAGGCTTTTGATTCTTCTGAAGTTTTCACAAATGCCCTTGCAGCTAAGGAAAATATGAGAACAGAATCTTTCGCCCAGAAATTATGCGTTTCCCCCAAAGGAAATGTTGATCGTATTAAGAATGCCCAGCTGGAAGATGGACAGAAAGGGCTACTGTTCAGTCTGAGCAATCATAAAGTACTGTATGCAAACGGCATTTATGATAAGGTGTATCCTGCAAGTATTACCAAGATCATGACAGCAATGCTTGCATTACAAAGTGGAAAACTGAATGACACTGTCACGATCACTCAGGATAATGTTACACTGGAGGATGGATCACAGGTCTGCGGATTTGTGGCCGGCGATCAGGTTACCCTTGATCAGCTTCTCCACTGTCTGCTTGTATATTCCGGCAATGATGCAGCTTCTGCCATTGCGGAATATGTTGGAGGCAATACAGAGAACTTCGTACAGATGATGAATGATTATGCCGCAAAGCTTGGATGTACAGGAACACATTTTTCCAATCCACATGGACTGCAGGATGAAAATCACTATACAACACCATATGATATTTATCTGATGCTGAATGAAGCATTCACCTACCCTGAATTTACAGAAATTACAGAGTTGCCGTCTTATACAGTAACCTATACAGGCTCAGACGGAACTGAAAAAAGCACCACGCTTACCGCAACAGACCATTATCTTACCGGAGAGGCAACAGCCCCAAAAGATGTTACAATTCTCGGTGGTAAAACCGGAACAACAGAAGTAGCCGGCAATTGTCTTGCAATCCTTACACAGAATGCATACGGAAAAACTTTTGTTTCAATTGTAATGGGAGCTGCTACGAAAGAACTTCTGTATCAGGAGATGAATTCACTGCTTCAGAATATCAACAGTTAGTCAATATAAAACGGATACAGTTATCATTAATTGTATCCGTTTTATGTTATAGAAAATTCTCCGCAATGTTTTTATAACACCTATAACATAATAAAGTCTTCCGACAGGGGTCGTACAAGACCATCCACTTTGCTGTTACAAGAATTCCGGTTACATAAAAGAACGAGGTGAAAGATCATGAATAACAATTGTATTACAACATACACAGGCAGACATATAGATCCATTACATCCGGATCCGGATATGATCTGTATCGAAGATATTGCACATGCCTTATCTTTGATCTGCCGCGGAAACGGACAGGTAAAAACTTTTTTTTCAGTAGGTCAGCATTGCATCAACTGTGCCAGAGAAGCCCTTGCGCGAGGATATTCCAGGCGTGTGGCATTTGCCTGCCTTCTGCACGATGCCAGCGAATGTTATTTATCTGATGTGCCAAGACCATTCAAGAAAACCCTCTCAGGATATAAAGAGCAGGAGAAAAATCTGCTGGATCTGATCTATCAGAAATATCTTGGGAGCCCATTAAACGCAAAAGAAGAACAATTATTAAAAGAAATCGATGATGCTATGCTCTGGTTTGACCTTACATACCTGCTAAATGAACCCCAGGAAAGGGCAGCACCGGAGATTCATATTACAATAGATTATACGGTACGGGCTTTCGAGGAAACAGAAAAGAAATACCTGGAATTGTATAGCTTTTTTACCCATTGAAAAAATAAATTTCCGCGAAGAAGAACTTTTGCAGGTATCCAATGATTTTCTTTCAGGATGAACTGATGCAAAATTGGGAACTTGCAAAAGATATGAAGCTATTAAATAGAATTAATCCGCTTATCTAAAAGGGGGAAATCATATGAATGAATATTTTCATTGATCCGTTTACTGTATATGAGTTAGAATCCATTAATAATCTGATTGCTTGAATAATGTGATCACAATTTAATATGAGTAGCATAAACGCTCTCGGGAGTTAATCCTGGGGGCTTTGTTGCGCTAAAAAGTTTTTAATTTTTTATGATTTGAACTGAATGATCTTTATATTGTTTGATAAGACTCTCAAAATCTTCTATGATAGAAATATCTCATAGTGATAAATATCTCCAAAAATCCAGTAAAAACATATAATTTTTATATTTTCGTTACTGTGAACGGAGTGAACAGTAACGTAGCCAAAATTCCAGATTGCCTGCGGCAATGGAATTTTGGCTTGTATGTCTCGGGATTTTGGCATATTCATGTCAAAACACCTCGCGGGACAGTGGTGTGTGAACAGTAACACTGACCTCCGGCTTTTTGTAAATTGTTAAAAGAATTATATTGTTATATGATTTCGTAAGTGATATACTTAAACATAAGTAAAACCGTGTGAAATTACAGTTTGCTTTTCGCACGGTTTCTTTTATACATAGCAGTTAGCTAAAACTAACAATAGAACGATGTGAAAGTACTTTTGACTATACAGAGGAATACATAATGCTAATGAATGTTTTTGAAGGTATACTGATTCCATTTGTTGGAACAACGCTAGGTGCAGCATGCGTGTTTTTTATGAGAAAAACACTTAGCAAGTTACTACAACGTGCACTTGCAGGGTTTGCAGCAGGTATAATGGTTGCTGCTTCAATCTGGAGTCTTCTGATTCCGGCAATTAAACAATCTGAGAATAGGGGAACTTTATCGTTTGTTCCGGCAGTTGTTGGGTTCTGGATTGGTATATTGTTTTTACTTGCACTTGATCATTTGATTCCACATCTTCATGTTGGAAGCAATCAGGCAGAGGGACCGAAAAGCAAACTTGGCCGTACTACGATGATGGTGTTGGCAGTTACATTACATAATATCCCTGAAGGTATGGCAGTTGGTGTAATGTATGCAGATTTCTTGCTGAAAATGCACAGATTACAGCAACAAGTGCACTTGCTTTATCACTTGGAATTGCTATCCAGAATTTTCCAGAAGGAGCGATTATATCCATGCCGCTTAGGGCAGAGGGTGAAAGTAAGAGAAAGGCATTTCTGGGAGGTGTACTTTCAGGAGTCGTTGAACCGATTGGAGCAGTAATGACGATTCTTGCTGCACAGTTGGTAATCCCGGCATTACCATATTTACTCAGCTTTGCAGCAGGAGCTATGTTATATGTCGTGGTTGAAGAACTAATTCCGGAAATGTCTCAGGGACAGCACTCGAATATCGGTACGCTTTTCTTTGCACTTGGATTTAGTTTGATGATGATCTTGGATGTGGCACTGGTGTAAGAGGAGAGAAATGATTCTTATGAGAAGCAGGAAGATATGAAAGTAGCCATGCTGATATTTACGAAATGTGCAAGAAAGATTATCCGGATCCACAGGCATTTTTTGACAGTGTGAAAAGATGTCTTCGCCCAAATGGAAGATTGATACTGAGAGATGTGACCAGTGACAATAAAGTATTGGTATGGCTAATGAATATATTGGAAATGCCGTTGGCAAATATATGCGGACATGGAGATGTCCAGGTGCCAACAAGAGATGTGGTCATAAAATGTTGCAAAAAAGCAAGATTAAAAGTAGAAAAATTTGAAATTCGTAAAGGTATGCGAATGCATTGTGTTGTGAGAAAACCTATGGGAAAGGCGATAGGAGATGAAAGATAAGTATCTTAGGGAAACACGAATGGTTGATTTTTCTAATCCGGCAATTCAAAAACTTATTCAAAATATGAAATGGAAGGAAATGGGTGAATTTGAAAGGATTAAGGCAATATACAACTATGTAAGAGATGATGTTTTATTTGGATATAATATTGATGACGGAATTTCAGCTTCAAAAGTACTTGCAGATGGTTATGGACAATGTAATACAAAAGGAACTTTATTTATGGCACTTTTACGTGCCTGCAATATTCCATGCAGAGTACATGGTTTTACGATTGATAAAAGATTGCAGAAAGGGACTATGACCGGGTTTGTTTACCGTAATGCTCCAAAAAGTATTTTCCATAGCTGGGTAGAAATTAATTTCGAAAATCAGTGGTACGAACTGGAAGCTTTCATTTTGGATAAAACCTACATAAAGAAGTTACAGGAACAAAATCCGGAATGTACAGGTGCATTTTGCGGTTATGGAGTAGCAGTCAAGGATTTCAGAAATCTCATTATTGAATTTGATAGGAACAATACTTATATTCAAAGCGAGGGAATCAATCAGGATTTTGGTGTTTATGACTGTCCAGATGAACTGTTGAAGGAACATCATCAAGAAATTTCAGCCTTTAAAGCATTTGCTTATAGACATATTGGAAGACACCTCATGAATCGTAATGTCAGGAAGATTAGAGAACGATAGTTTTAAGCTTTTAGAATTAAAATTAAATTTGGAGGGTAATATGGCAGACAAAATACAAAATGCTTATGAAACATCAAAAAATATATATGACGATGTTCTTACGCAAAGAAATATTTTCAGCAAACTGTATATTAAGTTATTTTGGAGTGGCACTGATGATAATGATATAGCACGAAAAGTTTTATCATATGTTCCTGATGACTTTTCAGGAAATCTTCTTGATGTTCCGGTTGGAACTGCTGTATTTACGGAAAACAAATGGAGTTCTCTGAAAAATGCACATATTACTTGTATTGATTACAGCATGGATATGCTTGAACAAGCCAGAAAAAGACTTGGTAGTCATGCACATATCAAATGTATTCAGGGTGATGTGGGAAATCTGCAAATGGAAAATGAATCTGTTGATACTGTTGTCAGTATGAATGGTTTTCATGCATTTCCTGACAAGCAAAAAGCATTTCATGAAATATGGCGTGTTTTGAAACCAGGCGGCAATTTCATTGCCTGTTTTTATATCAGGGGAAAATCGAAACGGACAGATTGGCTGGTAAAAAATATTCTTGCAAAGAAAGGGTGGTTTTCTCCACCATTTCAGACGGAGAAAGAGCTGAGAGATATCCTTCAAAAACTATATAAAGAAACGGATATCCATGTTGACGGTTCTATGGTATATTTCCGTTGTGTGAAGTAATGCAATGATGCTGGATTTATAATAAAGTTTCAGATGATAAGTCTGGAACTTTATTTTTTGTCCAAATGGATTGCCAAGGTCCATTCGGGTATGGATAAAGCTTAATTCTCATGGTAAGATATAAAAAGTTAGAAATGACTAACGAATAAAATATAGCTATATGAAGGGAATGAGAAGAAATTTGAATGTGAATGAAATTGCAAGCCTTGGAAGTAATGTGAAACCTGTGATTCAGAATGAGAATTGTTCGATTCTTATGCTGAATGATGCGACAGGAGAAGGAGTGATGACGATTTACCGAGTACTGCCCGGAGTGATGATTTGCTTTTCAGACATGCATATGGAACAGTGTGTATCTGAATTTGAATTGAAGAATGACAGAAAAATATTCTGTATTGACCATTGCCGGGAGGGAAGAATTGAGATGGAGGTAAAGCCAGGCGTGTTCAGCATTATGCAGGAAAATGAACTTCGTCTGGATAACAGAGAGAATCATAAAGGGACAACTTATTATCCGCTGAAGCATTATCACGGAGTCAGTATTTTCATGGAAGTTGTGGAAGTTCAGAAGGTACTTGATGAATTGTATCATGGATTTTCCGTTTCCATTGAGAAACTTCGAAGCCGGTATTGTGCCGAAGAGAAACCTTATGTAATTCGTGGAGATAAGGAACTTGGATCAATTCTTTCCGGATTTTACCAGAAAAACATGGCACATCCGGAACTTGCAAAAGCAAAAGAATATTATCAGATAAAAGTCGTGGAATTATTGTTGTACTTAAACACGATGACCGTAGAAGACAGGAAAGAAGTCAGACCATATTATTACAAAACTCAGATGGAAAAAATCAAAGGGATTCATGCGCAGATCACAGGGAATCCTCAGACACGGTTTACCATCGAAGAACTTTCCTCTATGTATGAGATTCCACTGACAACTATGAAAAAATGCTTCAAAGATGTTTATGGAGATTCTATTTATTCTTATCAGAAGAGGTACCGCATGAATCTGGCTGCAAATATGCTGTTACAGGATAAAGAGAAAGAAGTACAGGAGATCGCCGCAAGTGTAGGATATGAAAATCCGGGAAAATTTTCATCTGCATTTCGAAGTGTGATGGGGCTGTCTCCGGCAGAGTACCGATTCAGAAAGGAAACCTTTGATGGAAAATAAAAAAGTATCAGAAAAAAAGGACAGCTGGCTGAAAGTGTTGCTGAGCTATACCGAAGGAAGCGGGCAAAGGCTTGGAATATCCGTTATTTTATCTGTTATCAGTATTATCAGTGGACTTATGCCATATTATTGCATTTACCGTGGAATCGATTTGTATATAAGAAATCTGAATCAGGCTCCTATGCAGGAAATTTTAAGATGGTGTCTGTATGCCTTGCTCTTTTATATTATAAAAATCGTAAGCTTTTCCGCATCCACATGTATATCACATATAGCAGCCTATCACATATTGGAGGGTTTAAGGCTCCGCCTGACAGACCGGTTTCTGAAAACACCATTAGGAGATGTGGAAGGGCACAGTATTGGTGAAATCAAGAGCATTATGGTAGAAAAAATCGAAAATATGGAACCACCCATTGCTCATATGATTCCGGAAGGAAGCGGACATATCCTGCTTCCGGTAATCAGCTTTATCGCTTTGCTTACGCTGGACTGGAGAATTGCACTGGCTTCTCTTGTAACCGTTCCATTGTCTTTGGTATTTATGACACTTACCATGATTATCAGCGGAAAAAGTTTCACTCAGTACGACGAATCCAATGCACATATGAACAGTACTATTGTGGAATACATAGAGGGCATAGAGGTTATTAAGGCATTTGGCAGGGCAGGAACCTCTTATGAGAAATATGCAAAAGCAATTCTGGATTATAAGAAATTCGTTGTGAAATGGCTGTCTTCCACCTGGATCACCATGAAAATGACATTCGCCCTGTTTCCATCGACACTGCTTGGAACTTTGCCTGTGGGACTGTATCTGACGATGCATGGTCAGTTGATCATATCACAGCTTGTGCTGGCAGTCATGCTGTCCATGTCCATGGTGACATCTTTTGCAAAAATAGAGGTATTCTCTGAAAATCTTCGTGAAATGCAATATAACATCGAAAGCATACAGGATTTTCTTACGATGAAAGAATTGCCGGAGCCTTCTGTATATGCAAATATCAACAGCTATGATGTGAAACTGGAAAATGTGCATTTCTCTTATACTGGTGAGGAAAAGGACGAGGTGCTGCATGGAATTGACCTGACAATGCCGGCAGGAAGTTTTACTGCATTGGTCGGACCGAGCGGGGGAGGTAAATCTACAGTAGCAAGGTTGATTTCAAGATTCTGGGATGTGACATCCGGCGGCATTACCATAGGCGGTGTAAATATTAGGGAAATGCCATTGTCACAGCTTTCAGAAATGATCAGTTTTGTGACACAGGATAATTTCCTGTTCCGGTGTTCTATCATGGAAAATATACGTCTCGGCAATCCGGCTGCATCGGATGAAGAGGTACGGGAAGCAGCAAGAAAGGCATGCTGCCAGGAGTTTATAGAGAAGCTGCCGCAGGGCTATGATACCCCGGCAGGGGAAGCAGGAAAACGGTTATCCGGTGGAGAAAAGCAGAGGATTGCCATTGCCCGAATGATATTAAAAAATGCACCAATCATCATTCTTGACGAAGCAACTGCATTTACGGATCCGGAAAATGAGAACAAGATCCAGAAGAGTATAGAAGAACTGACAAAAGGCAAGACATTGCTGGTCATTGCACACAGACTTTCCACAATCACAGATGCAGACAAAATCGTTGTTTTGAAAAATGGCTGTATAGAAGGGGCGGGAACCCAGGAAGAGCTGCTTCAGAATTGTCAGCTTTATCAGCGAATGTGGCAGGCTCATGTGGGAGCAAGACACTGGGCAGTGGGAAGTCAGAAAGAAGGTGAAGACTCATGTTTGGCACTGTAAAAAGAATCATTGACTGGTGTGGCAGTTTTAAAAAGAATCTGTATATCGGTTTTGTTTTTTCCTTTTTTTCAGGCTGGTTTGCGGCAATGCCGGTCATATGGGCGGCATATACGATTGGAAAGCTTGTAGAATGCGAGGGGCAGGGAAAAACTATTTCAGCGGATTGGATTGGGAAAAGTATCGTAATTCAGCTGCTTTTCATCTTTCTGCGTTTTCTGTTTGATTATTTAAGGGCAAGATTTCAGGAGTCGATCAGTTATGAATTGATTGCCAGAGACAGACTGGCAGTGGGAGATGCGCTGAAGCGTGTATCTTTAGGATATTTTCAGAACATGAATACAGGTACGATTCTTAATTCCATCACGACAGGCCTTCATACACTGGAAGGAATGGGAATCCGTATGATTGATAACTTTGTAGGAGGTTATCTGAATTTTATCTGCATCCTTTTGTGGCTCACCTGTGTGAACTGGAGAGTAGGGCTGATTGCAGTAACGGGTGCCGCTGTTTCCCTGATATTCCTGTTCATCATTTCAAAATACAGTACAAGAAATGCACCAATCCTTGCTGCGGCAAACAAGGAGCTGACCGGAGCAACCCTGGAATACGCGAGAGGACTTTCTGTAGTGAAATCCTTTGGAAAAGCAGGAGCTTCTATGGAGTCAATGAAAAAAGCATGCAGGGACAGCCGTGACATTAATCTGAAAATAGAATGGGGATATATTCCTTATAATGCACTGCATCTGCTGGCGTTAAAAACAGCAAGTGTGTGTATCGTAATTGCTGCGTTTTATCTGAGATTTTCCGGACAGTTGGATTTTACTTATATGATGTTTGTGATTCTGCTGTCATTTCATGTGTTTGGTTCTTTGGAGCCGATTGCAGACTGTGCTCATGTACTGGCTGTCATTGATGATGCCCTGGAGCATTTGGATGAATTGACAAAAGAGTCCTTCATTGATGCAGATGGACAGCAGATAGAGATTACACACTATGATATCGAATTTCAGAATGTAGATTTTTCTTACGGGGAAGGGAAGGAAAGAAGACAGGTGCTCCATAATGTGAATCTGAAAATTCCGGAGTATTCAGTTACAGCAATCGTGGGTCCTTCCGGAAGCGGAAAATCTACGATCTGCAATCTGATTGCCCGGTTTTATGATGCAGACAGTGGAAGTGTTCGTGTGGGAGGACATGATGTGAAAGAATTTACTTGTGACAGTCTGTTATCCAACATTTCCATGGTATTTCAGAATGTATATTTGTTTCATGATACAGTGAGGAATAATATTTGCTTTGGAAAACCGGATGCAACAGAAGCGGAAATGGTAGAAGCGGCAAAGAAAGCATGCTGCCATGATTTTATTATGGCATTACCGGAAGGCTACGATACTGTCATCGGTGAAGGGGGTGGGAGCCTGTCCGGTGGAGAAAAACAGCGCATTTCCATCGCAAGAGCGATTCTAAAAGATGCACCGATTATTATACTTGACGTAAAATGAGGTATAGATGGTAGGCGTGTATGGAGTGTATACAGTTTGCTTTTAGAGGAAAATAGGTACATGATACACAGATAATGGAAAAGAATGTGTATTCAGTTGAATATAGAAATAAGTAGTAGGTATGAAAGAATAAGATTCTTCCATGCCTTTTTTATTATTTATAAAGAAAGGATAGGTTGCACAGTATCCGCCCGGTCATTTCAGTAGATCTGCTGAATAGCTTTCTCCCGGAAGTGTGGTATAGTCTTGTGCTTGGAACAGGGAAACGACACAGAAAGGAGAAAACGATATGTCAGTACAGCCAGATATCATCTGGAACGAGCAATGTCTGGGGATACGGATAGGAGAACAGGTATGTATCTATCTGAAAAAGCATAATGCGGAATACCAGAGACTGCAAAAGAAAATACTGGAACTTATAGAGAAGTATCCAGTGATAGAAACATTTATGGAAGCGGCTCAGTCAATCAGTCTGACAGCAGACGAACATCAGGCACTGCACCAATATTTCCAACTGGAGAACGGAAAGGAAATGATAGAAGAAGAATATCATTTCTATATGGGACAGGCACAGATGATTTCGTATGGTGCCATGCTTGGAAAAATCAAAAAAGCAGTGTCAGGAAAGGACGAAAGTGATACAAAGAAATTACTGGAACTGCTAATGGATACCTGGATTGATGAGGTAGAAAATGAACTGAAAGAAAATGCAGTGTACCAGAAAATGCTCGAAAAAATATCAAAATATGAAGATCAGGTTCAGGCAATGGGACTTGAAAAAGAAAAACTAAAAATGATAGATGCATACGTTACGAAAGTAAATGAGAGATGGATTCTATATGCGGAATCCTTGTATCAGGCTGGTATGCAGAAAATCCTGGAATTACTGAATCTGTAAAAGAGACGGATAAAATGGGGAAGCACGAAAGACACTTCCCCATTTGTCACTTCTATTCATCTTTGCCATCAATGAGAAATATGTATGAAACCTGAAAGATTTCAGCAATGGCTTTTAATTCAAGATCAGTGACATAACGCTTGTTTGTTTCGATTCTGGTGATTACATTTTTATCCATATCGTAACCAGCTAACTGGAGTTTATAGGCAAGATCACGCTGAGACATATTGTGGGTCTTGCGAAGTTCAATCAATCGCTGGCTAATCAGATTCTTCTCACCAGACTGTGTCCTTGGCTTTGGCATCTTAAATCTCTTCCTCTCTGGTAAAAAGATGGTTTGTCTCACTTTTTGCACCATCTGTATTGATTTTAACGATTGGACAAGGTAGAATCGGTTGTAAAAGTGAGACAAGGACAGAAGAGAAGGGAGAAATATATGGAGCAGGCAAAAATAGAACAGCTTGCATTTTTATATTTATGCAGCGAGCATGATAAAAGGCTATTACTTAAGAAAGAAAAAATGCAGTTAGCTGATTTCGACAGGTTGACTTATTTGATTTATCATTTGGGTTTTAAGGAATATCATATAAAAGTCTGGATGGAATTTACAGGAGATTTCAAAAAAGAATGGGAATGTTTGAATGCACTCCGGGAAACAGGTGGGAGTGTTGGAAATATAGGCAGTACAAAATCAGAAATCAGACTTCATGAAATATGGATTCAAGATTTTTGCAAAAATGTGTCAACAGAAGTCCGAAGATGGATTCAAGATCTAGATTATAAATAAAAAATATACAGTAGAGCATTTTTATGGTATTATTGTCAATAGAAATGAGTTTGTAAAGTAGATTAACAAGTGAAATTGAAAAGGATTACTCCCAGTAGATTTAATAGTTAATTTAGCAACGGTTCTAGTAGATATTGTGCCTGCGTTCCTTAGAAAATTTATATATAAGTTCAGAGGACGCAGTATTTAAAAAATCAGGAGTGGAATAATGAATCTTTTATCGAAACTTAGTTCTAGTACAAAAGCCAAAACAATAGAGCCTAGAGAAATTTTTATGACATTACCTTCAAAAGCACCAGGTTATGGATATCCTAGAGATGTTCAAAGCGAAGTATGGAAAAAGTGGTTTGATATAAGAAATGAGAAAAATGTAATTTTAAAAATGAATACTGGTAGCGGTAAAACAGTAGTTGGGTTGATTATGCTTCAGAGCTGCTTAAATGAAGAAAAAGGACCAGCTATATATGTTGTGCCTGATAATTATTTGGTTAAGCAGGTTATTGATGAGGCTAAGAGATTGGGAATTTCTGCAACGGAAGATAAAGATGATTATAGCTATTCAAATTCAAAAGCAATTCTTGTTACTTCTATTCAGACTATTGTAAATGGTTATAGTTATTTCGGGATGAGAGAAGGTGGTAATTACCCTATAGGAAGTATTATTATTGATGATGTACATGCGTGTATGGATAAAATCATTAGTCAGTTTATGATAAAAATTGATGCTGAATCAGATGCCTATAAGGAATTAATTGCTATATTTAGTTCTTCGTTAAAAGACTACAATCCAAAAAACTATATTGACATTGTTGAAATGAAAGATTGTCGAAAAAAAATGCTTGTGCCTTATTGGGAATGGCAGAGACAGCAAGATAACATTTATAGAATATTAACGAAATATGATAATAGTAAGAATTCTGCAATATATTTTGGGTTGCCGTTGATAGAGCGAAGCTTGGAAACATGTGATTGTATAATTACTGCTTCTGCAATTGAAATATCACCTAAAGGAATTGATTTAGATAAGATATCGAGTCTTGAAGAAGCAAGTAGACGCATATATATGAGTGCAACATTAGCTGATGACAGTGTGTTTGTTTCTGCGTTAGGATTAAATACAGAAGATATGAAGAACATTATTACGCCAGAGAATGCTAATGATATTGGCGATAGACTCATTATTTTTCCAAAGTACGTAAATAGTGATATATCAGAAATTGAGATAAAGGAAAAAATTGAGGAAATAGCTGAAAAGTATAATGTTGTAATACTTGTCCCTTCTTTTTCCAGAGCAAAATTTTGGGATGAACGTGGAATACGAACAGCGACAAAAGATAACATAGATAAAATAGTTGCAGCATTAAAAAGCGGTAAACATGTAGGAAAAATAATTTTTGTTAATAGATATGACGGAATTGATTTGCCGGGTGATGCTTGTAGAATGTTGGTTATTGACGGGCTTCCTCCTTTAAATAGCATTAAGGATAGATATATTCAAAGTGTAGCTCCTCAGAGCACTGTTTTATTAAGGGAACAAGTCCAAAGAATTGAGCAAGGCATGGGGCGTGGAATTCGTTCTAATGACGATGAGTGTTGTATTGTTCTTATGGGTGATGAGCTTACAGATGTGTTATCACGAAATAGAGGAATAGATTATTTTAGTGTAGCGACAAGATGCCAATATGATCTTTCAAAACAATTATGGGATTTATTGGTTAGTGAAACTGGTTCAAAGCCAACAATTGATCAAATATTTGAACTAGCAAATTATTCATTAGAGAAAAATGCAGAATGGGTTGCAACCTGTAAGGAAAATTTGGCTGCTGTCAAATACTCAAATGAGGCAAAGGTAGATGAAAAAATAGTTGCTCAGAGAAAAGCTTTTGAAAATGCTATAAATATGCAGTGGTCTGATGCTGCAAATACTATTAAGAGTGTTAAAGATAAAGAGAAAGACAAAAAAACTAAGGGATATTTATACCAGATTCAGGCTGAATATACCAATAAAATAGATCCGGCACTTTCTCAAGAAGTGCTAAAAGCGGGCAAAAAATTAAATGCAGCTATTCTGTCGCCTATTGCGGGAATACAATATCAAAGAACAATTAATACAATTCCGCAGGCACAAGCCATCAGTACAAATCTAGATGCTGAAAAACTTGGGTTAAATGAACTGTTAGTATATGTAGATGGAATTTTGGCAAATTTATGTATGGGAAGCGAATACGAAAAGTTTGAGGAGGCATTAAGTCAAATAGGAACAATTCTTGGCTTTGTATGTTCAAGACCTGATAAAGAAACAGGAGGATACGGACCTGATAATTTGTGGGCAATTGACACTGGCAAATATTTGGTTATTGAATGTAAAACAGAGGCCACTACTCAAACAATAAAGAAAGATTATTGTAATCAATTATCGGGATCAGTTAATTGGTTTAAGGAGAATTATGTATACCCAAATGAATGTGTACCAATAATGATTCATCCATCTAAAGTTGTTGATGAGGTTGCATCTCCTGATGAAAATATGAGAGTGATGACCGAGAAAGAACTAACATGTTTTAGAAAAAATCTTCGAGATTTCTATAGTACTCTTTGCCAGAACGGAAATCTTAGTGATGTAAATAAAATTAATGAATTGCTGCGTATATATAAACTTAGAAAAGATGATATTGTCAATAGGTATACAGTTAAGTTTGAACGGAAGGATTAAAAGGAGAAATTATAAAAATAAACAGCAATGGAATTAGTGCAAAGTTATATTATTTTACAGCACTGATTGACAAATAAAAAATGATGGAATACAGCTATGCGTGTTTATTTGCAAATATACATAGCGGTATTTTTTATTACGGGCAGGGCTCTTCGGGGTTCTGCCCTTTTTCTCTTTTTCCAGACCAAAAGACCACCTGCTGGAAAAGAACAAGAAAAACCAGAAAGGATGTGGTGACTTATCATTATAGGAATTGACCATGGATATTATGCCATAAAAACTCCCCATGTATGTTTTCCGACCGGACTGACCGGATACGATTACGAGCCGTATACCATGCAGAATGTCCTGCAGTACAATGGGAAATTTTATGTGTGTGGAACCGGGCGGCAGACGCTGGTGAGAAGTAAGACTTCCAATGACAATTATTATCTTTTGACAATGGCAGCCATTGCCCAGGAAATCCGCTATCGCCGGGGAGAGCGGAAAACAGATGTAGTTCTGGCAGCCGGCCTTCCACTGGCAAGTTTTGGCAGGGAGAAAAAAGGCTTCCGGGAATATCTGTTTCGGAAAGAGCAGCTTCTGCGTTTCCGGTACGAGGATGAGAGCTATGAGATCCGGATTCAGGATGTAAAACTGTTCCCACAGGGATACTCAGCCCTGGCTCTCCACCCGGAATGTGTTCGGGACGAGCCTTCTGTTCTTCTCGCAGATATCGGTGGCTGGACCGTAGACCTGATGCGGCTGGACAACAGTGTTCCAAATGCCGCTACCTGCCGCAGCCTGGAACTTGGTGTGATCCGGTGCGTGGATGAGATCACCGAGCAGGTACGCAGAAATACCGGACTGTCTGTAACGGACATTCAGATCGAACGTGTTCTGAACGGCCAGAGCTGCAGCATGGACCCGGCCGCAAAAGAAATTATTGTCCGGCAGGGAAGGCTCTACACGGAGAAAATACTGTCTGCAATTATGGAAGCCGGGTTCGATCTGAAAGCAATTCCGTCCGTGATCATGGGCGGCGGAGCCAGCATTCTGAAACGGCACGTGACACCGCAGGACGGGCTGTGTCGGCAGATTTACCTGACGGACGTACACGCCAACGCTTCCGGCTATGAGCGGATTGTGGGGCAGATGTGCGCGAAGTAAAGAGGCCCGTTTTCTCGTTCCGCCTGAACCTTGATAACCCAGATCACCAAAAGGCATGGGAGATCCTGCAAAGTGTTCCGGATGGACAGAAGAGCAGCTATCTGGTTCAGGTGATCTTAAAAGATCAGGAAAATAACCAGCTGGAGAAAAGCATCCGGCAGGCAATCCGGGAAGAACTGGCAGGTATTTCCATTTCAGACTCCGGGGAGAGTGTTTCAAAGAAGGAAGAAATCCCGTCCCAGATGCTGGATTTTCTCTCCGGGCTTGAGGATGCATTCTGAAAAAGTCAAGTCTTTCCCGGTGATAAAATAGCCAAATTTCAAGAAGTCAAATTAGTATAAATCGCGGATCTTTGAAAGGGGTGATGCCTATTGAGTGTTATTGGATCTGCATCCTTTGGGGGCTTTGGGGAAGCGTATATTCGTTGGGTATTGTGAATAGCTTTCTGCCTCGTTTTAGGGTATGTTGTGTATAGAAAAAAGAAAGGAGAACAAACGCATGGAGATGAAAAACATATGCGGAAAGATCCCGGTAGACTTACATGAAAAGATGAAACTGGAGATCGAAGAATTAGGAATCAGCATACCAAAATACCTTGAAATAGTAATCGAAGAACACATGACAAGAAAAGGAGAAAAGACGAACATGGCAGATTTAAGAACAGTAGCAGTACAGGTAACCGAGGATTTATTTTCCAGACTGAAAGCAGTCCTCGCCAAGAATGGCATGAAACAGAAAGACTTCTTAATCGGGCTTATCGAAGAGGCAATCGAAAAAGAGGAAGCCAAATGGAAAGCAGAGTCAGCGGAAGCCGAAGAAACAGAAGGAGAAACAACAGAATCAGAAATGGAAGATCCTGAGACTGCAGAATCAGAACCGGATGAAGAGTCAGCAGAACCTGAAGCAGAAGAGCCTGAGACAGAAGTACCGGAAGCTGAAACAGACGGAGAAATGACAGAACCGGACGAAGCTGAAGCAGATGAAGAGCCGACAGAGCCAGAAAACGAAGAGCCAGCAGAAGCAGAGCCAACAGAACTGGAAACCGAAGAAGCAGAAGAAGCAGAGCCAGAGGAAGCGGAATCAGAAGAATAGACATCACAAAACAGAAACCAAGAGACGGAAACGGTGCAGAGAAATCTGCACTGTTTTTTTCGCAGCGAAGGGAGGCTGATAGCCGGAACAATTCGATTTTTTGACCTGTTCAGTGGAATCGGAGGATTCCGAGAAGGACTGCACAGGGCAGGGGGCTTCACCTGTGTCGGACACTGTGAAGCGGATGCGTATGCAGACCACAACTACCGGGTGCTGTTTGATACGGAAGGAGAGTGGTTCTGCAATGACGCAAGAAATATTGAAACAGAACGAATGCCGGACTTTGATCTTTTATGCGCGGGATTTCCTTGCCAGGCATTCTCCATCGCTGGACGAAGGGAAGGATTTGCCGATGCAAGAGGAACCCTTTTCTTCGAAGTTGCCAGACTGGTTGCAGACAAACGACCTGCGTATTTTCTCCTTGAAAACGTACCCGGTCTGCTTTCGCATGACAAAGGCCGGACGTTTCACACCATCCTCAGTACGCTATCTGAACTGGGGTATCATGTCGAATGGAAGGTGCTTAACAGCAAGGATTTCGGAGTCCCCCAGTCGAGGAAGCGGGTGTATATTGTCGGATATCTTGATGGAAGATGTGCCGGAAAAATATTACCTTTCCCAAAAGCAAATGGAACAGCTCTTATACAAGTCCATGCTGGTAAACAGGGAGAAAGAGTCTATGCAGAAGAAGGACTGAGCTGCACCCTGACCAGTGGAGCTGGCGGTATGGGCGGCAAGACCGGATTATATGAAGTCGGTATCCCGATTAAGGAAAATACCAGAAAAGGGTACAAGATGGCCTACGAGGGAGACAGCATTGACCTTGGATATCCGGGCATCAACAGCCGCAGGGGAAGAGTCGGGCATGAGATCGCCCATACTCTGACGACCGGAAACCAGCAGGGGACACTGCATTTTGTAGATATCTCCCCTCCGCCGCTGGTAACAGACGTTGCAAGATGTCTGAATACCAGACAGGATTCCAGCATCCATAACCACAGGGGCGAAAGTTCCGGGGTGCTGGTGGAAGAACCGCCAAGGGCAGTGCTGACACCGGACAGGGAAAAAGTCCGCCAGAATGGAAGAAGGATGAAAGAACCGGAAGAGCCAATGTTCACCATTACGGCAACTGACCGTCATGGAGTGATTTACCACGGCAGAATCCGCAGGCTGACGCCAAGGGAGTGTCTGCGGCTGCAGGGATACCGGGATGGTCAGATTTCCAAGATGGAAAAAGAAACATCGGATAACCAGCTTTACAAGCAGGCCGGTAATGGTGTCACTGTCAATGTCATTGAAGCAATAGGCAGAAATTTGAAAGCAGTAGATGAAGAGATCCAAAGCGGCTCACCTGTTCCAGAAGCGAAGGGTGGGTGAAGCAGATCGACCTAAAAGACCAGTATTTTGGTACAGAGATTGAGATGACAGGTATCAGCCGCTATGATGCGGCTGTTGCGATTGGAAGAATGTTCGGAACAGAGCCATATCATATCCGTTCTTACGATTCCTGGTGTGTAAAAGATTCAGATGGAAAAACGTGGAAATTTTCAAGGGACAGCAGTATCGACTGTGAAAGGCTGGCAAATGGTACTGTAATAGATGCCGATGGAGATTATTCGACAGAAATGGTATCCCCGAAATTGGAATATTCGGAAATGGGGAAACTCCAGGAAGTGGTGCGGTGTGTCAAAAACGCAGGTGCTTTTGTCAATTCATCCTGTGGCATGCATGTCCATGTGGACGCATCCAATCATACACCAAGGAGTCTGAAAAATGCACTGACGATCATGTACTGCAAAGAGGATATTCTGTTCAAAGCCTTAAATGTACAGACGAGAAGGGAAGATGAGTATTGTCAGAAAGTCCGTCCTATGGTAGTGGAGAAGATCCGCCGGATGCCAAACAGCACCATCACGATGGAAAAATTCAAAAGGGCATGGTATGAGGGAAATGACGGAAGCTCCGAGCATTACAACTGGACAAGGTATTATGCCTTAAACTTACATGCTGTTTTTTCCAAGGGAACACTGGAATGGCGTTGTTTTGAAAGCACCCTCCATGCAGGAAAAGTCCGGTCAAACATTACGCTGGCACTTGCCATATCCGCACAGGCGGTCAACCAGTCCTGTACCCATGCCAAAAAGACGGAGATCGGGGATAACCCGGCATTTACATTCCGTACCTTTTTGCTCCGTCTCGGACTAATCGGGGACGAATACAAAAATGTGCGGAAGCATCTGCTTGCTAACCTCGACGGCGATAAAGCATGGCGGTATGACAAAAGCACCTATGCCTGTCTGCAGAAGCCAGGACGGACAGAGGACGCAAGATAACAGAATAACGAGAACAGACAGGCCGGGTGGGAACATCCGGCTGTTCTTATGAGAAATGAAGAAAAATAAGAAAGAGGTAGAAAACATGAAGAGCAAATATCGATTCAGGCGGATCCTTTCAGGGGTGATGGCGGCAGTCACCATCTTATCCACGGTCATTTCACCGTTGACCGTTTATGCTTCGGAAGAGCCGAAAACGGCAGAACCGCCAGCTTATGAATCCGTAAAGGATCTGCTGGATGAAGAGGAAGTGGTAAAAGCCAACGATCTGGAGCTGGAAGTCGGACAGGAGTTTGATGTTTCCAGTGACCGCACGAATCTGGAAATCAAGGACGAAAGCAAAGTCAAAGTGACATTCCAGAAAGCAGAGAGCGACGCCGGGGAGAGTTTCAGCACCGGCCATGCAGACACTTACCATGCCGTTTATTATGTGGAGCCAGTCAACCAGAACCACCCGGTTTATCAGATTGGGAGAAACCTGATCGTAAAAGAGCCTGTGGCAGCGTCTCAGAGTGAACCACAGACAGAACAGGCAGTTACAGAAGAGGATACAGGTTCTGATGATGAGGAAGCTGCCTCGCAGGAAGAAACTGAGACAGAGCCTGTAGAGACAGAAATTGTTGAGCCGGAGACAGCTGAATCTGAAACAGAAGAACCGGAAGAAACAGAACCCGAATTTCAGGACGGACTTTCCGAATCCGAGTTTGATGCTGCATTAGAGGAATCCGAAACGGAAAATACAACCGATGAAGAATCCGGGCTGACACTCAGCGATGTTCTGGAGCAGGCAGGGGAACAGGATATTGACCTGATGGCAATGGAAGATGGGGAAACCGTTTCATTCACCGCAGTCAATACCAGTACAAGAGCAACACAGGACGTAGATGTGACAAGAGGGGCTGCATACTATTATGCAGACTACGGTCTGGGTTCCTACGTAACTTATAAATATACCGTAAAATTTGGAAACGTGTCTGCAACTGCCTACTGTGTGCAGCCGTCCAAGGCAGGACCTGGGGATGGTGTCTATAAGATCACCAAACTGGGTGACAGCAAAGCACTGGCAAAAGTATGCTACTACGGAACCAAAGCATCCGGTGAGAATGGATTTTTTTCTGAGAAACATCCTGATTTTTCAGCCGGAAAACAGTTTATCATTGTCCATCTGGCAGCATCCTATGCAAATAACAGCGGTGACGCTTTTTCTGGTACGAATGCAACCGGACAGGCTCTGGCAATGGAACTCTACAATTACTGCATGAGCCAGCCGGAGATCCCGGAAGTGGACATGAGTTTCTCCAATGCAGATGTTACCGCATATATCAGTGGCAACAGCCAGAGAACCGAAGAGATCACCTTCAAGGCATCCGAACTGCAGACCATCACCATGAAACTGCCGTCCGGTGTCAGACTGCATAATGTGACAACCGGAAAGACCAGCAGTGTAGGTGCATCCGTGGAAATCTGCGGCGGTACCAAATTTTATTTATCCGCACCGCTGACACAGGCTGTGGATGTCAAAGGGGAATGGTCTTCCACCATGAAAGGAAGCATCATCAAAGACTACTCCGCTTATAAGATCACCACCGGAAGCGAGACACAGGACCTTGCCCTGGTATTTGGCGAGGGCGTGACCGATGAGAAATATGTGGATTTTAAAGTTTCATGGGTAAAACAGGCAACTCTAGAAATCGTAAAAAAGGACCGCAAGAGCAACAAAGCCATCGCAGGTGCAGTCTATGGCGTTTACAGTGACAAGGACGGAAAGAACCTGATCACGAAGATGCCGGCCACAGATGACAACGGAGCTTCCAGCGTTACGATCACAAAAACACAGGATACCGTATACCTGAAAGAGATCTCCGTACCAAACGGATACCTGCTGGACACTAAGGCTTACGATGTGAACCTGGTCATCGGCGGCACTGTAAAACAGACCGTTACTGATGCTGAACAGATGGCAAGCCTGACTGTTTATAAATTAGGGGAAGTTCTGACTGGGGCAAAGGTAACTGATGATGGTGTTTCCTTTGTTTATACCGAGCAGAAACAGAAAGGTGCGGTTTATAACGTTTATGCCGCGTCGGACATTGTATCCGCAGACGGAACAGTAGTCTACAAAAAAGACGCATTAGTCAAAGCCGGACTTACCACCGGAGATGACGGAAGTGCCACACTGGATAATCTATATCTGGGGGAATATGTAGTAAAAGAAATGCAGGCACCACAAAATCTGGTATGCACAGGCGAAAGCCAGGAGATCACCCTTTCCTATGCTGGAAGCAACGTAGAAAAGGTCATGGGAAGCGTGACATTCAAAAATGACCGCCAGAAAGCAAGCGTAAGTGTATACAAGCAGGATAAGGAAACCAGGAAATACCTTCCGGGCGGCACTTATGGTCTGTATGCCGGAAATGACATCAAAGCAGCGGACGGAACCATTGTGGTCAAGAAAGATACTCTCATTGAGAAAGCAGTGACCGGAACAGACGGAAAAGCCGTATATCAGGCAGACCTGCCGATAGCCAACAGCTACTACATGAAAGAGCTGGGTGCACCAGCTGGATATGTGAGAAACGGCGAGGATGTGTACTCCTTTACCTTCCAGTACACAACAGACAAAGAGGCAACGGTTTCTTTCAACCATACGTTCCAGAATGAGCGGATCAATGCGAAGATCAAACTGGTAAAAGAGGATTCCGAAACCGGAAAGACCGCACAGGGAGATGCAACCCTTGAGGGTGCTGTTTACGGATTGTATGCCCGTGAAGATATCGTACATCCAGATGGACAGACAGGTGTTCTTTACCCGGCAGGAACACAGATTGCAACCCTGACTACGGATACAGAGGGAAATGCAGAAGTCGCAGACCTCTATCTCGGAAAGTATTACGTTAAAGAACTGACTCCGCCTGTCGGATATCTGGCAGACCCGGGAGAACATGATCTGGAGTGTAATGACGAGGGAGATCTGGTTCAGACGGTAGAACGTACCGTAACTTCTCTGGAAGATGTGATCAAACAGCCGTTCCAGGTCATCAAAGCAGCCAACAACGGAAAGACCGATGCTGATCTGTTAAAAGGTGTTGGATTCAGTGCATATCTGGAGAGAAGTCTGAAGAAAAACAAGGACGGCTCCTATGACTTTGCCTCCGCAACTCCGGTCGTGCTGACCGCAGACGGACAGACAGAGATGTTCACGGATGAGCGTGGATATGCCTGCTCCATTCCGCTCCCATATGGTACCTACATTGTAAGAGAGACCACCACACCGCACAACTTCAAACCAGTCGATGATTTTAAAGTTGTGATCTCGGAAAACAATCCGGATCAGCCGCAGGTATGGCGTGTGCTTCTGGACGAAGAGTTTGAAGCAAAATTAAAGATCATCAAAAAAGACGATGAGACAAAGAAATCTGTCCTGGTTCCGAATACCGAGTTCAAGGTATACGATTTGGACAACAAAAAGTATGTGGAACAGGTAACCACTTACCCATCCACTACGGTACATAAATCTTATTTTACGGATGAGAATGGATACCTGATCTTGCCGCAGAATCTTGCTTGTGGAAATTACCGCATTGAAGAAGTGGCTGCACCGGATGGATACACCCACAGCACTAATACCGTGGAAATCAAGGTGGACAGCGATACTGCATACCAGGAAGATCCAGTCAGCGGTGACCTGATCATTGAGGTAGATTTCGAAAACCACCCGGCAAAAGGCAGACTGACCATCCGCAAGGAAGGAGAAGTAGTCAAAGGTTTTGACAAGGATTTCACCTATGAGGAAGCCAGCCTTGCAGGAGCCGTGTTTGAGGTTTATGCCGCAGAAGATATCTATACCGCAGACCATCAGAAAGATGAGAACGGCAACCGTTATCTGGAATATACCAAAGACACATTGGTAGCAACGGTGACAACCGATGAAACCGGAAGTACCGTAGTCGAGAACCTTCCGCTCGGCAAATACCGTGTAGAAGAGAAAAAAGCACCGGAGGGCTACACCTGGAATGCCAAAGGCGAAGAAATAACTTTCACCTATGCCGGACAGGATACCCCAGTCGTAGACGAAGAAGTGACCTTTACCAATGAACGCCAGAAAGTAAGCATCACCGTGGAAAAACAGGATGCAGAAACAGGAAGCACGGTAGCTGGAGCTACATTCGGTCTTTACAATAAGAACGAGATCAAATCCGGTGACAAGGTAATCGTGAAAGCGGACACTTTATTACAGGAGATCATAAGCGATGAAAAAGGACAGGCACACTTCACCCTGGACCTGCCGCTTGGAACTTATTATGTGAAAGAAATTTCTGCACCGGATGGTTTTGTATCTTCCGATGAGGTATTGGAATTTGATGTCACCTATCAGGGGCAGGACATTCCGACCATCAAGCTGAAATCTGTGAAGAAGAACCAGCCGACCACCATCGAGGTGACAAAATCCGACCTGACCACAGGCGTAGAGCTGAACGGGGCATCCCTTTCTGTTCTGGACAAGGATGGAAATGTGATCGACAGTTGGACTTCCGTAAAGGATGAGCCTCATGTGATCAAATATCTGACTGTTGGAAAAACTTATATCCTCCGTGAATCCCTTGCACCGCTTGGTTATTTAAAGACCACAGATGTGGAATTCACCGTTCAGGATACCGCAGAAATACAGAAAGTGGAAATGAAAGACGATGTGCCGAAAGCACTGCTGATCGTAAACAAGAAGGGGGAATTCCTTGATAAGATCACCCTGCTGGACAATGTCAAAGGCGTTGTAGAGCATCTGTTTGAGTACATCACAGGAAGCCTGTCAGACGTTACCTTTGAGATTTACGCTGAAGAGGATATCAAAGCAGCCGATGGCGTAAGCCCGGATTATTATGCTAAGGACGAGCTGGTGGCAACCGTGACTACTGATGCAAACGGTGTTGCAGAAGTATCTGACCTTCCGGTTGGAAAATACTATGTCAAAGAGGTGGGAACAGCATATGGTTATGTGCTGGATGAAGAACCACGATATGTAGATCTTTCCTACCGTGACCAGGATACATCGGTTGTCGTATACGATGAGGACTGGCAGAACAACCGCCAGAAGGTGAAAGTGAACGTCCTGAAGAAAGAAAAGGATACCGACCGTGTATTAAAAGGAGGCATCTTTGGACTGTACACCAGAAACGACATCCTGTCCGCATCTGGAAAGGTGCTGATGGAAGCAGATACCCTGATCGAGTTAAAAACAACAGATGCAGATGGAAAGATTTCCTTTATTGCAGACCTGCCGATCGACGGAACCTATTATGTGAAGGAGCTGTATGCACCGGATGGATTTGTCACCACCGGAGAAGAGCAGGAATTTGTTTTTGGGTATCAGGGAGACAAAGAAGCAGAAGTGTCCTATGAGTTCGTATTTGAAGATGAGCCGACAACCGTGGAACTTTCCAAAACCGATCTGACCACTGGCGAGGAACTGCCGGGAGCCAGATTACAGCTGACCGATGAAAACGGGGCTGTTGTTGAGGAATGGACCTCCACCGAGGAGCCGCACATCATCAAAGAACTGGTTGTAGGAAAATCTTACACCCTGACAGAAACCAAGCCGGCCGATGGATATGCCACTGCGGAAAGTATCACATTCACCGTGGAAAATACCGCAGAGATCCAGAAACAGGTGATGGAAGATGACGTGACCAAAGTGGAGATCAGCAAAACGGATATTACCGGAGATAATGAGATCGAAGGCGCCAAACTGACCATCACAGATGAAAATGGCAACATCGTAGAGAGCTGGACTTCCGGAAAAGAGCCTCATTATATCGAAAAACTTCCGATCGGTGAATACACCCTGAAAGAAGAGCAGGCTCCAAACGGTTATGTTGTTGCGGAAGAGATCACATTTGAAGTGGCAGATACCGCAGAGATCCAGAAGGTAGCCATGAAAGATGGTACCGCAAAGGGACGCCTGATCGTTGAGAAAACAGATAAGGATACCGGAGCTGCACTGAAAGATGCGGAATTTGAACTGAGGGATTCCGATGACAAAGTGGTAGAAACTCTGACCACTGATGAAAACGGCCATGCAACCAGCGGACTGCTTGCAATCGGAACTTATAAGGACGGCAAATTTGACAAAGCAGCTACTTACTATCTGGTTGAGACCAAAGCACCGGAAGGATACCAGCTGGACGAAACAAAGCATGAAGTGACATTTACCTATGTAGATGACAAAACCCCGGTAATCGAAGTCATCCAGAAAGTGACGAACGAGAAGCTGCCGGAGGATACCCCGTCTGTAAGCAACCCGAAAACAGGCGATGACACCAACCTCTGGATTCCAGCCCTGTGCCTGATTCTTTCCGCAGGCGGTTTGATTGGTATGGGTGTGGCATCCAGAAGAAAGAAGAAAAAAGGGGGCAGATAGGCTGAAACAATTATATTTTGCGTATGGAAGCAACATGGATCTGGACCAGATGGCATATCGGTGCCCAAAGGCGGAGGTGGTAGAAACCGTCCGCCTGGAGGGGTATCGGCTGACCTTTGCAAGTGCAGGGAGCGGTCTTGCCACCATCTTCCCGGAAGAGGGAAGCCATGTGGACGGCGTCCTCTGGTCACTGACCGGGGACTGTGAAAAGAGCCTGGATCTTTATGAAGGCTATCCTGATTTTTACGACAAACAGGAGATCACCGTCAAGAATAAAGGTGGAAGAGAGATCAAAGCCATTGTCTATATCATGACAAAAGATTACATGCAGAACTTTAATCCGCCCGGACGGTCGTACCTGACTGGGATCTTAAAGGGTTGCAGGCAGAATCAGATCCCAATAGAACCAATCCTGAAAGCAGCAAGGAAACCGCCTGTGCCGGGACAGACACAGAAGAGCCAGCCAAAGAAATCGAGGAAAGCCGGCCAGGAACGATGAAAGAAAAACCAAAGACAGGAATCTTACAGAGGTTTTTCAAGATCATCTGCCTTGCAGTGACGCTGACAAGTGTCGGGTTTTTGATTTACCACATGGTATATTTCCCAATGGAGAACAAAAAGCTGGTGGCAGAGCTGAAAGGGAATTTCCCGGAGCCGGAAGCTCCGGGAGCCTCAGGCTCTCAAAAAAAAGACCAACCAGCTGGAAGAAAATGCCCGGTGGCTGCGGTAGACCTTGTTTCTCTTCGGGAACAATATCCGGATGTGCAGGGATGGCTGACAATACCGGACACCGGGATTGATTACCCAGTGCTTCAGTCCGAACAGGAGAATGGGGAGTTTTACCTGAAACGGAATTACAAAAAGGAATATGACATCAACGGAAGCCTGTTTTTACAGGCAGACTGCAAAGTGTCTGAAAGTCGGAACCTTATCATTTACGGTCACAACATGAACAGTGGGGCAATGTTCGGAAATCTGGACTTATATGCAGATGAAACATATTATCAGGAGCATCCCTTTGCTTATCTTCAGACAGAGGATGGCATTCAGGAATACCGAATTGTCACGGTGCTAAAAGCAGACAGGGATCTGTTCCCATTCCAGCAGAAACTCGCAGATGAGGAGGCAGTGCAGGAATATTTAAAAGCAGCCAAGCAGAGGGAAGTGTTCGAAACGGGGGATGATTACCTAAAGGGTATCTGTGATAAGGTCTTAACGTTCATCTCGTGTTCGTATGAATGGAGCGGTGCCAGGAACATCGTCCTGGCGGTGCCGGTTTCCGGGGCAGTGTGGAGCCAGAAGTGTTCGTAAGTACCCCAAAAGTGCAGAAAATGAGACAAATAATGACCGCACGGAACGGAAAGTGTTCAAAACAGGAGAGTATATCAGGTATATGTGTTGAGGGTATTCAGGGTGAAAAATGTTCAAAAAAAGAAACTCTAGCCATACTCTGCAGGTTATCTGCCAATGCTCTGACGGAGAAGTGTCTGAAAGTCCCCAAAAAGTGCAGAATGTGAGACAAGCCTAATAAGTTGTAGCGGAGAAGAAAGTGGAAATCCAGTGAAATATTTTATCAAAATGTTGTTGAAGCAGTGTCCGAAAAGGAATATAATGGGGATATTCATTCAAAGGAGATAGATATGATTCCAGAAGCACAAGAATATTATAACATTGCTGCATGGCAGAAGAATAAGGTAGAGTATAACCGAATATCAAAATTTAATTCCAACAAACGCCGTCAGATTCTGCATGGACAAATCTGGTTTTGTGATATGGGATATAACATCGGAACAGAAAAAAACAAGATGCGTCCGGTTCTGGTCATGTCCAATAACAAAATCAACACTTCGGAAAAAATAGTAGTTGTCTGCATTACAGATGCAAAAGGAAAAGTAAATTCAAATAATCTTCCAGCACAGGATTCCTGGTTTCTGCTATATTCCTCTACACAGGATGAAGCTAAAATGGTTGTTCCAGGCAGAACGGTACCCGCACAAATGCATACATACGATTTTTTAGACAAAGACAGTATGGTTCAATGTGAAGAAATCCGGGCAGTCAGTAAATCAAGGCTGGACGTTTCAAGAGGCTGCATTGGAGAACTGACAGCGGAAGATTTTGCACTTGTCAAGGGAAAATTCCGAAGAGCCTATAATTTATAGTTGACTTTTGATAGGTGGTTGCATATAATAAAAGAACAAAAGGAAATACTATGATTAAGTCCCATGCTTGAGCAATCAAGATACAGTGGGTACTATATAAAATTTCAACGAAGCCGTATGACCGAAAGGTATAGCTTCTGGAGCTCCCCGGTATATCCGGGGAGTTTTCCTTTATAAAGAAAAATAATTGCAAGGCAGGAAGTGTTCCGTAAAAAGAATGCTTCCTGCCTTTTTTGTTACGTTGGAAAGGATGGTAACGATTATGAAACGATTTTATACAGCAGAATCCGTAACAGAAGGACATCCGGATAAGCTCTGCGACCTGATCGCAGACAGCATTCTGGATGCGTGTCTGAAAGAGGACGAAAATTCCAGGGTGGCTTGCGAGGTGCTGGCAACCAAAGGTAATATCATCGTGGCAGGAGAGATCACCAGCCGATATGAGCCACAGGTGTTTGAAATCATCAAAAAGGTGCTGGAGAGCGCAGACTATGAAGCAGAAGGAATCCATATGGATGCACTCATCCACAAGCAGAGTCCTGACATTGCCGGGGCGGTGGAGCAATCCAGAGAACGCAGGGTAGGGACTGTTTCTGTTCAGAGCGGACTTGCCAGTGGTGCCGGGGATCAGGGCATCATGGTTGGATATGCCTGCGATGAGACGCCGCAGCTTATGCCGATGCCAGTGGTTCTGGCGAACCGCATCGTGAGGGAACTGTCTGCAAGCCGCAGAAGCGGTTATATCATGGGAATCCTGCCGGACGGAAAAGCACAGGTCACAGTGGAATATGAAGATGACAGGCCAGTCCGTCTGGATACCGTCATTGTGTCCTGCCAGCATGAAAAAAAAAATCCCTTCGGAAACTGGAGCATGAGATCCGGGAGAAAGTGTTGCGCCCGGCCCTTCGAATGCTGCCGCCAGATGAGGATACCAAAATCCTGATCAATCCATCGGGCAGATTTGTGTGCGGAGGTCTGGATGCAGACACCGGACTGACCGGAAGAAAGCTGATGGTGGATACCTACGGCGGTCTGGTTCCGCATGGCGGTGGTGCATTCTCCGGGAAGGACTGTTCCAAAGTTGACCGTTCCGGGGCATACATGGCACGTTATATTGCCAAAAACATGGTGGCTGCCGGACTTGCCAGCCGATGCCAGGTATCCCTTGCCTATGCTATCGGGGTTGCCCAGCCAGTCATGGTACAGGTAGATACCTTTGGAACCGGAAAGATCTGTGCGGATGACTGCCTCGCCGCAGCAATCCCCCTGGTGTTCGGGCTTACCCCAAGCCAGATCTGTGACACCCTGCACCTGAAGCGGCCGATCTACCGACAGAGTGCCGTGTTCGGGCATTTTGGAAGAAAGGAATTCCCGTGGGAGAAAATAGATAAGGTAGAGCAGCTCCGGGACACCGTGATGTAATGCCGTGGATTCCGGAAGAAGAGATCAAACGGGCAAGGGAGATCACCGCCATTGAGTACCTGAAGAAATACCAGCCGAACCGCCTGAAAAAATCTTCTGCCAGGAATGAATGGGAGCTGACAGATCATGACAGCTTCAAGATCAACGAACTCACCAGCCAGTGGCACTGGAAATCCAGAGATATTGGGGGCACCAGTGCCCTAAATTTCCTGATTCATGTAGATGGCTGTTCGTTTCTGGAGGCGGTGCAGATGCTGAAAGATGAGTATCCCACCTACATCCCTCCGCCTGTGGAGAAAAAAACCAAGAAGCCGTTTGTCCTGCCGCCGGCCAGCCCGGACTGCCGCAGGGTGTTCCGATACCTGAAAGAGCGTGGAATCAGCGGAGAGGTCTTACAGCGGTGTGTTCATCTGGGAATCTTATATGAAAGCCTGCCTTACCACAACGCTGTGTTCGTAGGTCGGGACGAAAATCAGGTGGCAAGGTATGCTTTCCTGCGTGGGATTTACGATGCCAGCGGAAAGTCTTTTAAGATGGAACAGGCCGGAAGCGAAAAGGCATACGCTTTTTGTGTTCCGGCACAAACAGGATGCAGACGGGTTGCCGTTTATGAAGCCTGTGTGGATGTGCTGGCTCACATGACACTGGAACAGGGAAGTCGGGATAAGTACCGTCTGGAGCTTGGCGGGATCAGTGCACCAAAAGAAGGACAGAGCCAGCGGAGTATGAAAAAGCCGCAGGCACTGGAACATTTTCTATCCCAACACCCGGAGATCACCGAGATCGAAGTGTGTACCGACAATGACTTTGCCGGACGTTGGGCGTGTGAACATATCCGAAAAGCCTATGAGGGAAGCTATCGGATCATCGAGAACCTGCCAGAGATCGAAGGGGCAGACTGGGCGGACATGGCAAAGATGGCTGCCCGGACACCGGAGAAACAGCAGAGCAAGGAAGTGAGGTGATGTCTATCAAAGAAAAATAGAAGTGGAAATGCTGTCCCCTCTGATGGCAGAGTTTATCTCTGACTATTCAGACATTGTGGATCTGGATGATGCGGAACCATTGGAAGGACCTGACCTGGTGCAGTATCAGCCAGCTATAGCAGAAAAGGTTGACGAGATCAACCGGCTCGGTATGCCTGACAACCAGCCATGCAACTTGATTGATTATTTTGAACGAAACAAGGACATTAAGGAAAAAGTGGAACGCATTACAATGGCGGTAAAAGAACAGGATGGTGTTTTATATGGCTGTGCAAACCTGACACTCCGGGAGAATCTGACACCAGAGGAATACCGTGTGGTGGGGCAGTATCTGAGAGGCCAGTACAGCGATGGCTGGGGAGAAAGTCTGGAACAACGGGAGATCAAAGTAGACGGCGGTGAATTATACTTACATTTCTATGTCGGTGCCGGATCGGATTTCCAGGTACAGGTGAAAGCACCGGAAAACGAGATGCAGGAAAAGCAGCCGGAACCAAAGCCGTCCCATCCGAAGCTGAAGCTCTTAGGGCATGACGGAAATATTTTCTCGATTCTTGGCGATGCCTCAAGATTGCTCAGACGTGCCGGGATGTCCGAACAGGCCAACGAGATGGCAGACCGTGTCCACAAGAGTGGCAATTATTATGAAGCACTGGGAATCATCAGTGAATATGTGGAAACCGAACTGTCGGATCACCGTGAACAGCCCAGAACACAGAGAAAAGAAACACCGAAAAAAGAGGATACCTGCCGATGAGCAGTTCCATAGATAGAAGCACTTCCGGAGAAATCTGGGAAATAAGCAAGAGGAAGGATGATGCCTATGGGAAATACCCTGAAACTTGAAGATCTTTTAAAACCGGACTGCCTGCCGGATGAGTCTGCCGGAGGGGAGAACTGGCGTATCCTGCATGGGGATACCTTAAAGCTGGTAAAAGGATTCCAGCCGGGAATCTTTGATGCAGTCGTGACCGATCCGCCCTATGCGTCCGGGGGAACCAAGCAAAATGAACGCAACCGCACCACCAACCAGAAGTACAGCAGCATGAAAGCAGAGAATGCCCTTCCGGACTTTGATGGGGATAACAAGGACCAGCGTTCCTGGACCCACTGGATGGCAGAATGGCTTTACGATGTGCGGAAAGCCTGCAAGAGAGGGGCTCCGATCTGCCTCTTTATTGACTGGAGACAGTACCCGTCCATCACTGATGCCCTCCAATGGGCAGGCTGGATCTGGAGAGGAACAGCCGTCTGGGACAAGGGGAACTCCCGTCCGCAGAAAGGCAGGTTCCGCCAGCAGGCAGAGTATATCGTGTGGGGAAGCAACGGCCCGATGCCGATCAACCGCCCGGTGTCCTGCCTTCCGGGTGTGTTCCGTTATGGAAATCCACAGAACCGCATCCATGTGACAGAGAAGCCGCTCCAGCTGATGAAGGATGTCATCCAGATCTGCGAGCCGGGCGGCCTGATCTTAGATCCGTTCGCCGGAGCTGGTACTACCATCCTTGCGGCGGCAGAATCAGGCTATCAGGCGGTCGGCATCGAAGTGACGGATGCATATTATAAGCTGGGAAGCGACCGTGTCCGTATCGCACTGGAAGCCGGGGCAGGAGCAGAGAATAAAGAACCACAGTAACCGGATGTCTGCCAGACATCTGAAAAAGAGAAGAAAAGAATCCAGATGTCCACAAGACATCCACAGAGCGGAATGCTTTGTGGGTGTTTCTTTTTGGAAAAACGCCGGGCAGAGGAAACCTGTCCGGCCAGGAAAGGAGATGGTCGTATTGGAACAGGCACTTGCTTATGTCTGCTGTTCTGCAGAAGAAGGAAAGACCAAAGTACAGCGGTACTGCCGGAAGATCTACGAACTGGGATATGTGCCGATCTGCCCGCAGTACAGCTTTTCCCCATTCCTTGATGACGGGGATGCAGAGGATATGCAGGCCATGCGGAGAATGTCCCACCAGATATTAAGGCGGTGCAGGATGGTGGTCGTCTGCGGAAAAGAGACCACCGGGACGATGAACACGGAGATCAGCATGGCTGACAGGCTCCATATCATCTGTACCACACTGGATGGGTTAAGCAAAATCAAGGAAAACGAGTGATTCAGAGAAATAACAGGTTCAGAGGGGACGAAGCAAAATGCGACTGGTTTTGCAAGCATAGCGTTTGGATATCCAAACGCACTTTGGGGAGAACCCCAATCCCCCATACCGAGCCGTAAACAGACGAAAGGAGAACGAAAAAATGTTGGGATTTATATTTGGCACAATGACCGGAGGAGTAATGGGCGTTTTTGCAATGTGTCTTTTCATAGCTGGAAAGCGTGAGGATGAGGCACTGGAGCGGTGCCGGATGAAACCAAAGGAGATCATTGACCACGGCGTGTGCATCTGTTTTGTAAACAGCCAGGGAGAGGAACTGTTCCGTCTGGCAGACGGGGAAAGCCTTGTGCAGAATGCCCCAAATGGAGAGCGGAACGTATCCACCTGCCACTATCTGGATGCCGATTCTGCTATGATTGATGGGAAAAAATGGAACCTCCTGGAATTCGCAAAAGAGATGGAAAAGAGAGGGATCATGTTCGCCCCGATGGAGCTGTGCCAGGTACCGGAAAGGGGGTGAGGCCTATATGAAGAAAAAGATCATTGCTGCAGCCGTAGCCATTGGCGTGCTGACAGGATTCCTGATCTGGAAAAACCGTGAAATGTAAGGAAACGATTAATAACCCGTTGGAAAGCAGGTGAAGAGATGAGAAAAAGAAACCATGTGATACCAGTCCGCCTAAATACAAAGGAGCTGCGTTTTCTGGAAGAGCAGGTAGAAAAAAGCGGCCTGTCCCGTGAGGAATACATACGTTCCCTTGTCATGGGCGGCGAAGTCCGGGCAAGACCCTGTGAGCATCATACGGAGCTTTTGCGGAAAATATCCGGTCTGTGCAACAACGCCAACCAGCTTGCCCATGTAGCCAACGGCTGTGGGATGGCCGGGGAAGAGAGTATCCGGGAAATGCTCCGCATGACGAAAGAGACATGGAGACTGGTCAAAGAGGAATGGTAGCCGATGGCATACACCAGTATCATCCCGGTCAGCCGTCTGGACAATTCCATCACGTACATCCGAAACAAGGATAAGACCACCAAGAAAGGGCAGAGTGCCGGCTCTCTGGAAGAAGCCATCGATTACGCCATGAATCGGGACAAGACGGAGCGTTCCGTTTTTGAGGATGCCATTGGCTGCGTCTGTGAGACTGCCTATCAAGATATGGTAGCTACGAAGAAACGATACCACAAGATGGACGGAGTACAGGGGTACCATCTGGTGCAGAGCTTTGTCAAAGGGGAAGTCACCCCGGAGCTTGCTCACCAGATCGGCATGGAAATGGCAGAAAGGCTCCTTCAGGGAAAATACGAAGCAGTCATCACCACCCATCTGAATACGGAGCATTACCACAACCACATCGTGTTTAATTCCGTGAGCATGGAAGATGGGAAAAAGTACCACAGCAACATCAGGAGTTACTATGAGGATGTAAGGAAAGCTTCGGATGCCTTATGTCTGAAATACGGCTTATCTGTCATCGAACCGAAAAACGGCAAAGGGAAATCCTATGCACAGTGGATGGCAGAACAGGACGGAAAGCCGACCTGGAGAACCTCGATCCGTCTGGACATCCGGGATGCTGTGGCAGAGAGCTTCACATGGAAACAGTTTCTGGAACAGATGAAGCAGAGGGGATACCAGTGGAAGCTGAACCGGAAGTACATTGCATTAAAAGCACCGGGGATGGAACGGTATATCCGTCTGCGGAGCCTTGGGAAGCATTACTCGGAAGAGAGCATCCGGCAGTGGATCTTGCAGCCCAAGAGCAGGATACCTGCTGGAAAAGAAGGAGATTCCAGATCCCCGAAAAAGAAGTTAAAAGGGATACAGGCCCTGTACTATTCCTATCTGTACCAGATGGGTGCCCTAAAGCAGAAGCCGAAAAGGATCTCCCCGGTGCTCCGGGCAGACATCCGAAAACTGGATGCCAGGATCGAGCAGATGGAATTTCTACAGAAGCATCAGATCACTACCCGTGAAGAGCTACTCACCTACCGCACATCGTTGGAAGAGAGGGTACAGGCACTCACGAAAGAGCGGAAGCGGCTCTACCGGAGCGAACCGGACAGTGTCAGGATCGGTCAGATCACCGAAGAACTGAAGCCGCTTCGAAAGGATATCCGCATTTGTATCCGGATCGAACAGCAGTCCCAGGAGATGGAAGAAAAGATGCGTCTGGCAGAGCAGATCCAGAGACAGGAAGAAGAACAGACGGAGAAAAACAGAAAACCGAGAACAGAAAGCAGGTGAACAACATGAATTATGGAGGCGATGCGGCGGACCAGATCGTCCGGTATTCCTTGGACGGCGTGGACCACGGGCTCAGGCTTTCGGGTACGCTGGCAAAGCATCTGGCGGTATTTGTTGCCGCCGTATTAAAAGACCAGAAGAAAACGAGGGGCAAGACCAGAATGGTGCGGATGTTAAAGGAGAACAAGCCATTGAAGTTCTTCACTGTGCCATCTGACCGCCTGCGTGAATTCTGCAGTGAGGGCAGGAAACGAGGACTGCTCTATGTGATCATCCGGGATAAAAAGAACCCGGAAATGAGCGAGGTCATGGTCTTTGCCGATGATGCAGCCAAAGTCAACCGTGTCATGGATAAGATGAACCTTGATTTTGTAAGGAGCGAAGTCGGGGAAGCTGTCCATGAGGTAACCGCCGGAATGGAAGCACCGGAAACCGAAGCAGTACAGGAAACTGTGCAGATGCCGGAGGGCGAGGTGCAGTTTGAAATCAGCGATCTGGACGAAGCATTCCAGGTCGGTGACATGGACTTTTCTGAAGAGGAAAAGAACCAGAATCATCCCGAAAAGGAGTTTTCCGAACCGGAAAATTTTATCCCGGTGCAGGAAGAGGGGGAAGAGAATCTGTCCGGCTCTTCCTTGCACAGCAGAAATATTTCTACCGGGCAGGAAAAAGGGACTGATGCAGGGCTGAGGGAACAGGAGCGTCCCAGTGTCCACCGGGAGCTGGAGAACATCAAACGGGAGAAAGCAGAGGAATCCCAGAAGCGGAGCCGGGAAAAGAACCGTGGACCAAGGAAAACGCAGAAGAAAGCAAGAAATAAACGAAAGGTGAAAGCGAGGTAGAAGATGGACCTGACAAAATTTTTAGGGCAGGACTCGCAGGAGCAGTCCGCCCAGCGGTTATCGAAAGAAGAATATGCCGCACAGAAAAAGCAGGAGAGGGAAGAAATCTGGGGTATGATCGATGGAAAGGCACAGGAGGTCTTCCAGAATGGGGACTCCTTAAAAGGATTCCTTGATTTTATGGGACAGTGCAAGCCGCAGAGGACAGACAACCTGTTCCTGCTTTATGCACAGAATCCGGAGATACGGCAGGTCAAGACCTTTGAAAAATGGAAGGAAGAAGGCAAGGTAGTCAAGACCGGAAGCAAGGGATACAACTTCATTGTCGGACAGGAATATGAAAAGGACGGTGTCATCCAGCAGGGGTACTCCATCCAGAAAGCCTATGACATCAGCCAGATCCGTACCAAGCAGCCGGAAGAGGCAGAGCCAAAGCCGATGGACCAGCTGATGGAAGCACTGCTGACTGACAGCGAGGTACGGATTCAGATCGCAGACAATCTGCCGGATAAGGTACAGGCACAGTACATCCCGAATAAGCGGACGATCTATGTTCGAAATGGCATGAGCGAAAATGCAACGTTCCATTCCATCAGCCGGAAGCTGGCCTGTGCATCCCTTGACCATCACGATGGAAGCTACAGCAGGGCAGGGGTATCGGCACAGGCCTATTGTGCGGCGTATGTGACAGCACAGAAATACGGCATGGATGTCTCCAGTTTTTCCTTTGACAAGGTATGCCAGATGCAGGCATTCGGACAGAAAGATCCGAAAGAACTCCGCTCCTTTATCCAGGATGTAAAGAGTGCAGCCTATTCCATTGGCAAGCAGGTAGACCGCAACCTTGGCAAAAGCGAGCAGGAATTTATGACCGATGAATTTGCCATCCCGGAGGAAAAAACGGAGAAACCTGCCAAGAGTAAAAAGTCCCCGGAACGCTGATAAAAAGGGGCTTTTCCGGCTCTTTTGCAGTAGCTTTCCGGGAGGAAGTGTGGTATGTTGTGGTTGAGAAAAAAGAGGAAAAAAGGAGGCTCGCCTATGACAAGAATGCGATATGTAAAGATGGACCGGATCATGAACCACATGCTGATCCATGCACTCCGGGAAGTGTTCCGGCAGGAAAAAGAACAGGGGCTTCCGGTGGATACCACACGGGATCTGGTTCTGAAGCTGGCAGAGCAGGAAGAGGGAAAGCTCTACCTGACAGAAGCCGAACACAGCAAATCCGTGGAAGCCTTAAACCAGCTCCGGGACACATACCTGAAAAACGGACGCTATTCCGATGGGATCGATAGCGTCCTCTTAAAGATCATGAAATCCAGATACCGCCCATACCGTGGAAGGGGAAGATGAAGAAAGGATGTGGTACAAATATACAGAAATATGACACAAGAAAGAATAGAAGCCATGCGGAGAAGATATCCGCCGGGAACCGAGGTCACGCTTAACAGCATGGAGGGGGAGAGCCACATGCCACCCGGCTTAAAAGGTAAGGTGGATATGGTAGACGATGCAGGGCAGATCCACGTAAACTGGGAGAATGGAAGCAGCCTTGCCCTCGTTCCGGGAGTGGACAGCTTCCACATCACGGATCTGCCGAGAGCAGAGAGGCCAAAACAGCAGCCATCCCGGTAACAAACAGCCGGAAGTCAGACTGGGTGATCTGGCTTGCCGGACTGCCTGTCATCTGGTGGGCAGCGATCCTGCTTGCGGATGCCATCCAGCCGGGCAGGAATCTTTTCGAGCTGATGAAGGTTCTCACAGAAAAGCTGAACCATCCCTTCCAGTTTCATTATACGGAATATACCATCAAGTCGATGCTGGTCTGCACGTTACTTTACGCAGCCGGGATCGGCATTTTTTATTCCAGTCAGAAGAACTACCGCAGAGGGGAAGAACATGGCTCTGCCAGATGGGGCGGTGCCCGGCAGATCTGTAAGAAATATAGCCAGAAGCCGTACTCCCAGAACATCCTGCTGACACAGAACTTCCGCATTAGCCTTGACACCCACAAGCACCGCAGATGTCTCAACATTCTCGTAGTGGGAGGCTCCGGTGCAGGAAAATCCAGAGGCTTTGCCCTGCCAAACATCATGCAGTGCTGCTGTTCGATGGTCATCACCGATCCGAAAGCCGAGCTGCTCCGAAAGACAGGCGGCCTGCTGGAAAAGAAAGGATATGAGGTGCGTGTCTTTGACCTCATCAATCCCGACACATCTTTTTGCTACAATCCATTCGAGTATGTCCACGATGACAAAGACGTGCTCCGTCTTATTTCCAATCTGATACAAAACACCACACCCAAAGGTTCCCAGTCTTCTGATCCCTTCTGGGAGAAGAGCGAAACCGCACTGCTTCAGGCACTGATGCTGTATCTGCTCCACGAAGCTCCGCCGGAAGAACAGAACTTCGCCATGATCATGGAGATGTTAGGCTCGGCACAGGTAAAAGAAGAGGACGAGGACTACGAGTCCCCTCTGGACATTTTGTTTGACCGTCTGGAGATGCGGGACCCGGACAGCATTGCCGTCAAGCAGTATCACATTTACAAGCAGGCGGCAGGAAAGACCGCCAAGTCCATCCTGATCAGTGTAGGTGTCCGGCTGGCAGCCTTCAATCTGCCGCAGATCGCCAAGCTGACCAATACTGATGAACTGGATCTTTCCAGCATGGGAGAAAGAAAAGTTGCCCTTTTCTGCTGTATCCCGGATGCAGACACCTCTTTGAATTATCTGGTAGGCATGATCTACAGCCAGCTTTTCCAGACGCTTTATTACATGGCAGACCGTGTGCATGGCGGTGCCCTCCCGGTTCCGGTCAACTGCATCATGGATGAGTTTCCAAACGTATCCCTGCCAAATGAGTTTGAGAAGATCCTGGCAACCTGCCGTTCCCGTTCCATTTACTGCAGCATCATCATCCAGAACATGAGCCAGCTAAAGGCTCTGTTCAAGGACTCCTGGGAAAGTCTGGTGGGCAACTGCGATGAGTTTTTGTACCTGGGCGGCAATGAAAAAGAGACACACAAATATGTATCAGAATTACTGGGGAAAGAAACCATAGACACCAACACCTACGGGCAGACCAAAGGAAAATCCGGCAGCTACTCCACCAACTTCCAGCAGAGCGGAAGGGAGCTGTTACAGCCGGATGAAGTCCGTATGCTGGATAACCAGAATGCACTTCTGTTTATCCGCGGGGAGCGGCCCATACTGGATGCCAAGTATGACCTGATGAAGCATCCCAACATCCGGTATACCGAGGACGGAGGTGCCGGCCCGTTCAATTATGCGAAAGCACCGCTGGCGCATGACGATTTTACATTTGACGAAACAAGATATGACGATTACGAACTGCTTCTGGATGAGGACATCATCGGGGAGCTTTTTTGATGGGAGGAATGCCAATGAATTTACTGAAAAATAAGAAACACACAGAAATCAGGAAAGAGACCGCACCGCTGAAGATGAAGAGAGGGCAGAAGAAACTGTTTGCTCTGTATGTAGTCATGGTACTGTCAATCTGCATTGGGGCGACCTGCGTTTATGCCGCAGGCGATCCGCTGACCGTAGTCAATAACCTGTCCACGTTTATCTTTTCCCTGATCCGCGCCATTGGCCTGATCCTGCTGGGATTTGGTATCGTGCAGGTCGGTCTGTCCTTAAAGAGCCACGATCCAAGCCAGAGGGCAAACGGATTTCTGACACTGGCAGGCGGTATCATCATTACCTTTGCAAAAGAGATCCTGGACCTGATCATGGGATAGGAGAAGAGTCCAGAAGGGGAGCCATGCGAAATGCCGGCTCCCTGCTCACTTTTGAGGATGGGAGGTGAAACTGTTTGAGTGATAACTGGATCGTACAGAATCTAAATTCTGCCTTGCAGACCTGGAGTGACAAGCTGGCCGAGATCTGGACACTGCTGACGCAAAGCCCGGAAAATTTCAAGGGCGGTGCGATCTGGAGCGTAATGACGAACATCAACGGAGGGCTCCGAGCCATCGGGTACGGCCTGCTGGTCTTATTTTTTGCGGCAGGGCTGGTGAAAACCTGTGGGAGCTTCACGGATATGAAAAAGCCGGAACATGTAGTAAAAGCCTTTATCCGTTTCGCACTGGCACAGGGAGCCGTCATGTCCGGCATGGAACTTCTGACGGCAATTTTTTCCATTGTGCAGGGGATCATCTCCAGCATTATGTCTCATTCCGGGATGGCAGGTGGAACGGTAACGGAACTGCCCTCAGAGATCGTGGACAAGATCGAAGCAGTCGGGATGCTGGAATCCATCCCTTTGTGGATCGTAACCCTATTGGGCAGCCTGCTGATTACGGTATTGTCATTTGTCATGATTCTGACTGTATACGGAAGAATGTTCAAGCTGTATATGTACACAGCCATCGCACCGATCCCGCTGGCAACCTTTGCCGGGGAGCCAACTCAGTCCGTAGGAAAGAATTTTATCCGTTCCTATGCCGGGGTATGTCTGGAAGGAGCCATCATCGCACTGGCCTGCATCATCTTTTCGGTGTTTGCGGCGAGTCCGCCGGCCGTCGAGGATACCAGCCTGTCTGCTGTGACGATTGTCTGGAATTACATCGGGGAGCTGGTATTTAACTTACTGGTACTGGTCGGGGCAGTGAAAGCATCTGACCGGATTGTAAAAGAGATCATGGGATTATAGGAGGCAAAAAAATGGAAGAACCAAAGACACTGAGCTACGACTGGCAGTATGGCCGGGAGAAATTATTTCTCCGGGTAGACAGTTACATGAACGATGACAATCTCTATATCGGGCTTTACCACATGGAAGATGGATGCCCGGAAAGCTTTGCAGACCTTACGGTAAACCTGCCCTTTGCTCCGCTGGGCGGTATCAATGAAGCCTATATCGACCACAATTTCAGTAAAGAAAAGCTTCGTTTTATAAAGCAGTATAAGCTGGGAACGATCCAGCCGGATACCGCATCATCCGGTTACTGCATTTTCCAGAGGGTTGCATTCGACCTGAAAAAACTGGCAGAGCTTGATCCGGAAGGAACAAAAAGATTTATGGAAAGAAATGGCACCCAGCAAGGGGATGCATCCAAACAGAAACCAAAGAAAAAACAGAGATCACAAAGAGAAAGGTAGAAAACAACATGGAAGTGAAAATGAATAAAGAAATCCGAGACTATCAGGAGTCAATGTTCTGGGGGTTAAGTTTCCGGCAGTGCTTATTTTCGGTACTGGCAATCCTGGCAGCCCTTGGGATTTATTTCCTCACCCGGAAATATGCCGGGGAACAGGTAACTGGATGGCTGTGCATCCTTGGGGCGGCTCCCTTTGCGGCCTGCGGCTTTTTCCGTTACCACGGCATGACGGCAGAACAGTTTGCATGGACAGTCATCAAATCCGAACTGCTGTATCCGAAACGGCTGGTATTTAAGTCGGAAAACCTGTACTTTTCCTGTCTGGAAGAGAGCCTGCGGCTGGGTGAAAAAATGATGGGAAACGGAGCGGAGCTTCTGGAGAAGAAGCGGACGAAACAGAAGAAACCAAAGAAGCGAAAAGGAAGGGGTGATGCCTTTGATTAAAACCCTGAGTCAGACACTGAAACAGGACAAAGAAAAATTTAAAGTACCGAGGTCTGTCCAGCAGGCAATCCCCATCCGCAAGATCTGGCCGGATGGTATTTTTCAGGTGGAGAGCAAGTATTCCCGGACATTCCGGTTTACGGATATCAACTATTCCATTGCCAGCAAAGCGGACAAGACAGAAATGTTTCTGGATTATTCCGAGCTTTTAAATGCACTGGATTCCGGCTGTACGGCGAAGATTACCCTGAACAACCGCAAGATCAACAAGGAAGAGTTTGAGCAGTCCTTGCTGATTCCGATGAAAGGGGACGGGCTTGATGCATACCGGAAGGAGTACAACGACATGCTCCTGTCCAAAATCTCCGGTACCAACAACAGCATCTATCAGGAACGCTATCTGACCGTCAGCGTTCACAAGAAAAATATCGATGAAGCCAGAACCTATTTCGCCCGTGTGGGAACAGATATCATCACCCATCTGGCCAAGCTGTCCTCCATCGGGGAAGAACTGGATGCAGAACAGAGGCTCCAGATCTTCCGAGACTTTTTCAAGGCAGACGTTCCGCAGAGTTTCACGTTTGACATGAAAGCCTTTGCGAAAAAAGGACACAGCTTCAAAGACTGGATCTGCCCGGACACGATGGAATTCCACAATGATCATTTTAAACTGGGTGAGCAATATGGCAGAGTCCTTTTTATGGAAGATTACGCCAGCTATGTAAAAGACGAGATGGTATCGGAGCTGTGCGGACTTGGCAGAAACCTGATGCTATCCATTGACATCATCCCGGTACCGACAGACGAAGCAGTGAGGGAGATCCAGAACCGACTGCTGGGCGTAGAGACAAATGTCACCAACTGGCAGAGGCGCCAGAATGCAAACAATAACTTTTCTGCCGTGGTTCCTTACGATATGGAGCTGCAGCGAAAAGAAACCAAGGAGATGCTGGATGACCTGACCACCAGGGATCAGAGAATGATGTTCGGTATCTTGACGATGGTACATATGGCAGACAGCAAGAAGCAGTTAGATTCTGATACGGAAACCCTGTATTCTATTGCCAGAAAACATCTCTGCCAGATGGCAACCCTGAAATGGCAACAGGTCGATGGGCTGAATACCGTCCTGCCGTATGGCCTGCGGAAAATCGATGCCGTGCGAACCCTTACCACAGAGTCCACTGCCGTATTGATTCCATTCCATACGCAGGAGATCATGCAGCCGGGCGGCATCTATTATGGGCAGAATGCAGTCAGCAAAAATATGCTGGTGGCAGACCGAAGGAAACTGTTAAATGGCAACTCTTTCCGACTGGGTGTCAGCGGTTCGGGAAAGAGCTTCTCAGCAAAAGAGGAGATCGTAGACCTTGCCCTTTCCACGGAAGATGACATCCTCATCCTTGATCCAGAGTCGGAGTTTGCTTCTCTGGTGGAAGCCTTAAACGGAGAGGTTATCCGGATCTCGGCAACCTCGGATACTCATCTGAATGCACTGGACATGGATTCCGCCTATGGCAATGACCGCAACCCGCTCATTGAGAAGTCAGAATTTATCCTGTCCTTGTTTGAGCAACTTGTCGGAGCCGGAAACCTTTCGGCAAAGGAGAAATCCATCCTCGACCGCTGCACCGCAGATGTGTACCGGGATTATATGAGGGGCGGTTACAAAGGGCAGGTGCCGACTTTGAAAGACCTGTACCGACAGCTCATGCTCCAGCCGGAGGAAGAAGCCAGAGGACTGGCCTTGTCTTCGGAATTGTTTATCAACGGAAGTCTGAACACCTTTGCCCAGGAAACCAATGTCAACACGAAGAGCCGTATCATCGACTATGATATTCGGGAGCTGGGCGAACAGCTGATGCCCCTTGGCATGCTGGTCACACTGGATTCTATTTTCAACCGTGTGATCCAGAACTGGAAGAAGGGAAAAACGACATGGATCTTTGCGGATGAGTTTTATCTGCTGTTCCGCTACGAATACAGTGCGGACTTTTTCTACCGCCTGTACAAGCGTATCCGTAAGTATTCCGGATTTGTCACCGGGCTTACCCAGAACGTAGAGGAACTTCTGAAATCCGATACCGCCCGCCTGATGCTGGCGAACAGTGAGTTCCTGATCCTTTTGAATCAGGCCACCACCGACCGGGACGAGCTGGCGGCACTTCTGAATATTTCAGACAACCAGTTATCCTACATCACCAATGTGGGTGCCGGCCATGGTCTGATCCGCTGTTCCGGAAATCTGGTGCCATTTGAAAATTCGTTTCCAAGAAATACAAAACTGTACCGCCTGATGACGACCAAGCCGGGCGAAGCGTAAGAGCGGGACAAGCCGAGACTGGAGGTGAGAGATGAAGGATATCAAAACCAAAGAAGTTACAACAAAACCAAAGACCAAAAATCCTGCCTCCAGAATCCCCAAGGAGCTGATGCGGACGGCCATACTGGAGAGCAAGGAAAAATCCCAGACCATCGCAAATGCCAGGGACAATGACATGGGAGAACAGTCCCCATCCGAATATGCCAGTGGGAAAGTCACATCCGCAGAGGAATGGGCTGCAAGAAAGACAGGCAGAACTGTAACCAGAGCCGGAAAGACAGCCGCACAGACTTCCTACGAGAAGATCAAACAGAGAGCCGCTGGCAAAAAAGAAGCGGAGAAAGAAACCGCCAGAGGAACAGGGGACACACAGACCGCCAATCCTGCCAGCCGGGAAGCTCAGGAAGCACAGATCCGGGAGGTACAGATCCAGGAAGCCCAGCGGCAAAAGGTGGTTTCAGATGCCGTCAAAACGAAAGAGCAGAAGATCCGGGCTGCCAGGGAGACACCAAGAATCCAGAACAGACAGGAAATAGCAGAAATGAAGCAGCTCTCCATCCGAGAACAGAGCCGGAAGAAGGAAGCAAAAGATACAGTAAGGCAGACCACCATCCGACAGAAACAGCCGGAAACCATTCGGATTAAAGAAAACCAAGGAAACAGCCGGAGCCGAAAACCATACAGAAGCGTATCATCAAGACGGCTCCCCAGTCTGCGAAGATCAGCGTCCAGCCAGAGCAGAAGCTCCGTGCGGCCAGCTCCAACGCCCTGACAGCCCGGATGCAGAAGCAGATGGAACGAAGGGCAGCGAAGCAGGCGGCGAAGAAAGCTGCCATGCAGACGTCCAACAACGTCCGCCGGATGCAGAAAACGGCAAGGGCAGGGCAGAATACCTTCAAGGCAGCCAAAGCCGCCGTGGAAGCGGCAGCGAAAACCGTGCAGTCCATGATGGCTGCACTGGGAGCCGCCGGAGCAGTTATCGTTCTTTTATTGGTTATCATGGTCGGAATCATTGGCGGTGCGGCATTTTCAGGAAGCTCAGAGAGCAACGAAGCATTGAGTCAGGAAGTCCTTTCCTATACAACAGCTATCCAGAAATATGCCAACCAGTACGGAATCCCCGAATACGTTTCCGTGATACAGGCGATCATGATGCAGGAATCCGGCGGCCGGGGAACCGATCCCATGCAGAGCAGTGAGTGCCCATACAACACCAGGTACTCCAACAGTCCCAATGCCATCCAGGACGCAGATTACTCCATACAGGTAGGAATCCAGTATTATGCAGACTGCCTGAAGGAAGCCGGATGCACCAGTCCACAGGATATGGATAAGCTGAAACTGTCCCTGCAAGGATATAACTACGGCAACGGATACATAACGTGGGCGATACGGAAGTATGGCGGTTACAGTGCCGAAAATGCCCTGCAGTTTTCCAACGAGCAGGCGGCTTCGCATGGATGGAGTGCCTATGGCGACCCAGAGTACGTCCCACATGTCCTGCGGTATTATTCCAGCGGCGGATTGTTTGCCGGCCTGTTTGGAGGCAACGGCCAGATCGTATCGGTGGCACTTACCCAGCTTGGAAATGAGGGAGGCCAGAAGTTCTGGTCGTGGTATGGCTTTGACAGCCATGTGGCATGGTGTGCCTGCTTTGCCAGCTGGTGTGGGGATCAGGCAGGACTCATCAAGAGCGGCAAGATGCCAAAATTCTCCCTGTGCGATGATGGAATCGCATGGTTCCAGAGCAAGGGAAAGTGGAAAAGCCGGGGATATTCCCCAGCACCCGGAACCCTGATCTTTTTTGACTGGAACGGGGACGGAACCTCAGACCATGTGGGAATCGTGGAGAAAACCGAAGGCAGTACCGTATACACCGTGGAAGGAAACTCCAGTAATGCCGTGAACCAGAGAAGCTATGATATCAATAACGGAACGATCATGGGATATGGTATACTTTGAAAATTAAAATAGAATATAAGTTATAACCTATGAAAATAAATTTGATATGTGTAAGTTGATAATGAAAGTCGATGCAAGTATGGATTCTTATGCAAAGATTATTTAAAGAACCATAAAAATACGCTGTATCAGTTTATGCTTCTGTAGGACACTATTAGAGAGCATGTGATATATTATCTGTAAATAAAAAATCAGAGATCAGTAATGGACACACTGATTTTCTGGTTTTTTTATGATAACTGTATTACTGTATTGATAAATATATCACAGTGCGATATAATGCAAGTATCGAAGTACGATATATCGCACTGAAAGGAAAGGTTTATGGATGCACATATAAAAAAGGTTTACGTTCCCATGACGGAGACAAGTTTTTACATATTGTTATGTCTTCGTACTCCAAATCATGGATACGGGATTGTACAAAAAGTAAGAGAACTGACAGAAAATGAAGTGGTACTTGGTCCTGGAACCATGTATGGAAGTCTTTCAAAAATGGAAAAAGATGGCCTAATCCATTTTATCAGGGAAGAAGATAAAAGGAAAATTTATGAGATCACAGAACTCGGTACGGAAGTTCTGGAGCTTGAGCTAAAAAGAATCCGCAGATTGTATCGTAATGCACAGGAGGTAACGCAATGAAGAAACTCAAAAAAGAAATTCGCTGGTTTAGTATTATGGAGTACGAAAAAGAAGAAAATTACCTGAGCAAAAGGCACTTGGAAGGTTGGAAATTCAAGAGCGTAACATTTCCTGGACTATATACATTTGAGAGATGTGAGCCTGAGAAGGTAATTTACCAGCTAGATTACAATAAAGAAGGAATCAAACATCAGAGTGAATATATACGAATGTTTGAAGATTGCGGATGGGAATACCTGACAGAATTTGATGGATACAATTATTTCAGGAAACCAGCAGACAAGATGCAACAGAAAGAGGAAATATTCTGTGACGACATCTCCCGTCTGGATATGATGAATCGGATTTTTCGTGGAAGAGTAATTCCGTTAATATTGATGATTCTTTGTATCCTGATTGATACTATTGTAACAGATCCCAGTGAACCAGGCTGGATACCAGTATTTTTTAGGGTAATGTTAGTTGTATATGTTATTACTTTTCTACAGTTTGCTGTAAAATATTTTGTATTTTGGAAAAAAGTAAAAAAATAGTATACAGTTGACAACTCATCAACGTAAAGAGTTCATTGTCTAAATGAGTAGGGAACTTCTTTTCTGACTTTAAAAGAATTTTAAATTTTTGTTACCACCTGGAATTATTTACGATATATAGTATGAATAGATAATAACGGAAATGTAAAAGGGACAGTAGATGTAAAAAATCAGCTTTGTCCCTTTTGTAACCTAAATTTGATATGTATAAGTTAACTTTCTTATTTGATTAAATTTATATGAAATGAAAAGAACCAGTGAGAGAATCGTTAAATTTCACTCACTGGCTCAATTCGTTTCAAATTTTTCGGACAACTCTGTCAGTTCTTTCACCGTTTCCTGGGTGTGATGCAGCAGGGTGTCACGCATTTCTGGCGGACAGCTGGAATAAAGCATTTTCATCTGATTGACACCCTCATCCTCCAGAGAAACAT
>ENA-OQJN01000004-OQJN01000004.1-human-gut-metagenome-genome-assembly--contig:-NODE-4-length-156285-cov-10.608659_pt1 | contig 156285 bp, 143 predicted proteins | sample MGYA00242610_ERZ504777 | MGnify/ENA primary metagenome ERZ504777 (study PRJEB26092, sample SAMD00036350) | human gut metagenome | host: Homo sapiens | study: EMG produced TPA metagenomics assembly of... | reverse complement strand
GCACGATCCCCATCTGCATATAGGTAATGGGGATACTTTCCTGCTTAAACCGCGGCGGTCTGGGAGTCTCGATCCCCCCGGATCTTTTCAGGGCATAAAAAGACTTCCATGCCTTGTCCAGCAGCTTACAGACTTCCTGGGCAGTCTGGGACGGGAGCTGTTTATACCACAGATCCTCTTTATGGGCTTTTTTCTGATAATACCAGTCCGGATACTGCTCTATCCCAGTTTCTTTGTAATGCTGACGCTCGTAATTACAGACATTCCAGAGCTTGGATGCTGCATAGCACATATGTCCGATGAGGTTCGCATATTCCCGGCTGACCTTTATGGATGTTTTCTTTGACAGCAACATTTCCTCTCCTCCATAGTATCAGTACGCTTTGCTCTGATGTTCGATGTACCTGCGGATATTTTCTTCCGATACAGATCCGACCGTTTCCACATAATAGGAATAGTTCCACAGCTCCCCTTTCCAAAGCTGGTTTCTTATTTCCGGAAAACATTCGAAAAGTTTCCTGCCGGAGATCCCCTTCAGGTATTTCACTGACCATACCATATGGTAATTAATATTACACACAAGTGCGGTAATGTATAAGATTTTCTTTCATACATATATGATACCATGATATCAAAAACTTCGCAATAAAATATCGAACATATTTTCTTTTTATAATGCTGGATACAGCTTTTTATAGGGAGAAATTGAATGAAAACCGTCTTGTTATTTTTATTTATTATGAGTGCAGATATGCACAGTTTGCGCTTTCATCTCGGTAATTGAATTGCCGAGGATTCCCGCTTATTATCCTAACCTTTTCCGAACTATAGCAATCCTCATAAATAATGCATTTAAGACAGTTCAGCAGAGTGCGAAAGACAAGGAAGATATCTGCAAGCGTGCTGACCGCACGGCAAAGATATCTGACGCAAGATTTCACACTCTGATGGGCCGGATTAAGATGCATTATTTTAGAGGATTGCTATAAAACCATTTTCAAATGCATTCATTTGTATAATATACGTAATTGTTTTTCTGTCTTGTACTTTCTCCGTCCTCTGCATATAACAGAGAAAGAAAATTTTACAGAGATTTTTCATTAGCGAGCATGTGTATTTTACAAACTGTTTCTATAATAGTAATCAAAGAATTGAAAGAGAAAAGAGGAATCATTATGTATCAGACATTATGGAATTCTATTAATAAACAGGTAAAAAACTCACATGCTTCCGCAGCTTTTCTGGCTGTTTCACTTATGGGCTGGACAACGATCGGTCTTCTGGCAGGATTTTTGATCTGCATGATCGGCGGTATGTCCTTCGTTACAAAGATAACCGTTGTCCTTTGCAGTGGCGGATATACAGGACTGATTCTTGGTTTCTTTGGCGGTATTTTATATCTGTACAGATCAGAACCCCGCCATTTGGCTGCTGCCACCTCTTCACAGATTTCCACTACTTCTAAAATATCTCTCAACGCCAAGACAGCTGCCCGGTAATAAATCGGACAGCTGTTTTTTTGTGTCCGCTGTCAGGCGCACACAGTTACAAAAAGATGGTGAACCGGACTGAATTCACCATCTTTTTTCTTTATCTTCTGTTATTAATAACCTCTCTCGCCATATCTGCAAGTTCACCGGCAGATAATTGTCCATCTATTTGCAGCAAATCATACTGGATGCCATCTTTATTCCAGTTAACACTTTGAACCTGACTGACTTCAATCTGAGAAGCGCTGTCATCGTAACTGAATACAACTTTTCCACTGGCCTGGTCTTTTTTATCCTGTTCTGTCAATTCGTAATCATCTGATACTACTTTATTTATATAATGTACATAATACAGATTTGTTCCATTTATAGTGGCAATAATATCACCTGCCGGTGTAAGCTTTGAATTGAACTTCTGCTGTTCAAACGATACAACATCTCCATTCTTCTGATAATCAAAGGACACCGATTTAAACTTCTCAATTACATTTGCATTGTCGTCCTTAAAACTGTTTTTTACAATATTGCCATCCTTGAAACAGTACCCGTTCTCAAAGGTATCAATCAATACCGGGCTATACCCAATATCCTTTGTAACCTGTTCTGCCGTTGGAAGAGATGTATAAGCAGCACGTGATGCGGATGAACCTGTCCACATTGAAATCTTTCCTGTTGCCGCCACAGCAGTAGCTCCAATTGTAAGTGTTGCAGCTATCAACAAAGGTAATATTTTCTTTTTTGATCTCATAGTCGTTTGCTTCCTTTCTGTATCTGCGAAGTCAAGTTTTGTATAAACTCTCTGTCTGATATTCTCTGTATCAATATCAAGAGCATTGCAGGAAGTATCTGCCTGTTTTTGTATTCCCAATTCTTTAAGCAAATTTTTTCTTCTCATAATCTTTCCTCCGCATTCGATAACATTTTTCTGAGTTTTCTTTTTCCTCTTGAAAGTCTGGTCTTAACTGTAGAAATATTAAGTCCCATTGCTTTTGAAATGTCCTTGATTTTTTCATCAAATTTATACCGTCTTACAAAAATCTCGCTGTCAGGTTCGCCAAGGCTCATAACTATTTCCCATACATAATTGTTGTGAAAATTCTCTTCAATGAAATTTTTGCCATCTGACAGTTCAATATCCTCAAGAAATGTATGATCCGTTTTTCTGTTTATCCGTTTCAGAGCAAAATTCCGGGCAACGGCAGCAAGATATGACCGTAATGTACCTTTCTGTAAATCTATCCTCCCGGCATTCTTCCAGAGTACAATAAACACATCTGCCACAATTTCTTCAATATCCTCTTTCGGCAGTGAATTGCCGGCCATATGATACAAAACAGTACTCAAATACGGTGTATAAATTTGGATTGCTTCATCTATTGAATTTTTTTCTCTGTTCCTGAGACGCTGCAAAAGCTCTGCTTCATCTGTCATATCAACCCAACTTTCTTTTTAATACTTTCAAAAATTAAAAGCTTTTAACCTTTACATTCTTATATATCCTGCCAGGGAACAAAAAGTTTCATTTCTTATAAAAAAAGTATACAGAACTTGTGTTAAATTCTGTACACTCTCAATGAACTGTTCCTTTTGCATTTTATCTTCTACCCATCCATTTACCTCTGATACCTGATAAAAATAAAACCTCCAAACTGAGTAATCTTATCTTACATCAGTTTGAAGGTTTGCACAAAACTTCCTTGCTCAATCAAAACAAATCGTTTTCTAAGGTTTAGTTAAAATCCCAGAATCCAGTCCCTGTTTCAGGATCGTATTTGCGGTGGATAGTTCCGCCTGTTACCGGACGAAGTTCGATTTCTGCAGTATACAGTACAGTAATTGATTTCATATGACCTGCTGCCATGCAATGTCGTTCACCATCTTTATAAGAGAATACTGCATGAGTATGATGGTAACAGATATTATTTTCACCTGTGACCACGTTGCCGTTTAAAGATACCAACTCAAGCATTCCGGAAATACGCTGTTCTTCGAAGCTGCCTGTCTCTGGGATAAAGGTCTGGATTTCTGCATCCTTACATCCTCCGATCCCGGAAAAAGTGGCTGATCTGATGTTTTCTTTTTTGCATATTTCGAGGATTGTACTGATGATCTCGTCATCACGATCCATTCTTATGTAATAGCATTCGCCGAATTTTCTGTAGTCCATTTTTTATCTCCATTTAAGTTATTGCTTTTGAATAAATATTGCTTAACAGAAATATTATATTCCTGTTCCCTGCAGATAACAATCCCCAAAAATCTCTGGCAGGGATTGCTATAGTAATGAATATTTATAGTATATTATGATTAGATCGTCAGAAGGGTAATTTAATAACCAAGTATACTGTATTTAGTATATCGCTTCGCATATTACAACGATATATTGTGATTAAAATCGGTAAAAAGGGCTTTTGACGCTTAAATCATATTATATATGTTTATCCAAGAGCTACATCCAGAATCATCATCAGGGAAAAGCCTACAGCGAAGAAAAGGGTTCCAATGTTGGAGTGTTCTCCGGCAGACATTTCAGGTATAAGCTCTTCTACCACTACATAAAGCATAGCTCCGGCAGCGAAGCTTAAAAGATATGGAAGTGCCGGGACAATGAGGCCGGCAGCCAGGATTGTGAGGACTGCACCGACAGGTTCTACGATTCCGGACAGGACTCCTCCTGCAAAGGCTTTGGTTTTTCCCATTCCCTCAGAACGCAGGGGCATAGAAATAATGGCTCCCTCGGGAAAGTTTTGAATGGCAATCCCGATAGAAAGAGCCATGGCTCCCATTATAGTGATCTGGGCGTGACCTGTTAAATAGCCTGCGTATACGACTCCTACTGCCATTCCCTCCGGAATATTATGCAGAGTTACTGCAAGAACCAGCATGGTAGTTCTCTGAAGTTTGCTCTTCGGACCTTCTGCCTTGTTACTGTTCTGGTGAAGATGCGGGATCATGTGATCCAGCAAGAGCAAAAAAAGCACCCCTATCCAAAATCCCACTGCTGCCGGTACAAATGAAAGCTTCCCCAGTCCGGAAGACTGTTCAATTGCCGGGATCAGCAGACTCCATATGGAAGCTGCAACCATAACTCCTGCTGCAAAGCCGGTAAGTGCCCTTTGAATCTGTTCATTCAGATTCTTCTTCATGAAAAATACGCAGGCGGCTCCTGCAGAAGTTCCAAGAAAAGGAATCAAAATTCCATAAAATACATTTATATCCATCAATTTATTCCTCCTGTTTTTATTTGTATGCAAATAAAAGAAATAGGTTCTTGTTATTTGTTTGATTTGGTTAGTCTACTCTAACTCTATTCAGTATATCAGATTTTTTGACAAATAAAAAGAGAATACAAAATTTTTTGTTATTTTGTATTCTCTACATTAGAGTGTGTTCGAAAAAGCTTTCTGCAAAATATACTGCAAAGTGGGGCGTGCAGATTGCGGAAATGTTTTTCAAAACACGTTACATAGTGCAACAGAAATAAATATTCTCATGTAAACTGCATTTTGGATTAAATCCTGCGTGGCAGTAAGGGCAGTTGCCTTTTTTGTATTCCTGAAGTGTAAGTTTCCTGCCACAGTTTCCGCATAAAACAGGATAAACTTCTTCCGGTGTTGTTGCAACAAATGAATGGTCTTCCAGTTCATCGTGACAGGAATAGCATGCATAATATTTCCTGCATTTCGCACAGAGCAATGCGGCTATGTCAAGCTGTGTGTGATAATGTGTACACCGTCCTGCTTTATCAAGCCCGATTCCATGAATCTTTATTTTTTCCTGCTTTACCTGAGTATCTTTCGGCAGGCTACTTTTTAGCCTGTTACTGTTCTCAGCGGTTTCCTGCATTGTTAATTCCTTTTCTGATGGGAATTGCGATCAGGACTGCCAGAACTGTGATCACAATGTCCTTTGGAATAAATGCTGTTAAGGAGTATACTGCAATTGCCGGGATACTCATGGAACCTCCCACAAAGTGCCACTGCAGACCACCGATTGTCTCAACGATCAGAAGTCCGATCAGTGCAAATCCGATTGAGATTGCAAGGTTCTTTGTCTTGTTCTCTGTTTTCGGACGGATTCCGCAAAGCCAGGTCATGATCGGCCATGCCCAGATGTATCCTCCGGTAACTCCTACAATGCTGCTGATTCCGCCTGAGAAGTTAGCAAAGATCGGAAGACCGATGGCTCCTAACAAAACGTAAACCAGTGTTGCTGTAGTTCCAAGTCTGGAACCAAGCACTGCTCCTACAAGTGCTACACCAAATACCTGAATGGTGATCGGTACACCGGTAGGCATTGGCAGTGAAATCTGTGATATTACTGCAAGAACTGCTGCAAACATACCAACCAGTACCATTTCTCTGGTTGTAAATTTTCTCTCTGCAGCAGGGCTTTTTGCATATGACTGACTCATAATAAGACTCTCCTCTTTCCCTGTTGATGATTGATTTTGACCTTCTTTTTATATCATAAGCGGGGAGGATTGTCAACTCATTTTCTTGTGTTTGGTTTACATTTGTTTCCGATAAGTATCGGGTGACACGTCTGTATAGCGTTTAAACACTCTGGAGAAATAAGTGCTGTTTTCGAATCCAAGAAGTTCTGAGACTTCATAGACCATTTTTCCATCCTGAAGCATTTGTCTGGCCAGTTCTATTTTTCGGAGGTTTACATATTCTATGAAATTATAACCGATTTCTTTTTTGAACATGGTGCTGAGATAAGCTGAGGAAACTCCTGTTTCAGCAGCTGCATCTGACAGATGGATTGGTTCCGTGATATGCGCTTCTATATATTTTACTACTTTCTGCAGGATTTCAGATCTACTGCATTTGTAGGCAATCCAGAATTTTTCCATAAAAATATCATTAAATTTCAGAAACCATTTTTCTATTTCCCTGAGGCTTTCCATCATCATGATTTTCTGATAATGACAATTATCACCATCCAACTCTATTTCTTCCAGTGCGCCGTCCAATGACTGTGCAACCAGGGAATAAATTCCCAAAATATCCATAAAATTTCTTCTCAGCACATTGATACTGACATAAGGCTCCTGTCGGATCAGTCCGAAGATTCCATACAGCTCCTGTTCAACTTTTTCTCTGTCAAAACTTCGAATCTTCTCTTTTAGGGAATCCAGATATCCATGCATTCCTCGTGGACTATGACCTTCTGTTTCAATCTTCTTCTGAAAAAACACCAGTTTCTCTTCTTTATCATAATAACTGAAAAGCTGTATCTGCTCGGCCATCGCAGCAGCCCGAACAAGATCCGCAGTTTTTTCCATGCAACCTTCAAAGATTCCCATGTACAGTTCTCTGCCTGTTTTCCGCTCTGCCCTTTTCTTTAATTCCATATAAACAGATCTTTCCGGTTTTTCTTTCAGCAGGAAATATCCATACTGATTTCCCTTCTGAATCTGCAGGCCTTCCCTGAGTTCGGTTTCTGCCCATTTATGGATCATTTCCATAACCCCGGACAACTCTTCTGTATCTTTCGCCAGTATACAGATTAATGTCTGATAATTACAGGTACCTGCAAAAATATCTCTGCTGTCTCTCATAATCTCTTCATAACGGATCTCACGTATTCCCTGCATATGCACCTTATTTCTTTCTTCTGTTTCTCCCAGACACTTTTCCAGAATACTTTCCAGTTCATCAGAACTCAGATTCAGTTTTCGCAGATAATCATACGCCCCCAACTTCATTGCCTTCTTTACAACATCGAATTCTTCCTGGCAGCTTACCACGATTACTCTGGTTTGCATTTCTTCTTTCTTCAAAAATTCCAGAATTTCTAGCCCGCTGACTCTGGGGATATTCAGATCAAGAAGAATGATATCCGGACGGCTGTTCCGGATCATTTCCAATGCTTCTTCTCCATCTGTTGCATCCGGCAGCAGTTCCAGATCCAGTTTCTTCCAGTCTACAAGCTGACGCAGTCCAAGTCTTGCCAGAATTTCATCCTCTACGATCAATACCTTTTTCATAGAATGTTCTTCCCTTCATCCGGATAATAATTGCTATCTTTTTATCCTATTTTATCACCTTTCTTCTGATTCTGTAATTTTTTTTGGAAGACGAACCCATATTTCGAAACCATTTCTGACCTTTTCATTATAGATCAGTCCATAAGATTCGCCGTACAACAGCTTCAGTCTGGAATTTACATTGTAAAGCCCGATCCCCGTCACAGCTCTCTGGTTCTTCTCTCCCTTCAGAAGATCTTCAATCTTCTTTTTATCCGCAGAATTTCCATTATTGAATACAGATATGACAAAATCATTCTCATACTCTATTGCAGAGACTATAATCTGCCCTGCTGTCACACCTTTTACTCCGTGCAGAATCGCATTTTCTACAATCGGCTGCATGGTAAATGCAGGGATTTCATAATAGAATAGTTCTGTTGGAATTACATTATAATACTGAAACGAACTTCCAAACCGCATCTGCATGATATCTACATATGCTTTCAGAAGTGCCGTTTCCTGTCCCACAGTAGTCATGCCGTTTTTGTTACTGTAAACTGCATGCAAAATATCTCCCAGTGCTTCCAGTGCTTTCTCCGTGTTTTCATTCCCCCCTGCACGGTCCTGTCCTTCTTTTATGGCCATGATCCTTATGGAATTAACCGTGTTAAAGATAAAATGAGGGGAAATCTGCGACATGAGCATCTCATAATGGGCTTTTTCTTTTAATCTGCTCTCTCTTTCTACTTTTTCCAGAAGCTCTTCGATCTTTTTCCCAGCCTGGTTATAGCAGGATACAAATTTGCTCATCTCCTTGAAAGAACCTCTGGGTTCCTCCAGAACTGCCATTCCATTGGGAGCTTTTTCCAGAGTCTGTGCCACTTCAACCAAAGGTTTGGCGATTCTTTTAGAAAAATATAACATGGTGCAGACAGTGAATCCAATCACCAGAAGTAACATTTCCAGAATTCTCTGGAGAATCTTTCTGTTTTCTTTTAGGAAAATTTCCTGGGGAACAAGGTAGACCAGTTTATTGGAATCATTCTCCAGTTCGCCTTCCATATAATAAAAATCATCTTTCAGATTACCTGTCGTAATTTCATTCTCAGAAATCTCCTTTACAGTTTCCTGTTCTCTCAGTTCTTTCAGCTGTTTCTGATATTTCTCATTATACTCCATCAATATATCATTGTTTCTGTCCAGGATATAAAGGGCACCGCCTTCCTCTGTCACCATACCTGCTGCCAGTTTTCCCCAGATTTTTTTCTCAGAAAGCCGAATCAGCATGACTCCCAGATTTTTGCCGGAATAATCTAGAATTTCCCGTCCCATATAAAAATATTTCTGTATATTGTCATGTATTGTCATTTCCTGGAACATGGTTTCTATGCCTGTACTGTAAGTTGTCTTTCTTCCATTTTCCAAAATCTCCTGATACCACTGTTCCTTCTCATAATTCGTTTCTGTTCTGCTTAATGTGTAAGAACCAATTATATATCCTTTTTTCGTAAGTATAGCTACTTTTCCGCCAACGGCATTTAAGACGGAGCTCTCTACATCCGAAATATCATTAGAAAGTTCTCTTTTCGCCTGATAGATCTCGTAGGAATCCCCGTCTTGCTCTAAAATTCGCAGGTTCTTCAGTGTATTTTTATTTGTCATCAACATGCTTGTAGCATAATTGGTCACTTCAATCATCTGATCTGTGTTATCCCTGATCTGGGATAGCAAATCTGTCTCATTGTTAATCTTATTTTCCGTGGTAACTTTCTGAAGATAGAAATTCAGAAGCATCAAAGCCAGGCACAACGGCAGCACCACAAAAAGTCCCATATAAAATGTGAGCTGCCTTCTTATGCTCTGGTTACCCGGATTTTTACGTTTGAAACTCATACGCAAATTTCCTCTTTCTACATCTGACCTGTATTTATCCTTTCACTGCACCGGCCGAAAGTCCCTGTACCAGATTCTTCTGCACCAATGCAAAGAAAATCAGAATTGGTATCAGACTAATCACCACTGCTGACATCAGCAGTCCCCAATCTACAGAATACTGTCCTACAAAGTCCTGCATACCAACCTGAATGGTTTTCTTTAAAGTTGTATTAATAAAAATAGAAGCATACATATATTCATCCCAGGATGTCATAAAACAGAACAAGGCTGTAACAAAAAGTCCCGGCTTAGCCACATGAATAATCACATGGAAAAAAGATTTCAACCTGCTACAGCCATCAATCCTGGCAGCTTCCTCCAACTCCCATGGGATGGAAATAAAAAATGCACAGGTATTCCATATGGCAAAAGGCAGGGTAAAAGAGCAGTACATCAGAATCAGTCCTATATAACTGTCAATCAGGTTCAACTGTTTCATAATAATATAGTAAGGAATACACAACAGGATTCCCGGAAACATTCTTGTCATAAGAACCGCCATCTTAATTTTCCCGGCACCTACGATTCTATATCTGGTAAGTCCATATGCTGCCATTACTGATAATATCATACAAATCAGTGTTGTGACCAGTGTAATGAAAATACTGTTCATAAAATATCTTACGAAATTCGACTGAAACAGTACCTGTCTGAAATTGTCAAATGTGATATGAGTCGGTATGATCTGAGATAGATCATATATCTGTTCCTTTGTTTTCAGGGCAGTCAATACCACATAGATAAACGGGGTCACTGCAAGAAAAACCATGACTATTGTGAATATATAGGCTACCACATGCCTTATAGCTTCATTTCGTTGTTTTGTATGCATATAGTTTCCTCCTCCCTATTCTTTCTCACTTACCATCTTCAGGTAAACTCCAGAGAAAACAGCCATAAATATAAACAATACCACGGATGCAGCTGCTGCAGTTCCAAAATTATGGTCAATAAATGCTCTTCTGTATGCATAGGTATAAATAATCTCTGTGCTGTACAGCGGGCCACCTTTGGTCATCAGCCAGATGGTGTTAAAACAGGACACAATACCGATCAGATTCAGAATGGTTGAAATAGCCAGAGGCTCTTTGATAATCGGAAGTGTGATTTTCCAAAAACACTGCCAACGACTGGCACCATCTATTTCCGCACTCTCATACACATCCCCGGAAATTCCCTGCAGTGCTGCCAGAATAAAGATCATCTGAAAAGGAATTCCCTTCCATATTGCTACCAGAACCACACACCAGAACGCTGATCCCACATTTCCAAGCCAGGATACAGATTCTGTAATCATTCCCAGCTTCACTGCCAGTATATTAATGATACCTACATTTGCATTGAATAAAAAAGTAAAGGTCATAGCTGCTATGGCATGGGGAACTGCCCATGGAACCAGAATCAGCGTTCTATATACAGATCTTCCTTTCAGTTTCTGGTTCAGTGCAAGTGCAAGAAGCATGGCTGCCACAAGCTGTACCACAAGATTCACCACCGTCCACTTCACTGTATTTCCAATAGACTGTAGGAACACTTTGTCTTTAAAAATATCAATATAATTCTGTAAACCTGCAAAGGTATTAAATGTAGGATCATTTGAGCGTACAAGGTTATAATTTAAGAAACTCAGATAAATACCTCTGAAAAGAGGATACACAGAAAGTGCCAGTACCGCAATTACTGCTGGTGCCATCAAAAGATATCCTGGAAGATTTTTTTTCAGTTCCAGGCCTTCTTTTCTACGTATTTTGGACATGATCTTCCTCCCTTCTCAATGAAGAAGCGCTGCCGCCATTTCACGCCAGCGCCTCTGTTATTATTTCATGTTTGTTTCCCGGATATTTTTACTGATAATTAGATGCAATGTTTTCATTGAGCTTCTGGGTAAGAGAAGTCAGCGCATCTTCAGCTGATGACTGTCCGTAGTCTACTTCCAGGATGGCATTGGTGATCAGTTCATCGATGGATTTCTCATTGATAACAGCAGGTCTTGCTTCTGTATACGGAAATTCTTCTGTAAAGACTTTCAGTTTGTCATTTCCTTCCAGTGCTTTGTCATAGTCGAAGTCTTTACGTGCTGAAATCTTTCCTTCTACGCCAAGAAGAGCATCTCCTTTTTCTGAATTCAGATACTGAATCAGGTCATAAGCAAGTTCCGGATCTTTGCAGTTGGTATTAATATTCCAGGTCCATCCTCCCAGTACAGTTGCTTCTGTTTTTCCTTTTACCATCGGAGCAATGCCGTAATCCAAATCCGGATTAATATTTTCTACTTCGCTGGAGCACCAGTCTCCGCCCAACAGGAAGGTTGCTTCTCCATTTGCAAAACTTTCATATACTTTGTCCCATGTAGTTGCTTCTTTAAAAGACTCTACCAAACCGCCTTTGGAGATCAGATCACAAATATAATTCCATGCCTCTTTTCCCTCCTCATTGTCGATCACTACCTGCGGGATATCTCCACTTGTATCAATGACTGGGCATTCATTCTGATAGAAAAATGAATAAAAAGCATATGCACTCTGATAAGTAATAATACCGCCATATCCGGCTTCTTTTGCTTTATCTACTGCATCAGAAAGTTCTTCCCATGTTGTAGGAACATCGATTCCCAGTTCCTCCAGACGTTCTTTATTATAATAGAGACCCGTACAGTCCATATACCATGGCACGGAATAATATTTACCCTCAAATTTGCCGGAATTGAGTGGTCCTTCCTGATACTGCGCAGTAAGCTCATCGGCTGTGGTAATATCTTCCAGTGGATACAGAAGTCCCATTGCTGCAAGGTCAATGGCATGTCCGGAATTGTCCATCACTACAATGTCTGCTCCGCCTCCTGCCAGAGCTGCTGTCTGGAAAGATTCCTTAATATCCTGCTGGGAAGCTCCCTGCAATGTGATCTCCACCCCTGGATTCTCTTCTTCATATTGTTTGATCACTTTCGCAAGCTCTTTCCCTTTTGCTTCTGTCTCATCGATCCAGTTATTTAACATCAGAAGTGTCAGTTCTCCTTCTTTCTGATCTGAAGTATCGGATGCAGCCCACACACCTGTCTGTGCGCCCAAAGTCAAAGCCCCTGCCAACATAACAGCTAATGCTCTTTTCTTCATTATATAGTTCCTCCTTCTCATCTTCTCTCTTAATCTCTATGTTACTGATCTGCTTTCCAATCGATTGTTCTGCTATGCACTTATTAAAACATGAAATCCCTGATTTTTGAATAACGATATTATTCTTTCTTTTTCCATCTTTTCTAAAAAAAGTAGAGCTTTCCGGAACTGGTATTATTTTTATCTTTTTGGGGTCAAACATCTAAATTATCTTTATTCTCATTTCTCTTCTCATCACGTATAATCACAAGCATAAAAGACAGATGCAGGATTCCTGACATCCTGTGGATTTTATTCCTAACTAACTTTTTACTATTTTTTCTACTATTTTTAAGGAGGGTTTTCCATCATGAAAAAACTGAATGTTGCTTTAGTAGGCTTAAGCTTCGGGCTTGAATTCGTTGCTATCTACTGTAAACATCCTGATATTGATAAGGTGTATATCGTAGATAAAAATGAGAAACTTCTGAATATTGCAAAAGAACGATACAGCATTCCTGATGAACGCTGTTTCACAGATCTGCAGGATGTACTGGATATTCCTGAAATTGATGCAGTTCATCTTGTAACACCGCCAGCAACACATGCTCCGTTTTCTGTACGCGTCTTAAATGCAGGTAAACATTGTGGCTGTACAATTCCTATGGGAATGAGCATCCAGGAATTAAATGACATCATTGCAGCCCGCAAGGCCTCCGGCAAAAATTATATGTTTATGGAAACAACGATTTTCCAGAGAGAGTTCCTCTATATCCAAGAACTTTATAAGAAGGGTGAACTTGGACGTCTCCAGTACATGACCTGTGCACATTATCAGGATATGGAAGGATGGCCGGAATACTGGGAAGGCTTCCCGCCACTGATGCATCCGACACATGCAGTTGCTCCTTGTCTGATGCTCGCAGGCCATCTTCCAGACAAGGTTTACGCAAGAGGTTCCGGAAAAATCCGCAAAGAACTGGCTGACAAATACGGCTGCCCGTTTGCATTCGAATCCGCATTTATTTCTCTTCAGGATAGCGATGTAACTATTGAAATGGAACGTTTCCTCTACGGTGTAGCCAGAAGCTATTCCGAATGCTTCCGAGTATACGGTGAAAACGAGAGCTTCGAATGGCAGCAGCTTGCTGATGAAGATCCTGTTCTCTTTACCCGTACAGGAGAACTGGAGAAAGTGGACATTCTGGATGAAGACAGCGAAAAATCCAGTCGTGGATCAGAGATTGTGGAAAAAAGAATCCAGATCCCGGATTATGCACACCTTCTTCCGAAGGAAATCGCATCCTTCACCACCAACACAGTATATAACAATGAGAACACCCATCTCTCCTTTACCCAGGGTGGGGGTCACGGTGGTTCCCATCCACACCTTGTACATGAATTCATTCGTTCCATTCTGGAAGAACGTAAACCTGCTATTGACGACATCATGGGTGCTTACTGGACAGGTACAGGAATCTGTGCGCACGAATCCGCTATGAAGGGTGGAGAAGTTATTACAATTCCTCGTTTCGAATAACCTATATCATTTAACTTTATATCATAAATACATCAGAGAGTGTGTAGAAATTTTCCAATCTACACACTCTCTGATATTTTTCATCTATTTACAGCAAATCATATATAATGTTATTATTTCACTATCTTCTCAATGATGCACTGATGCTCTTTATCCTTTTTGGAATAGTTAATCCCTGCCAAAAGAATATTTCCTGCATATTTCTCCAGACTTTTACAATATTGCTTCTGTTTAATCTGAGAAATAGCTCCTTTGGCACTTTTATCCCATTTTAATTCCACTACCAGAGCAGGTTTATCAGGAAATTTTTTTCTCGGAATAAAGACCATATCCGCAAATCCCTTTCCTGTTGGCAGTTCACGATATACGCTATAATAGTTTCTAGCCGCATACAGAGCCAGTGAAATAGTATAACTTAATGCATTTTCATCATTATACTGAAGATGCGAGGTCTCAAAGTGTGCTCTTTGCATTCCCTGTGCAACCATCTGCTCATTCTGATTCCAGATTGCATTCAGGACATCTGCCGAATTTTTTAAAGCTTTTGACACTTCACCCCAGTCTGATACAGAAACAGCATTTGCATACTCATTCCGGATTTCATTATTAGGAATATACACACAATGTTCTGTAGAATCATATGTCAGATATCCCAGATGGATCAATAAGGTCAAAACATCATTCTCATCCCGGAATGTCGTCATATCATTTGTAAAATTTCCGGTATTAACAGGAATATGCTCTCCTGCCAGCATACAGAGAATATCATCCTTTAACCCCTCAAAATTCATATCTATATAAGTCTGCAGTGCTTCAAAAGATTCTGTCATATTCCAGTAGTTTCTGATAGAACCAAAGAGCATGCCGTTTACCACAGACCTTGGATTACAAACCGGCTCACAGTTTTCAAACCTGTACCCGTCATACCATTCTCTGATTTCCCTCATATCCATATGATATTTCTCACATAATTCTCTGACTTCTGTCTCTGTAAAACCCACAAACTTCGCCAGAGGTCCTGCATAAATCATAGAAAATTCATCAAACATATTCAGGGCAGAATGTGTTCCATATTTCTTTACCGGCAGGATTCCTGTCATATAAGCAAGATGAATATAAGATTTATCCTTAAGAAAATCCCGCAGAAAATCAAGATACTGCTCCTGTGCTTCTTTATCTGACTTGTATTCTCTGAAAATACAATCCCACTCATCTATAATAATCACAAACGGACATCCTGTCTGCTGATATACATCCTGCATACTTTCAGCAAGATCTTCTTCATCAAAATAGTCCACATCAGGATATTCCTGTTTCAGGTCACGCATCAGAATCCGGTTTAATCGCAGGACCATTTTCTCTACTGTCTTACTGCGGCTTAGGAATTCCTGCATATTTATAAAGAAAACATTGTATTTGTTCAGATATTTTGAAAAAGATGAATCTTCTTTTATCTTAAGTCCGTCAAATAATTTTTCAGACTGACATCCTCTGCTGTAATATGCAGCCAGCATATTTGCAGTCACAGACTTTCCGAAACGTCTTGGTCTGCTTACACAGACATTTTGCTGCATGGTGTTAAAAACACGATTGGTATATTGTATCAGTTCTGTTTTGTCCACATAAATCTCAGAATTGATTGCTTTATAAAATTTATCATTGCCGGGATTTAAATACACACCCATTTCACACACCTGCTTTCCTGACAGATATTTTAATTTACCGTAACTATAAAAGTTCCGTCCAACTACCGTACTGTCTTTCAACTGATATTCCTGTAAATTTGTACTTTCCTTTTCCATATCCCGAAACCGGCTCCAGTATTTTCCTTTTAACTAATTCTTTAATAAGCATAGAAGCGCGTGTAGGCTTCAGACCAGTAGCATGTTGTACATCTTCTCTTCCAAATGCCACTTTATCACTTAACGCATCATACATTTTCTGAATATGGTTTATTGTTTTTTCCAGGAAACCATGAATTTCATCTGAATACTTGTCATGCACGTCAATATTCACTTTTTCTGTTACAATATTCGCTTTTTCCCTCTTAATATTCACTTTGCTCGTTTCAATGTTCACTTCTTCTGTTTTCAGACTCTCATTTAGAAGATTTATAAATTCTTTATTAATGTGCATCATGCGATTATGAAGAGGATTTTTTTCATTCAGCAATAAATTTCGCAAAAATACTTCCAGATATTCAGTTGTCTCATGGATTCCATTCTTTAAGTCATTATAGTTTGCACGAACCAGAGCATTTCGAAAATACCAGGCATTCTCTGCGAATATATCATTTGTGGCATCAAATCCCAGTGTTCTGAGATATTTAATAAAAAAAACTGCCGTAGTTCTGGTATTTCCTTCGCCAAACACATGTATCTGCCACAGATTTGCCACAAAAACTGCCAGATGATGTATCATTTCTTCTATAGATAAACCCTTATAGCTGTACTTTTTTTCCTGCGTAAAATCATATTCTAATGTCTCTCTAAGTTCTGATGCACTTCCATAAAGAACGGAAGCTCCATCTAATACCCATTCTTTTTTTGTAATGTTATAATCCCTGATTTTTCCGGCATGCGAATAAATTCCTGTAAATAGTTTCTTATGAATTGCCAGATATTCTGTAGGCGTAAAACTAAATGCATTTTCTGATAATAGTGCTGCAATTCTGGCTGAAACTTTATCCGCTTCTTCAGTTCTGTCTCCTGGCTTTGGCTTTTCTCGTCTTTCCTCATAATAAGAATCTACCAGATATTGAGCTTCTTCTATCGTAATTTTTCCCTCAATATTCAGAACAGCTGTATCAACCAGATACTGCGACGGCTTTAATCCATCAACAGCCTGTAAACCAATGGCAGTATTCCATACATATCCCTTTTCCCGCCTGCCTGGCTCTGCCTGTATAAGATATTCTCTGAAAGGATCTGTTTTCATTGATTATCACGCCTTTTTTTCTATTTTATCATTCTTAATAGTTTCACTCTCTGTGTCCTAGCTCCCAGAATGCCACTGCACTTGCTGCTGCCACATTCAATGAATCTACTCCGTGGGACATTGGTATCTTTACTGTATAATCGCAGTCTGCGATGGTCTGTGATGCAAGGCCGTCACCTTCTGTTCCGAGAATGACTGCCAGTTTTTCTTCTGAACGGAGTGCTTTGTCATCAATTCCTACGGAATCGTCACGCAGAGCCATTGCAGCTGTTTTAAATCCCAGATTTTGCAGAATCTGCATTCCATCCTGCGGCCATACAGTTTTTTTATCAAAGTATGTCCAGGGAATCTGGAATACAGTTCCCATGCTGACTCTGGCTGCACGTCGGTAAAGCGGATCACTGCATCCGCCGGTCAGAAGTACTGCATCCATATGGAGAGCTGCAGCTGAGCGAAAAATAGCTCCGATATTTGTAGGGTTTACAACATTCTCAAGAACTGCTATGCGGCTGGCATTTCTGCAGATTTCCTCTACGAGTGGGAGTGGATTTCTGCGCATTGCGCAGAGCATTCCTCGAGTAAGGGCAAATCCGGTCAGTTTGACCAGAAGTTCATATTCCGCAGTATAAACCGGCACATCCGGATATTGTTTCAGGATTTCCTGTGCCTCTCCTTCCAGATCTTTATGCTCCACCAGAAAAGAAATTGGCTGATATCCTGCATTCAGGGCACGTTCAATCACTTTCGGACTTTCCGCAATGAAAATTCCCGGTTCCGGTTCATAGTATCGTAAAAGCTGCACTTCAGATGTTCTGGCATATACATCCAGTTCCGGCGCAGCAAAATCTTTTATTTCATTCCACATAATAAAACCTCCAAACCGAATAGCCTTCACCACTGAATAGCTTCTATACAATTCAGTATTTTTTCTTTATTTTTAGAATGTAAATATGTTTTATTTATAGCAGATTTTCTATACTGCAAATAAGAATTTTTTGTTTTTTCTATAAGTAAGTTTGTAAAAAATCTTTCCCAGCTGAAATATTTCTTACTGTCAATAAACAGCTCCGGAGTTTCTAATATCTTACGAATTTCTCTGTCATCAATCAAACCTGATTTTAATACAATCCATTCAAATGATTCCGGTAAATATAAATGAATATTTTTCTTCTTATGTGAAATTTCATATAAACCATTCATCTCAGGTCCGATTGCTGCTCCATCGGCAATCACACACACTTCTCTGTTTTTCACATTTTTTATCTTTGAAAAAATATTCGACTTCCCACCTGCACTTTCACACTCAAGGTTCCTTTCATCCGAAACTGCTTTGAAAAATTCATATCCGGAATTGGAATCTTCTACAATAAACAACTCGGGTTTTATGGGAAGTTCCTGGATATCTGAATATATCCTATACATTTGTTGATATATTTTCTTTGTATTCTGATATCTCCCAGATGCATATAGTCCATATATTTCCTCGACACTATATGGAAGGTTATAAAGATTTTCTCTGGTGATCAATACAAAATAATTGTCTGAGCCACGTACTTCCGCTGCAAATTCTTCCGTATTAATAAATGCATTTTCTTCGTCTATAAAAAATATTGTCCCCGCTGTGTTCTGCAAGATTAATTTCCAGCTGACACCCTCCAGAATTCTGCATGGAACATTTGACAGCACATCCACTCCACTGGATTCACCAAGATTTTCTGCCTGTCGTAACATATTGATCAATGTTGTTTTGCCTGTCGCACTGTCCCCTTGAATAATTGTAATGTTACGTTTTATTTCGAATTCATAATGAAGCTTATTGTTACGTACAATTACTTTATATTTTCCTTTCATTACTTTCACCTATACATATTCAACAGCAATGTCAATAAATTCTTCCATATTATGAACGATCTGATTTTTGTTTAAAATTTTAATCTCGAACTCGTTATCTCCAAAATCCATAATATGGCGTAGATTGACTATCAGTTCTTTTTGTTTTCCAATTTCCAGAATCCATTTTGCACAGTTATTTCCACAAGCAGATGCATTAAATATCCGGCCACTGTCATCAAACGCCATTAAGATTAAGGTTTTTACCCCTCCTGATATTTCTTTTACAGAAATAGGACCTAATACGGGACTTTGAATCAGCCGTTCACTGACTACATCTGACTTGTCTACATCTTTTATCATTTTTACAGACAAGGAATCTGTGATCCATTCATCTTCGTATCTATTATCAAAATAAGTTGGCGGATGGTAAATTGCTTCTTTCATTTCTCCCAGATAAATGTTAAGCATTAGTTTTCCCCCTGATTTGATTTATTTATGGTTTTTATAATACCTTATTCTACCTCTTTTCACAACCCATCAAGACCACATCCCGGCAAATTAATTGTTACTGAATTATAGCAATTCCATACACTGCTGTTTTGACATGTATATGCCGAAATTTCATTGCTTTTGGCATAAGAAAATTTTATAATGAATTGTAACTATAGCAATTCCATAAAAAACTAAGTACTCACTTATTTTTTGTTGAGGGTGAAATATTATGATTTACAGAACTTATTATCTGTCTCCACTTGGAAGAATGCTGCTGGCAGCTGATGATATGGGGCTTGCAGGAGTCTGGTTTGAGGGACAGAAGTATTTTGGAGAATTTCCAGGACACATGGATTTTTCTTTTGAAGAAAATGAAAACCATATTTTAAAAGATGCTCTGCGTTGGCTGGATATTTATTTCAGCGGGCAAAAGCCAGATTTCCTGCCGAAGCTTCATCTGATCGGAACAGATTTTCAGAGAGAAGTGTGGGATATTTTACTGGAGATCCCTTATGGTCAGACAGTTACTTACGGCGAGATTGCCCGCAAAATAGCTGATAAACGTGGACTGAAAACCATGTCTGCCCAGGCAGTTGGCGGTGCAGTTGGACATAACCGGGTTTCTGTGATCGTCCCCTGCCACAGAGTTATTGGTTCAGATGGAAGTCTTACCGGTTATGCCGGAGGGATTGAGCGGAAAATCAGACTACTTGATATTGAACAGCCTGATTTTATCCGGACAATTCCTAAATTTTAACCAAATCCCGCTCTCTGCTTTACTTGTTATAAGTTCAGACAACTGCCATCCTTTTTCTTCTGTCTTTATATGCCAGAAACAGAATCGTCAGAAACGTAACTGTCTCCGCTGCAAGAAGAGAGATCCAGATTCCATTTAATCCAAATAATTTCGCAAGTATAACTGCGCAGATAACAATGGCAACAATTCCTCTCAGTAATGAACCGACAATTGCGATTTTCGGTTCATCTACTGCTGAGAAATATGCCACCAGTACAATATTGATTCCTGCCACTATAAATCCAAGGAAATACAGACGCAGTCCTGTGTGTGCATAATTCAATAACTGAACATTATTTTCACTGTTGAAAATGCTGATCAGCGTGTCGGTTGAAGTCCAGATGATCAATTGGGTCAGTGCTTCTACAGCAAGACATACGAGCAGGCTCCATTTCAGAAGTTTTCTTACCTGAGTGGGCTGGCCTTTTCCGTAGCTTTCACTGATCAGGGGCTGTGCTCCCTGGGCCAGACCGTTAAAAATTGCAAATGCCACGATAGAAAGGTTTGCCACAACTCCATAGGCTGCTACCCCCATATTTCCCGCGATTCCCAGGATCAGAAAGTTAAATACAATGGCGATCACACCGGAAGACAGTTCACCGACGAATGCGGAAACTCCTAGCTGACAGCAGGAAATCAGATGTCTGAATGACGGTTTTTTCCAATAGAATCCTACATGGTTTCTGCTGCTTCTGTAGTGTATGGTACAGACGCTCATTGTTACGATCGGACAGATTGCAGTAGCCAGTCCGGCTCCGGAAAATCCCAGACCGACCGGGAACATGAATATATAATCAAATATAATGTTAAAGATACTTCCACTGATGGAACCGATCATTGCAATAGAAGGCGCTCCATCGTTTCTGGCAAATGCAGTAAATGTATAATTTGACATGAAGAATGGTGTTGCGATCAGAATAATTCTCACATAGTTTCGTCCAAGTCCGATCAGTCCGGCATCTGCACCCAACAAAGCCAATGCTTTGTCCGGAATAAAGATTCCGATCAGCATAAATGGAACTGCAGCCAGTATGCTCCAGGTTACTGACTGTACGAAATAATGTTCTGTATTTTTCCTTTTGCCCTGCTTATGGCATACCTGGTAGCGGAACCAATCCCGATCATAGCCCCAATCGCATAGATCAGTCCATAAACCGGCAGGATCAAATTGAGAACTGCCAGTCCGTCAGCACCGGAATATACAGATATAAAGAAAGTATCTGCCAGAACATAAACTGAAATCCCGATCATTCCGGCAACACTCTGGGTTACATATCTGGTGAATCTTTTCAGCATAATACTTCGCTCCTTCGTTATATTGTCAGCATTGTCTTCCTTTCATCTGCAGACTTATCTCACCATTATACCCATATAAAACAAAAATGCAACCACAAAAACTCCAGACATAAAAATCTCCTTAAGCAGGTTTTTAATGCTGCTCAAGGAGACTCTGTTGATATTCGCAATTCACTTCACGACACTCTTTATTTTACCCGTTTTTTTTCAGATCTTCTACAATTTCATTGTAACGTTTTTTATTCAGGCGATAGAAAAACAGTACAATTGCTGTCACTATCCATAAAATTCCCGGAATTGTAGTAAAGGAATGTCTCATAATACTGAGGACAGCCGGATTCTGTACCTGATTTGCCACATATCCATATTTTCCAAGAAGTGCTGCAAGAAGCGCAGTTCCTATTGCCATGCCAATTTTATTTCCCAGTGACACAAATGCATATTGAAAACCATCATTTCTTAATCCCGTTTTCCACTCTCCGTATTCTACGCAGTCAGGAATGATCGCATAAATTGCAGTGTTAAATCCAGAGAAAAAGAACTGTGTAATTCCTGCAAGTGTATAGAACGCTGCAGGTGTTTCTTTTACATTAAAGAAGAACATACAGAGCATGGAAATTCCAGTAAAAAGGGCAAAAATGGATGCAGTTCTTCCTTTATTATTCAATTTTCGGAATACAGGCTGGAAACATGCAGCACCGATAATGGATGGAATGATAATGCACATGGAATATGTAGTATAGTAGGATGCATTTCCCTCTACATAAGTGAAATAGTATAAAACATCTGCATTTCTTCCATAAAGTGTAAATCCGAATAACACCTGTCCGATTAATGCCAGAATATATGGGCGGTTCTGCATCACTGCTCTTAACTGCACTTTTATGGATATTTTTTCTTTTTCCGGCATAATCACCTGCTCTTTTGTTTTTGCAAAACAGAAGAAATGACAGGCTGCAAAAATACATCCGTATATGATTGCTACCAGTAGGTATCCGATTTTAGCACTTTGACTGCCAAGTTTTCCAATCAGTGGAACTGTAATGATATTGATAATTCCAATTGCAACCATTGCAGATACTGAACGTGATGTATTAATCTTTGCACGTTCATCGATATCCTGTGTCATTGCTCCACAAAGGGTGCCATACGGGATATTTACACAAGTATATCCAAGTACCAGCAGACAGTATGTAATTACCATATAGATAACCTTTGATCTGTCCGGCCAGTCCGGATGTGCCCAGAATGTCATAATCAGAAGCACGGCCGTGATCGGAGCTGCAATGAGAAGCCATGGACGATAACGTCCCCATTTTGTTTTGGTTTTATCTGTCAGTCCACCCACGATCGGATCATTGATCGCATCCCAAAATCTCGAAAACAGCATCAGGGCAGAGACTGCTGCCATACTGATTCCGAATACGTCTGTGTAAAAAATCATGAGAAAATTACTGACGAACATCCAGCTGAAATTACATCCTACATCGCCAAATCCATATGCGATTTTACTGATCAACGGAACTTTTACATTTTCGTTTTTATTCTCCATAATTCCTCCTGCCTGCTGCCATCCTCCGTCTTTCCGTTTACTCATGTCTTCTTTACAGCAGTCTTTTTTATTATATCTTTGTCTTACATAATGCTTATGATCAGCAGGGTATTTTATTTTTCCTGCACATTGATAATCACTTTCATTGTAGTCTCACGGTTATCGTCAATGTACTGGTATGCTTTCAGATAATCTTTAAATGCAAACGTCTTAGAGATCAGCGGTCTTAAATGCACTTTTCCTTCATTCACCAGTCTGATTCCGTCTACATAATCATCATGTCTGTACATCATTGTGCTCTTGATATCAAGCTCATGATCATTTGCAACTGCCAAATCGATCTCAGCCATTCCTGCAAAAACTGCAACCAGCACAATCACGCTTCCTTTTCTTGCATATTTGATCGCCTGTCCCATTGTAATGTTATTTCCTGCACAATCATAGATAACATCTGCCTTATCCGGTCCAAAGGCTTCTACCATTGCTTCCCCGAAATTTTTATTTCTTGTGTTGACACATACGTCAATTCCACACTCTTTTGCTTTTTCCAGACGGAGATCACTGACATCTGTGATCATAACTTTAGCTGCTCCCATCCCTTTTGCAGACTGCGCTACCAGATTTCCGATCGGACCGGCTCCTATCACCACAATATTCATTCCTGTTACATCGCCCATCTGTTTAACACCATGAACAGCTACTGCCAGAGGCTCAATCATTGCGCCCTCTTCATAAGACATATCTTCCGGTATCGGTGTTACTTTTGATGCATCAACTGCAAAATATTCGGATGCAGTTCCTGTTGTCTGGAATCCCATTACTTTCAGCTCTTCGCAGAGATTGTATTTTCCGTGACGGCATGGATAACAATGTCCACAATATACCTGTGGCTCAATTGTTACTTTCTGTCCCACATGAAATTCTGTTACTGCATCACCTGTTTTTACCACTTCTCCTGATACTTCATGTCCCTGGGTTACCGGATATTTTGTAAAAGGATGTTTTCCGTGATATACATGGATATCAGAACCACAGATACCAATATTCATAATCTTAACCAAAACCTGGTTGTCTTTAATCTCTGGTACGGGAACCTCTCTGAAAATAATTTCTCCTGGATTTGTCATAACCTGCTGTAACATAATATTTTCCTCCTTATTTGTTGAATGTACTTTGAACCTCTAGTTATTTATTAACTTTTATCAAATGTTTTATTAAAGTAATTACATTATTATTCAAATCGCTAAATTTGTCAATAAACATTTAAAAATATTTCTCATTTCTACCAGTTGCACAAAGTAAAGATTTTATTTTTATGCAGATGTTACTATAACACTCCTCATAATTATCTGCTGAATTCCCGCACAATAACAAAATACCCTGATCACAACCTTTCTTTGTTGTAATCAGGGTATTTTTTATATTCAGATATTTGTTTAATATGGTATATCAGCAGATCATCAGTGATTCAAGAATGCTATCGGCTATATCTTTCCGATAAAATCCTGCAAGAAATGCTTTGCTGCACCTACAGCTGAGGCTTCTTTCTTATAAGAACAGTTTTTCAGATATCTCAGATCATGATCAAATCCATTATACTTCATTACTTTTTCCCCAAGAGGTATCATATAATCTGAGAGATATCCACCCATTTCACCTCCAAGAATGATATCCATATCATATGCCATGCGCAGATTTGAAATCAGAACTGCAAGATAATCAAGATACTCTTCCCATTTTTTCTCTGCCTTTTCATCATTGTTTTGAAGCAGCTGCATAAACTGTTCCACAGAATCCTTTGACTCACCAACAAGTGCGCCTGCAGCGCAATAAGCATCTGCACAACCTGATTTTCCACAATAACACTTGCGGCCCTGAGGTACAAGTATCATATGTCCAAATTCTCCGGCCTTCTGATTTTCTCCGGAAAACAATTTTCCCCCTATGCAGAATGCACCGCCAAGAGTCTGATTCAACGAAAGATAAATTGCATTCTGATAGGTGTTCATATCTTCCGCCATCATTGCTGCATTGGCATCATTTGAAAAATAAACCGGGAAAGAAAATGCCTGTTCCAGGAAACTGAGACTATAGTTTTCAAGTTTCAGTGCGTGGGATTTTATCACCAGTTTCTGCTCCTGATTAATGATTCCCGGAATAGAGATTCCAACACCCAGAAGCTTTTCTTTCTGTTCTGCATCATTCATATGATCCAGAAATTTCGCCGCAAAATCTGCCACCTGACTGCAGTATGACATATCAGATACAAATTTCAGACGGATCCGCTCTGATTTCACAATCTCATACTTCAGATTTACCAGCACCATTCCCAGATGATTTGCAGTGATCACAATTCCCATTGCATAACGATAGGATGGATTGATTCCAATACTTTTAGCCTTTCTTCCTCCTGTGGATTCATATTCTCCAGTTTCTATTATGATACCTTTTTCCAATAAATCTTTTACATTAGACAGAACTGTTGGCATACTCAGATTCAGTTCTTTGGATATTTCCACTTTTGATGTGGATTCTCTATTTATAATATAATTTACGATTTTTGATTTCGTAGCAAATTTCTTTTCCAGTCCGCTCATTCTGTTTCTACCTTCTTTTATTAATGTATTTATAAAAGAATAATACCTGTTATTGTCATATTTGTAAATAGCCATTGTCTCTGCAGAGTATGTTGCTTTTTGCAATTGAGGCAGGGGACTTAACTTATTCAGCTGATTCAGTTAATATATCTACAATAACAGATAAATTGTTACTGTTCACATGCCACTATCCCGCGAGGTGTTTTGGCATGAATATGCCAAAATCCCGAGACATACAAGCCAAAATTCCATTGCCGCAGGCAATCTGGAATGAATTTTGGCTAAGTTACTGTGAACGGAGTGAACAGTAACGAAGATTCATATCGTCTGACAGACAGATTCCTTTTTACTTTAGAATATGCTATTATATATAGGAAATATTTGCTGCCTGCCAAGTGTCAGCATCCAAAGAAAGTCGGGAGGTACATAAAGATGAAACTTACAATATTGGGAACCGGAAATGCAAAGGTGACGAAATGCTATAACACCTGTTTTGCGCTAAATGAAGATAAAGAATATTTTATGATAGACGGAGGTGGCGGAAACACAATTCTGAAGCAGCTGGAGGACGCAGGAATCAGCTGGAAAGAAATCAGAACTATATTTGTGACACATAAACACATCGATCATCTGCTTGGAATCATCTGGATGCTTCGTATGTATTGTCAGGGAATGGCAAGAGGACAGTTTGGCGGTGAAGTGACTATCTATGGACATGATGAAGTGATCAGCCTGCTGAAACAGATGGCAGAGATGCTTCTCACACCAAAGGAAACGAAATTTATCGGAGACAAAGTCCATCTGGAAGAAGTAAAGGACGGAGAAGATAGAACGATTCTGGGACACAGGGTGACATTTTTTGATATTCTGTCTACAAAGGCAAAACAGTTTGGGTTCTGCATGGAGTATGCAGAGGGAAAGAAGCTGACCTGTTGTGGAGATGAGCCATATAATGAATGTGAACAGAAATATGCCAAAAACAGCACATGGCTTCTTCATGAAGCATTCTGTCTGTTCTCCCAGGCAGATAAATTCAAACCATATGAGAAACATCATTCTACCGTAAAGGATGCCTGTGAGCTGGCACAGAAACTGGAAGCAGAGAATCTGATTCTGTATCATACAGAGGATAAAAATATTTCCAGACGAAAGGAGCTCTACACAGAAGAAGGCAGACAGTATTATAAAGGAAATCTCTGGATTCCTGATGATCTGGAAATCTACAAATTATAAAAAGACAAACCTCCGGAGGCTTGCCTTTTTTACAGCAATCTTTTTAAATGTATCATTTATGAGGGTTGCATAGTGATTATGCTGTATGGTCCACATGTGTTTTGGTGTCGGAAGACAAAATTTCACATGTAGTATGATCCTGTGAAAAAGTTTCCATAATTCCTGAAATAGTCCTGTGCAGATAAGGACGGTACTCAGCCAGAGACACAGGCTGCTGATACAGAATGCAGCTGTAGCAGGTGGAACCTACCAGCTCAATGATCGTAAAGAGCATCAGTTCCGGATTTTTATAATGTAGTCCGCTTTGAGCAAGCATATCCAGATAGGACTGATAAAAATTATATTCGTCGTCAGGCATTTTTTCCTCAAAAGCACCCTTGAAGACACCCCAGGCAAGATTCTTTGAAATAAACAGCAGGAGAGTACGGTCTTTATTCAACTCAGTAAGAATGTAATCTATAATAAAATGTACCTGCCTGTCAAATTCGCTGATATGTGCATTCTGCACAGCCTTATGGGCCCAGAAAAACAATTCTCCGGTCTTGTGGGAAACCAGTTTATTCCGGATATCATATTTATCTTTAAAATAGAGGTAAAAAGTCCCCTTGGCAACCCCAGCCTGATCTACAATATCTGAAATTGTAGTTTTGGTAAGTCCCTTCGTCGTAAAAAGTTCAAAGGCAGTGTTGAAAAGAGCATCTTTTTTCTTCTTTTTATTCAGCTCCAGTTTTCCCATTTCAGATTCATTCCTTCCTTTACTGTATACATAACATTTTAACCGAATCAGGTAAGTCCCTCTGCGGAGTTTGCGAAAAACAATAAGCGTCTTACTGTTCACAGCAACATAAGCTTACTTTGTAATTATATTGTGATCATATATAATTACTATTTTAAACAAAAATGACTGAAAGTCAATATTACATTTTTGTTCTGGAAAAATTTAGGCAAATTGTGAAGAATGATTATTGACTGAAAGTCATTTTTGTTATATAACATTCCATGAAATAAAAAATGACTGTTGGTCATAGAATGATCAAACAGTATCAATAATAAAGAAAGAAGAGGAGAAAAAGATGATTAAGGTAGGAAAGTGGATTGCAAAACACAAGATACTGATCATTATCATCGGAATTGCATTGCTGATCCCTTCATATCTCGGTATGGCGGCGACCAGAATCAACTACGATGTACTGAGTTATCTGCCGGATACCCTTGAGACAGTTGAGGGACAGGACATTATGGTAGATCAGTTTGGGATGGGAGCCTTTTCCATGATAGTGGTGGAGGATATGGAACTGAAGGATGTAGCTGCTCTGAAAGAGAAAATCGAAGCAGTTGATCACGTGAAAAAAGTACTGTGGTATGACAGTGTCCTGGATGTTTCCGTTCCTGTAGAAATGCTTCCGAAGGATTTAAGAGAGGCATTTTTTAACGGAGATGCAACTATGATGATCGCGTTGTTTGATAATACAACATCATCAGAAACTTCCATGGAAGCTGTGACGCAGATTCGTAAGATTACTTCAAAGAACTGTTTTGTCAGTGGAATGACAGGCATTGTTACTGATATCAAACAGATCGCACTTAAGGAAATGCCGATTTACGTTGTGATTGCTTCCTGCCTTTCTCTGATAGTGTTGCTCCTTGCAATGGATTCTCTGGTAGTTCCGGTTTTGTTTTTGCTCTGCATTGGTGTTGCAGTCTTGTATAATCTTGGAAGTAATATTTTTCTTGGTCAGATTTCATACATCACTAAGGCACTGACAGCAGTCCTGCAGCTTGGTGTTACCATGGATTATTCCATTTTCCTGTTGAACAGTTATGAGGAGAATAAGAAGCGGTTTGAGGGTGATAAAGAGAGGGCTATGGCACATGCCATCAATGCAACCTTCAAATCTGTAATCGGAAGTTCTATTACAACAGTAGCCGGATTTATCGCACTTTGCTTTATGACCTTCTCACTTGGACGTGATATGGGTATCGTAATGGCCAAGGGAGTTGTTATCGGTGTTCTGTGTTGTGTTACTTTGCTCCCTGCTCTGGTGCTTACTTTTGACGGAGCCATTGAAAAAACAACACATAAGCCGCTGCTTCCAAGCTTTGATAAGGCATCTGCTTTTATTACAAAGCATTATAAAGTATGGCTGATCATTTTCCTGGTAATGCTTTTCCCGGCAATTCATGGAAATAACAATCTGAAGAATTACTACAATATTGACAAGTCACTTCCTTCCACGCTGGACAGTAATGTGGCAAATGCCAAACTTCAGGAAACCTTTAATATGAATAATGTTCATATGGTGTTATTAAAGAAAGGTCTGACATCAAAAGAAAAAACAGAAATGCTTGACCAGATCAAGGATGTTGATGGTGTAAAATGGGCACTTGGAATGGACTCTTTCGTAGGTGCGGCATTCCCGGATACTATGATCCCAAGTAATCTGAAGAAGATGCTGGAAAGCGATGAGTACGAGATGGAATTTATCTGTTCCAAATATAAAACAGCTACAGACGAGGTAAACAATCAGATTGATGAGATCCAGAAGATTGTAAAAGGATACAGTCCGGAATCTATGGTAATCGGAGAAGCACCTCTGACCAAGGATCTTCAGGATGTTACGGATGTGGATTTAAAGACTGTAAATACTATCTCTATCCTGGCAATTTTCATTATTATCATGGTTGTGTTTAAATCCATTTCGCTTCCGTTTATTCTGGTTGCAGTTATTGAGTTTGCGATTTTTGTCAATATGTCCGTTCCTTATTATCAGGGAAAGGAAGTGGTGTTCGTAGCAAGCATTGTTATCGGTTGTATCCAGCTGGGAGCTACTGTTGACTATGCAATCCTTATGACCAGCAGATACCAGAAAGAACGTGGTCTTGGAAAGAGTAAGAAAGAATCCATTGCCATCGCACATAAAACTTCCATGAAGTCAATTGTGATCAGTGGCTGCAGCTTCTTTGCGGCAACTTTCGGAGTTGGTCTTTATACACAGGTAGATATGATCGGAAGTATCACAAACCTGCTTTCACGTGGAGCTGTGATCAGTACACTGGTGGTATTGTTTATACTTCCGGCTATGTTTATGATATTTGATTCTCTCATCTGCCACACATCTATTGGATTTGCCAAGAAGAAATCGGCAAAAGAGAAGAAACAGTGATTCAGGATTTTTAAAAAGAAGCTTATTGTAAAGAGATAGAATAAAGGAGTAAGTTATTATGAACAGAAACAGAAAGAAAGCAGCTGCAGCAACGCTTGCAGCAGGAATGGCTGTAGTTCTCGGAGCAGGTACTGTAATGGCAGCTGCTTCAACAGGTGATAATGGATTGCAGAAAGAAGAAACCGTTTATGTAAATACAACTGCCGGAGGAGAAGTAACGGATGTCACAGTATCTGACTGGCTGAAAAATTCCGGAGACAGTTCCAATTCTGAGGTGAAAGATGCCTCTGATCTTCAGGATATAAAAACGTAAAAGGTGATGAAACATTTACTCAGAACGGAAATGATCTGACCTGGAGTACTGATGGAAAGGATATTTATTATCAGGGAAAGACAGAGAAAAATCTCCCGGTTTCCGTAGGAATTAAATATTATATGGATGGAACTGAGGTTTCTCCGGAAGCTCTGGCAGGAAAGACAGGACATCTGAAAATGGAAGTGACATATACAAATACTTCTAAAACAACCAAAACAGTGAATGGCAAAAAGACTGATATTTATTCACCCTTTGTTATGGTGACAGGAATGATCCTTTCTACAGATAATTTCTCCAATATTACAGTAGATAACGGTAAGGTTATTTCTGACGGAAGCAGAAATGTTGTTGTCGGTTTTGGTATGCCGGGAATGAAAGAAAGTCTGGATATGTCTTCTGATATTGCAGATGAAGTGAATATCCCTGAAGGATTTACAGTGGAAGCAGATGTTACAGACTGTGAGATGAATTCTACATTTACCGTAGCACTTACAGATATTTTCAAAGATATTGATCTGAATGATGTGGATGGACTGGATGAGCTGAAGGATTCAATGAAAGATCTGACGGATGCAGCAGTAAAACTGGTAGACGGAACCAAAGATCTTTATGATGGAACTAATAAACTCAATGACAAATATAAAGAATTTTATGATGGAATCGGAACTCTGAAAAGTGGTGTCAGTGATCTGAATGACGGAGCAAAAGAACTGGATGACGGAGCAAAGGAATTAAGCAGCGGAGCACAGACACTGAATACAGGGGCACAGACTTTAAACAGTGGTGTTTCCTCTTATACAGCAGGGGCAGACACACTTTCAGATGGAATCAAACAATATACAGCAGGAGTAGATACACTGGACAGCAAGATGGCTGAATATGAGGCTGGAATGAAATCTCTTTCCGATGGTGTAAATGCATATGTTGCAGGCGGCAATCAGCTTGCAGGCGGTGTGCAGAGTTATGTAACAGGAACAACTACTCTGACAGACGGAATGCAGCAGTATATTGCAGGAGTTAATCAGCTTGCAGGCGGTGTGAGTCAGTATGCTGGTGGTATTAAGAGCTTAGTAGATGGAATTGGTCAGGTTGTTCCGGGAATTGATACTGCTGTAAATGGAATCCAGACTGCTGTAGAAAAAATGACAGCTCTTTCATCTAAAATCGATGCAGATCAGATTGCTAATTTCAGTGACAGCATGACGGCTTATACAACAGGCGTTTCTGATTACACTTCTGCAGTTAGCCAGTATATTGAAAGTGTAGAACAGCTTGCATCAGGACTGAGCCAGCTTGAGAGCTCACTTGAAAACATGGGAGCTTCCACAGCTTCAGAAATAGAAGAAAGTGCAAATGCAATGTCCGGACAGTTAAATGACAGTGCTGAAACCATGAACAGTCAGGCAGATGCAATTGAATCTTGGATCAGTGATTCCGCAGAGGCTTCTGTAGATGCATCTTCTGTAGATGCAGGAGTTGCAGCAGTCAGCAGTCAGCTAGAAGCAGCAGAATCTGCTTTGTATAATATTGATACCAGCAATATGGATGATGAAACAGCAGCTGCTGTAGAAGCTGCGATTGATGGTGCGTTAGGTTCTATTCAGGCAGCTGAGGACAGTGCATCTAATATTGATACATCCACAATTACAGCCTCCGCACCTGATACGTCAGCATTGCAGTCAGCAGCAGACGCTTTAAGGGCATCTGCGTCCAGTGCAGAATCAACAGCAGATGCACAGGAAGAGGCAGTCAACAGCAGTGTTGAACAGATGAAACAGCAATTACAGGCATTAACTCAGGGAATGCAGACAGTGCAGGAGACTGTATCACAGTTAAATGAAGGTGCAAAAGAGCTTACTTCTAATGATGGCACATTAAAAGCAAGTGGAACCCAGCTTGCTCAGTCAGGAACCCAGATTGCTACAGCAGTAAATCAGATGAGTACATTATTTACCGGACTTGGACAGCAGCTTCCGGAAATGCTGCAGGGAATCGATCAGCTGAAAGCAGGCTCTGATCAGCTGACTACTGCAAATAAATCTCTCCAGAGTGGATATGAAAGCATTGCAAAAGCAAGCACAGAACAGATGATTTCCGGCGCAGATACACTGCTTAGTTCCGGAAAGACACTGACAGATGGAATTGCACAGCTTCAGGGCGAAAATAATGTTAATGCACAGACACTGTTAAAAGGAGCCGAGACTCTTAAGAGCGCAAGAAAGAGCCTGACCAGTGGTATGTCTCAGATCAATTCTGCAACAGGTCAGATTACAAGTGGTGTGGAAACTCTGGCATCTAACAGTGGAACACTGTACAGCGGAGCAGATCAGCTTTCTTCGAACAGTTCTGCATTAAACAGCGGAGCATCTCAGCTTGCATCAGGAACCCAGACACTTGTATCCGGAGCACAGACCCTTGCATCAGGAACAGGCAGCCTTGTATCCGGCACTCAGACATTAATGGATGGTGCGGATAAGCTTTCTGATGGCAGTGATCAGCTTAAAGATGGTATCAGCGACCTGAATGACGGAGCAAAAGAACTGAACAAAGGACAGAAGAAATTCTATAAAGAAGGTATTAAGAAACTGGATGATACAGTAAACGGAGATCTTCAGGATATTCTTGACAGATTTGAGGTAATCCAGTCTGACGATGTAATGTACACAACATTCACAGACAGATCTGGCGATATGGACGGAAATGTTAAATTTATTTTCGAATCTGACCCGATTGAAATCAGTGATAATGAGAAATAGATATCATAAACCTGAGACATACAGAATAAGGGAAAGATGAACAGCCAGACTTAACTAAAATGGGGCAGATGCAATCAGGCAACTGCCCCATTGCTTATGAAAAAGCTTTCTGTTATAATAAAAAAGTCAGATGGGAATTTTAGAAAACAAGAAAGCATCAGGTGATTAAATGGAAAATACAAAATCACAAAAAAAGTCGTATTCAACAGCATCTTCCAAGAGCAGGGCGCGTCGAAAAACAAAAACAGATTATTATGATTACAGTCTGGTAGCAGTTATTGTACTGCTGACCTGTTTTGGGCTTATCATGCTGTACAGTACAAGCTCCTATATGGCTCAGATAAATTACGGAAGCGACATGTATTTTTTAAAAACAGGCCATCATCAGCGTGGCATGTATTATCATGGCACTGATCATTTCCAGAATCAATTATCGGATACTGAACCGTTTTAGCACAGCTTTGTATGTAGCGGCACTGGTGTTGATGGCACTGGTAAAAACACCGCTGGGGCAGTCTTCTCATGGTGCCCAGAGATGGCTGAATCTTGGACCGGTTCAGTTCCAGCCGGCAGAGCTTGCCAAGATAGCAATTATTGTCTGCCTCCCATATATGATCGTGCATATGGGAAAGAAAGTCCGTACCTTAAAGGGCTGTATGGTTCTTGCTGTTGTGGGAGGCGGACTGGCACTGGCTGCATATGTATTTACGGACAATCTGAGTACAGCAATTATTATTTTCTGTATTACTGCAGGACTGATTTTTGTGGCTCACCCGGATATTAAGATTTTTATTATTATTGCAGGTGTTGTTATTGCGCTGGCAGTGATCGGAGTCATTTTTCTGAATGCAACAGTGAGTGTTGATGGAAGTGGAAGCTTTCGTCTGAGACGAATCATGGTATGGCTTCATCCGGAAGAATATGCGGACAGTTGGGGATATCAGACAATTCAGGCATTGTATGCGATTGGCTCGGGAGGATTTTTTGGCAGAGGACTTGGAAACAGTATTCAGAAGCTGGGAAGTGTACCTGAGGCACAGAATGACATGATTTTTTCAATTATCTGTGAAGAACTGGGGATTTTTGGAGGTCTTATCGTGCTGATGCTTTATGCATATCTGTTATACAGGCTGTTTGTTATTGCACAGAATGCACCGGATATGTTTGGCTCACTTATGGTCAGTGGGATTTTTATTCACATAGCATTGCAGGTTATTCTTAATATTGCGGTTGTTGTAAACCTTATGCCGAATACAGGTGTCACTCTTCCGTTTATCAGTTATGGAGGTACGTCGATCGTATTCCTTATGGCAGAGATGGGACTTGCGCTGAGTGTGGCAAGGCAGATTAAATTTGAGGAATAAAAAATGTAATAAAATAGTGCTTGACAAACAGGAGGGAAGAATATATACTTTGAACATCAAAGTAATCAATCCCGATAAAACCAAATCTGAATAAATGAGACGTATTTACTGGTCTGACGGATGATAAGGTTGAAAACAAGAAAAGGCAGAATCATCATCTGCTTAACAAAAATAATAAAAAACAAGTGATAACCGGAGCATGAAAAAGAGAAGCATTCCGGGGCTTGAATTAAAGGAGAAGAAAAAATTATGTTAGAAAAAATGAGTGAAATGATCGCAGAGCAGTTAAATTGTGATGCAGCAGGAATTACTGCTGAAACTTCTTTCAAGGATGATCTTGGCGCAGATTCACTTGACCTGTTTGAGCTGGTTATGGCTCTGGAAGATGAATACAATATTGAGATCCCGGCTGAAGATCTTACAGATTTAACAACAGTCGGAGCTGTTATGGATTATCTGAAAAACAAAGGCGTAGAGGCTTAATCATATAGAAATGACAAATAACTCCTTGGAGCCAGAGATGGCTTCGGGGAGAATTTTTTGACATTATAATTTGAATATCAAAATATTTTAAACTAAAATAATTTGCAATCAGAAACAAATTGTTATCATCTGATATAAACATAAAAATAAAGGAAAGGAAAATGATATGTCTAAAATTGCATTTGTATTTCCGGGACAGGGTGCACAGTATACAGGAATGGCGAAAGATTTTTATGAAAAATATGCTGTAAGTCGCGAAGTATTTGAAAGCGCATCAAAAGCATCCGGACTTGATGTGAAAGCTTTATGCTTTGAAGAAAATGACAGATTAAATATTACAGAATATACACAGATTGCCATGCTGACAGCAGAAATCGCAATTTTAAGAGCTGTAGAGGAAGCCGGAATCAGGTCTCAGGTAAATGCTGGACTGAGCCTTGGAGAATACGGAGCACTGGTGGCCTCCGGTGTTATGAAGGAAGAGGATGCATTTACTGTAGTGCGAAAAAGAGGAATTTTTATGCAGGAGGCATATCCTACAGGTGGTGCAATGTCCGCTGTTCTTGGAACAGATGCAGAGCTGATTGAAAAAATCTGCGATGAGACACAGGGAATTGTATCCATTGCAAATTATAACTGTCCGGGACAGATTGTGATCACAGGCGAGGAGACAGCAGTTGCAGCAGCAGGGGAGGCATTAAAGGCAGCAGGCGCCAGACGTGTGATTCCTCTTAAAGTCAGTGGCCCATTTCACTGTGAGCTTCTCAAAGGCGCAGGGGAAAAACTGGGACAGGAACTTGAGAAGGTAGAAATCCAGTCATTTACAGTACCTTATGTGACAAATGTAACTGCACAGTATGTGACAGGACCGGAGCAGGTAAAGGAATTGCTTGTCAGCCAGGTTTTATCCTCTGTGCGCTGGCAGCAGTGTGTAGAACAGATGATTGATGATGGTGTAGATACTTTTATTGAGATTGGACCGGGAAAAACTCTGACAGGATTTCTCAAAAAGATCAACAGAAATGTAAAAGCATTACATGTTGAGAAAACAGAAGATCTGGATGAAGTGAGAAAGGAGTGTCTGTAAAATGCTGAAAAATAAAATTGTCCTGATTACAGGTGCAGGACGTGGAATCGGACGAGCCATTGCTATTGCTCTTGCAAAGGAAGGTGCAGAGGTGGTTATCAATTACAATGGTTCTGAAGAGAGAGCGAAGGAAGTAAAACAGACCATCGAAGAAAACGGTGGAAAAGCTTCCATATATAAATGCAATGTCAGTGATTTCGCAGCCTGTGAAGCAATGATTAAAGATATAGTTAAAGAATATGGACACCTTGATATTCTGGTTAATAATGCAGGAATTACCAAAGATGGTCTGATCATGAAAATGAAAGAAGAGGATTTCGATTCTGTACTTAATGTAAACCTGAAAGGTACATTCAATACAATCCGTCACAGTGCCCGTCAGATGCTGAAACAGAGAAGTGGAAAGATCATCAATATTTCTTCTGTTTCCGGAATCCTCGGAAATGTGGGCCAGGCAAATTATGCTGCATCCAAAGCAGGTGTGATCGGTCTGACAAAAACAATGGCAAGAGAGCTGGGCAGCCGGGGAATTACGGTAAATGCCATTGCACCCGGATTTGTAGACACAGAGATGACAGAAGTACTCTCAGAAGAAATCAGGGAAAATGCATGTAAGCAGATTATCCTGGGACGTTTCGGAAAACCGGAGGATATTGCAAATACAGCGGTATTTCTGGCATCAGACAAAGCAGACTATATTACAGGACAGGTCATCAGCGTAGATGGCGGTATGAACGTATAAATAAGGAGAACAAAATGAGAAGAGTTGTAATTACAGGTATGGGAGCAATCACTCCGGTAGGCCTTAGTGTAGAAGAATTCTGGAACAGCGTAAAAGAAGGAAAAACAAACTTTGCAGAAGTAACACGTTTTGATTCCACAAATTACAGAGCGCATATGGCAGCAGAGATCAACAATTTTAATCCAAAGGATTATATGGATTTCAAATCTGCAAAACGTATGGAGCTTTTCAGCCAGTATGCGGTAGCAGCAGCAAAAGAAGCTATTGAGCAGTCCGGACTGGATATGACAAAAGAAGATCCCTTCCGTGTAGGCTGTAGCGTGGGAAGCGGTATCGGAAGTATGCAGGTGGTAGAGAAATCCTGCGAAATTCTCAACACAAAGGGACCAGGAAGACTGAATCCTCTGATGATTCCTCTTCTGATCTCCAATATGGCATCCGGAAATGTTTCCATTCAGTTTGGACTCCGCGGAAAGAACATTAATGTTGTAACTGCCTGTGCAACAGGAACCCACAGCATTGGAGAAGCATACCGTACTATTCAGTGCTCTGATGCAGATGTTATGGTTGCAGGTGGAACGGAAGCTGCTATCACACCAACAGGCTTTGGTGGTTTTGCGGCACTGACAGCATTGACCTCATCCACAGATCCTGAGAGATGTTCCATCCCTTTTGACAAAGAAAGAAGCGGTTTTGTAATGGGTGAGGGTGCCGGCGTGGTAGTTCTGGAAGAACTGGAGCATGCCAAAGCACGTGGAGCGAAAATCCTTGGCGAGGTTGTCGGATATGGTGCAACAGGAGATGCTTATCACATTACATCCCCTGCAGAGGACGGTTCCGGTGCTGCCAAAGCTATGGAATGGGCTGTAAAAGAAGCAGGAATTTCCACAGATGATGTATGGTATGTAAATGCACATGGTACAAGCACACATCATAATGACTTATTTGAAACAATTGCCATTAAGAAAACATTTGGTGAACACGCAAAAGAAATGAAAATAAATTCTACAAAATCTATTACAGGACATCTTCTGGGAGCTGCCGGTGCAGTGGAAGTGATCACCTGTGTAAAAGAACTTCAGGAAGGCCTGATCCATCAGACTGTTGGTTATAAGGTGCCGGATGAACAGTGTGACCTGGATTATGTAGGAAACGGTAATGTAAAGATGGATATCAAATATGCACTTACCAATTCTCTTGGCTTTGGCGGACATAACGCATCCTTACTTATTAAAAAGTACGAAGACTGATCACGCAGATAATAAATGGTATGGTGATTTTGAAAACAATATACGACAGTGATCTTATAATATAGCTATTTCAGCAGGAGGAAATAAATGGAACTGGCAAATATATTAGAACTGATCCACGCAGTCAGCGATTCAGATCTCACAGAATTTAACCTGCAGGACGATACCTTAAATATTTCCATGTCAAAAGAGAAAACAATTGTACAGCAGATGGCAGTCAATACTGATCCGGCAGATGCTCAGCAGTATCAGCCGGTAGTGCAGCAGGCTGTACATGTAGAATCCGTCAATGCTGTTAACGATGAAGTACAGACAGGAAGTGTGGTAAAATCTCCTCTTGTAGGTACCTATTATGCAGCATCTTCTCCGGAAAATCCCCCCTTTGTAAAAATAGGAGATAAAGTAAGCAAAGGTCAGGTCCTTGGCATTGTGGAAGCAATGAAGCTGATGAACGAGATTGAATCAGAATTTGATGGTACAGTAAAAGAAATCCTTGTAGAAAACGAGCAGATGGTAGAGTTCGGACAGCCGATGTTTGTGATAGAATAGAAGAAGGAGGTAAAAAACTATGAAACTTACAACAAAAGAAATCATGGAGATCATTCCCCACAGACACCCGTTCCTCCTGATTGATACTATTGAAGAACTGGTGCCGGGTGTGAAGGCAACAGGAAAGAAATGTGTTACCTATAATGAACCGCATTTTGCAGGACATTTCCCACAGGAACCGGTTATGCCGGGGGTTCTGATCGTTGAGGCGCTTGCGCAGACAGGCGCAGTTGCAATTCTGAGTAAACCGGAAAATAAAGGAAAGATCGCATATTTTGCATCGATCAACAATGCAAAATTCAAGAACAAGGTAGTTCCCGGAGATACCCTTACTCTCGAAGTAGAGATCATTAAGGAAAAAGGTCCCATGGGAGTGGGAAAAGCAAAAGCAACAAACCAGGACGGTAAGGTAGCAGTGATCGCAGAGCTGACTTTTGCAGTAGGAGCATAACAGATGTTTAATAAAATTTTGATCGCCAATCGTGGTGAAATTGCAGTGAGGATCATCCGGGCATGTCGTGAGATGGGAATCCGCACAGTAGCCGTATACTCAGAAGCAGACAGAGATGCCCTGCATACCCAGCTTGCAGATGAAGCAGTATGCATCGGAAAGGCACAGTCATCAGACAGCTATCTGAACATGGAGCGAATCTTAAGTGCTACCATTGCCACAAAAGCAGAAGCAATCCACCCGGGATTCGGATTTCTCTCAGAGAACAGCCGTTTTGTGGAAATGTGTGAGAAATGTAATGTGGCATTTATTGGTCCTTCCGCAGAAGTAATTTCCAGAATGGGAAATAAATCTGAGGCGAAAAACACAATGCGGAAAGCTAAAGTCCCGGTAGTGCCCGGCACAAAGGAACCGGTCTACACAGTAGAGCAGGCTTTGGAAGCTGTAAAGGAAATCGGTTTTCCGGTCATGATCAAAGCATCAGCAGGCGGCGGTGGAAAAGGAATGCGTGTAGCCGGAAATGAACAGGAATTTGCCAAATTGTTTGAGACAGCACAGCAGGAGTCGGTCCATTCCTTCTCCGATAATACCATGTATCTGGAACGGTTTGTGGAGAATCCCAGACATGTTGAAGTGCAGATTCTTGCGGATAAATACGGAAATGTAGTTCATCTGGGAGAACGAGACTGCTCTGTTCAGAGACGTCACCAGAAAATGATCGAAGAGTCTCCATGTATCGCAATCTCTGATGATCTGAGAAAGAAAATGGGTGAGACAGCAGTACGGGCAGCAAAGGCAGCAGGCTATGAAAGTGCAGGAACCATAGAATTTCTTCTGAATCAGTCCGGAGAATTTTATTTCATGGAAATGAACACCAGAATCCAGGTAGAACATCCGGTAACAGAATTTGTGTCTGGTGTAGATCTGATCAAAGAGCAGATCTGCATTGCGGCAGGTGAACCGTTAAGCGTTCAGCAGAAAGACATAGAAATCCGCGGCCACGCCATGGAATGCAGAATCAATGCCGAGGATCCTGAGAGACATTTCATGCCATGCCCGGGTAAGATCACTGACTTACATCTTCCCGGTGGAAACGGAATCCGCGTGGATACAGCAGTTTATAATGACTACGCAATTCCGCCCTACTATGATTCTATGATTGCCAAGATCATTGTTTATGACAAAGACCGCCGCAGTGCCATTCGAAAGATGATCAGTGCACTTGGAGAAGTTGCCATCGAAGGAGTAAAAACTAACGTGGATTTTCTGTATGAACTTCTCAATCAGCCGGATTTTCAGGAAGGAAATATCACCACAGATTTCATTCCGCAGCATTATCCGGATCTGTAAAAGAAAACTGGTGCAAATATATTTTATAGTTCAGCAGAAATTACATATTTATTATTGAAAGGTAATTGATAAGCAAATCGATAAAATAATTTTTGACAGAATTAGTTTGATTAATAGTTATTAATGTTATTTTGTTGTCTGAAAGAACATCAAATTGGGTTACATAAAGGAGCAGGATTTTAATGGCAGACTTGAAGAGATTTTTTAAGAAAACAGTTTCAGAAGACCGGCATAAACAGGCCGCATCTGTTTCCGTACCTGAAGGCTTATGGATCAAATGTCCAAAGTGCGGAGAAATGGTTTACAGAGAAGACGTAATATCCAACGCCTATGTGTGCCCGAAATGCGGAGGATATTTCAGAATCAGTGCGAAACGCCGGATCAAAATGATCGCAGATAAAGGAAGTTTTAAAGAGTGGTTCACAGGAATTGACAACAGTAATCCACTGGACTATCCGGATTATCCGCAGAAAATTGAGGATCTGAGAGAAAAAACACACCTTGATGAGGCAATTCTCATCGGAGAAGCCACCATCGGAGGAATCCGTACAGTGATCGGAGCCATGGATACCAGATTTCTCATGGCTTCCATGGGATATGTGGTGGGAGAAAAGATCACCCGCTCATTTGAAGAAGCAACAAAACAGGGACTTCCGGTCATTCTGTTCTGTTGCTCCGGCGGTGCCAGAATGCAGGAAGGAATCGTATCACTGATGCAGATGGCAAAAACCTCCGCAGCCATTAAACGTCACTCTCAGGCAGGGCTTCTCTACACATCTGTGCTGACAGACCCGACTACCGGTGGCGTTACAGCAAGCTTTGCCATGCTTGGAGATATTATCCTTGCAGAGCCAGGCTCACTGATCGGATTTGCCGGCCCGAGAGTCATTGAACAGACTATAGGTCAGAAACTGCCGGAGGGCTTCCAGAGACCGGAATTTCTTCTGGAACATGGATTTCTCGACGGAATTGTTGAACGAGGCTCTATGCGGGATGTTCTTTCGCTGATCCTGAAACTGCATGATACCAGAAAATGTTACGGAGAATTTCCACAGGAAACATCTGCCAGATCTTTCGATACTTTTGGCAAAAAGAAAAAGCAGAAGAAACAAAAAAATCTCACAGCCTGGGATAGAGTCCAGATTGCCAGAAGCAGTGACCGTCCGTCAGCAGCGGAATATATTGATGCCATTTTTGATGATTTCATGGAATTTCATGGTGACAGAGGTGTCAGAGACGACAATGCCATCATCGGCGGCATTGCTACACTGGACGGACAGCCCGTTACAGTAATCGGAATCCGTAAAGGGCATACTACAAAAGAAAACATCAGATGTAACTTCGGAATGCCATCACCGGAAGGGTACAAAAAGGCTCTTCGACTGATGAAACAGGCAGAGAAATTCGGACGTGCAGTCATTGCATTTGTAGACACTCCGGGGGCATTCTGTGGACTGGAAGCAGAAGAACGGGGACAGGGCGAAGCCATTGCAAGGAATCTTCTGGAAATGTCCGATTTGAAGGTGCCGGTTCTTTCGGTTGTAATTGGTGAAGGCGGCAGTGGCGGTGCACTTGCACTTGCAGTTGGCAATGAAGTCTGGATGATGGAAAATGCAACCTACACCATCCTTTCACCGGAAGGCTTTGCATCCATTCTCTGGAAAGACAGCAGAAAGGCACCGGAAGCTGCGGAGGTCATGAAAGTAACGGCGGCTCATCTGAAAGAACTGGGAATCATTGAACGGATCATACCGGAGGAATATCCTGCAAGTGAGGAGAATTTGCCGGAAATTGCAGAGTATATGAAGATCAGAATGAAGCAGTTCCTGGAGAAACAGACTGGTAAAAGTGGACTGCAGATTGCACAGGAACGGTATGAGAGGTTTCGTAAGATGTAGCACGATGTTAAAAGGGACGCGCAGAAAATATTTTATTTGGAGTGCGGTTTCGGGGTCTAAGATATTCTAAGCTCTCAGAAATCTGCTAAAGGCATGAGCCGTCTTGTCAAACTCGCTCCGTTGCAAACTTCGCTCAGACAGTGATGCAGCCGGCTCATAACGCAGATTTCTGAGAACTAAGAATATCTAAGACCCCTGCAAATGCACTCCAAATAAAATATTTTTCTGCGCTGTTTTGTTGCATGTTGTTATGCGTTTTCTTAGGGTTTCTATAGTTATATTGTACAGTAGATATATTATTTTGGTTAATTATTCTGCGAAGTCAGGAGTGGTGCTTTCTTTACTGTTGTACGGTAAATATGTTATATAGCCAATAGTCAGCATGGGAAGCGATAGTGTCCGGGGGTGAATTTGAGGGTTCATTGTAGTTCTTGGCATTTGGGAAGACGCGTTATGAGCCAATCGTTTCACTGTCTGAGCGAAGTCGGAGACGTAGCGAGTTTGAGAGAGTGGCTCATGATTTTAGCGGCTTCCCAAATGCCTAGAAATACAATGGTTCCGAAACTGAGCCCCCGGACACTATCGCTTCCCATGCGTCCCTATTCAAAAAACATTAAAATTTTCCCCTATCCCGACTTGAAATAAGAAAGCCTCTGACGTATAATAAACCCGAAAGTAGAAAGGCGCTGCTTTTAAGCAGGGTCTTTTTTTACAGATTTTGAATATATAAAAAATTCAGGAGTGAAAAAAGTTATGACCAAGATCAGAACAAGATTTGCACCAAGCCCTACAGGCAGAATGCATGTTGGAAATTTAAGAACAGCATTATATGCATACCTTATTACAAAACATGAAGGCGGAGATTTCATCCTCCGTATTGAAGATACAGACCAGGAACGTTACGTAGAAGGCGCTGTAGATATTATCTACCGTACTCTTGCAAAAACAGGACTTCTCCATGATGAAGGCCCAGACAAGGACAAAGGCTTTGGACCGTATGTTCAGAGTGAGCGTCAGGCACAGGGAATCTATCTGAAATATGCACAGCAGTTAGTAGAACAGGGTGATGCATACTACTGTTTCTGTAAGAAGGAAGAACTGGAAGGTATGAAACGTGTTGTGGCAGGAAAAGAGATTTCCATTTATGACAAACGCTGCCTTAAACTTTCCAAAGAAGAAGTACAGCGTCGTCTTGATGCAGGAGAACCACACGTAATCCGTTTCAATATGCCAACAGAGGGAACTACAACATTCCATGATGTAATCTACGGAGATATCACAGTAAACAATGAGGAACTGGAAGATCTGATCCTGATCAAATCTGATGGATACCCAACTTATAACTTTGCAAACGTAATCGATGACCATTTAATGGAGATCACACACGTAGTAAGAGGTAACGAGTATCTTTCCTCAGCTCCGAAATACAACCGTATCTACGAAGCTTTCGGATGGGATATCCCGGTTTATGTACATTGTCCGCTGATCACAGATGAGACACACCAGAAGCTTTCCAAACGTTGTGGACATTCCTCTTATGAAGACCTGCTTGATCAGGGATTTGTTTCAGAAGCGATCGTCAACTATGTGGCACTTCTCGGATGGAGTCCTTCTGACAACAGAGAGATCTTTACACTGGATGAACTGGTACAGGCATTTGATTATCATCATATCAATAAATCTCCGGCAGTATTTGATATTGCGAAACTTCGTTGGATGAATGGTGAGTATATCAAGAAAATGGATGCGGATGAATTCTATGAGAGAGCACTTCCGTATATGAAAGAAGTTCTGAAGAAAGACTACAACTTCAAGAAGATTGCAGGAATGGTACAGACCAGAATCGAAACATTCCCTGACATTCCGGCTCTGATTGACTTCTTTGAGGAAGTACCGGAATATGATTCCGCCATGTACTGCCATAAGAAAATGAAGACAAATGAAGAGACTTCTCTTACAGTATTAAAAGAAGTACTTCCGGTTCTGGAAGAACAGGAAGATTATACAAATGATCCGTTATTTGAAACATTAAGTGCATTTGTAAAAGAGCATGGTTATAAGAACGGATATGTAATGTGGCCTCTGCGTACTGCTGTTTCCGGCAAGCAGATGACGCCGGCCGGTGCTACTGAGATCATGGAGATCATCGGTAAAGACGAGACAATCAAACGAGTAAAGGCAGCTATTGAGAAATTAAGCAAATAAATATGAAGAGAAATCCATCTCAACTTCGGGCAATCACTCACCTGTCAGGACCTATGATGGTCCTGGCAGGTCCCGGCTCGGGGAAAACTTCCGTTATTGTGGAGAGAACTGCATACATGATCAATGAGGGGAAGATACCGGCTTCTTCTATTTTGGTTGTAACTTTTTCCAGAGCAGCGGCAACAGAGATGAAAGAACGGTTTTTGAAATTCGTGGGACAGAACAGAAGCGAAGTGACTTTTGGAACTTTCCACGGAATTTTTATGGGATTTTGAAAGCGGCCTATCATCTGAGTGCGGCCAATATTCTTTCTGAGGAAGAGAAATTCAGTATTCTACGTGAGATGACTGAGAAATATGGACAGGAAATGGCTCAGGAGGGAGATTTCATTGAAGAAGTTGCCAGGGAAATCAGTGTTGTAAAGGGGAACTGTATTTCTCCGGAGCATTATTATGCATCCTGTTGCTCGGACGAGATATTCAGGGACATTTTTCATGGCTATAAGCAGGCTCTGAAGGCGAAACGCAAGCTGGATTTTGATGATATGATCCTCTGTTGTTATGAACTTTTTTCCCAGAGACAGGATATCCTGAATGCATGGAGAAGAAAATTTGTCTACATTCTGGTGGATGAGTTTCAGGATATCAACAGCTTACAATACAAGATTTTGCAGATGCTGGCGGCACCTGTCAATAACCTGTTTATTGTAGGGGATGATGACCAGTCCATCTATCATTTCCGGGGCGCAAGACCAGAGATTATGTTAAATTTTACAAAGGATTATCCGAAGGCAGAGACAGTCCTTCTGAATGTGAATTACCGGTGCAGTAAGAATATCCTGCGTACAGCCATGGAAGTGATCGGATGTAATACCAGACGTTTCAAAAAGCAGCTGGATACTCCAAATGAAGAAGGGATGCCTGTGACGTGCAAGGAATTTGATAATCCAAGAGAAGAGTATATGTGCGTGGTGGCAGCACTGAAAAAAAGAATGGAGCGCGGCGAGGATCTGCTGAATACGGCAATCCTGCTTCGTACAAATCAGGAATCGGAAGGTCTGATCAATGTGCTGATGGAATATCAGGTTCCTTTTACAATGAAAGAACAGCTTCCCAATCTTTTCCGCCACTGGATCTGCCGGGCGCTTCTGGCTTATCTTGAAATGGCAGCAGGAGACAGGAGCAGGAAGAATTTGCTGGAGATCATGAACCGGCCAAATCGCTATATTTCCAGAGAAGCGTTGAACAGTTCGCAGATTAATTTTAATGAACTTCGGGAATATTATAAAGACAAAGACTGGATGTGCGACAGGATTACCACACTGGAAACGCATCTGAGGATTCTTGGTACTCTTTCCCCTTTTGCTGCGATTAATTTTATCAGAAAAGGAATGGGATTCGAAGAATACTTGCGTGAATATGCACAGTATCGTAAAATAAAACCAGAGGAACTGCTTGAGACCCTGGACCGGATCCATGAGAGTGCAAAAGGCATGAAAACCCTGGTGAAGTGGCAGGCTTACATAGAAGAATATACGAAGCGCCTGAATGAACAGGCAAGGAAACAGCAGGATAAAAAAGAAGGAGTGACTATATCCACACTCCATGCGGTAAAAGGTCTGGAATATGATATTGTGTATATTCTGAATGTTAATGAAGGAAGTATTCCATATCGCAAGGCGGTTTTGGCAGAAGCAGTGGAAGAAGAACGAAGATTGTTTTATGTAGGGATGACCAGGGCGAAAAAGAAGCTGGTGCTTGCCTATGTGAAACGCCAGTATGAGAAGGAACGGGAGCCTTCCCGGTTTCTTGAGGAGACAGGCCTATGAATAAAGGAATTATTTACTGTACAAAAATACGGGAAGAATATGAAGGCGCACATATGGAGCATATGATCGCAGAGAAACTTCTGGAAATCGCACTGAAAAAAGAATATGGAATCAATCTGTACAATGAACCCAGAGCAGAGGGAGAACATGGAAAACCATTCCTTTCCTATCGTCCGTCCCTGCATTATAATATCAGTCATTCCGGAAAATATGTGGTATGTATTCTGGCTGATCAGGAGGTTGGAATTGATGTGCAGATTCATTGCAGAGCCAATTATGAAAGAATGCTCAGACGTATGGTACCCCGGGAACAGTATCTGGAAATTCTCTCAGATATAAATGTGGAAAAGAAATTTTTTGAACAGTGGGTACTGAGGGAAGCTTATATCAAATGGACCGGTGAGGGGCTTTCCAGAGACATGAGGACTATATCCATGGATGAAGGCAGTCATATGCTGCTTGATATGGAAGACGGTTACAGTGGAGCAGTATGGGCAATGAATCCCATGGAAATCAACTGGAAATATGAAGACATCATACTTGGGTAAGACATGAACAGACAAACGAAGAAAGAAATCCGAAGACTGGCAGTGAAGATTCTTGTAGCAGTACTGGCACTTGGACTGGCTTTCTGGGGATATGCTTTCGTATACAGGGGTAAGACGGAACCTCCTGCAAAATATCCGGTAACCAACCAGGATGCTGCAGTGTATTCATTACGCGGACAGATACAGATGCTGTCGCAGCAGGAGGAGTTAAATACCTTTGCCTTTGAGGGCAGAAAAAAGAAAAGAGTACGGAACTTATATTATTCCCGGACTGAGATATACAAGAACATTCCTGAATGTAGAGGGTACAAAACAGGCGGTATGTACTTCCATGACTCCTCAGGGACTTGCAGTGACCGATGAGTATGTACTTGTAAGTGCCTATTGTCATACGGAAAAACATAACTCTGTTATTTATGTGATCAACAAAGAAACTCACAGATTTATCAAAGAGGTAGTCCTGCCAGGTCTGCCTCATGTAGGCGGACTTGCCTATGATCAGGAACATGATATGCTGTGGTATTCTTCAAATACCAATGGAATCGCACAGGCGATCAGCATTAAGATGGATGTGCTGCGTGACTATAATTATGCGGATAACCATATGCCTGTGCAGGTAAATCAGACATGTAGTCTTTATGGAATCGTGAGAGATTCTTTTATGACTTTCTATAAGGGGTGCCTGTATGTAGGATGTTTTAACAAATATACAGAGAGCACCATCGCGAGATATGCGGTGGATTCAAAAGGTGATCTGGTGAATACTTTTAATGAGGAACTTGGCATGATGTTTGAAATGGCGGTTCCGCTGGATTATTCTACAATATCAGAACAGGCACAGGGAATGGCTTTTTATAACGATAAGCTGTTGTTGTCTCATTCTTTTGGTATTCTGCCATCCAGGATTGTTTTTTATGAACAGTCGGATAAACGTCTGTATGTCAATGAAAATTCTGCAAGATCATACAGAATGCCTGAGATGATCGAGCAGATTGTTGTAGAGGGGGATGAACTTTACGTACTCTTTGAATCAGGAGCTTATGCGTACAGGGGGTATGCAGGAAATGTGGTAGACCGGGTTCTGAAGCTGAATCTGATAAAAATGGAAGAGTCTTATCAGGAAGAGTACTAAAATCGGTTTGTCCACATATATTAAGTGTAAAGAGGTGAGACATATAGAAGCGCAGCAGATTGAAAACCTGTTTGCCGGAAATATCCGGAATCTTTTAATGGATGCGAAGCTGGATTATGATAAATTATATGAGATACGCCTTCGTGTAGGGCGTCCGTTGTTTTTAACTTATGACGGAGGAGAGTGTTTTTTGCGAAAACCGGGTCAGGAACAGTATCTGGTGACAACGGAAGATTTGAAAGAAACACTGGAATATGTCACAGGATATTCCCTGTATGCTTATGAGGATGAGATCAGACAGGGATTTATCAGTGTTCAGGGTGGTCACAGAGTAGGTGTGACCGGAAAGGTAGTGCTGGATCGGGGCAGGATCATGGGAATGAAATATATTTCCTGCATCAATGTCCGTCTGGCACATGAGATTCAGGGATGTGCGGATAAGGTGATGCCTTATATCCGTACAGAGAAATGGGTTGCAAATACATTGATCATTTCACCGCCAAGGTGTGGAAAGACTACGCTGCTCAGAGATATTATCAGGCAGCTCAGTAATGGATGGGCCAATACCCAGGGTCTGACAATAGGTGTGGTGGACGAGAGAAGTGAGCTGGCAGGCTGTTATCAGGGAATTCCTCAGAATGATCTGGGAATGCGTACAGATGTGCTGGACTGCTGTCCGAAATCAGAAGGTATGCAGATGCTGGTACGTTCCATGTCACCGGATGTGGTTGCAGTGGACGAGTTAGGCTGTGAAGAGGATTTCAAGGCAGTTGACTCAGTGATCCACTGCGGATGTAAGCTGATTGCGACTGCACATGGAAGCTGTCTGGAGGATGTTCTGGATCAGCCATTCTTTTATAAGCTTATGGGCGAGAAAGTATTTGAACGTTATATTATCCTGGACAAAAATGATCAGGCAGGATGTCTGAAAGCTGTATTAGATGAAAATGGAAAAGTATGCTTAGAACAGTAGGATTGTGTGTAATTGTAATTTCCGGTGTCGGTTGCGGTTTTGCCATGAGCAATGAACTTGGCAGACGCAAAAAGATGATGGAAATGATCTTACGGATGATCATCCTCCTAAGAGGAGAAATACGTTATGGAAATAAATCTCTGTACGATGCCTTTACAGGTGCTTCCGGGAAACTGGAAGGGAAGTACAGAGAATTTTTTATACTTACGGCACAGAAAATGAAAGAAAAACAGGGGATTCCTTTGGGACAATCTTCAGAGAATCGGCCGGAAAGTGTCTGGATCTGGATTGTCTTTCGCAGGAAGAGAGAGACAGATTTTATTCACTGGGAGATCAGCTTGGTTATCTTGGACTGGATATGCAGCTAAAACAGATGGATCTGATGGAAAAGGAAACAGAATATGCGATCAGGGAACTCAGGAAAGATTTTTGTGAAAAAAGAAAATTATACCGCAGTATGGGAATATTGGGCGGAATATTTGTGGCTGTGTTTTTTTGGTGAGCATGTATTTATAATCTGTTTCTTTACTGTGTAGATTACTGTTTTGCTGTATCTGGCAGCAGAAGCCGGAAAGGAGAGACTGTGGAGGTAAGTCTTATTTTTAAAATCGCTGCAGTAGGGATTCTGGTTTCTGTTCTCTGCCAGATCCTGAAACACAGTGGAAGGGATGAACAGGCATTTCTGGTAAGCCTGGCGGGGCTTCTGATGGTGCTGTTCTGGATTGTTCCATATATTTATGAACTGTTTGAAAGTATTCAGCAGTTGTTTGTGCTGTGATTTCAAATCAACTGTTATGGCAGTTGACAGAACAGAAAGAGGTTTGAATGGCATGGATATTGTGAAAGTTTCAATCATGGGTATCTGCGGAATGATGCTTGGTTTTATTCTAAAAGAAACCAGACCGGAATTTGCTGCACTTGTGACCATGATGACGGGTTTTCTGATTCTTGGTCTTGCAGCAGGAAAAGTTTCTTATCTGTTTGAAACCATGAACAGGCTGAGAGAAAGCTTCCCCATAGACAGCAGTTATCTCACAGTTCTGGTTAAGATTATCGGGATCACATATATCGGACAGTTTTCATCTGCAATCTGCAAAGATGCCGGATATCAGATGATCGGAACACAGATCGACCTGTTCTGTAAACTGTCTGTGATGGTTCTGAGTATGCCGGTACTGCTGGCAATTCTGGATACGATTTCGGAGTTTATGATATGAGGCAGGATAAAGAGAGAAGTATCAGGGAACAGGCAGATCTGTGGAAAGGTTACTGGTGTATACTGGCATGTATACTCTTGGTAGGAAGAGTGTCATATCTTACATTCTTTCAGAATCATATAGTATCCGTATATGCCGCTGCGCAGACAGAACAGAAAGAAGATTCTTCAGTACAGATCCTGCAGGAGAATCTAATGGAAGAGATACAGATTGATGATGTGCAGAAAATGTTGGATGAGATTATGGATGACCATGTTTTTTCTGTCAGGAAAGCACTGATGAATATCATAAACGGGGAGGAGCCTGTTTCAAAAGAGACTGTACGGAGCTTTTTGTATAGTCTCTTTTTTTCGGATATAGAGAATGAAAAAGGATTAATACTGAAACTTTTACTTGTGATTTTTATTGCAGCGGTGCTGGCGGAGTTTGCTGATGTTTTCGGAAACGGACAGGCTGGCAGTATCAGCTTTTATATTGTCTATCTTGCGCTGTTTACAATGCTTATGGAGAATTTCTCAAGGCTTGGAAGTACGCTTACAAACTGGCTTCTTGGACTGACGGATTTCATGAAAGTTCTGTCTCCGGCTTATTTTATGACAGTGGCTGCATCAACCGGATCATCAACGGCTGCTGCATTTTATGAAGGGATTTTGCTGATGATCTGGGCGGTTCAGTGGCTTCTTGCAAATCTGTTTCTGCCTGCTGTAAACCTGAGTTTGCTTCTGAAAATGGTTAATTATTTGTCAAAAGAGGAGATGCTTACAAAAATGGCAGAACTTTTGGATGTAGCTGTAAACTGGGGGTTGAAAACTCTTCTGGGAGCTATTGTTGGTCTGCAGATTGTGCGGAATATGGTGAGCCCGGTGATGGATGCCATGAAGCGTTCTGCTGTTGGCAAGGCAGCGAGTGCGATTCCCGGCATTGGAAATGCAGTGACCGCTGTAACAGAATTAGTGCTGACCAGTGCAGTGATGGTGCGAAACAGTTTTGGCGCAGTAATCGTGATCCTTCTGTTGCTGATTGGAGCAGGACCGATTATCCATTATGGAAGTCTTTCTCTGGTTTATCGTTTTCTGGCTGCGATTGCACAGCCAATTTCTGACAAAAGAGTTGTGGGAGCCCTGAGTACAATGGGGGAGGGATGTGCAATGCTTTTAAAGCTTTTGCTGACAGCAGAAGTACTTTGCATGCTGACATTCCTGATAGTTGTAGTTTCTGTATCCTGATGAACTGACAGAAAGATTGCCGGAGGAAACATATGAAAGAAGAGCTGTATTTATGGATTCGGAATCTGGCAGTATTTTATATCTTTTTCACTGCGGTTCTGAATCTGATACCTGACCAGAAGTATGAGAAATATGTACGCTTTTTTATGGGCCTGCTGCTGATTTTTATGATGAGTACCCCGATATTTTCCATTCTTGGAAAAGGTTCGGAACTGACGGAAAGTTTTCTGGATAATTTTTCTGAAGAAAACAGAGAGAAAGAACTCCGGGAATTTCAGAATATTCAGAAAGTCTATCTGGAAAAAGGTTACGAACTGGAACTGGAACAGAAAATCCGGGAAACTCTGGAAAAAAGAGGCATAGAAGTATATAAGGTGAAAGTAAATATAGAAGGGGAGGAGACGCAGGCAAACCTTGTACTGAAGACAGAAATTTCTCAGGAGGAGAGAAAGGAGCTTAAAGATGCGCTGGTGGAAGAGTGGGGACTTAAAGAAAACAGAATTTGTATCCAGATTGTCCGAAATGAATCCGGCAAAATGGGGAATCCTGTTGCTCATCGGAGTACTTCTGGCAGTAGCGGCGATGCCTGTATCCAGTAAGCAGCAAAAGAAAAATACGGCAGGAGAGCAGAGTGAAGATATGCAAAAAAATGTTCTGGAAGAGAAACTTGAAGCATTTCTTGAAAATACGGAAGGGGTGGGAAAGGTACAGGTTATCCTGATGACAGATGAGAAGAAAGACAGGCAGAGCTTCTATAATTCAGAAACCATACAGGTGACCGGTGTTCTGATTTCTGCGGAAGGTGGAGGAAATCCTGTAGTGGTCCAAAATATTCAGGAGGCGGTCATGGCATTATTTCAGGTGGATGCTCATAGAATTAGAATAATGAAAATGAAATGAGGAGATAAATGTGAAAAAAGTCATCGGAAAAAATCAGGTCATTATTACATCGCTGGCAATTCTGATTGCAGTGGCAGGATATCTGAACTTTGCAGATGTAGATCTTGGATTCAGGGATAAGGAGGCAAGTACGGACAGCAGCAGTATCCTTGAAGATGCAGGATATGATCTTACAGATGAAACTGCTCTTCTGGATGAAAATCAGGCAGATGGAGGTCTGACTGATAACAGTCTTACAGACAGTCAGGAAACGGATACTCCCGGGGAGGCTGTGTTTACGGGTTCTACAGGATTTGCCGCACAGGCAAAGATCAGCAGAGAACAGGTGCGCTCACAGAACAAGGCAGATCTGCAGGACATTATCAATAATGAAGAAATTGATGATGAAGAGAAGCAGGAGGCAATACATACGATGGTCTCGATGACAGACCTTTCAGAAAAAGAAGCGGCAGCAGAGCTTTTGCTGGAGGCGAAGGGCTTTAAGAATGTAGTTGTAAATCTTACCGGAGAAACTGCGGATGTTGTGATCCCTGAAGCAGAACTTTCTGATGCACAGAGAGCACAGATTGAAGATATTGTAAAAAGGAAAACAGGAATTGCGCCAGAAAATATTGTGATCACCCCACTGAAGGAGAGTGAAGATGCAGAAGATACAACACAGACAGATGAAACATCAGCAGATACTTCGTATGAGGAAGACAGCGAAACATCAGCACAGCCATATGAGGATACCGCAATCGATACAACTGATATTTATGACTGATATTTTGATATGAATATGCGAACATATATCTTGACAGAAAAGAGGTGCATATACTAGAATAGGAATGCTGTAAAAAAATAGAAAACGTAACTGATACCGGCTGTTGCCGGTGTTTTATGCAAACAATTATAAGAAAGCGCAACAGGAGGCTGAACGTGTCTAAGTATACGAATGAAATAGAAAAAAGAAGAACATTTGCCATTATTTCCCATCCGGATGCAGGTAAAACTACACTGACTGAGAAATTCCTGCTGTATGGCGGAGCAATCAATCTTGCCGGAAGTGTTAAAGGTAAGGCAACAGCCCGCCATGCAGTGTCAGACTGGATGGAGATCGAAAAAGAGAGAGGTATTTCCGTTACTTCCTCTGTTCTGCAGTTTCATTATGATGGTTACTGCATTAATATTCTGGATACACCGGGACATCAGGATTTCTCGGAGGATACTTACCGTACACTGATGGCAGCAGATTCTGCAGTCATGGTAATCGACGGTTCCAAGGGTGTGGAGGCACAGACCAGAAAACTGTTCAAGGTCTGCGTAATGCGCCATATCCCGATTTTTACATTTATCAATAAGATGGACCGCGATGCAAACGACACATTTGACCTTCTTGATGAGATTGAGAAAGAACTTGGCATCGCAACCTGCCCGATCAACTGGCCAATCGGTTCCGGTAAGAAATTCCGCGGTGTTTATGACCGTGATACAGAGAAAATACTTACCTTTTCTGATACACAGAAAGGTACCAAAGAAGGTGTGATCGAGGAAATCCCGTTAAGTGACAGCCGGGCAGATGAGATTATGGATCCGGAGCAGAAAGCACAGCTTCTGGATGAGATTGAGCTTCTGGACGGCGCAAGTGCAGATTTTGACCAGGAGCTGGTAAGCAAAGGTAAGCTGACACCTGTATTCTTCGGATCTGCGCTGACAAACTTCGGTGTGGAAACATTTCTGGAACATTTCCTGAAGATGACAACATCACCGCTTCCGAGAGTGTCTGATATTGGGGAAATTGACCCCATGGATGATGATTTCTCAGCGTTTGTATTTAAAATCCAGGCAAACATGAACAAGGCACACAGAGACAGAATCGCATTTATGAGAATCTGTTCCGGTAAATTTGACGCTTCCCAGGAAGTATATCATGTGCAGGGTGATAAAAAGATGCGTCTGCTTCAGCCACAGCAGATGATGGCAGAATCCCGCCATGTGGTAGATGAGGCATATGCCGGAGATATTATCGGTGTTTTTGACCCGGGTATCTTTTCCATCGGAGATACAATCTGTGCACCCGGTAAAAAGTTTGCATTCGAAGGTATTCCTACATTTGCACCGGAACATTTTGCGAGAGTCCGTCAGATTGATACTATGAAGAGAAAACAGTTTGTTAAAGGTATCAATCAGATCGCGCAGGAAGGTGCTATTCAGATTTTTCAGGAGTTTAATACCGGTATGGAAGAAATTATTGTAGGTGTTGTAGGTGTCCTGCAGTTTGATGTTCTGAAATATCGTCTGGAAAATGAATATAATGTAGATATCCGTCTGGAAACACTTCCATATGAACATATTCGCTGGATTGCAAATAAAGAAGAAGTAAAAGTGGATAAGATCATTGGAACCTCTGATATGAAAAAAGTTACTGATCTTAAGGGAAATCCGCTGCTCCTCTTTGTAAATTCCTGGAGTGTGGGTATGACAGAGGACAGAAATCCTGGCTTAATATTAACGGAATTCAGTAAATAACCCTTTTCATTTATCTGTCGATTTGGTATAATGAACAAAGATTAAAGAATCCCTCAGGAGGTTTTCAGATGGCAGAGAAAAGAATAACATATAAAATACAGGATTTAGGAGGCATTGGTGAGGTCCAGATCGCAGATGAAGTGGTCGCTATCATTGCCGGACTTGCTGCTACGGAAGTAAACGGAGTTGCTTCCATGGCAGGCAATATCACAAACGAACTGGTAAGCAAACTTGGAATGAAGAATCTTTCCAGAGGTGTTAAGGTTACTGTACTCGAAGGAGTTGTAACAGTAGACCTGAACCTGAATATCGAATATGGTAAGAACATTCTTGAGACAAGTAAGAAAGTTCAGGAGAAAGTAAAATCATCCATAGAGAATATGACAGGTCTTGAGGTTGCAGATGTTAATATTCATATTGCCAGTGTAGATATGGAGAACGAAAAAGGAAAGTAACCCTTTCCTTTTTTGTGTACTTAAGAGATATTTAGAAAGGAAAGCTGTTTATACAGCAAAAATTATGCGAAGAAGAGAGCAGAGAGAACATATTTTTAAATTACTGTTCATGACAGAATTTAATTCAGAGGAAGAGATGAGTGAGCAGCTTTCACTTTATTTTGATACTCTGGAGGAACTTTCAGAGAAAGATCAGGAGTATATGAGCCGGAAATACCGCCATGTACTTGAAAAATTAGACGAGATCGATGCACTGTTAAATGAGACAAGCAATGGCTGGAAGACAAAGAGAATGAGCCGCGTTGACCTGACTGCCCTGCGTCTGGCAGTGTATGAACTGAAATATGACAAAGATGTACCTACAGGTGTAGCTATCAATGAGGCGGTAGAGCTTGCCAAACGTTTTGGCGGTGAGACTTCCGGTTCCTTTGTAAACGGTATCCTTGGCAAGATTGCCAACAGTGAAAGCGAAGAAAAATCAGAATGAAAAACACATATTCTGTAGGTCAGGTAAACCGTTATATCAAAAATATGTTTACCCAGGATTATTTACTGCAGAAGATTTATGTAAAAGGCGAGGTGTCCAATTGTAAATATCATACAAGCGGACACATCTATTTTTCCCTGAAAGATGAGACAGGAACATTGAATTGTGTGATGTTTGCCGGACACAGACGGGGACTTGCATTTGCCATGAAAAATGGCGATAAGGTGATCGTTGGCGGGAGTGTGGATGTATATGAACGCGACGGCCGCTATCAGATGTATGCAAAGGAAATTACTCTGGAAGGTGCAGGTGCTTTGTATGAGAGATATCTTGCGCTGAAACAGGAACTTGAAGATATGGGAATGTTTGCGCAGGAGTACAAGCAGCCCATTCCGAGATTTATCAGACGTCTGGGTGTGGTAACTGCACCGACAGGTGCGGCTGTTCAGGATATCCGCAATATTTCCTATCGAAGAAATCCCTATTTACAGATTATTTTATATCCGGCTCTTGTACAGGGGGCGGGTGCGGCAGAAAGTATTGTAAAAGGAATACAGATGCTTGATAAGACAGATGTGGATGTGATCATTGTGGGAAGAGGCGGTGGCTCTATTGAAGATCTCTGGGCGTTTAATGAAGAAATCGTGGCCAGAGCTATTTTTGAGTGCAGTACACCCATTATTTCCGCAGTAGGTCATGAAACGGATTTTACAATTGCTGATTTCGCTGCTGATCTGCGAGCTCCTACTCCTTCTGCTGCGGCAGAGCTTGCGGTGGATGATTATAGAAGTGTGATTGAAGCAGTAAGTATTTACAGGCAGCGGTTATATCGTGCAATGAGTGGTAAAATGGATCTGTACCGCAGCAGACTGGAGCATTTTCAGACAAAATTTGCTTATCTGAGTCCGGAGAACAGGCTGCGGGAGCAGAGACAGCGTCTGGCAGATCTGGAGAATGCTGTACAAAATGGAATGAACAGGAAACTTCAGGATGAGAGACACAGATTGTCTGTTTATCTGGAACGTTTTGCAGGACTTTCCCCTTTAAAGAAACTGAATCAGGGATATTCTTATGTGGCAGATAAATATAAAAAGACATTGACAAGTGTAGAACAGGTACAAAATGGGGATACCATTTATATATCTGTGACAGACGGTACGATAGAAGCAGATGTTACAGGTACGGTGAAGGAGGAGAAAATCTATGGCGAAGAAAGAAAACTGTGAGCAGTTACAGGAGGAGAAACCTCTGGAAGAGATGTTTGCAGAACTGGATCTGCTGGCTGAAAAACTGGAAAACAGAGACACATCGCTGGAGGACTCTTTTATACTGTACAGACAGGGCATGGAACTTTTGAAACTTTGCAGCGGGAAGCTGGATACAGTGGAGAAGAAAATGCTGCAGCTTAATGAGGATGGTACATTTAGTGAATTTTCAAGATGAATTAGCAAAGAGAACGGAAGAAACAGAGAAAGTGATCAGAAGCTTTCTGCCTGCAGAGGCGGGATTCGCCGGAACAATGGCTCAGGCTATGAATTACAGTATGCTGGCAGGAGGCAAGCGCCTTCGGCCAATGTTGATCCGGGAGACATATCGCCTGTTTGATGGTAAGGAAGAAGTTGTAAAACCGTTTATGGCAGGAATGGAGATGATCCATACTCATTCCCTGATCCATGACGATCTTCCTGCACTTGATGATGATGATTACAGGCGCGGCAGACTGACTACACATAAGGTATATGGGGAAGCCATGGGGGTGTTAAGCGGTGTTGCGCTGCTTAATTACGCATACGAAACCATGTTTCAGGCATTTGCCCTGACAAAAGAGCAGGATCGGGTAATCCATGCGTTGAGAGTGGTCTCACAGAAGACAGGCATTCATGGAATGCTTGGAGGACAAAGTGTTGATGTGGAAAATGACGGAAAGCCCCTTGAAAAAGAGATGCTTGACTATATTTACAGAAATAAGACGTCAGCATTGATCGAAGCCTCCATGATGACAGGCGCAATTCTTGCAGGAGCAAATGAGCAGGAAGTATCTGCAGTGGAGAAAGCTGCCGGAAATATAGGACTGGCTTTCCAGATTCAGGATGATATTCTGGATGTGACCAGCACTGCAGAAGAACTGGGAAAACCTGTACACAGTGATGAGAAGAATAATAAAGTTACTTATGTGACTCTTTTTGGAACAGAGAAGGCTGCTGAACAGGTGGAAGAACTCTCAGAGAAGGCAATCGATCTGCTGAAGAGTCTGAATAAAAATAACGAGTTTCTGTATTTGTTAATTGAAAAATTAATAAACCGCAGAAAATAAAGGAAGGATACAAATGATTCTGGAAAAGATTAAGAAACCCAATGATATCCATAAGATACCATTGGAAGATTTCGAGCCTCTGGCAGCGGAGATCAGGGACTTTTTAATCCGGTCAGTAAGTCAGACAGGCGGACATCTTGCTTCAAATCTGGGAGTAGTGGAACTGACTCTGGCTCTTCATAATGTGCTGGATTTTCCGGAAGACAAACTAATCTGGGATGTAGGACATCAGGCATATACACATAAGATTCTTACCGGAAGAAAAGATGAATTTAAGAATCTGCGACAGGAAGGTGGATTAAGCGGTTTTCCTAAGAGAAGTGAGAGCCCCTGTGATGCATATGATGCAGGACACAGTTCCAATTCAATTTCGGCAGGACTGGGATATGTGCATGCCAGAGATATTCTGGGACAGAAGCATCATGTGGTTTCTGTGATCGGAGATGGTGCTCTCACCGGAGGAATGGCGTATGAGGCATTAAATAATGCTGCAGAGTTAAAGACAAATTTTATTATTATCATAAATGACAATAATATGTCCATTTCCAGAAATGTAGGAGGCATGTCCACTTATCTGAGTGCACTGAGAACTGCAGAAGCTTATACAGGAATGAAGATGGGTGTGACAAAGGCACTGAAGAAGGTTCCGAAGGTAGGGACTGCTCTGGTAGATACTATGAGAAAAACCAAAAGCAGTGTCAAGCAGCTTTTTATTCCGGGAATGCTGTTTGAAAATATGGGGCTGACATATCTGGGACCTGTTGACGGTCATAATATGCGTCAGATGATGAAACTCTTTAATGAAGCAAAACGGGTAGAGGGACCGGTAGTTGTTCATGTCCTGACAAAGAAAGGCAGAGGATACGAACCTGCAAGTGCCCATCCGGACAGGTTTCATGGAACAGGTCCTTTTGATATTAAAACAGGCCGGGTACTTCAGAAGAAAACAGTGCCGGGTTATACAGATGTTTTTTCCAAAGCACTGGTCTCTCTTGGTGAGAAAAATAAAAAACTGACAGCTATTACCGCAGCCATGCCGGATGGAACCGGACTTGTGGAATTTTCCAGGAGATTTCCGGACAGATTTTTTGATGTGGGAATCGCAGAGGAACATGCGGTGAGTTTTGCGGCGGGTCTGGCTCTTGGCGGCCTGGTTCCTGTTGTTGCCATCTATTCATCTTTTCTGCAGCGTGCTGTAGATCAGATCCTGCATGATGTATGTATGCAGAAGCTTCATGTGATTTTTGCTGTTGACAGGGCAGGGCTTGTAGGCGCAGACGGGGAGACGCATCAGGGCTGCTTTGATCTGTCTTATTTGTCAATGATGCCGAATATGACTGTTCTGGCACCGAAGAATGACAGAGAACTGGAAGAGATGCTTGCATTTGCGGTAAGCTTTGACGGACCGATTGCAATCCGCTATCCGAGAGGCAGTGCGCATCAGGGGCTTCGGGAATATCAGGCACCTGTGGAATATGGCAGAAGTGAGATTATCCGCAAAGGAAAAAAAATCGCTGTGCTGGGAGTGGGAAGTATGATCCCGTCCTGCATGGAAATCTGTAAAGGACTGAAAGATGACGGCTATGATCCTACTTTTGTAAATGCCAGATTTGTGAAACCACTGGATGTGGATCTTCTTGATGAACTGGCAAAGGATCACAGTCTGTTTGTGACAGTAGAAGAGAATGTGAAAAGCGGCGGATACGGAGAGCATGTGTCTGCTTATATGGAAGCCTGTCATCCGGAAATAAGAGTGTTGTCGGCAGCTGTCTGGGATCGTTTCGTACCCCAGGGAAATGTAGAAAGCCTGCGCAGCCGGATTGGACTTGGAGTGGAAGACATCAGACAGGCAATAGAAGATAGTGAGGAATTAAGAGAGCAATGAAGAAACGTTTGGATATGCTTATGATGGAACGTGCCCTTGCACCATCCCGCGAGAAAGCAAAGGCATTCATCATGGCAGGCGATGTATATGTTGATGGTCAGAAAGAAGATAAGGCGGGAACCATGTTCCCGGAGACTGTAAAGATTGAGGTCAGAGGAAACACTCTTCCGTATGTAAGCCGCGGTGGGCTGAAACTTGAAAAAGCTATGAAAAACTTTGATGTCACATTGGATAGTAAGGTCTGTATGGATGTAGGTGCGTCCACTGGAGGGTTTACAGATTGTATGTTACAGAACGGGGCAGTAAAAGTTTATTCCATTGATGTAGGATATGGACAGCTTGACTGGAAGCTTCGTAACGATCCGCGTGTAGTCTGTATGGAGAAAACCAATATCCGCTATGTGGTACCGGAGGATTTGGGAGAACCGGCAGATTTTTCATCAATTGATGTGTCCTTTATTTCTCTTACAAAAGTACTGCTTCCTGTAAGAAATCTCCTTACAGATGAGGGTGAGATCGTATGTCTGATCAAGCCGCAGTTTGAGGCGGGGAGAGAGAAAGTCGGAAAGAAGGGGGTTGTAAGAGATCCTGCTGTTCATCAGGAAGTGATCGAAAAAGTGCGCGATTATGCCATGAGTATTTTTATGGAGCCATGTCATCTTTCTTTTTCGCCAATTAAAGGACCGGAAGGAAATATCGAATATCTTCTTCATCTGAAAAAACATCCGGAAGGTACCGGGGTTACCGACAGCCTGAAGGTATCTGTAGAAGCTGTTGTGGCAGAGGCTCATGGACAGTTGGATTAAAAAGGCTGAGTCAGGAAGAAACTATGGACAGGTTTTATATTATTACAAACAGTGACAAGGATAAAAAACTTGAAATCACAGAAAAAATCGCAGATTATCTGAAAACACATCACAAAAACTGTGAAGTACAGCAGGCAGAAAGGAAACATGAGGGTTCCTTTCATTATACAGATCCTGATAAGGTTCCGGACGATACACAGTGTATTATTGTTCTGGGAGGAGATGGCACACTTCTTCAGGCAGCAAGGGATGTGGTGCATAAGGAAATTCCTCTTCTTGGAATCAATCTGGGAAATCTGGGTTTTCTTGCAGAAGTGAATCAGACCTCTCTGTACAGTGCTCTGGATCAGCTGATGGCGGATGATTACGAGGTAGAAGAACGCATGATGCTGGAAGGAAGGGTGTACCGTGGCAGAAAACTGATCGGACAGGATATTGCATTGAATGACATTGTGATCGGCAGAGACGGTCATCTCCGCGTGGTCCGGTTTAAGAATTATGTAAATGATGTTTATCTTAACTCTTATAATGCTGATGGAATTATTATTTCAACACCTACCGGATCTACCGGATACAGTCTGTCAGCGGGAGGACCTATTGTATCGCCCAATGCCGCCATGACGATCATGACTCCCATAGCACCACACACGCTGAATACAAGAAGCATTATTTTTCCTGCGCAGGATGTGATCACTGTAGAGATAGGAAAAGGAAGACACTGTGACTGTGAAAAGGGAATCGCATCTTTTGATGGAGATACATTTATCCCTATGGTCACCGGTGACTGCATTCAGATCCGGCAGGCAGATGTAAAGACAAAGATTCTGAAGCTGAACCATTTAAGTTTTGTTGAGGTATTGCGCCGGAAGATGAGAGACAGCTGATCAGCAGGAGGAAATAAGGTGAAAGTTGCGAGACATGAGAAAATTATTGAACTGATTCATCAGTATGATATTGATACACAGGAAGAGCTGGCCTCCAGACTTAATGAGGCAGGATTTAAGGTGACACAGGCGACTGTATCCAGAGATATTCGTGCTCTCAAGCTGACAAAAGTGGCAGGAAAGGACGGAAAGTCCCGTTATGCAATTATTAATAATGAATCAGGAAGTCTTGGAGAAAAATATACAAGAGTACTGGAAGATACCCTGCTTTCTATTGATGTGGGACAGAATATCATTGTGATCAAAACCGTTTCCGGAATGGCAATGGGCGTGGCAGCAGCTCTGGATGCGTTGAAATGGCCGGAAATACTGGGATGTATTGCAGGTGATGACACTATTATGTGTGCTGCAAAGACTGCAGACATGGCACTGGGAGCAGCAGAGAAACTGAGAAGTTTTGTCAGATTGAATAAGTGATCCCACGAGTAACTGCTCAATACCTTTGCAGTTACGATCCTGAACTTTTAACATTACAAATGACTTGATTATGGAGGCAATAAATGTTAGCTCATCTGCATGTGAAAAATCTTGCACTGATAGAAGAAATAGAAGTGGAATTTGGTCCCGGACTGAATATCCTGACCGGTGAGACCGGAGCAGGTAAATCTATCCTTCTGGGGTCTATGCAGCTGATCCTGGGTGCAAAAACTTCTAAAAATATGATAAGGGAAAATGCATCCTATGCACTTGTGGAGCTGCTTTTTCAGGTAGAAAACGAGAAAGCGCTGGAGACACTGAAAGCACTGGATATCTGTCCGGAAGATGGACAGGTACTTCTGTCCAGAAAAATCATGGATGGAAGAAGCATCAACAAGATTAATGGAGAGACAAGTACTGTAGGTCAGATGAAGGCCGCTGCTGCATGCCTTTTGGATATCCATGGACAGCACGAGCATCAGTCACTTCTGTACCAGGATAAGCAGCTTGCAATCCTGGATGCATATGGAAAAGAAAAAATCCTTCCTGCAAAGGAGAAAGTATCTCTGGCATATAAAGAATACAGCAAATGCAAAACAGAACTTGGTTCCATGAATATGAATGAGGAGCAGAGAAATCGTGAGCTGGCTTTTCTGGAGTTTGAGATCAAAGAAATCGAGAAAGCAAATCTGCAGCCGGGAGAGGATGAGGAACTGGAAGCCCGGTACAGAAAAATGAGCAATGCAAAACTCATCGTTGACTCCCTGCAGCTTGTACATAATCTCACAGGCTATGAAAGCAAGGAAGGCGCCGGAGAGACTGTCGGAGAGGCATTAAAGGAATTCTCTCATGTAACACAGTATGATCCGGAGCTTACACCTCTTGCAGAGACACTTACTTCTGTAGACGGTCTTCTGAATGATTTTAACAGAGAATTATCCGCTTATCTGGACGAGCTGACCTTTGATGAAGGAGAGTTTTATGAGACAGAGAGAAGACTGGATCTGATCAATGGACTGAAGGCAAAATATGGACGTACCATTGAGGAAATTTTCACATATCGCAAACTTCAGGAAGAAAAACTGGAAAAATTACATAAATATGAAGAAAATTTACAGGAATTAAAGGAGCATCTCAGAGAACTGGAAAATATTCTTGAGAAAAAGTCGGATGAATTAGCAGAAATCCGTAAAGAATACAGTAAACAGCTTGAGCAGAAGATTATTCAGGGATTGAAGGATTTAAATTTCCTGGATGTGAATTTTGCCATTGATTTCCGGAAAAAGAAAAACTACACAGATAATGGAACCGATGATATCCAGTATCTCATTTCTACAAATCCCGGAGAAACTCTGAAGCCACTGGGACAGATCGTATCCGGCGGTGAGTTGTCTCGAATCATGCTTGCATTAAAGGCAATCCTTGCAGACAGAGATGAGATTGAGACATTGATCTTCGATGAGATCGATACTGGTATCAGTGGAAGAACTGCACAGAAAGTCTCTGAAAAGATGGCAGTGATCGGACAGCATCATCAGGTACTCTGCATCACGCATCTGCCGCAGATTGCAGCTATGGCAGACAGTCATTTTGAAATTGAAAAACATCTGCAGGGAATTGAGACTATTACCCAGATCCATGTGCTTAAAGAACATGATTCCATCCGCGAGCTGGCAAGACTGTTAGGTGGTGCAGAAATTACACCTGCAGTTCTTGAGAATGCGAAAGAGATGAAAGAATTGGCACAGAAACAAAAAAATACAAGATTTAAATAAAATAATTGACCACATACTAAGAGAGGATAATCTTTGTGACGGATTGTTCTCTCTTATTTTTGTACCTTTCGGGTTTGCTGTGATGGGAAGTGTTTTATGGCAATTTCACAGTTACAGAATTTCATAAATACAGAATGAAAGGATGTGCATAATAATGAACAAAAGAAAATACAGACTTTTTGTCATCTGTTGTCTTGTGCTGGATCTGTTGGTGATGCTGATATCAGGTTACAGATATCTGGACAGAAAGATACCTGACGAAATTCAGATTTCCAGAGGCAAAAAAACAGAAGATGTCACAGAAGTTCTGTCAACACCGTTTGTTACATTTGAAGAAGCAGTTACTGTTTCGCAGGATGGAGGCTATATTCTGCCCTGTAAACTTTTGGGTTATATTCCATTTAAAGAAATAAAAGTGACACCTGCAGATGATCAGGAAATTTATGTCAGCGGAAGCACCATAGGAATTTATATGCAAACAGAAGGTGTTCTGGTGATTGACACCGGTGAAATTCAGAATCGGAATGGTGAGACAGAGGAGCCTGCGAGAAATATTATCAGACAGGGAGATTACATTATCTCATTTAACGGAGAAAAAATCTCTACAAAAAGAGAACTGATAGATGACATCTCAGAACTTGATGGCAGCGAAGTTACACTGGGGATAAGCCGCAAAGGAGAGAGTATTCCTGTATCTGTAACTCCTGTAAAAGACAAAAAAGGAGACTATAAACTTGGAATCTGGGTAAGAGATGATACTCAGGGGATAGGAACACTTACCTACGTAGATCAGAATGGTAATTATGGTGCCCTTGGCCATGGAATCAGTGATATAGACACTGCCCAGCTTCTGAATATCCGAAACGGAGCTTTGTATAAAGCCCGGATTCTTGCGATTAACAAAGGAAGTAAAGGCAATCCCGGCGAACTTGCAGGATATATCTGCTATGATGACAGAAATATTCTTGGAACTATCGAAGCAAACAGCAGAAACGGAATTTATGGTCAGTTCACAGGGATTGCAGATGATGCGATCACTTTAAAGAAAATGCCGGCTGCGTATAAGCAGGAAGTGAAGATTGGAACAGCCACAATTCTCTGCAGTACAGATGGCGAGGTAAAAGAATATGATGCAGAGATCAGAAAAATAGATTTGAATCATGAAGATACCAACAAAAGTTTTGTGATAAAGGTGACAGATAAAGAACTTCTGGAAGCTACAGGAGGGATTGTACAGGGGCTCAGCGGAAGCCCGGTTATCCAGAATGGAAAAATCATTGGTGCGGTAACTCATGTATTTGTTCAGGATGCTTCCAGCGGATATGGAATCTTTATTGAAAATATGCTGAAAAATACAGAAAGACTTTTTTAATGGATGATCAGGATTATGAAACAAAAATCTGATTATTGTCGAAATATATCAGATGCCTGTGAAAAATGAAAATAAAGAAAAAGAATCACCAAAGCTGTCGACATAAAATAGGACAAATTTCCCTCTGTGTCTTGATTTTTCCGTAAGCATTCCTCTATAATATGTGATGAACCGAAAAAGAAAAGAGATTTATTGAAAAATGGGGGAGGAGTGAAATTTATGGAAAAATTAAATGTGGCAATTGCAGATGATAATGAGAAAATGGTGGAAGTACTTGGTCAGATAATAGAAGAAGACAAAGATCTGGAACTTGTGGGAAAAGCGCATAACGGAGAAGAAATCTGTAATATTATACGTGAAAAGGAACCGGACGTTGTGGTTCTAGATATTATTATGCCGAAAATGGACGGACTGGCAGTAATGGAGAAATTTGCCAATGACAAAAGTCTCAAAAAGATCCCATCATTTATCGTAGTTTCGGCAGTCGGTCAGGAACGTATTACAGAAAATGCATTTAACTTAGGGGCAGATTATTATATCCTGAAGCCTTTCGATAATCAAATGCTGCTTAATCGTATCAAACATGTGCGCAGAGCCGGCGAGAGAAGAATACGTCAGATCGGGCGGCAGCCTGAAAGGACAGAAGACAATCCGGTACCTGTGAGAAATCTGGAAACAGACGTGACAAATATCATTCATGAGATTGGAGTGCCTGCACATATTAAAGGATATCAGTATCTGCGTGACGCCATCATCCTGTCAGTTAATGACATGGAGATGCTCAATTCCATTACCAAGATACTGTATCCTACGATTGCAAAGAAACATCAGACAACAGCCAGCAGAGTGGAACGGGCTATCAGACACGCCATTGAAGTTGCCTGGAGCAGAGGAAAAATGGACACAATAGATGAATTATTCGGTTACACAGTCAGTACAGGAAAAGGAAAACCCACAAATTCAGAATTTATTGCTCTGATTGCAGATAAAATCAGACTGGAATATAAAAATCGCTCTTTCCAATAGTCATAGTTTGGAGTATAATTATTCAATAAAGGCTACCAAGGAGGGTTTTTCGCATGAAAAATATTTTATTTGCAACATCTGAAGCTGTACCATTTATCAAAACAGGAGGTCTGGCAGATGTAGCTGGCTCATTGCCGAAATATTTTGATAAACGATATTTTGATATTCGTGTGATCTTACCGAAATATGCCTGTATGAAACAGGAATGGAAAGATAAAATGAACTATATCACACATTTCTACATGGATCTTGGATATAAGAACTGCTATGTAGGAATCATGCACATGGAGTACGAAGGAATTCAGTTTTATTTTATTGACAATGAATACTATTTCAGCGGACCCAAACCGTATGATGGAGGAACATGGGATCTGGAGAAATTTGCATTCTTCTCCAAAGCTGTACTGTCAGTTCTTCCGGTTATCGGATTCAGACCGGATATTATACACTGTCATGACTGGCAGACCGGACTTGTTCCCGTATATCTGCACGACAGCTTCCAGCAGAATGAATTTTTCTGGAATATCAAGACGATCATGACAATACATAACCTTAAATTCCAGGGTGTATGGGATGTACAGACAATCAAGAATATCACAGGACTGTCCGATTATTATTTTACAGCAGACAAACTGGAAGCATATAAAGATGCCAACTATCTGAAGGGCGGTATTGTGTTTGCAGATGCAGTCACTACTGTAAGCAATACTTATGCAGAGGAAATCAAGACACCGTTCTATGGAGAAAAACTGGACGGTCTGATGTGTGCGCGTGCAAACAGCCTGCGTGGAATTGTAAATGGTATTGATTACAATGAATTCAATCCTGAAACAGATCCATATATCACAAAGACTTATAATGCAACAACTTTCAGAAAAGAGAAAGTTAAGAACAAACTTCAGCTGCAGAGAGATCTTGGATTGCAGGAAGATCCGAAGACGATGATGGTAGGTATTGTATCACGACTGACAGATCAGAAAGGGTTTGATCTGATCGCATATGTGATGGATGAGCTTTGCCAGGATGCTATCCAGCTTGTAATTCTTGGAACCGGTGATGAACGTTATGAGAATATGTTCCGTCACTTTGACTGGAAATATCATGGAAAGGTATCTGCTCAGATCTATTATGATGAGAAAATGTCTCACCGTATCTATGCATCAGCAGATGCGTTCCTGATGCCGTCTTTATTTGAGCCATGTGGTTTGAGTCAGCTGATGAGTCTCCGTTACGGAACACTTCCGATCGTCAGAGAAACAGGTGGACTGAAGGATACGGTCGTACCTTATAATGAATATGAGGGAACTGGAAACGGATTTTCTTTCAGAAACTACAATGCGCATGAGATGCTTGCAACAGTGCGCAATGCGGAAAGAATCTATTATGATAAGAAACGTGAATGGAATAAAATGGTTGATCGTGCTATGGCAGCTGATTTCTCATGGGGTAATTCCGCACGGCAGTATGAAGAAATGTACAACTGGCTGATTGGTGATAAATAGAAACAGAGAGAAATATTAAAAACTACGAAAGAGCAGGGAATGTAAAAAAAGCACATTCCCTGCTTTTACTGTTATGTTGTTACTGTTTACACACCATTATCCCGCGAGGTGTTTTGGCATGAATATGCCAAAATCCCGAGACATACAAGCCAAAATTCCATTGCCACAGGCAATCTGAAATAAATTTTGGCAACGTTACTGAGAACGGAGTGAACAGTAACATGAAAAGGTTATTCAGGCAGAATAAAAAGCTTGACATTTGACAGGAAGTATAATACTATAATGAATAGAAAACGAACATAAGTTCTTAAAGGGCTGAAGGAGATTAAAATAAATGATAAATGAAGAAAAGCAGAAAGCACTGGAAGCGGCGCTTGGACAGATTGAGAAACATTACGGGAAAGGATCAGTCATGAAACTCGGGGAATCCGGAGCAAATATGCAGGTGGAGACAGTCCCTACCGGATCTTTAAGTCTTGATATTGCACTTGGAGTAGGTGGTGTTCCCAAGGGACGTATCATCGAGATTTACGGACCGGAATCCAGCGGTAAGACAACCGTTGCACTTCACATGGTTGCGGAAGTGCAGAAACGAGGCGGGATTGCCGGATTTATTGATGCAGAACATGCTCTGGATCCTGTCTATGCAAAGAATATCGGTGTAGATATCGATAACCTGTACATATCACAACCGGACAATGGAGAACAGGCACTTGAGATCACAGAGACGATGGTGCGTTCCGGAGCTGTGGATATTGTGATCGTTGACTCGGTTGCCGCACTTGTACCGAAGGCGGAGATTGATGGAGATATGGGTGACAGCCATGTAGGTCTTCAGGCCAGACTGATGTCACAGGCTCTCCGTAAACTTACAGCAGTGATCAGTAAATCTAATTGTGTAGTTATCTTTATCAATCAGCTGCGTGAGAAGGTTGGAGTTATGTTTGGAAACCCTGAGACAACGACAGGTGGGCGTGCTCTGAAATTTTATTCATCTATCCGCATGGATGTCCGCAGAGTAGAGACATTGAAACAGGGCGGTGAGATGGTGGGAAACCACACCAGAATCAAAGTTGTGAAGAATAAGGTGGCTCCGCCGTTTAAACAGGCAGAATTTGATATTATGTTCGGAACCGGCATTTCCAAAGAGGGAGATATTCTTGATCTGGCAGCGGAATGCGGAATTGTAAATAAGAGCGGTGCATGGTACGCATATAACGGAGATAAGATCGGACAGGGACGTGAAAATGCGAAGATTTTCCTGAAAGAGCATACAGATATCTGTGATGAGATTGAGAAGCAAGTCAGAATCCATTATCATCTTCTTCCGGATGAAGAAGGACAGGCCAAAGAGCCGGTGCCGGCAACAGGTGATGCACCGGATGCTTCTGAGGAGTGATCATGGGGAATTCATCCGGAGATCTGAGAGAATTTCTCAGGAATGCAGAGGCTTTAAAGAGACAGACTGTACAGAAACAACAGAAAAATTTAACGGAAGAACCTGAAGAATACAGAGACGCAAGGCGTAAAGCCATGCGTCTCTTAGAACATATGGATCGGACGGAGAAGGGATTGAGAGAGAAATTGCGCCAGGCGGGATTTACCAGTCAGGCGGTTGATCATGCTCTGACATATGTTGAAGCCTATGGATATATAGATGATGAACGATATGCCAGAACTTATATTGCATACAGAATGGATATAAAGAGCCGGCAGAAGATCATCCGGGAACTTATGGGAAAGGGAATAGACAGGAAAACAGCGATAAATGCATGGGAGGAAGAGGCTGCCTTAAATATGCCTGATGAAAAAGAAATCCTCTATCGAACCATAGAAAAGAAATATCCGCCGGATACTGAGCTGGATGAGAAAAAAATGCGTCGGCTCTATGGTTATCTTGTGAGAAGAGGATTTGGATATTCAGACATTGCAGATACTCTTGAGAATATGAATATCAGACTTGTACATACATATTCGGATGAATCATAGTATACTCCATTGTATGTATATTGCAAAATATATTACTGAGAACAGAACGAACAGTAATTAAATATAGGAAAAATATTCAAACAATTATCCTGAAAAACTTGACATAAGTATGAAAAAAAGATAAACTTGTATTGTTGTATTTGTACAATGAAAACTAAATAAGGAGGTGCTCCTGTGACAACAACAATTATTGTTGCAATTGTCGCTGTGGTAGTCGCGCTACTTATTGCAGTTCCTGTTACTTGCAAAGTCGCTGTGAACAATAAAATCCAGAAGGATGCCGAGATTGTTGGGACAGCAGAAGACAAAGCAAGAAGCATCATAGATGAAGCTCTGAAAACAGCTGAGACTAAAAAAAGAGAAGCTTTATTGGAAGTGAAGGAAGAATCTCTCCGTACAAAAAATGAACTGGAGAAAGAAACCAAGGAACGAAGAAACGAACTGCAGAAATATGAAAATCGTGTATTAGCAAAAGAATCCGCGGTTGACAAGAAAGCAGATGCAGTTGAGAAGCGTGAAGCGGAATGCACAGCGAGAGCAGCTGAGGTGCAGAAGAAAGAAAAACGGGTAGAAGAACTTGAGCAAAAAGGAGTACAGGAACTGGAACGAGTTTCAGGTCTGACCTCCGAACAGGCAAAAGAAGAATTACTCAGATCCGTTGAAGATGATGTAAAAGTGGATGTAGCCAGACTTTACAGGGAATTGGAAAGCAGGGCAAAGGAAGAAGCTGGTAAGAAGGCTAAGGAATATGTTGTCAATGCCATCCAGAAATGTGCAGTTGACCATGTAGCTGAAACTACCATTTCGGTTGTTCAGCTTCCGAGCGATGAGATGAAAGGAAGGATTATTGGTCGTGAAGGCCGTAATATCCGTACTCTTGAGACACTTACAGGTGTGGATCTTATTATTGATGATACACCGGAAGCAGTTGTGTTATCTGCTTTTGATCCGATCCGTCGTGAAGTTGCACGTGTAGCTCTTGAGAAACTGATCGTAGATGGACGTATCCATCCGGCCAGAATCGAAGAGATGGTTGAGAAAGCCCAGAGAGAAGTAGAAGCGCAGATTCGCGAAGATGGTGAGAATGCAGCTATGGACGTTGGAGTTCATGGTATTCATCCTGAATTACTGAAACTTCTTGGACGTATGAAGTTCCGTTCAAGTTATGGACAGAATGCTTTAAGACATTCTATTGAGGTAGCTCAGTTATCCGGAATGCTGGCCGGTGAGGTTGGCGTAGATGTCCGTATGGCTAAGAGAGCAGGTCTTCTTCATGATATTGGTAAATCAATTGACCATGAAGTAGAAGGATCTCATATTCAGATTGGTGTGGATCTCTGTAAGAAGTATAAGGAATCCCAGATTGTTATCAATACGGTCGCATCTCATCATGGTGACTGTGAGCCGGAATCTCTGATCGCATGTATTGTACAGGCTGCAGATGCTATTTCAGCGGCGAGACCTGGTGCAAGAAGAGAAACGCTGGAAACTTATACCAATCGTCTGAAACAACTGGAGGATATTACGAACCAGTTTAAAGGTGTTGATAAATCTTTTGCCATTCAGGCGGGAAGAGAAATACGTGTAATGGTAGTGCCGGAGCATGTTAATGATGCAGATATGGTTCTCCTTGCGCGCGATATTGCGAAACAGATTGAAGCAGAACTTGAATATCCCGGTCAGATTAAAGTCAACGTGATACGTGAAAGCAGAGCGATTGACTATGCGAAATAATATGATTGTTCATTTTATGGACTATCGTGGACAGTTCTTTGCAGATATAAACTGTGCAGATTGTATTTATACAGTCTGTGCAGTTTTTTTATGTTATGTTATAGGAAATTACTCCGTAATGTTCCTATAACATAAAAAAGCCCTCCGGGCACGATTCTTTCTTGTAAAGACAGGAATACTTCCTGGAATTTCTCAGTAAACTGGTACAGGGTGATAGAATGAAGAAAAACAGAACGGGAACCAAAAAATTTCCTGCGCTTATTTTATTTCTTCTTGGATTTCTGGCCGGAAATCTGATACCGAATATAATCTGGAAGGCAAAATGGCAGCAGAAAACATGGGCATCGGTATATTTTCTGAGTACATTTGCAGGAAAAAACACAGGCAATATTGAATATCTGAAAGAAATATTAAAATACAGAGGTGTTTTTTATCTGTTGAATATAATCTGTGGATTTTCGGTTTTTGGTGCGCCGCTTGCTGTTATAACGCTTCTGGGATCAGGATTGTATGCAGGTATGATAATGACTGTTTCTATACTGGAATTTGGATTTGCAGGCGGGGTGATCGGAATGGGACTTTTGCTGCCGCAATATTTATTTTACATTCCGGTCTGGCTTTATTCTATGGAACAGGAATGGAAGATATCATCAGAAATATGGAGAAACAGAGGTCTGATTTCCGGAGAAGTCAGTATTTATCTTAAAAAAATGTGCATTGCAGCAGTAGGATATTTTCTGGGAATACTTATCGAATGCTATGTGAACCCTCTGATCATTGACATTATTCTGAAATATATAAAAATTTTTTAATGACATATTTACTATATTTAGTATTGGTTGTCATAAAATCTCCGACATATGGTATTTGATGCTGAAAAAGCTTGAAATACAAGGATTTTTCTCGAAAAAAAGGTTTGATTTTATGTAAAATAAACAGTATAATACATATACATTTTATCGGAGAGAGTACGATTTTCTGCTGATAAACTGCGAAGAGGATTAATTTTCGTCTGATCGCAGGAGCTACAGGCAGCGGATATTTTGATTAAAAGGAAACGGGAATATGGACATAGAAATAAGGGAATTTATTACATATCTGCATAATACAAAAAAACATCGGCAAATACAGAGATCTCATACCAGAGAGATCTGAAAAAAATGGCGGAATTTCTGAAGGAACGGGGAATCAGAAATTATAAAGATGTAAAAGAACTTGAGCTTGAAGGGTATATCAGTTACATGGAACGTGAGAAGTTTGCGTCATCTTCCATTTCCAGAAGCGTTGCTTCTATGAGAGCATTTTTTCAGTATCTGTGGAAGGAAGGCGTGATCGCAGAAGATCCGGCAGATAACCTGAAACCTCCGAAGGTTGAGAAAAGGGCACCTGAGATACTTACCATAGAAGAAGTGGATAAATTACTTCAGCAGCCGAAATTGGATACCCCTAAAGGGATAAGAGATTCAGCAATGCTGGAATTGCTGTATGCAACAGGTATGAGAGTCAGTGAGATGCTTCATCTTCAGATTTTTGATGTCAATCTCCAGTTTGGATATGTGGTCTGTAATGAGAATGGAAAAGAGAGGATTATCCCTATTGGTATTCCATGCAAGAAGGCAATGGAACGGTATCTGCAAACAGCCAGAACCGTTTTTGTGAAAGATGAGAAAGAAACAGCATTATTTACAAATTGTTCAGGGAAAGCGATGAGCCGTCAGGGATTCTGGAAAGTATTAAAGGGATATGCGGATGATGCCGGTATCAAAAGGGATATTGCCCCGCATACATTGAGACATTCTTTTGCTGTGCATATGCTGCAGAATGGTGCGGATATACGAAGCGTTCAGGAAATGCTGGGACATTCCGATATTTCCACTACGCAGGTTTATCTGGGCATGAATATGAATAAAATGCGTGATGTGTATATGAAAACACATCCACGTCATTAAAAACTTATTATTTATGAGGATTGCTATAATGTCAAATGAAAAAGCTTCTATAGTCTGTTTTGAACAGTTTATAGAAGCTTTTTTAACTGAATCAAGTAAGTCCCCTGCTTTAATTGCGAAGAGCAATAAGCAGTGGGTGGCTGAATAATTTTTTCCTGTAATGTCATAACATGCGCTATTTACAGATAATGTAATTACAGCGATCCATCTGATCAGAGAGTATGGAATGTTGTTTATAAACAATAACAACGGATCAACACATCTCGGCAATTGTATACAGAAGACGTTCGGATTCTTCCCATCCAAGACATGGATCGGTAATAGATTTTCCGTAAATATGATCACATCCGATCTTCTGATTTCCCGGTTCAATATAACTCTCGATCATAAGCCCTTTTACCAGAGTATGAAGTTCCGGGTCTACCTGGCGGCTGTGGAGAACCTCTTTTGCAATACGAACCTGCTGGTCATATTGTTTATTAGAATTAGAGTGGTTGGTATCAACGATAACAGCCGGATTTTTAAGGTTTTTCTCCTGATATTTCTCCCAGAGAAGACGAAGATCCTCGTAATGATAGTTCGGGATTGCCTCCCCATGTTTATTTACGGCACCGCGGAGAATTGTATGAGCCAGTTCATTACCTGTTGTTTCTACTTCCCAGCTTCTGTAGATAAAACGATGTCCACCCTGAGCTGCTACAACGGAATTGAGCATGACTGCAAGATCGCCGCTGGTTGGATTTTTCATACCTGCAGGAACTTCCATGCCGCTGACGGTAAGACGATGCTGCTGGTCTTCCACAGAACGTGCACCTACTGCCACATAAGAAAGCAGGTCAGAAAGGTAACGGTAATTTTCCGGATAAAGCATCTCATCTGCACAGGTCATACCACTGGTCCGGATTGCATGGATATGCATTTTACGGATTGCTACAAGCCCTGCAAGAAGATTTGGCTGTTTCTCGGGATCCGGCTGGTGAACCATACCTTTATAGCCTTCTCCTGTTGTTCTTGGTTTGTTTGTATAAACACGTGGAACAATCAGAACCTTGTCAGCTATTTTCTCCTGAACATTGCGTAATCTGGTAAGATAGTCCAGAACAGCATCTTCATTATCTGCTGAACAAGGACCGATGATTGCAAGGAATTTATCGGACTTTCCGGTAAAAACATCACGCAGTTCTTTATCTCTTGCATCTTTAACAGCCTGAATTTCAGCATCAATGGGATACTGATTACGGATTTCTTCAGGGGTTGGTAATTTTTTGATAAAATCGAATCCCATAGTAATATCTCCTTTGTGTCTATTTGTCTTGCTTTTTTCGGAATTTATTATAAACCATTCCTATCTGAATGTCGATAGCCAAAATATTTTCGGATGACTTTCTGCGATCATATCAAGCGTTACTGTTCACTTCGTTCTCAGTAACGTAGCCAAAATTCATTCCAGATTACCTGCGGCAATGGAATTTTGGCATATCCATGCCAAAACACCTCGCGGGATAGTGGAGTGTGAATAGTAACTATCAAGTCTCTTGATCAATATGCATTATTTACGGGGATTGCTATAGTTGTTTTGCAGTATTTGTAAACTGTGCAGGATGCTGAGCGCCAGTTCGCTGCAGAGAATCCCGTACAGATATCCCCGGATTCCCAGAACAGGGATTGCAAACAGCACGAAACTGATCCGGATGCAGACGCTGATCACACTGTGCAGCAGGCAGATGCCGGATTTTCCAAGGCCGTTGAGTACGCTGGTGAGAGTGGTGTTCAGGTACAGAAAAGGACAGATATAGGACATGGTATGGATATAGATTCCGGCTGTCTGACTGTGAAACAGAAAATTTCCAAGAAATTCTCCAAGAAACAGAAAAAAAACCAAGCAGGATCCGCCTAGCAGCAGACAGTATCGGAAAATCCTGCCGATCACATATTGGATTCGCTTTTGATACCCCAGAGTCTGCAGCTGGGTAATGGAGGGAATCAGCATGGTCGCAGCCGAGTTTGTAAGCGTAGCGGGGAAAAGAATAAGCGGAAGTGCCATCCCTGTAAAGATTCCGTAAACACTCAGGGAATCTTTGGGAGTAAATCCTGACATTTGCAGCCTTGCAGGTATAAGAATCACTTCAATACTTCCCAGAAGGGTGAGTAGTATTTTATTCATGGTAAGAGGAACGGAAATATGGAGCAATTTTCTGAGAACAGAAAGCGGTCTTCTGATATTCCGGATATTATAATGTGTTACCTTAAAATGCATACTGACTGCGAAAAGAGAAATAAAAGATGAGGCTATTTCCCCGATAAGATTTCCGCCGACTGCAATTGCCGGAGTGATGTTTCGCCCTTGCGATGCACAGATCAGATAAAGAATATAGCATCCGCCTGTGCGGAAAAGCTGTTCCAGAAGTTGGACTCCTGCGGGAAATCCGGCCTGTTTTCTTCCCAAATAATAGCTGCTGATACAGGTATGAAGTGTACTCAACGGAATACTCAGAGAAAGAATCCGTATCAGACTGGAGGTCTGTGACTCTTTCAGAATCTGTACTGCCCAGAAATCCGCATAGCTGTAAAGAAACCAGGAGAATACCAGGGAGAAAACAACAGAAAATACAGTTCCCACGACAAAATAATCTGAGATATGACGACTGGGATTTTTGGAAACTTTTTCTGCGGCAGTGAGGCGGGAGATTGCAGTCTGGATACCGGAAGCGCAGATGGACATGATCAGAATCTGCAGTGGAAGTATAAGCTGAAAGATACCAAGCCCATGTGCACCAATAGTGTGTGACAGGAATATTCTGTAAAAGAACCCCATAAGTCTGCTTAACAAACCGGCAAATGTAAGAAGTAAAGTTCCTTTGATAAAAAGTTTTTTTGACATAATGAAAAATCCAGACCTTTTCATGCGCAGCAGGTGCGAATATCCGCTTGACTAAAAAACAGTAACCTGCCGAAACGCCTTTACAGCAATATATGAACAAAACAGCCTTGACAGAACGGTTTGTTTCTGGTAAAGTAATCATGAAATCCGAGGGAAACACTGGGAATTAAAAAACGAGGTGAGAAAATGAAACTCTCAACAAGAGCCCGTTATGGCTTGAAAGCATTGATAGATCTTGGTTTGCACAGTGCGAATGAAGCGATATCTTTACAGAGTATTGCGGAGAGACAGGATATTTCCACAAGCTACCTCGAACAGCTTATGGCCATGCTTAAGAAGGCCGGTCTTGTAAAGAGCAGCAGAGGGGCTTACGGCGGATACCAGCTTGGCAAGCCGGCAGATGAGATCTCGGTCGGTGAAGTCCTGCGTGTGCTGGAAGGCAGCCTGGAAGCAGCAGCCTGTCCCGGGATTGAGAATGACGGAACCTGCCATGGCAGTGATGTATGTGTGGCAAAACTCGTCTGGAAGAGAATCAATGACAGTATTACAAGCGCTGTCGATACCCTGATGCTTGGTCAGCTGATCGAGGAAAGCAGAAGAGTACATGAAGAAAAAATGGAAAGTCAGGGCATGGAAGAAAATGTACCGGACATACTTAAATAAAACAGGAGGACAAGAAAATGGGAAAAATGATTTATCTGGACAATGCAGCAACAACTAAAACAGCACCGGAGGTTGTCCAGGCAATGCTGCCATATTTTTCAGAATATTATGGCAACCCGTCCAGTATTTATGATTTTGCAGGCAAGAGCAAAGAGGCAATCACCAAAGGAAGAGAGCAGATCGCAGAAGTTCTTGGAGCAAAGAAAGAAGAAATTTATTTCACAGCAGGTGGTTCCGAGTCTGATAACTGGGCTCTGAAGGCTACCTTTGAGGCATATAAAGCAAAAGGAAACCACATCATCACAACAAAGATCGAGCATCATGCAATTCTCCATACCTGTGAATATCTGGAGAAACGCGGCGCAAAGATCACATATGTAGATGTAGACGAGGACGGTATTGTAAAACTGGATGAACTTGAGAAAGCAATCACACCGGAAACAATCCTGATTTCTGTAATGTTTGCAAACAACGAGATTGGTTCTATCCAGCCAATCAAGGAAATCGGACGTATCGCAAAAGAGCATGGAGTGCTTTTCCACACAGATGCTGTTCAGGCATTCTGTCAGGTTCCGATCAATGTGGATGAATGCAACATTGATATGTTAAGCTCCAGCGGACATAAGATCAATGGACCAAAAGGAATCGGTTTCCTCTACATTCGTAAGGGCGTAAAAATCCGTTCCTTTGTACATGGCGGTGCACAGGAACGTAAACGTCGTGCAGGTACAGAGAATGTGCCGGGAATCGTTGGATACGGTGTAGCAGCAGCACGTGCAAATGCATCCATGAAAGAACGTACTGACAAAGAAATCGCTATCAGAGATCATCTGATCCACAGAATTGAGACAGAGATTCCTTATGTAAAAGTAAACGGTGACCGTATAAAACGTCTTCCAAATAACGTAAATGTCAGCTTCCAGTTTGTTGAGGGCGAATCTCTCCTGCTGATGCTGGATAATTATGGAATCTGTGCATCCAGCGGATCTGCCTGTACATCAGGTTCTCTTGATCCGTCCCATGTACTTCTTGCAATCGGACTTCCGCACGAGATTGCACATGGTTCTCTGCGTATGACACTCAGCGAAGAGACAACAATGGAAGATGTAGATTTCGTAGTGGACAGATTGAAAGAAATTGTAGCGCACTTAAGAAGCATGTCTCCATTATATGAAGATTTCATGAAAAAACAGAATAAATAACAAAACAGAAGATAATTGTTTGTATTTTTGCAGTTACAACAGAAATAATATTAAAAGAAAGTCAGGATAACAGGAGGAAACACAAATGGCTTACAGTGAAAAAGTAATGGATCATTTTCAGCATCCGCGTAATGTAGGAGAAATAGAGAACGCAAGTGGCGTAGGTACAGTGGGAAATGCAAAATGCGGTGATATCATGAGGATTTTTCTTGATATCGATGATGAAACACATATCATCAAAGACTGCAAATTCAAAACATTCGGATGTGGTGCGGCAGTTGCAACCAGCAGCATGGCAACAGAGATGGTAATGGGAAAAACCATCGAAGAAGCTATGGAAGTTACAAATAAGGCAGTTATGGAAGCCCTGGACGGACTTCCGCCTGTAAAAGTACACTGCTCCCTGCTTGCAGAGGAAGCAATCCATGCGGCTCTGTGGGATTATGCACAGAAGCATCATATTGAGATTAAAGGTCTTAAGAAACCAAAGTCTGATATTCACGAAGGTGAAGAAGCAGAGGAAGAAGAATATTGATTATAGCAAAAAATCTGAATCTGTTTGTAATCTGAAATCGTTATTTATAAAGAAGGGGCGGGTGATACTCATCATCTGCCCTGTGCTTTATATTATGGCATTATATGATACCAGGGACAAAAGATATTTTGTGAAGCAGTTCCCGCAATTTTTATTATATGATGCTGCTATAAATATTTTCTGCAGGAGGTAGAAATGACAGGACTTACAAATGAACAGGTGCAGGAGAGGATTGCAGAAGGAAAAGTTAATGTCAACGAGAACCCGAATACCAGAACCTACAAGCAGATCATTTTGGAAAACACGCTCACATTTTTTAACTTTTTAAATATTGCATTGCTTGTTCTGGTGCTTTTTGTGAGATCTTATAAGAACTCCATGTTTATGGGAATCATTCTGATCAATACAGTGATAGGTATTATTCAGGAAATCAGAGCAAAGAAGACGATTGACAAACTTGCAATCCTTACAGAGAGTAAAACAGTAGTTTTGCGTGAGGGGAAGAAATGGAGTATTTCCACAGAGAAACTTGTTCTGGATGATTTGATCTTTCTGAAAACAGGAGATCAGGTTCCGGCTGACGTAAAGGTGCTGGAGGGAACTGTAGAAGTAAACGAGTCTCTACTCACCGGTGAGTCGGACAATCTGTCCAAAAGCCAGGGAGACGAACTTTTTTCAGGAAGCTTTGTGACATCAGGGGAAGCTTGCTGTCAGGTAATCCATGTTGGAAAAGATAATTATGCATCGCAGATCACAAGTGAAGCAAAGGAATTTAAACGTCATAATTCGGAACTTCGCAATTCTCTGAATGCGATTCTGAAGGTGATCAGTATCATTATCGTGCCTCTTGGTGCCATGTTGTTTTACAAGCAATATATGATCGTAGGAGATACACTGAAGGATTCTGTGGTAAATATGGTTGCCGCAGTACTTGGAATGATCCCGGAAGGCCTGGTACTTCTGACAAGTGTGGCACTGACATTGGGTTCTATGGTTCTTGCTACAAAGAAGACACTTGTGCAGGAGCTTTATTGTATTGAAACGCTGGCGAGAGTTGACACGCTCTGTCTGGATAAGACCGGTACGATCACAGAAGGTACCATGAAGGTTGAAGATGTGCAGTTGTATGATACGGCACAGACAACTGTTGTACAACATACAGCAAAATTTGATCCGGAAACAGGGGAGCCTGTTCAGAATGTGCCAGCATTAAAACCAGAGGTTACGGTATCAGCAGAGAAGGAAAACGGACAGATACAGGAAACAGTAAATTCAGAAACGTTATCTCAGGAAGAAAGACAGAAGCTTCAGGAAATTGACCACATTATGGGAAATATGATGTCAGTTCTTCATGATCAGAATGCAACAGCAGATGCGCTGAGAAAGCGCTTTCCTTCAAGAAATGACCTGAAACTGATCCATGCCATTCCTTTCTCCTCAGACAGGAAATACAGTGGTGCTGTTTTTGAAGGAAGAGGAACTTATCTGATGGGAGCTGCACAGTTCCTTTTTCCGGAAGGAAATGAAGAACTTCTGGAACATTGCAGCAGTTACGCACAGGAGGGATACCGTATCCTTGTTCTGGCTCACAGTGAACAGGAGACAAAAGGAACGGAACGCCCGACAGGACTTGAACCGTTGGGACTGTTTCTCATCACTGATGTGATACGTGAGGAAGCACCGGATACTCTGGCTTTTTTTGACAGCCAGGGAGTTGACCTTAAAGTTATCTCAGGAGATGATCCTGTGACTGTCTCTGCGATTGCAAAGAAAGCAGGACTGAAAAATGCCAATCATTATATCGATGCAACAACAATTAAAACTTCGGAAGAAATGCAGCGTGCAGTTGCAGAGTGCAGTGTATTCGGGCGTGTAACACCACAGCAGAAAAAACAGATGGTACAGGCTCTTCAGTCACAGAAGCATACAGTTGCGATGACCGGTGACGGTGTAAATGACGTACTTGCACTCAAGGAAGCAGACTGCAGTATTGCCATGGCAGCAGGAAGCGATGCAGCTAAAAATATTGCAAATGTCGTTCTTCTTGATTCTAATTTCGGGGCAATGCCTCATATTGTAAATCAGGGCCGTCGTGTTGTAAACAATATCAGAAGTGCGGCATCCATGTTTCTGATCAAAACAATTTTTTCTGTTTTACTGTCATTGATCACAATTTTCTTTGGAGATGCATATCCCTTTGAACCAATCCAGATGTCACTGATCAGTGCCTGCGCAGTGGGAATTCCTACATTTCTTCTGACACAGGAAAATAATTACAATAAGATTGACCATACATTCCTGAGGCACGTATTTATGAATGCATTTCCTGCGGCAGTAACCATTACAGGATGTGTATTTACGATCATGCTGGTCTGTCAGGATGTATACCATTCCAACGTCATGCTTAATACAGCCTGTGTTCTGGTTACGGGGTGGAACTATATGTCTGCATTGCGTACAGTTTATTCGCCGCTGAACACATACAGAAAAGTGATCATTTATGGAATGCAGTTTGCATTTTTTATAAGTGCGGTTGTATTGCAGGATTTGCTGACACTGGGTTCTCTGGAATTTGGAATGATCATTCTGGTATTTGTACTGATGACATTCTCTCCAATCCTGATCGAAACTATTACAGAATGGATCAGGAGGATTTATGAGAAGTCACTGGACAGAGAAGATGAAAATAAAGGATTTTTGCAAGATTTTGGAAAGAGTCCAGAAGTAAAAAACGAGGACAATCTGTAAAATATGCAGATTGTCCTCGTTTGCATTATGCAGTCTGCGTTATGCAGATTAATGGTTTATTTCTTTCTGCACAGCCAGAAGCATCCAAATGCAGGGATCATAACACCTTTAGCTTCCATCTCATGTCCTGAGATAAGATCAGTGTATATGCCGTCATCTTCGTTGATCCATGCAACCTTATCCTGATCGCTGAAGTTATAGATTCCGATGAATTTCTCCTCTGCATTTTCGCGTACGATTGCAAGGATAGAAGAATCCCAGGTATCGATTGTACGAAGATCAGCTGTTGTATCAAAAACGCTGTGTGAACTTCTGATATGTTCCAGATGATCCAGTGCGTGGAAAAGTTTTCCCTGTACTGTATCTGCGATATTTCTGTTTGGAGCAAGTGACCAGTTGAATTCTCCTCTGTGAAGATAGCGGGAATCAACTGCCTTGTCAGGATCATCTTTATAAGAATAGTCGTTTACCTGACCAATCTCATCTCCGCTGTAGATTACAGGGATACCTGACTGGGAAAGCATAAATGCATGAAGTGTGATGTCATAGCGCACACTTCTGTCAACACCAGCTACATTTCCTTCAAAACCATATTTCTCAATGCCGCACAGAGATGCGGTAGTACCGCAAAGTCTTGCATCACCCAGACGCGGGTCATCATTGTAAAGTTCACCGCGGCCAAATGTATCCGGATATTTGCCTGTAAAGAAATCATTTAGGAATTTCTTATGAGAAACCTCATCGATTGAGAAATTCTTCAGGAAATCATAATCCAGTCCCCAGCCAATATCATCGTGGCAACGCAGATAATTCTGGAAGATGTACTCTTTTGGAAGAGATCCCAGAATATCCAGCTGTCTGCGGAGCAGAGATACATCTTTGGTTGCAACTGTGTGCCAGGTGCTTGCCATAGTAGTAACGTTATACAGGATATGGCATTCCGGCTTTTCAAGTGTACCGAAATATGGAACAACTTTTTCAGGAGCCATGACAACCTCTCCGAGAAGAAGGACTCCCGGGCACACGATCTCGCAGATCATACGCATCATACGTACGATTGTGTGAACCTGTGGCAGGTTGCGGCAGTTTGTTCCAAGCTGCTTCCAGATATAAGGAACTGCATCGAGACGTACGATGTCAACACCCTGGTTTGCCAGATATAACATATTGTAGACCATTTCGTTAAACACAACAGGATTTCTGTAGTTTAAATCCCACTGGTATGGATAGAAAGTAGTCATGACATGTTTGTGAAGGTCATCCAGCCATGTAAAGTTGCCCGGTGCGGTAGTTGGGAATACCTGTGGACAGGTCTTCTCATAGAGAGCAGGAACATCGTAGGTATCAAAGAAGAAATAACGGTCCTGGTATTCTTTTTCACCTGCGCGAGCCCGTTTTGCCCACTCATGCTCTTCGGAAGTATGGTTCATAACGAAATCAAGGCAGATGTTGATGCCGCGTTCATGGCATTTGGAGGTAAGCTCTGAAAAGTCCTCCATAGTACCAAGCTCAGGCTGCACTGTGCGGAAGTCAGCTACTGCGTAACCACCGTCACTTTTTCCTTTCGGAGATGCGAGCAGAGGCATCAGATGAAGATAATTGACATTGCATTCTTCCACATAATCCAGATGTTCCTCCAGACCTTTTAAAGTATGTGCAAAATTGTTTACATACATCATCATGCCTACAAGGTCATTGCGTTTATACCAGTCCGGATCAGCCTCACGCTTTTTATCAGATGCCTTTAATGCTGAATTTCTGCTGTTATAGAAAGCTTCCATATTAGAAGTAAGATCATGCAGATAGGTCATGACATCATCACGATCCTGATATAATTCGCAATATAACCATTTCAGCTCATCATAATGTTTCTGAAAACGTTCATTATATAAAGTAAGATCAACAGGAACGTCCAGTTTAACAGGTTCCACTTTGGAAGTCTCGACCTTAACAGGTTCTACTTTAGAAGTCTCGACCTTAACAGGTTCTACTTTGGAAGTCTCGACCTTAACAGGTTCTACTTTAGAAGTCTCGACCTTAACAGGTTCCACTTTGGAAGTCTCGACCTTAACAGGTTCTACTTTAGAAGTTTCAACTCTGACAGGCTCAGTTTTGGAAGTAGTCACTTGTAAAATTTCTGATTCCTGCTTTCTGACTGTTGATGAAGAACGTTTCTTCTGGAGTCTTTTTTTAGCCATAATATTCCTCCCTGGTTTATGAAAAATACAGTAACCGGGCAGTGTCGGGACATATAAAACATAAATATGGAGACACCGGACAGTTACGAATATATACAGAAAGCTGCAATTTCCATATCTGCTGTCAGTTTTTTATCATGATCAGCTATGATGCAGACCAGAGAAACAGTATTTGGAGCAGTTTGGAAATTGGGCTTCTGAAATCATATGTAATATTATATTATAGGAACTGCCATATAGGCAAGTACTGACACGTTTTACAGAGAAATAAATTCCGGTTTACGGTCTTTGAAGATTGTATAGTAACGAAAACCACAGGCTTCCAGTACACTGGCAGCTTTATCAAATGCACAGGCGATTTTATCCGGAGTATGCGCATCTGCTCCGATGGTGATGATCTCTCCGCCAAGTTCTCTATAGCGCCTTATTACGGCAGTACATGGATTGGGTTCTCCAAGACCATAATGATATCCGCCTGTATTAAGTTCGATGCCTTTTCCCATGGAAATCAGTTTCTTCAGAATTTCATCCAGAATATCTTTATACCGTCCGTAAGAATATTCCCGGTTCTTGTTAGGACCATAACGGACAACATAATCAATATGTCCGTAAACATCAAATCCGTCATATGCGGAAATGTTTTCAAGAATGGATTCAAAATATTCCATATAACATAAAAATTCCTTACGTCCTTCAAAAAATTCCGGGTAATAAGGATCATACCCATGGACAAGATGGGATGAACCGATAACGAAATCAAAAGGTGTCTGAGAGAGAAGTGAGTCAAAATATTCTCCCAGATGCATCTGCAGTCCCAGTTCAATTCCGAAACGTACCTGAATTTTATCCTTATATATATCTGAAAGTTCAGCCAGCTTTTCTTTGTAAGCCGGAATATTCAGAGAAAAATCCAGATTGTCCGGAGTAACAGGGTAATCCGGATCCAGATGTTCCGTAAAAGTAATTCCCTGTAGTCCCGTTTCAACAGCGCGATGGATCATAACTTCCATAGGCGTATCCGAGTCAGCAGAAAAAGAAGAGTGCATATGACAATCCCACAATATTTGTCTGTCCATAATTTCAGTCCTTTCTTCTGTAAAAACAGTACTGTTATATTTGCGTGTGATATATTATAAATGAATACTGTGTCCTCTTAAATGGATATATCTGCACCTGAAATATCACAATTACAGGCCCGGATCAGTGTATTCATAAAGCACTGTATACACAGTATAACATATAATTTACATTTTTTACTTAATTTTTATCTGTTTTTTGGAAAATGGTCTTGAATTTTTGTTTAGAATTATGTACAATACATTACAGGTTGATGATTCTTTAACAAACAAAGGATTACCATAATTAACCACTTAATTCATAGGAGGAATTTTATCATGGCAGTAAAAGTTGCAATTAATGGTTTTGGACGTATTGGACGTCTTGCATTCCGTCAGATGTTTGGAGCAGAAGGATTTGAAATCGTAGCAATCAACGATTTAACATCTCCTAAAATGCTTGCTCACTTATTAAAATATGATTCAACACAGGGAAAATATGCTCTTGCAGACACAGTAACAGCAGGAGAAGATTCCATCACAGTTGACGGAAAAGAAATCAAAATTTACGCAAAAGCTAACGCTGCTGAACTTCCATGGGGAGAAATCGGTGTAGACGTAGTTCTTGAGTGTACAGGATTCTATACATCCAAAGACAAAGCTCAGGCTCATATCGATGCAGGTGCTAAACACGTTATCATTTCCGCTCCGGCTGGAAACGATCTTAAGACAATCGTTTACAATGTAAACCATGAAACTCTTACAAAAGAAGATCACATCATCTCCGCAGCTTCCTGTACAACAAACTGCTTAGCTCCAATGGCTAAAGCATTAAATGATCTTGCTGCAATCAAATCCGGTATCATGTGCACAATCCACGCTTACACAGGTGATCAGATGACACTTGACGGACCACAGAGAAAAGGTGATTTAAGAAGATCTCGTGCAGCTGCAGTTAACATCGTTCCTAACAGCACAGGTGCTGCTAAAGCTATCGGTCTTGTTATTCCGGAACTGAACGGTAAACTTATCGGATCTGCTCAGCGTGTTCCTACCCCAACAGGTTCTACAACAATCTTAACAGCAGTTGTTGAAGGAAACGTAACAAAAGAACAGATCAACGCAGCTATGAAAGCAGCTTCTAATGAATCCTTCGGATACAACGAAGATGAAATCGTATCCAGCGATATCGTTGGTATGAGATTTGGTTCTCTGTTCGATGCTACTCAGACAATGGTTCTTCCACTTGAGAATGGCACAACAGAAGTACAGGTAGTTTCCTGGTATGACAACGAGAACTCCTACACAAGCCAGATGGTTCGTACAATCAAACACTTTGGTAAATTACTGAACGCTTAATTTTCAGTAAGTGTAAAGGAATAGACTCCAACGAAGGGTCCGGTCTGATTTGGACCGGACCCTTTTCGCGTGGTCTGGAATGACAGCAGGAAATCAATAAGTTACTGTTTACAGATATGCAGTAACTGTTAAAGAATATTATTAAGGAGGCACCACAAATGCTGAATAAAAAATCTGTTGATGATATCAATGTAAAAGGCAAAAAAGTTCTTGTAAGATGTGACTTCAATGTTCCTCTTCAGGATGGAAAGATCACAGATGAGAACCGTCTGGTTGCAGCTCTTCCTACAATCAAGAAGCTGATCGCTGACGGCGGAAAGGTTATTCTCTGCTCCCACCTTGGAAAACCGAAGGGAGAGCCGAAACCGGAATTATCTCTTGCACCGGTTGCAAAACGTCTTTCCGAATTATTAGGACAGGAAGTTAAGTTTGCAGCAGATCCTGAAGTAGTAGGACCTAACGCAAAAGCAGCAGTAGCTGAGATGAAAGACGGAGATGTTATCTTACTTGAGAACACACGTTATCGCGCAGAAGAAACAAAGAACGGAGACGAATTCAGCAAAGAACTTGCTTCTCTTTGTGATGTATTTGTTAATGATGCATTTGGTACAGCTCACAGAGCACACTGCTCTAATGTTGGTGTGACCAAATATGTTGATACAGCAGTTGTTGGTTACTTAATGCAGAAGGAAATCGATTTCCTTGGAAATGCAGTGAACAATCCTGAGAGACCGTTTGTTGCTATCCTTGGCGGAGCTAAGGTTTCCAGCAAGATTTCTGTAATCAATAACCTTCTTGATAAAGTAGATACTCTTATCATTGGTGGTGGTATGTCTTACACATTCTCAAAAGCTATGGGTGGACATATCGGAACATCTCTTTGTGAGGATGATTATCTTCAGTATGCATTGGACATGATGAAGAAAGCAGAAGACAAAGGTGTGAAACTTCTTCTTCCGGTAGATAACAGAATCGGTGATAACTTCTCTAATGACTGTAATATCCAGGTTGTTAAACGTGGTGAGATTCCGGACGGATGGGAAGGAATGGATATCGGACCGGAAACAGAGAAGCTTTTCGCTGACGCTGTAAAAGATGCTAAGACAGTTGTTTGGAACGGACCGATGGGCTGCTTCGAAATGCCAAACTTCGCTCATGGTACAGAAGCTGTTGCAAAAGCACTTGCTGAAACAGATGCCACAACTATTATCGGTGGTGGTGATTCTGCAGCTGCAGTTAACATCCTTGGTTATGGCGACAAGATGACACACATCTCCACAGGTGGCGGTGCATCTCTTGAATTCCTGGAAGGAAAAGAACTCCCGGGTGTTGCAGCAGCAAACGATAAATAAGAATATAATAACATCCCACAGGGATACTAAGGAGATAAATCATCATGGCAAGAAAGAAAATTATCGCTGGTAACTGGAAAATGAACATGACACCAAGCGAAGCCGTTAAATTAGTAGAAACATTAAAACCATTAGTAGTTAACGATGAAGTAGACGTAGTATTCTGCGTACCTGCAATCGATATCATCCCGGTTGTAGAAGCTGCTAAGGGAACAAACATCCAGGTTGGTGCTGAGAACATGTACTTTGAAGAGAAAGGTGCATACACAGGAGAAATCTCCCCTGCAATGCTCGTAGATGCCGGAGTTAAATATGTTGTTCTTGGACATTCCGAAAGAAGAGAATACTTCGGAGAAACAAACGAAGATGTTAACAAGAAAGTTCTCAAAGCTTTCGAACATGGAATTACACCTATCATGTGCTGTGGCGAAACTCTTACTCAGAGAGAACAGGGCGTGACAATGGATTTCATCCGTCAGCAGGTTAAAGTTGGATTCCAGGGTGTTACAGCAGATCAGGCTAAGACAGCAGTTATCGCTTACGAGCCAATCTGGGCAATCGGAACAGGTAAAACAGCTACAACTGAGCAGGCTCAGGAAGTATGCGCAGGTATTCGTGCATGCATCGCTGAAATCTATGATGAAGCAACAGCAGAAGCAATCCGTATCCAGTATGGCGGATCTGTAAATCCTGCAACAGCACCTGACTTATTCGTTCAGAACGATATCGATGGCGGCCTTGTAGGTGGTGCTTCTCTGAAAGCTGATTTCGGAAAGATCGTAAACTACAAATAAGAATAAAAAACTGATTATAAGCAGATAATCTTTGTGTCCAAACGAGAAATAATATAATGCCCCTGAATACAGGAAAATTGGTAATTTTACTGATTGGATTGTATTCAGGGGATTGTTATAGTTGAAGCAGGTAAGTTACCTGCTTTAATTGCTGTTGCGAATATTTGTTTGGCTATGTCAGACACATAGTATCTTATGAAATTAATATGTATAAAGAAAAAGACAGCTTCATTACTGAAACTGTCTTTTTTATCTGGTGTAAAAATCTGCTGTAAGCTGTTTCTTTTGTACTTTGGGTAAATCTCTTTTGCACGAAAGGAATGCCTCGATACTTTTGTATTTTGACTATTTATCAGGTGTATTTAGTTCATGTATTTTATCTTTTGTATTTTGGAGTATTTCTGAGTTTTTATCCTTGGTGATATAAATTTTTTTCTCTTTGGCAATTCGATGATTTTCTCTTTTGTATGTACAAACTATATCATATTTTTCTACATTCGTCTACAAGTTTCAACAGAAATCAGTCAAAAACATTTCGACAGAATCCCTGCTTTTTCGACATTCGGAGAGGAAATTGACAGATAAATAAAGATTGTCTGATTGCGGGAATCCATTTTCGCTGATATAATGTAAAAAATGTGTAATTATAGAAAGCAGGTTAATATTTTATGGAAGAAAAAGTAACAAAATGTAGTGTATCAAAGAAATGCGGAAGCTGCCAGTATCAGGGTGTTCCTTATAAAGAACAGCTTGCCGCCAAGCAGAAAAGGATGAAGAAGCTTCTTGGAAAGTTTGCAAATGTAAAACCAATCATTGGAATGGATGATCCCTTTTATTATAGAAATAAAGTTCATGCAGTATTTGACAGGGATAAAAAAGGTAATATTATCTGTGGAACCTACGAAGCGAAAACACATAAGGTTGTTCCGATAGAAGAGTGCATGATCGAGGATAAGATCAGTCAGGAAATCATCCGTACAATTCGGGATATGCTGAAATCTTTTAGAATCAAAACATATGATGAGGACACAGGATATGGACTTTTGCGCCATGTGCTGGTGAGAAGAGGGTTTTCCACAGATGAGATCATGGTGGTTCTTGTGATTGGTTCCCCGATCTTTCCTTCAAAAAATAATTTTGTGAAAGCTCTGAGAAAGAAATACCCACAGATTACAACAGTTGTGCTTAACGTCAATGATAAGAAGACCAGTATGGTACTGGGTGAGCGTGATATCGTCATTTATGGAAAAGGATATATCCGGGATACGCTCTGCGGATGTACATTCCGCATTTCTCCGCAGTCTTTTTATCAGGTAAATCCTGTACAGACAGAAATTCTGTATAAGACAGCAATTGAATATGCGGGGCTTGGACGAAAAGAAACAGTGATAGATGCATACTGCGGAATAGGAACAATCGGACTTGTAGCCGCAAAGCGGGCAAAGAATGTCATTGGTGTGGAGTTAAATCCGGATGCAGTCCGCGATGCCAGAATTAATGCAAAGGAAAATAAGATTACAAATGCACGTTTCTATCAGGGAGATGCAGGAGAATTTATGGAAAACATGGCAGAAAACGGAGAACATGCAGATGTTGTGTTTATGGATCCGCCACGTACCGGCAGTGATAAAAAGTTTATGTCCTCTGTTATCAAACTGAATCCATCAAGAATCGTATATATCTCCTGTGGACCGGAAACACTGGCAAGAGATCTGGAGTATTTGACAAAACATGGCTATGATGTGAGAAAAATACAGCCGGTAGATATGTTCAGTTTTACAGACCATTGTGAAAATATTTGTCTTTTGACGAAAAAATTTGAGAAACAGACGAAAAATCAAAACGAATACAAATACTAAAAGAATATAAATACCAAAAGAAAAGGAAGGTTTCATGGAAATAAGAAAAGCATCAGTGCAGGATCTTGGGCAGATCATGCAAGTTTATGATAAAGCCCGCAAATTTATGAGAGAAAATGGCAATGCAGAACAGTGGGGTGAAGATTACCCCTCAGCAGAGCTGATAGAGCATGATATTGATAAAATGTATCTGTGCATGTCAGAAGGGCGGATTGCCTGTGTTTTCTATTATGCGGCGGAAGAAGATGAAGATTATAAAGAAATTAATGGAAAATGGCTGAATGAAGAACCCTATGGAGTAGTTCACAGGGTAGCGTCCACAGGAATAGTAAGAGGAGCCGCATCATTCTGTCTGGACTGGGCCTATGCTCAGACACTGAATCTCCGTATGGATACATACAGCGATAACATCCCCATGCAGAAACTTCTGGAAAAATGCGGATTTCAGTACTGCGGTTCATTTGAACGTCTGGGAATGGATAAATGGATGGCATACCAGAAAATATAATAAACAAGTCCCTATCTGTTTCAACTGTAAGAGACAGATGGGGACTTTAAGGTTATTGATTGCTGTAGTTAGAGGTATCCCTCAGAAGAAATCCGGTCTTTTACAGATTCTCAACAATCTGGCGTGCTACATATACACCGCTTGCAGAAGCATGGGACAGGGAATGGGTTACACCGCTTCCGTCTCCAATGATATACAGGCCTTTGTATCTGCTTTCCAGATTTTCATCAATATCAACTTCCATATTATAGAACTTAACCTCCACACCATAGAGGAGGGTGTCATCATTAGCTGTCCCGGGAGCGATTTTATCCAGAGCATAAATCATTTCAATGATTCCGTCAAGGATACGTTTCGGGAGAACAAGACTCAGATCACCGGGAGTAGCTGCGAGAGTAGGTCGTACCATACCTTCTTCGATACGTGCAACCGTACTCCTTCTTCCGCGCACCAGATCGCCGAAACGCTGTACGATCACTCCGCCGCCCAGCATATTGGAAAGACGGGCAATGCTTTCGCCATATCCATTACTGTCTTTAAATGGCTCGGAGAAATGTTTGGCTACCAACAGTGCGAAGTTTGTATTTTCTGTCTGTTTGGATGGATCTTCATAGCTGTGGCCATTTGCTGTGACAATGCCGTTTGTATTTTCGTTTACAACGATGCCATAAGGATTCATACAGAAAGTCCTCACATTATCTTCGAATTTTTCTGTTCTGTAGACAATCTTACTCTCATACAGTTCGTCTGTCAGGTGTGAGAAGATAACAGCAGGAAGTTCTACACGTACACCCAGGTCTACCCGGTTTGATTTGGTTGGGATGTCAAGTTCTTTACAGATCTGTTCCATCCATTTGCTTCCGCTTCTGCCTACGGATACGATACATTTACTGCAGTCAGTGGTATCATTCTTTGTAACAATGCGGTATCCATCATCCAGCACTTCCAGACGTTCTACAGGAGTATTGAAATAAAAATCAACATGTTCTTTTAATTTTGAATATAAGTTCTCAAGAACTACATAGTTAATGTCTGTTCCCAGATGACGGACGGAAGCATCCAGAAGTTTTAGCTTATTCTGCATACAAAGCTTTTTGAATTTGGTTCCTGCAGTAGAATACATTTTTGTATCCTGACCGCCATAGGCAACATTGATATCATCTACATAGCGCATCAGGTCAAGAGCTTCTTTTTTTCCGATATGTTCATAAAGCGTTCCGCCGAAATCATTCGTGATATTATATTTGCCATCAGAGAAAGCACCGGCACCGCCAAATCCGCTCATGATAGCACAGGTTTTACATTTGATACAGGTTTTTACTTTGTCACCATCAATTGGGCAATGTCTTTTACTGAGAGGATTTCCAGCCTCAAAAACAGCAATCTTTAAATCGTTATTTTGCTTCATCAGTTCATAGGCAGAGAAAATACCGCCAGGTCCTGCGCCGATGATCACTACATCATATTTCATATATACTACGATCCTTTCAGGTAAAAATATTTTGTAAATCTGCAGCAAGTCTCCTGAACGCACTATTTAACTGATAAATTGCGAAGCGGATGATATTATGCGTCTGAAGAGAATGCCATAGATAAGTCTGCGTTACTGAGAACGAAGGATACAGTAATAAGTATATCATAAATAAATGAAAAAATCTTATGTTTTTGTGAATGGACTTATAGGATAACATTATAAATAATGTTTTAACCGAATCAGGTAAGTCCCCTGTGGAGATTGCGAATATCCGCCTGACTTTCTGCAGGATATGATAAGCAAAATATATTATAGATATGAGAAGATATCAGGTTAGGGGTAAAATACCTTTTGCCCTAACATCATGAGAAAGATAAAAAGAACAAATAGTTCTATAAAAGGACACAACTACATCATATTGATACTGAATCCGAAAAAATTATTTTTCCTCAGGTTCAGCATTATCCGGAATGTGTTCTACAATATCACCGAAATCGCAGTCAAGGATTGAACATAAGATATCAAGACTGCGGATTTCCACATTTTCATTATGACGGAGTTTATCCAGAAAAGAAGTGCTTATGCCATAGTGAGTGTACAGGGCATACTGGCTGATTTTCCGCTCCTTCATAGTCTTCCATAATTTTCTATAGCTTATCATATGTAATAACCGTCCGATTTGTTCTTGATTCATATTTATTATCGGGTTAAAATAGGTCTTGTAACAGTGTCTTTATAAAGACACTATTGAGAAGGAAAGTGATATAATGAAGACGATCAGAAAGATAATGGAAGGCGTGGCCGCAGCCTGCATATCAGTGGCAATGTATTACTGCTTCCTGAGTGGAGCCCCTGCCGGGGGAACAGAGAGAACTGTTTATATGATCCTGGATGGAATATTCTGTATTTCTGCCTGGGTGGCAGGAGTGGGGATATTATGGTATGTGAGATGGCTTCGCAGACGGAACAAAGAACTGGGAAATATGATAAAGATTTTGCTTAAAAATGCAGACAAACTTGACAAATAGGAAATTCTGCCATACTATAAAAACCAACGAAAACGAAAGGGGAATCCTGCAAAATGAATGAAAATGTCATCAAAGCCGCACTGTTAGGATTTGGAACAGTAGGAACAGGTGTATATAAGGTACTGAAGAATCAGGAAAAGGAAATGTCGGCCAAGATTGGCTGTAAAATTGAGATAAAGAAAATCCTTGTGAGAAATATAGAGAAGGCAGCGGCGAAGATAGAAGACGCCTCTTTGCTCACCAGCCAGTGGGATGAGATTATAAATGATCCGGAGATTGAGATTGTGATTGAACTGATGGGTGGGATTAATCCTGCAAAAGAGTATATCCTTTCTGCATTAAAAGCCGGTAAGCATGTAGTCTCTGCAAACAAGGATCTGATCGCAGTACATGGTCATGAGCTTCTGGATGCGGCACATGAGAGTAAAGTGGATTTTCTGTTTGAAGCAGCAGTAGCAGGTGGTATTCCGATCATCAGACCATTGAAACAGTGTCTGGCAGGAAATCACATGACAGAAGTTATGGGTATTGTAAACGGAACCACAAACTTTATTCTGACAAAGATGACTCAGGAAGGCATGGAGTTTAAGGATGCCCTGGCACTTGCAACAGAACTTGGATATGCGGAGGCTGATCCGACTGCTGATATCGAAGGTCTGGATGCAGGACGTAAGGTAGCGATCCTTGCATCTGTGGCATTTAACTCACGTGTGGTATTTAACGATGTATATACAGAGGGAATTGCCAAGATCACATCAAAAGATATTCATTATGCGAAAGAAATGGGACGTGATATCAAGCTTCTGGGTGTTGCAAGAAACGAAGCAGACGGAATTGAAGCATATGTGTGCCCGATGCTGATTCCCAGTTCCCATCCGCTTGCAACTGTAAATGATTCCTATAATGCAGTATTTGTCCATGGAGATGCAGTGGAGGATGCCATGTTCTTCGGAAGAGGAGCAGGAGAACTTCCTACAGCCAGTGCAGTTGTGGGTGATGTATTTGATATTGTGAGAAATATTCTTGCAGGATGCTGCGGCAGAATCGGATGTACCTGTTACAAGAATATCCCTGTTAAGAAAATGGAAGATACACATAACCGTTATTTCCTCCGTCTCAAAGTAGAGGATCGCTGCGGTGTTCTTGCCGAGATGACTGCTATTTTTGCCAAATATCAGGTCAGTGTTGCACAGATTATCCAGAAAGATACCAAGGTGGAAGGGTGTGCGGAAGTAGTTGTGATCACTGAGAAGGTAAGAGAAGGTGATTTCAGAACTGCCATCGAAGAACTGAGAAACAGGGATTCCGTAAGAAAGATTTCCACGATCATTCGTGTATATGGAAAATAAGTTACTGTTCTTTTCATATATATAGTAATGAAAATGGTTACTGTTCACACACCACTATTCCGCGAGGTGTTTTGGCATGAATATGCCAAAATCCCGAGACATACAAGCCAAAATTCCATTGCCGTAGGCAATTTGGAATGAATTTTGGCAACGTTACTGAGAACGGAGTGAACAGTAACTGAAAATGAAACAGATACAAAAAAAGAATTGAAAAATCCTGAGATTTTGATACTATATAAGAGATGTCAGATATAAAAGTTTTATTGTGCAGAGATGATCAGTTTTCTGCTTCTGATATCAGCAAAACAGTTATCAATTATGAATAAACATAAAAGGAGAACATTATGAGTAAAAAACCAACCGTATTAATGATTCTTGATGGATATGGTCTGAATGACAAAAAGGAAGGAAACGCTGTATATCTGGCTAAAACACCGGTTATGGACAAGCTGATGGCAGAATATCCATTTGTAAAAGGAAACGCAAGCGGACTGGCAGTAGGTCTTCCGGACGGACAGATGGGTAATTCTGAAGTAGGACATATGAATATGGGCGCAGGCCGTATCGTATATCAGGAACTTACCAGAATCACAAAAGAAATCCAGGACGGTGATTTCTTTAAGAATGAAGCTCTTCTTGCAGCAATGAAGAACGCAAAAGAGAATAACTCTGCAGTACATTTCATGGGACTTCTTTCTGATGGTGGTGTGCACAGTCATAATACACATCTTTATGGATTACTTGAGATGGCTAAGAGAGAGGGCGTTGAGAAGGTTTACGTACATTGTTTCCTTGACGGTCGTGACACACCTCCTGCATCAGGTAAAGAGTTTGTAGAGGCTCTTGAAGCAGAGATGAAGAAGATCGGTGTAGGTGAGATTGCTACTGTTTCCGGACGTTATTATGCAATGGATCGTGATAACCGCTGGGATCGTGTAGAACTGGCATACAATGCTCTTACATCAGGAGAAGGCGTAAAGGGAACAGATGCCCCGGCAGCAGTTCAGGCTTCCTATGACAATGATAAGACAGATGAGTTTGTTCTTCCTACAGTTATCGAGAAAGACGGACAGCCGACAGGTGTTGTATCTGATAAAGATTCTGTTGTATTCTTTAACTTCCGTCCTGACCGCGCACGTGAGATCACAAGAGCATTCTGTGATGATGATTTCCAGGGATTTGAAAGAAAAGCAAGACCACAGGTTACTTTCGTATGCTTTACAGATTACGATGATACCATTCAGAATAAACAGGTTGCATTCCACAAGGTTCAGCTTCACAATACATTTGGTGAGTATCTTGCAGCACACAATATGACTCAGGCGCGTATTGCTGAAACAGAGAAATATGCACATGTTACATTCTTCTTCAACGGCGGTGTGGAAGAGCCGAACAAAGGAGAAGACAGAATTCTGGTTAAATCTCCGAAGGTTGCAACCTACGATCTTCAGCCGGAAATGAGTGCACCTCAGGTTTGCGAGAAACTGGTAGATGCGATCAAATCTGACAAATATGATGTGATCGTGATTAACTTTGCAAACCCGGATATGGTTGGACATACAGGTGTACAGGAAGCAGCCATCAAAGCAGTGGAAACTGTTGATGAATGTGTTGGCAAAGCAGTAGAGGCTCTTAAGGAAGTGGACGGACAGATGTTTATCTGTGCTGACCATGGAAATGCAGAACAGCTGATCGACTATGAGACAGGTGCTCCGTGGACTGCACATACAACAAATCCTGTACCATTTATTCTTGTAAATGCAGATCCGAAATATACACTGCGCGAGAACGGATGTCTTGCAGATATCGTTCCTACACTGATCCAGCTTATGGGAATGGAACAGCCTGTGGAAATGACAGGAAAATCACTTCTTGTAGAGAAATAATATAATACAAAAAACTGTGAGAACTGCTTTGCAGACATCAGCAGTTCGTGATATTGACGAAACCCTCTGACACAAATCAGAGGGTTTTTTGTTGTTTTTGGTGATTATGTAGAAAATCATGGAATTAAAAAACACATCTTGAAATGGAAAATTTTTTCAACTATAATCGCTCTGATATCTGATAAAACAGATATCGAAAACAGCAAATAAAGAGGATTAAAAAAGGATTGGGAGGGTTTATTGGAATGCAGACAGACATGACAGTTGGGAAACCAATGAAGATGATACTTGACTTTACGATACCTGTATTTATAGGTAATGTATTCCAGCAGTTTTACAACATGGCAGATGCCATAATCGTAGGAAAATTTGTAGGAACAAAAGGGCTGGCAGCGGTTGGTTCAACAGGAACGATCATGTTTCTGATCATAGGTTTTCTTATGGGACTGACAGCCGGTTTTACAGTTCTGACCTCACAGAAATTCGGTGCAGGAAAGATGGATGAGATGCGCCAGTCAGTGGGAAATGCGGCGATACTTTCAATTATCATTTCGGTTATAATGACGGCTGTCAGTATGGTGGGGATGCACTCGCTTCTGACATTAATGCATACACCGGAGGATATTTTTCAGGATGCATATACCTACATTATGATCATATGCGGAGGTATTTTTGCACAGGTATTATATAATATCCTGGCCAGTATTCTGAGAGCACTGGGAAACAGTAAGACACCCTTGTATTTCCTGATTCTGGCGGCACTTTTGAATATAGTACTTGACCTGACGTTTATTATTGTTTTCCATATGGGAGTCGCCGGGGCTGCCTGGGCAACGATCACAGCACAGGGAGTATCTGGAGTGCTTTGCCTGATTTATATCATAAAATGCGTACCGGAATTGAAACTGAAGGCAGATGACTGGAGATTTCGTTCAGAGATTGCCAAAAAAGAAATTCTTGTGGGCATTCCCATGGGACTGCAGTATTCCATCACTGCGATCGGAACCATGATGGTACAGTCTGCACTGAATATTCTTGGTTCCTATGCAGTAGCGGCATTTACGGCAGGAAATAAGATTGAGAATATTTTTACCCAGGCATATGTTGCAATCGGAACAACAATGGCAACATATAATGCACAGAATATAGGAGCGCGTAAACTGGACAGAGTCAGACAGGGATTTAACAGTGCGCATATTATAGGAATTACCTATGCCATTGTTACAGGTGTGATTATTTTCTTCTTTGGCAAATATTTGTCTTACCTGTTTATTTCAGATAATGCCGCAGAAGTCATTCCTATGGTTGATACTTATGTGAAATGCGTGGCAGTATTTTTCATACCACTTCACTTTGTCAATGCACTCAGGAATGGTATCCAGGGTATGGGATACGGACTGCTTCCCATGCTTGCCGGTGTTGCAGAACTGGCAGGACGTGGAATCACTGCTATGGTTGCGGCAGCTCATAAGAGTTACTTTGGAGCATGTATGGCCAGTCCGATGGCATGGGTGCTTGCCGGAGGACTTTTGATCGTCATGTATTTCTATGTGATGAAGGATATGAAACGCAGACTTGGCCTGTAAAAATAAGAAAAATCACAAGGGATTTGCCAAAGAAAACATTTTTCGGGGATATTACCTGCAAACAGTAATAAAAAATGAGAAAAAGGTGAATAGTAGGTGCAAATTGGAAGAATTATGTTATAATGAAACATGCAGCGCAGGTTTATGTGATCAGTACATAAATTCTGTGTATTGTGAAGCGTATTATTAAGAATTATAGCAAGCCTCTTAATTAACCGAATCAACAGTAATATGATTCAGAAGTAATAGGCTTCAGGAAAAATGAACGGTAACATTTATGTTGAGGAGAAAATAGATGGGCAACAAAGAGGAAAAAAACAACACAGTCCCAAATGGCAGTATGGAAATAACTGGCAGACGCCATAAATCCGCAAGACCGGGGAGAATTTCGTATGTACCGATCAGTGATGAAGATCTTGCACCTTATGAACCGCCTGTTCGTAAGAAGCATAAAGGATTAAAAGTTACAGGAATCGCAGTGGCAATGGTTATTGTAAGTGCTGGAGCCGCATATGCAGGTATGTCATATTATTATTCGGATAAATTCTTTGAAGGAACATCGATCAATGGCATTGACTGTTCAGGTAAAACTGCTTATGAGGCAGAACAGAAGCTTGCGAAGACAGTAGAGAACTATTCCATAGAGGTTGATTCCAGAAATCTGGATCCGCAGACGATCAGCGGAGATCAGATCGGCTATAGTTATGTTTCTGATGGAAGTGTTCTGAAACTTCTGAAAGATCAGAAACCTTATGAATGGATCAGAGGTTTTTTTGAAAAGAAGAGCTATACAGCTGCTGAGAACACGACTTACGATAAAGAAAAGCTGAAAAAACAGGTGAAGGCACTTAACTGTGCACAGAAAGAGAATCAGGTAGCTCCTGAGAATGCATATGTCGCATATGGAGATTCGCAGTTTGAGATTGTTCCGGAGACAGAGGGAAGTAAGCTGGATTTGAAAAATGCTTATAACGTGCTTTCGGAAGCTGTTTCGGGAAATAAAACTTCGGTTGATTTCGACAGTGAGCCGGACGTGTATGTAAAAGCAGATATCACCAGCGACAATCCGGATCTGCAGGCGTCTCTTAATGCATGTAACAATTTCACAAAAGCAAGCATTACGTATACTTTTGGAGATGAAACGGAAACTCTGGATGGAAATACGATCAAGGACTGGCTGAATTTTGATGAAAAAGGACAGCTGATCATGGATGATACATCTTTCAGACAGCACATCGCAGATTATGTGGCGCAGCTTGCAGCGGCCCATGATACGGTGGGAACTGAAAGAGAGTTCCAGACAACAAGTGGGAGAACTGTCAGTGTATACGGTTCTGCATATGGATGGCAGATAGACCAGGCTTCAGAGGTTGCACAGCTGACACAGGAAATCCAGTCAGGGACACAGACAACCAGAGAGCCGGTTTATTCTATGACAGCCAATGCACATGGTTACAATGATATAGGAAATACTTATATTGAAGTGGATCTGTCCGAACAGCATATGTATTTCTACCAGAACGGAGAAGATATCTTTGAGTCAGATATTGTTTCCGGTGATATGAGATATTCTGACCGTCAGACTCCGGCCGGTATTTATACGATTTATTATAAGAAGAGCCCGGATGTGCTCAGAGGTAAACAGCTGGCAAACGGTAAATACGAATATGAACAGCCGGTAACGTACTGGATGCCGTTTAATGGCGGTATTGGTTTCCACGATGCAAACTGGCAGCCATACTTTGGTGGAGATCGTTTCATGGAAGGCGGTTCGCATGGATGTATCAATATGCCGCCGGAGAAAGCAGCAGAACTTTATAATATTATTGACTGCAATATTCCAATCGTATGTTTCTATTAATATTGATCAGGAATTACTTTTCTGTAATCTTTTAATTGGAGGCATTGAACGGTTTTCTGAAAAATAAAAACAGGTATGGATATTCCGGGATCATTGTATACGAAACAATAGTCCCGGATTTCTATAAAAAGAAAAAAGGTTCTGTATGGTAAAATGCAGAAAGAAAGGGGAAGGTTATGAATTTTGATTCTTTAAACATCATACTGACAATTGCCGCTTTCATAGTAGGAATAATGCTTCTGACAGGACATGGGGATATTTTCCTGAAAGGTGGAAACTCGGACATCAGTAAGAAGCTTTATGATGAAGAGAAGATGGCAAAAGCAAGTGGAGTTGCGCTTATTTTGATTGGCGTTGTTTCTGCTATAGATCTTTTTACTACAGCACTGGCCTTTAAAATAGCTTACATAGCAGCACTTCTGATCATTATTGTCGGGCTTGTGTGTTATTTGAGATTAAAATGTAAAAAATAATGAATAAGGCAAGAAGGATCGAGATACGGTAAAATGTGTACGGTCCTTTTTATTTTTATGTATTAGCGTTTTTTTCTGTTTTGTGATAAAATGACATACAGGCCAAAATCCAATTGCCACAGGTAATCTGAAATGAATTTTGGCGGCGTTACTGAGAATGGAGTGAACAGTAACGAACAGTAAATAAACGAGGAAAAGATAAATTATGGTACTTGAAGAGATTGTGCGGCCTCTGGTAAAATGGTACAGGGATAATAAGAGGATTCTTCCATGGAGAGATAAGGACAATGCTTATTATACATGGGTGTCGGAGATTATGCTGCAGCAAACCAGAGTGGAGGCAGTGAAACCCTATTTTCAGAGATTTATCACAGAACTCCCGGATATTCAGTCACTGGCGGAATGTCCTGAAGAGAAACTTCTGAAGTTATGGGAGGGACTGGGATATTATAACCGTGTTCGGAACATGCAGGAAGCGGCGAAAACTGTAAAAGATGAATATAATGGCAGACTGCCTGAAGATTATCAGGCACTTTTGTCGTTAAAGGGAATAGGAAGTTATACAGCCGGTGCCATTGCATCGATCGCATATGGGGAAAAGGTTCCGGCTGTAGACGGGAATGTACTGCGTGTGATTTCCAGAATTACAGAGAGTACGGAAGACATCAGCCGGCAGTCTGTCCGCAGAAAAATAGAACAGCAGGTTTCGCAGATCATGCCCTCAGATTGTCCGGGAGACTTTAATCAGGCACTGATGGAACTGGGAGCTGTGATATGTGTTCCCAACGGTCAGGCGAAATGTGCAGAATGTCCGATTGCATTTACCTGTCTGGCTCACAGACATGATAAAGCGGATATGATTCCTGTAAAATCACCTAAGAAAGCCAGAACACAGGACAACAGGACTGTGTTTATCATTCAGGACGGAGAATGCACAGCTATCAGGAAAAGACCTGAGAAAGGACTTTTGGCAGGCTTATATGAACTGCCAAATACTCAGGGACATTTAAAAAGCGAAGATGCGCTTTTGTATGTAAAAGAGTTGGGACTTGATCCATTATATATAGAAGAACTTCCGCCTGCGAAACATATTTTCTCCCATATTGAATGGAGAATGCAGGCATACAGAATAAAGGTATCATCCCTAAAGACAACACAGGATAAAGAACTCATTTTTGTAAGTAAAGAACAGTCAGGTAAACAATACGCAATTCCATCTGCTTTTGGAGCGTATGCAAAGTATATCAAGGAGGAAACAACAAGATGAAACTGTTAAGTATTGCGATTCCATGTTATAATTCCCAGGATTATATGGAGAATTGTATAGAGTCATTACTGGTGGGAGGAGAAGAAGTAGAGATTCTTATAGTAGATGACGGATCTTCTGACAGAACTGCTGAGATTGCAGATGACTATGCCAGGAAATATCCTACAATTGTAAAGGCAATCCATCAGGAAAATGGTGGTCATGGAGAAGCTGTCAATGCAGGGATCAGAAATGCTACAGGATTGTATTTCAAGGTAGTGGACAGTGATGACTGGGTAAATAAAGAGGCGTATGTACAGATTTTGAAAACTTTATATGAACTGCTCAGAGGTCCACAGACAGTTGACCTTCTGATCAGTAATTTCGTATATGAGAAACAGGGGGCAACCCGTAAGAAAATCATGCAGTACCGCAAATGCCTGCCGCAGGACAGAATATTTGGATGGGAAGAAGTGAAACATATGCCGAAAGGTAAATATCTTCTGATGCACTCCATGATCTATCGTACAAAACTGCTTCATGAATGCAATCTGGAACTGCCGAAGCATACATTTTATGTAGATAATCTATTTGCTTTTGAACCTCTTCCGTATGTAAAGAATCTGTATTATCTGGATGTGAATTTCTACCGTTATTTTATCGGGAGAGATGACCAGTCTGTAAATGAGAAAGTGATGATCAAACGTATTGACCAGCAGATCCGGGTAAACAAACTCATGGTAGATGCATATATCAACTGTAAAAGTACAAATAAGCAGTTGAAAGCGTATATGTTCAGCTATCTGGATATTATTACAACTATTTCTTCCATTATGCTGATACGTGCCAATACAGAAGAGTCCCTTCAGAAGAAGAAAGAACTTCTGGAATATATCAGGACAGAGAATAAACAGGTATACAGAAAACTGCGTCACAGTCTTTTCGGAAGAGTCATGAACCTTCCGGGAAGAGGTGGAAGAAAAATGTCAGTGGCAGCCTACAAAATCAGCCAGAAATTCTATGGATTTAACTGATGTGTAAAAGCTTCACATCCGGATATCGGTTTTGGGAAAATATTTTATGAAATTGTTATAACTGTAAAAAAGCAGAATCTCTGAAAGACAAAAATGTATTTCAAAGATTCTGCTTTTTTTAAATCTTTCTAATTCTCGCTCTTTTTTCTCTTTACTTCTCTAAAGCAGACAGATTCAGAAGAAACGGAAATTCTTCTCGGATAAAAAACCCAAAAGCCAAATAATGCAAGTGTGGCACCCATGCATACATCGATCACAGAATGCTGTTTCAGGAACATGGTGGACATGATGATCAGCGCAGTCAGGGTAAAGGAGGCTGCTTTTATAAGTTTTTTATTTCGCAGTGCTTCGCAGTTTGTAAGCGACATATGTATTGCAAGAGAGTTGAATACATGAATGCTGGGCAGGATATTCGTAGGAGTATCTGTACTGTACAGCCATTTTACTATATCTGTGAAGATATTGTCTCTTGGAAATTCGGTCGGACGTATGTGCTGAGCATTTGGATAAACATAGGAAACAATCAGGAAAACAGTCATTCCCATCATAAGATTAAATGCCAGCTGATAGTATTCATGTTTGTTTTGTTAAAAATATAAAATAAATCACAGCCAGGATCATGTATGGAAACCACAGCATATAAGGAACGATAAAGAACTCACAAAATGGAATCCAGTCATCAAATACTGTATGTACGATATGATAGCTGTGAACCGGTCTGTGCTCCAGGTAACTGAAGAGCAGGATATAAATGATGCTGTAAACAGCAATCACAAGTCCATGCCGGTATTTGGAAATAAAACGTTTCAAAATTTCACCTTCTTTGGAGAATTATTTCATACCATATCATAACATCTTCATACTGCTTTTACAAATAAATTTTCTCATAAAGTATATAAAAATTTTATAAAAAAATTCTCAATAAAGTGTAGCGTTTTACAAAGTTTTAACATAAAGCAGAACAAAGATTTTACGGCTTTTTATTATACTGATATCAACTGAGCCGGAGAAATTATAGTGATTTTCGAAAATGTCATGTTGTTTCCGGAGATTGTACACTGGTTTCGGCTTATGGCATTCAGCAAATAATTGTAAATGGAGAATAAAAAATGATATATTTGGTAGAAGATGATGAGAGTATACGTGAACTGGTGATTTATACATTGAAAAGTCAGGGATTTGAAGCAAAAGGATTTGAAAGACCTTCTCACTTCTGGAAAGCCCTGGAAAAGGAAAAACCTGCACTTCTGCTCCTTGATGTGATGCTGCCGGAAGAGGATGGGATTTGCATATTGAAGAAATTGCGTATGCGTCCGGATACACGTAAACTTCCTATTATCATGCTGACAGCAAAAAGCAGTGAATATGATACAGTGGTAGGTCTTGACAGCGGGGCAGATGACTATATTCCAAAACCATTCCGCATGATGGAACTGATCTCAAGGATCCGCGCGTTATTAAGAAGAACAGAAGATGACGGCGCAGAAGAATATCAGACAGGAAACCTTTATGTCTGCCCTTCCAGACATATTGCAACTGTAGATAAAAAGAATGTAAATCTTACATTAAAAGAATATGAAGTATTATGTCTGCTTCTGAAAAACAGCGGAACTGTACTTTCCAGAACCCAGCTTCTGAATCAGGTCTGGGGGTATGAATTCGACGGAGAGAGCAGAACCGTTGATGTACATATCCGAACACTGAGACAAAAACTGGGAAGTGCCGGTGAGCTGGTGGAGACAGTTCGTGGAGTCGGATATAAAATTAATATGAAATAAAGTTAAAGAATAACTGGAAACAGGAATTTATCTATGCTATACTTTTAAATATGAGAATTGCAGGAGTTGCAAAGAGCAAAGCAAAATAGCTTTTGATCCTGACATCTTAAATATAAGCAGATGCCAAAAATAAATGGACAGCTGCCCGAAATCAACGGTCAGGGATATCAGAAACCCTGACTGTAGATTTTTATAAGGAGTTATTTATTTTATGAAATCATTAGTAATAGCAGAGAAACCTTCTGTTGCCAGAGATATTGCCAGAGTACTTCACTGTACACAGAAAGGAAATGGTACTCTTGAGGGAAAAGATTACGTAGTCACCTGGGCACTTGGACACCTTGTTACGCTGGCAGATCCTGAGGAATACGATAAGAAGTATATGAAATGGGAAATATCCACACTTCCCATGATGCCGGATCGAATGAAGCTGGTAGTTATTCGACAGACCGGTAAACAGTACAATGCAGTAAAAACGCAGCTGTACAGAAAAGACATAAACGATATTATAATAGCCACAGATGCTGGAAGAGAAGGTGAACTGGTAGCCCGCTGGATTCTTGACAAAGCGGACTGTCATAAACCAATCCGCAGACTGTGGATTTCTTCAGTTACAGACAAAGCTATCAAAGAAGGATTCGGAAATCTGAAAAACGGACATGAGTATGATGATCTGTACAGAGCAGCTGTGGCAAGAGCGGAAGCTGACTGGCTGGTGGGAATGAACGGTACAAGGGCACTTACCTGTAAATATAATGCCCAGCTTTCCTGCGGGCGTGTACAGACTCCTACACTGGCGATGATCGCAAAACGGGAAGAAGAGATACGGGCATTTAAGCCGAAGGAATATTATGGAATCACCCTGAAAGCAGGTGATATTACCTGGACATGGAAGGAACCAAAGAGTAAGAGCTTCAGGACTTTTAATAAAGAACGGGCAGAGGAGATTTCCGATGTTCTCAGAAATCAGTCTCTGGAAGTAACTTCCGTAACCAGCAAAGAGAAAAAATCCTTTGCACCGGGTTTGTATGACCTGACCACACTGCAGAGAGAGGCAAATCGGAAATATGGATATTCTGCAAAGCAGACTCTGAATATCATGCAGCGTCTGTATGAAAATCACAAAGTTCTCACTTATCCGAGGACAGATTCCAGATATATTGGAAAGGATATTGTTCCTACAATTAAAGAACGACTGAGAGCCTGTGCAATAGGACCGTACAGAAAACCGGCAGGCGCACTGATGAATCAGCCTGTTCGTGCAAATGGAAGTTTTGTGGATGATAAAAAGGTCAGCGACCATCATGCAATTATCCCTACGGAGCAGTTTGTGCAGCTTGACCATATGACAAATGAAGAACGTAAGATTTACGATATGGTAGTTCGCAGATTCCTCAGTGTGCTGTATCCGCCTTTTGTTTATGAACAGGTGAGCATGGAGGGAATTGTTGCTGGAGAACTTTTTGCTGCCAGCGGGAAAGTTGTAAAAAGTGCCGGATGGAAAGATGTGTATGAAAATACGGACGACACTGAAGAGGATGAGGATACTGCTGACGATACGCAGAAACTGAAAGATCAGAAGCTTCCACAGATGAAGAAAGGTGAGAGACTGCATATAGAGAATGTATCCATGAATACAGGCAGGACAAAGCCACCTGCAAGATTCACAGAAGCAACGCTTCTTGCAGCAATGGAGAATCCGGTGCGCTATATGGAGAGTCATGATACAAAGGCAGCGAAAACTCTCGGTGAGACAGGTGGTCTGGGGACAGTTGCTACAAGGGCCGATATTATTGAGAAATTGTTTAACAGCTTTCTGATGGAGAAAAAAGGCAATGAAATCCATCTGACCTCCAAGGCAAAGCAGCTTCTGGAACTGGTACCCGAGGAACTGCGCAAGCCGGAACTGACCGCAGACTGGGAGATGAAGCTTGGAAATATTGCAAAAGGTAAAATGAAACAGGAAACCTTCCTGAAAGAAATCAGGAACTATACCTGTGACATTGTAGATGAGATCAAAACCGGACAGGGAACTTTTCGTCATGACAATCTCACAAACAAGATCTGTCCGAACTGCGGAAAGAAGCTTTTGGCAGTTAACGGAAAGAATGCAAAGATGCTGGTATGTCAGGACAGAGAGTGCGGTTATAAAGAAACCCTGTCCAGAACTACCAATGCCCGTTGTCCCAAGTGTCATAAACGTATGGAAATGTATGTGAAAGGCAAAGAAGAGACATTTATCTGTGTCTGCGGCTATAAAGAAAAGCTTTCTGCTTTTCAGGCGAGAAGAGCCAAAGAGGGAGCAGGAGTCAATAAGCGTGATGTTCAAAAATATATGAGACAGCAGCAGAAAGAAGCCAAGGAGCCGGTGAATAATGCATTTGCACAGGCACTGGCAGGATTAAAACTGGAATAACTATATCACTCTCTTGTCTGCGAATCCGCATTCTATGCGATAGGTATAGTTATTTACGAAACGATGTACCATGTAAAATAAAAAGAAGGGAAGATAATATTATGGCAGTACAGGATGATCATATGATAAGAAATATTCAGGACGTAGGAAGACTGATCGCGAAGCTTCTGCTTCATGAGCAGCAGCCCAATTACAAACTTCCGGAGAAGGAAGCAGATTACACAGAGGCAGACCGGCTTTTTGCTACAATTATGAAACTGGCAGAAGAAGGCAAGATCAATGAAGCAGAAAACGAATTATATATGGGTATGGTAGAAGATGATGTAGACTATCTGGAACTGGCACTGACCTTTTATTTGTATCTGAATGATATGGACGGAGATTTCCTGGATGATAACGGATATTCAAGGGAGGAAGTTTTGGAAGGTATGAAAGATCTTGCTTCAGACTGGGGTGTTACAGGATTAGAGGCTTTTTGAGAGAAAGGAAAAAGCATAGCATATGCGCAGAGAACAGACACTGGAAGAGATTTCGGATGGTAAATTATATGATTCTAATGATATGGTAAAGGCAGACTGCCATGACTGTGAAGGCTGCTGTGACTGTTGTCAGGGAATGGGAGATTCTGTGCTCCTGGATCCATATGATGTATACAGATTGTCGGCAGGATTACAGAAATCAGCAGAGCAGCTTTTACAGGAATATCTGGAACTGGGAGTGACAGATGGAAATATCCTTCCGCATCTTCGGATGACAGGAGTTAAGGAACAGTGTATATTCCTTAACAGTGAAGGACGCTGTCACATCCACTCTATTCGGCCGGGATTCTGCAGATTATTCCCGCTGGGAAGATTCTACGAGAATGGCAATTTTAAATATATTCTTCAGATCCATGAATGTCCCAAAACAAACAGAAGTAAAATCAAGGTAAAAAAATGGATCGACACACCGAATCTGAAAAATTATGAGAAATTTGTAAATGACTGGCATTATTTTCTGCTGGATGTGCAGGAAGTACTGTACAATGCTGAGGATCCAGATCTGATCAGAAATCTGAACCTCTTTGTGGTGAACAGATTCTATCTCAAACCATATGATCAAAATCAGGATTTCTACATACAGTTTTATGAGAGACTGAAAGAAGGAAAAGAATTGCTGGCATTGGCGTAGGAGAGACATATGAGTTATCAGAACGAATGGCTTCTTTTTGAGGCAGAAGATGAGTTTGATGAAATTAAGCACAGAGAACCGACAGAGGAATTATTGTTCTATCGTGCAGTTGCAAGTGGAGATATAAAAACTGTTAAGAAGAATTGTGAACGGCAGAGATTTACAGAGTGTGATGGTGTGGGAGTACTGTCAAAGAATGCGGTCACAAATATGAAATATCATTTTGTTATCACTACCGCAATGATAACCAGACTCTGTAAACAAAATGGAATGGAGATGGAACAGGCATTTCGCTTGAGTGATTTTTATATTCAAAAGCTGGATGGCATTCATACAGTAGAAGAGGTTCAGAGCCTTCATGATGAGATGGTGATGGATTATACTGAAAAAATGCGCAGATATTTCAGAGACAACACTTATTCTAAACATATCAACGCAAGTAAAGAATACATTTATTCTCATATCAAAGAACGAATTACAATAGAAGATCTTGCAGATTCACTTGGAGTATCTGCGAGCTATCTCTCCAGATTATTTAAAAAAGAAACAGGAATATCGGTCAGTGCCTATATCCGCAGACAGAAGATAGAAATGGCGAAAAATCTTTTGCAGTACAGTGATTATCCGATCATTGAGATTGCAAACCGTCTTTCCTTTTCTTCCCAGAGTCATTTCATCCAGCAGTTTAGGGAAGTTACGGGAATGACACCGGGTAAATACAGGGATGAACATTATATGATACACTGGGATATAGAAAAAGAACTTTGTGTCGCATCAGAGTCGGAACTGAAAAAAGAACAGGATTAATCAAAATATTAAGATAAGTAAAACAGGCGGCTAGCTTACAGGGAATATAAATTTTCTGTAAGCCGGCCGCTTATTTTCATCTGGTAATATCGGGGGATTAAAGAGTTAATATGACTTCGTTCTTATCCTGAAGAAGGTTTTCAGGGATATAATTATCTGCTAATTTCTGTCCGTTAAGAACCAGACTGCAGCAGCCAGATTCTTTTTCGTCTGGATTTTCTACAGAGATATGAAGCTGTTTTCCACGGAAAACTTTCTCAATCTCAAAGTGTTTCCAGCTTTTTGGCACAGAAGGAGACAGTCGAAGTCCTTCAAGATCAGGGCGAAGTCCGAGGATACCTTCCACACATCCTACCATTACAGTAGAAGCAGTTCCTGTCAGCCAGTGAACATGAGAGCGTCCAAAGTGTTTGCTTGCTTTTCCCTCTGTAAACTGACCATAGCAGTATGGTTCAAGACGACGGATTTCGGCACAGTCATTCTGCGCAGCAGGAGAATTTTCCATAAAATAAGTAAAAGCACGTTCTCCATGACCGCGGAGTGCTTCAGCAAGAATCAGCCAGCCCTGGGATTGGGAGAAAATACCGGAGTTTTCTTTGGTACCCTGATTATAGATAACTGCCAGTGCACCATCGAAAGCATGCGCATGATAAGGCGGATCCATAAGGATCGCACCATATTTTGTGTTTAGACGTTCGTATACATTGTTCAGTGCAGCGTCTCCCTGTTCAGGGCTGGCAAGACCACTGATGACAGCCCAGCTCTGAGGATTCAGCCACATATTTGCTTCAGGAGCAGCAGCTTCACCGATCCTTTCTCCGGCTTCTGTATAACCACGTACGAAGCGGTCGTTATCCCAGCACAGTTCCTGAACTTTTTCGCCAAATGCTTTCTGAGTTTCTTCAAGATACTGTACATATTCTGTATCTTTTTTATATTCGGCAAAGATTTTCAGGATTGTCATTGCATAATAGAACTGTAAAGCAACAAAAGAAGATTCTCCGTTTGCACCCAGACGGAGACAGTCATTCCAGTCTGCATAAAGTCCGGCGGGCATTCCGTGAGGTCCAAGGTGATCAAGGGAGAAGGCAACTGCACGTTTCAGATGCTCGTATACAGTAGCTTCATCTTTGTTGGCAAAAGGAATCACTTCATCAAGAAAAGCAGTGTTTCCGGTTTCTGAAATATATTTATATACAGTTGGGAAAAGCCATAATGCATCATCTGCACGGTAAGCCGGATGGCCGGTTTCCTGTACATAAGAAGCATCATCCGGAGTATCTTCTTTTCCTGGTGTGTGAGTAAACTTGACAAGAGGGAGTCCGCCACCGTTATTTACCTGCGCAGACAGCATGAAACGAATCTTTTCCAGTGCCATTTCCGGTGCCAGATGGATGATTCCCTGAATATCCTGTACAGTATCTCTGTATCCGTATCCATTTCTGAGTCCACAGTAAATGAAGGAAGCTGCACGGGACCAGATGAAAGTCATAAAACAGTTGTATGCGTTCCAGGTATTAATCATAGTATCAAATTCCGGACTTGGAGTGCTGACTTTAAGATTATCAAGCTTACTGTTCCAGTCAGCTTTTAATGTTTCCAGTTCTTCTGCTACAGTTGGAGCCGGATTTTCGTAACATCTGATTACTTCAGCAGCTTCAGATGACGGTTTCATTCCAAGAAGAAAAGCAATTGTTCTGGTTTCACCTGCTTTAAGAGTTATTTTGCAGGAGAGAGCACCACAGGAGTTTTCATTATAGCTTGTCTTATCACCAAGATCACCACAGACAATACCTTCAGGGTTTCCATATCCATGGTAACTTCCGAGAAATTCATTTTTGTCCCCACAGTAAGAAGAAACTTCAGCACCTGCAAGTCCAAAGAAACGTTCTGTCACATTTTTCTCATCTACGTTCTCATTTTCAGGAATTGCATCAAGATTTCCATGAATCTGCTGAGTAATCCTGTTTCCTTCGAACAGTGTACGAGAAATAAAAAGAGAGTACTGTAAATTAACCTGATCCTGTTCGTAATTGCTGTGGTTGGTAAACTCTGCATATCCGCTGAGAGTCAGATTCCTTTCGTGATCAGAATGATTGGTCACAGATAATGCCCATACTTCATAACTTTTTCCAAGAGGAACATAGTAAAGGGCTTCTGAGTGAATATCGCTGTAGTCGGCAGAAATTTTTGTATAACCGATTCCGTGACGGCATTCGCTCTTATACTGAGCCAGATCTTTGCCTACAGGCTGCCAGGATGCAGACCAGAAGTCTGATGATCTGTCATCGCGAATGTAAATGTAACGTCCCGGCTGGTCAAAGTTATTAAAAACATAGCGCAGGATACGTCCGTTTGCACCGGATTTTGCAAAACTGTAGCCCCCTGCATTATTGGAAATGATTGCACCGTACTCCGGGGAACCCAGATAGTTTACCCATGGTGCAGGTGTTGCCGGATTAGTAATCACGTATTCTCGGTTTTCATTGTCAAAATATCCGTATTTCATATAGTAAATCCTTTCTGTTAGAACAATATTTATAACTGCCTGTCGCCTGCTTTTATGGAGGCTGAGCAGCTATTGTTTTCAGGCAAGTGTCACTGTAATTTCATGAAGATCAGAAGAGAGGTTGTTAATAAATTCTCTGGAGATCATAATATGGGAATCTTCTACGATTTCTATTGCTGTTTTGTCGCAGTCCGCAGCGGCGATATGATAAGAACCATAATCTTTTCTGTCTGTGTTTCGGTAGGTAACATGGAACTGTTTTCCTGCAAAAGTAACAGAGACAGAAGCAGTTCCTGCTTCATCGAACTGTTCTGCCAGAAGTTTTGGATGAACCAGAAGGTTTCCGAAAACTCCACGGACACCAAAGACCTCTGTGATCATGGTAAAAAGATACCAGCTTGCAGCACCTGTCAGATAATGATACATACCACGTCCGTCTGAACAGAAATATTCAGGAATTCCCGGGTAAATATGGCTGGTATCAAAGTCGAGAGCTGTATCAGACAGAGAACGCAATGCTTTCCAGCCTTCTTTTGCAAAGCCTCTCTGATATAAGGCATTTGCATACATAACTGCCATATGAGAGAAAACAGCACCGTTTTCTTTTTCGCCATAAGCGAAACCGAACATACGTCCCATATCAAACTTCAGTTCCTGAAAATCTGTGTTCAGGCGGTAACCGCCAATTTCTTTTCTGTAAAGATAATGATCTGCGCTTTTTACGATTTTTCTGATCTGCGCATCAGTGGCAACATTTCCCATAATAGAGAAAACCTGGCCCGTGAGCATCATACGCACCTGTTCATGGTGGAAGCCTTCCACTGCCTCTCCATGATTATCGTAATAGCTGTTATACCATCCTTCTTCGTTGTCTTTGCCATCAATCCATTCCTGTGAACGGATATGATCTGTCAGCCAGTTGGATTTCTGGATCAGGTTGGCAGCAAGTGTGGAGAGAGAGAAGTTTTTCTTTCTGCCGCTCAGGTTATGCCTGCAGCTTTTGGCATATTCAGTAAGAATCTTTTTCTTTTCAGATACACTGTCAAACATATCTGTCTGGTCGTTCAGCAGGATTTCAATTTCCTCTGACAGCGGGATACTGGTTTCGCCTGCAGATTCCATAAGGCGTAATATGGAAGCAAGAGTATGGAGATTGCCCGCATAAGCACAGGTAAAGGCAACACTTTCACCATTTTCTGCTGCCATATCCAGGGCATCGTTCCAGTCAGCTCCGCGGAGACGGTAAATATTATGAACACCTACATCATAAAAAGCGGCAAGCTGCTGGATCAGAATGTGCTCCAGAACACTTCCGGTATATACCTGACCGTCTTCGGTGCGCTGTTTATTTCCATATGCGTCATTCCAGAGAGTATCAATTTCTGTGCCGCGCATGGTTTGTGCATCTTTAAAATAAGGAACCTGTTTCTTAAGGATCTCTATATCTCCGGTCTGATTAATATAAAGACTGGTCGTGATTAGCGGCCAGAGTGCATGATCCATCCATACACGTGCGATTCCGTTTCTGTCAGCGATAAAATTGCCGTCACCGTCTCCGATAATAGTAGCATTTGTACCATCAATACGTACGCCACCATAATTCTTTTCAATCATGGTACCTACATTCTGAGGATTCATCAGCAGAAGAGAAAGACAATCCTGCCACAGATCACGCCATCCGCGTCCACCACGTCCGTAATCATGATGAGGAAGGAAAGAACAGCCAAATAAACGGCGCAGGAATGGCTGGAAACTTACCCATTTCATATAACTGTCAAAGTCAGGATCCTGTGTGTGGAAGTCAACGTTAACCTGTTTTTTCCAGTAAATTCTGGTTTCTTCCAGTGCATTTTTTACTTTATCGGAAGTATTGTATTTTTCAAAAATATTTTCAATTTCTTCTTTACTGTCGGCAATACCTGATAATAAAATAAAGTCTGTTTTTTCACCGGGAGCCAGTGTGAAAGATGAGAAACAGAAAGCACCCATTGCTTCCTTTCCTGCTGCCAGACTGTGTGCGGGAACTCCTTTATATCCTTCATATACTGTGCGTGGATGTGTATAGGTACCACCTTCTCCGATAAAATCTTCTACAGTCGGATAATAGGAAATCGGATTTTCTCCCTTTCCGGAACAGCCATTTACATAATAGATTTTATGATTTGGCTGATGTCCCCGCTCGTCAAATGACATGGTGGGGCAGACGTTGATTCCATGTTCTGTTGTCTCGATACGATGGAGCATGGAAGTGACATTTCGATGATCACGAATGTTATCCGCACTTCTTCCGTAAACAGGAATTGCACCATATGCAGTAAATTTCTGTACAGTATCTGTCTGGTTTTCAACCGTCACATACATAATCTCCACATTATCACTTTTGGGGATAAAAGAAGTAACTGTGGAGATGAGCCCAAGTTCTCTGGAAGCCCTTTTCAAAGTCTGCCACATGAATCCGGCGGTTAGTTCACTGTCTTCCTGCCTGTCAGTAAAACGGTCGGCTTCCTGCTGAGCAGAGGAACCTGTTACTGAATAAGGAATGTGTCCTTCTTTTACGATCCAGAAATTTCTGGAAGAACGATTGTTATGAAGATTTTCGGAACTGACCGGTTCCAGCAGGAAGGTATCCTGATCAATTTTGCTGTCACCTCCAAGCACTGGTGTGACGGAACTTTTCAGACCTGCTTCTGATGCAAGAGGAAAATAAAGATAACTGGTATTTTCCGGTCTGTTCACACAAAAGCTTCCATGATTATCAATAAACTTAATATGTTTCAACATTTTTCTCCTTCCATAAATATTGTATGGAAATTATATCGGAAATGAGATCTTTCGGAAATAAGAAACATGAAGTAAGTATCAGAATCATGACATAAAATAACACAATTTCAGAAAAATATATGAGCAGGTAATGAATCAGATTGCGAATATTCATCTGGCTGATTTATAGAAAAATGGTACTTTTTATACAAAAATACTAATAAAAAACAGAAAGATTATGATTTTAGGAAAGATTTCCTTATTAAATGACAAAATCTGTCTGTATATAAAAAGAACACAATGAGGTCATGAATCTGACATTTTGGTGGAAATTATAATATACCCGAAAAGCAGCTTAAGCTATAATCTGATACATCAGGTGAGGCAAGAAACTCACAAAGAGAAAAAAGAAAAAGGAGGGCTTTTTTAATGAAAAAGAAAGCATTAGCTGTTTTACTTACAGCATCCGTAATTGCAGGTACAATGGGCGGAACCGCTACAATCGTACATGCAGATGAAGAAGGAAAAGTAATCAATATTTATTCCTGGAATGATGAATTCCGTCAGCGTCTGGAAGCAGTATATCCTGAAGTAAAAGAAACATCCAAAGACGGAACAGTAACAACATTAAACGATGGAACAGAAATTCACTGGATCATAAATCCAAATCAGGATGGTGTTTATCAGCAGAAACTTGATGAAGCTCTTATGAATCAGGCTGATGCATCAGCAGATGATAAGGTAGATATCTTCTTATCAGAAACAGATTATGTATACAAATATACAGATGCAGCAGCGGATGTGGCAATGCCTCTGAAAGATCTTGGAATTGATCCTGACAAAGATCTTGCAGATCAGTATGACTTTACAAAAACAACTGCATCTGATGCAGATGGAGTACAGAGAGGATCTACATGGCAGTGCTGCCCTGGACTTCTTGTATATCGTCGTGATATTGCCAAAGATGTGTTCGGAACCGACGATCCTGAAGAAGTAGGCAAGAAAATGAAAGACTGGGATACAGCAAAAGCTACAGCTGAAGAACTGAAAGCAAAAGGATATTACACATTTGCTTCTTATGCTGATACATTCAGACTGTATGGAAACAGCATTTCCCAGCCATGGGTAGAAGACGGTGCAACAACTGTTAATGTAGACCAGCAGGTAATGAACTGGATCAAAGATTCCAAAGAATGGCTGGATGCAGGATACCTGAACAAAACTGTAAAAGGTCAGTGGAATGATGACTGGAACAAAGCTATGGGATCTGAATCCAAAGTATTTGCATTCCTCTTCCCGGCATGGGGAATTGACTTTACATTGAAACCAAACTGGGATGGAGAAGACGGAGAATGGGCTGTTACAAATCCACCACAGGAATACAATTGGGGCGGTTCTTACATCCATGCAGCAACAGGAACAGATAATCCGGAACATGCAAAAGATATCATTCTTGCACTGACAGGAAATAAGGACAATTTATTAAAGATTTCCAAAGATTATTCTGACTTTACAAATACAAAGAGTGGTATGCAGGAAGTTGCAACAGATGACACTTTCGCATCTGACTTCCTTGGCGGACAGAATCCATTTGAATATTTCGCACCGGTTGCAGAGAACATCAAGATCGCACCACTTTCTGCTTATGACCAGGGATGTGTAGAACTGATCCAGAACGCTTTCAGCGATTACTTCCAGGGTCAGGTAGACTATGACAAAGCAAAATCAAACTTTGAAACAGCAATCAAAGAACGTTATCCGGAAATCCAGGAAGTTAACTGGGCTGAATAATAAACGCTTTTGGATTGACAGTTAAAAAGTTTCAGGTGTAAATAACCTGTACAGATGCATTTGTATTTGCCAGACACGCATGAACGCGATGTGTGTCTGGCACTAATATGTAAAGGAAGGAATGCTGAACTATGAAAAAAAAGAAAGCATCAGCTATGCAAAATGGGGATACATCTTTATCCTTCCATTTTTTGTAACTTTTTTAATCTTTTCTTTGATTCCGCTGGTAGATACTGTACGTTATAGTTTCTATGAATATTATCGTTCAGGAATTAAAGAAATCGGACCGAATTTTATTGGAATTGCAAACTATCTGAGTCTGTTGAAGTCAGATATGCTCAAATACAGTACTAATACACTGATTCTGTGGGTAATCGGATTTGTACCGCAGATTGTGATCGCACTGGTTCTGGCATGCTGGTTTACAGATGCGCGTCTGAAGATCCATGGACAGCAGTTTTTCAAGGTTGTTATTTATCTTCCTAACCTGATCATGGCTTCTGCATTTGCATTATTGTTCTTTACCATGTTCTCTACCAACGGACCGATTAACTCTATTCTGATGTCTCTGGGATGGGTTAAAAACCGATAGATTTCCTGGGTTCTGTAATCGGAACCAGATCTCTGGTCGGATTTATGAACTTCCTGATGTGGTTTGGTAATACAACAATTATGCTGATGGCTGCTGTTATGGGTATCAGTATGGATATTTTTGAAGCATCTGAACTGGATGGCTGTAACAGTATCAAGAGATTTTTCTATATCACACTGCCGCTGATCCGTCCGATCCTTGCTTATACACTGATCACATCTATCATCGGTGGTCTTCAGATGTTCGATGTTCCTCAGATTCTTACAAATGGACAGGGAAATCCAGACCGTACATCTATGACTCTGATCATGTTCCTGAACAGCCACTTAAAGAGCAAGAACTATGGTATGGCAGGTGCACTGTCCGTATATCTGTTTATTGTCAGCGGTATTTTATGTATGATCGTATATAAGATGACAAATGACACAGACCCGGATGGTTCCAAGAAAGCTGCAAAGAAAAAAGCAAAAGAAGAAAGAAGGAGGAGATAAACTATGAAATCAAATACATCAGGTCGTGTGCGCAGTATTTTTGTTCATCTTGTGCTGATCTTTTTATCCTTCCTGTGTCTGTTTTTCTTTTACATTCTGATTGTAAATGCAACACGTTCCCATGCGGATCTGCAGAAAGGATTTTCAGCACTTCCCGGAAAATATTTTCTTGAGAATCTGAAGAATGTGGCAAATGACGGAAGTTTCCCGATGTTCCGCGGTATTCTTAACAGTGTTGTTGTATCTTCCTGCAGTGCTGCACTTTGTACATATTTTTCTTCTTTGACAGCTTATGGTCTATATGCTTATGATTTTAAAATGAAGAAAGCAGCTTTTACCTTTATTATGGCAATTCTTGTTATGCCTACACAGGTAACAGCAATGGGATTTTTACGACTGATCACAAAGATGGGAATGTATGACTCTTTACTTCCGCTGATCATTCCATCCATTGCATCTCCGGCAGTCTTTTACTTTATGTACAGTTACCTTCAGTCTTCCCTTCCTTTATCCCTTGTGGAAGCGGCAAGAATTGATGGCTCTGGAGAATTCAGAACCTTTAACAGTATTGTACTTCCGATCATGAAACCGGCAGTAGCAGTACAGGCAATCTTTACTTTCGTAGGATCCTGGAACAATTACTTCGTTCCTGCCCTGATCATTCAGTCAAAGAGCAAAATGACAGTGCCGATCCTGATTGCAACTCTGCGTGGTGCTGATTATATGAACTTTGATATGGGTAAAATTTACATGATGATCACTGTTGCGATCGTGCCAATCATTATTGTATATCTGCTTTTATCCAAATACATTATTGCAGGTGTAACACTTGGTGGTGTAAAAGAATAATGAGAATTAAGAACCCCCATAGAGAGAATGCTATGGAGGTTCTTTTCATGAGAATTATAATATTAAAAACAGGAGTATAATTATATGAAGAAATGGATTTACAGTGGAACTAGAGAAGAACAGCCGTCAGAGAGAGAACTGATGCATGGAAAGCTTGCCAGAAAAGCGGCGTCAGAAGGCATTGTTCTGCTGAAAAATGAAGGAATCCTTCCATTAAAGAAAGATACAGCTGCTGCACTTCTTGGGTATGGAGCAGAGAAAACCGTAAAGGGTGGAATTGGTTCTGGAGATGTTAACAACAGAAAGAATATTTCTATTTATCAGGGACTGAAAGAAGCAGGAGTAAAAATTGTAAGCGAAGACTGGATCAGCGATTATCACAATCGCTATGAGCAGGCGAGAGAGGCGTGGAAAGAAAAAGTTCTGGAAGAAGCTAAGAAAGTAGATAATCCTTTTGATGCCTATGCAGATAATCCTTTTGCAATGCCGCTGGGACGTAAGGTGGCAGAGGAAGATATCTGTGAAGCAGATGTGGTGATTTATGTGATCAGTCGTATTTCAGGAGAAGGAAAAGACCGCCGCAAAGTAAAGGGAGATTACTATTTAAGCGAGAGAGAAGAGGAAGATTTACGTTATCTTGCAGAAATGAACAAACCTGTGATCCTTATTCTTAATGCAGGTGGTCCTGTGGAGCTGACAGATATTCTGGAACAGACAGACAATATAAAAGGAATCTTAAATATTTCTCAGCTTGGTCAGGAAGGGGGAGATGCCCTGGCTGATGTACTTCTGGGAAAAGAAGTGCCGGGCGGTAAACTGACAACAACCTGGGCAAGGCGATACGAGGATTATCCGGCTTCAGAAGAGTATGGGTATCTGAATGGCAATCTGGAAAAGGAAAAATACAAAGAAGGTATTTATGTAGGTTACAGATATTTTGACAGCTTTGACAAAAAAGTGATGTTTCCGTTTGGGTTTGGTCTTTCTTATACTATGTTTGGGATGATGTGTTGCAGCATAAATATGAAAGAAAGTAAGATCAGAGCAGAGATTCAGGTTACAAATACAGGAAATGAATATGCTGGTAAAGAAGTGGTACAGATTTATGTTACGCTTCCGCAGACAGAACTGGAAAAAGAGTATAAGAGACTGGCAGGTTTTGCAAAAACCAGACTTCTGAAGCCGGGAGAAACACAAACACTTACTGTTGAAATTCCACAGAAACAACTGGCTTCTTTCAATGAGAAAACACATACATGGATAGTGGAAAAAGGCAAATATGGCATTCTGGTCGGAAACAGTTCAGACAAACTAAAACTGGAAGCAGTTCTGGTAGTTTCAGATGATACAGTACTGGAACAGATGGATAAAATCTGCCCGCTTCAGGAAGAACTGGAACAGATTCATTTGACAAAAGAATTGAAAGAAAAAATCTGTGCAGAGACAGGAAAAACTGATAACAGCGCAGGTTCCGGAATATTATTTTAAACCTGCGATGATACCGGCAAAATCGGAAAATGCCGGAAAAAATCAGGAAAATCTGACAGAGGAAGAAAAAGATTTGTTTCTGTTCTGGAAGACAGAACTACAGAAGAGCTGATTCCTCTGCTTTATGGAAAGATTTCAGAGAATATCAGTACTCTTGGTGCAGCAGGGATTCGAGTACCGGGATCAGCAGGTGAAACCTGCGGTACTTTGGAAGAGTATGGAATCCCCTCTCTTGTTATGGCGGACGGTCCGGCAGGTATCCGCCTTAGACAGTGGTATGAAGTAGATAAAGAGGCAGACAGTATCTATGAAATGGGTGTTCTTGGCTCTCTGGAAAATGGGATTCTGGAACCAGGCGTACACCATGAGAATGCAGACACTTATTATCAGTACTGCACAGCTTTTCCTGTAGGAACAGCACTGGCACAGACATGGAATGCAGATCTCATGACAGAGTTTGGAAAAGCAATCGCAGAAGAAATGGAAGAATTTCATGTGAATCTGTGGCTTGCACCAGGCATGAATATCCACAGAAATCCATTATGTGGAAGAAATTATGAATATTATTCAGAAGATCCATATCTGTCAGGGATGCTGGCAGCAGCAGTGATCCGGGGTGTTCAGAGCAAGTCAGGATGTGGCGTAACAATCAAGCATTTTGCATGCAATAATCAGGAAGATAACCGCATGGGTGTTGACTCCTGTGTATCCGAACGTGCGCTCAGAGAAATCTATCTCCGCGGATTTGAAATTGCAGTAAAAGAAGGAAATCCTGTTTCTATTATGACTTCCTATAATCTTATCAACGGTATTCATGCGGCGAACAGCAAAGATCTGTGCATGACAGTTGCCAGAAAAGAATGGGGATTTGACGGAGCAATTATGTCAGACTGGAACACAACAGTTCCGGAAGATGGAAGCGTTCCATGGAAATGTGTGGCAGCAGGCAATGACATTATCATGCCTGGAAATCCGGATGATGATAAGAATATTCGCCAGGCATATAAAGAAGGTAAACTTACAGAAGAAGAAATCCGAAATTGTGCCGGACATCTGGTATCTATGATCCGTAGATTAGAGAGTACAGATTGTTGAAATGATTTTTCAAACACGCTCTAAATGAAAACAGATAGAATTCTGGCATATGCAGAAAACACAGTAATGAGAGGACAATATTAATTATTAAAATCAATCGGAAGACCATCAGAGGCCTTCCGATTGATTTAGTGCTCATAATAACTGGATTTTTTATTTGCATCAGCAGATTTTCAGCAGATTTTCAAAGGAGAAAATCTCTTTTTCAGACATTAATTCTTCAAATCTGTTCAGGTTAAGATCTGAGTGTTCCAGTTCTCTTGAAAACTGATAACAGATACAGATCTGGTCATCCAGCTTAAACTGCCGGTTGTTTTTCAGATAGGTTCCCACATTTAATTCATGGATGAACAGGGTGCACACAACTGCCATTTTCACCTTGGCGAAGATCTCATCATCATAAACTGCACCGCAGAAATAGGTATAGATCCAGTAAACAAGAAGCTGTTCCTCCTGAATCTGCCAGTCCGGATAAGAGAAATCAAATTCACTTTTCTGCCAGGAATAAAGATTTCCGGAGTCAGACTGCGGATCTGTATTTCCATTATACAGTGGAGTCAGACAATTCTTTAAGTATTCCTGCCATCCCGGGCGCAGAACCTCCATTTCCGGGACAACAGTTTTCCACATTTTTTTAAATAATTGTTCTGGTGTATTTGCACAGGCAGATGCAGCAGAACAGCTTTCTATGTTATCTGCATTTATACGAGAGTAAATTTTGCTGCAAAATCCATCTCCGTATCCGGAATCTTCATGTCGTCTTCGTATTTCTTCCCATTTAAAGAGTTCATTTTTATTTACACATAACTGGAAATCATGTGCAGCAGCCAGAAGTTTCCACAGACGTTTCTGCATGGGTACAGCTCTGTCCTGGATGATATCTATAAGCATATCACGGGTGTCCATAAGTGCAGTGAACAGGAAATAATCAAAGTCATCATAGACTTCTTCTTTTGTCTTTTTTTCTTTTGTGATAAAGTGTACCTTTTCTTTTTGGGAAAGTAAAATCCTTGCTGCCTCCGGACAGGAGAGCGACAGGGAAATCTCACGCAGACCTTCAAATTCTTCAATATGTCTAGGATAATTTCTGCAGGTTCTGCAGAACATTTCCGGTCCTGCTTCTGTGTAGATATCACACAGGTTCTCTTCGTTGAGAAAAGCACAGCGTCTGTTATACTGGCAGAAAACATGTTCTTTCCAGTCAATATCATTGTGCAGGCGATTGCGGAACGGACCTTTAAAGTGTTGGTATTTTTTCAGTGTCTGATCGTCAATCACGATCTGCCATCCTGCGCAGCAGGTATCCGGACAGGCTCCTGCAATGCAGGAAAATTCTTTATAGTAGTTTGGAAATGTGTATTGCATAATGTTAAATAGTATCCTTTCTTTTTTTCTTAAGTTTACGGTAAGTTCCCGCAGTCATGCCACAGGATTTGCGAAAGCTTTGGGAGAGATAACTCTGAGAGGAAAATCCTGTCAGATGGGCAATGTCTGAAATTCCGTAATCAGTATTTTCCAGAAGTTCTTTACATACCTCGATTCGCTTTCTGTTTAGATAGTTCATAGGAGAAATCCCATAATATTTGGTAAATTCATGACTGAGATAATACTTGTTCAGGTGGCTGATGGCAGACAGATGATCAAGAGAGATGTTTTCTCCGTAGTTAGAATCAAGAAAACGTTTGATATTTGCACATTCCCTGCTTGGATGTTGTGCTGTGATCAGTTCGAAAGGAGAATCTGTAATTCGCCGAAGCTGAAGAATCAAGATATTAAGCATATATATACAGATTTTTTCGTACCCTTCAGATTGATTGTCCAGTTCCTGGAACAGAGAGTTAAAGTAAAAAAGCAGATCTGTTTTCTTTTTTCGGCAGTTAAAGATACGATATTCTTTCTGATCATTAAAAGAGAAGGATAATCCGCCTACTCCCACTGTGAAATAGCTGAGAGGAGGATTTCCCCTGGAAATTTCAGTATGATTAATGTGAGGGTTAACAATGATCAGGTCATCCTTTGAGATGGGGTAGATTTTGTCCTCAAGCAGGAATTCCCCCTGTCCGTCCCGCACATAGAATAATTCAGTAAAGGCATGGGAGTGGGGAATGCTTGGCCAGTCACCTTCATAGAGGGAAGAAGATGCATTCAGAAGTGTGATCTTCTGTGGAGTAGTATCTTCAGGGCTGAAGCGAAGAGAATGTGTACTCATAAAAAAGTTTCGCCTCCATAATTTAGCAATTTTGTCTGATATAAAAAAGTGAACAAAAATAATAGAGGGAATCTGTTCTGCGTTTAGTTGTTGCGACTGGACTAAATGCATAAAAAAACAATAAAAATCAAAATAATATAGAACATAATATCTAAAAACAGAATTCCCTTCAAAATTTCTGATAACATTTTTTATATAATATCATAATTCAATGCGCACAGCAAGATTTCTAAAAAACAAAGCAAAAAGAGAATTGAAAATGTTTTGGAAAGAACGTATTCTATAAACAGATAAGGCGCAAGAAAGAGCAGAATCAGGTCAGATAAGTAAAAAAATAAGACAGGTTTATACAGAGAGGAGACAAACAACAATGAAAAAAGGCCGTGTAACAATACCAACCAATCTGGACGTAGTGCCACAGACACTGGAGATACTGGATGAATGGGGTGCAGATGCGATTCGTGACTGTGACGGAACAGAATTTCCGAAGGAATTAAAAGATACTGGCTCCAAGATATATGCAACCTATTATACAACCCGTAAGGATAATGAATGGGCAAAGGCACATCCTGAGGAAATCCAGCAGATGTATATCATGACATCCTTCCATACAGCAACAGAGGATAAGCTGAAAATTCATCTGATGGATCATTTATATCCGGATATGCTGGCGGTGAATACAAGAGATGATATCTACAGATGGTGGGAAGTTATAGACCGTACTACCGGGGAACCGGTATCAACAGAGCTGTGGAGCTATGATGAAGAAACCGGTAATGTAGTGATCAGAGCTGCAAAGCTGTTTCATGAATACACTGTAAGCTTCCTGGCATATATCATGTGGGATCCGGTACACATGTACAATGCAGTAGTAAATGACTGGAAAGATGTGGAACCGCAGATTACATTTGATGTGCGCCAGCCGAAAACAAAAGCTTATTCCCTGGAACGTCTGCGCAGATTTCTGGATACTCATGAGTATGTGGATGTTGTGCGCTTTACTACATTTTTCCATCAGTTTACTCTTATATTTGATGAACTTGCAAGAGAGAAATATGTAGACTGGTTTGGCTATTCCGCTTCAGTCAGCCCATATATTCTGGAGCAGTTTGAGAAAGAAGTGGGTTATCCTTTCAGACCGGAATATATCATTGACCAGGGATACATGAACAATACCTACCGGATTCCCTCAAAAGAATTCAAAGATTTTCAGGCATTTCAGAGACGTGAAGTTGCGAAACTTGCCAAAGAGATGGTAGATATCGTACATGAATACGGAAAAGAAGCCATGATGTTTATGGGAGATCACTGGATTGGCATGGAACCGTTTATGGACGAATTTGCATCCATCGGACTGGATGCTGTAGTTGGAAGTGTTGGAAATGGTGCGACATTGCGTCTATTCAGTGATATTAAGAATGTAAAATATACAGAAGGAAGATTCCTGCCATACTTTTTCCCGGATACATTCCATGAAGGCGGCGATCCTGTAAAGGAGGCAAAAGTGAACTGGGTAACCGCAAGAAGAGCAATCCTTCGAAGCCCGATCCAGAGAATAGGCTACGGCGGATATCTGAAACTTGCCCTGGAATTCCCGGATTTTGTACAGTATATCAAAGAAGTCTGCGAAGAGTTCCGCACTTTATATGATAACATTCAGGGAACGACTCCTTATTGCGTAAAACGAGTAGCAGTCCTGAACTGCTGGGGAAAGATGCGCTCATGGGGTAACCATATGGTACATCACGCCATCTATTACAAGCAGAATTATTCTTATTTCGGAATTATCGAAGCATTAAGCGGCGCACCGTTTGATGTATCATTTATCAGCTTTGACGATATCAAAGCAGACAAAGATATTCTGAAGAAATTTGACGTAGTGATCAATGTGGGAGATGCGGACACTGCACAGTCAGGCGGCGAGAACTGGATCGACGAAACAATCATCACAGCAGTCAGAGAATTTGTATATAATGGCGGTGGATTTATCGGTGTAGGAGAACCGGCAGCACATCAGTGGCAGGGCAGATTCATTCAGTTAGATGATGTACTTGGAGTAGAAGAAGAACATGGATTTAACCTGAATACAGATAAATATAACTGGGAAGAACACAGAGATCATTTCATCCTTAAAGATGCAGAAGGCGAGGTTGATTTCGGTGAAGGTAAGAAGAACATTTATGCCTTACCGGAAACAGAAATCTTAATCCAGAAAGACCAGGAAGTGCAGATGGCTGTAAAGACTTTCGGTAAAGGAAGAGGCGTTTATATCAGCGGACTTCCATACAGCTTTAAGAACAGCCGCGTGCTTTATCGTGCAGTCCTTTGGTCAGCATCCGCAGAGGAAGAACTTCACTGCTGGTATTCAACCAACTACAATGTAGAAGTACATGCTTACGTAAAAAATGGAAAATACTGCGTAGTCAACAACACTTACGAACCACAGGATACAGTAGTTTACAGAGGTGATGGAAGCAGCTTCCGGTTACATATGGAGGCAAATGAGATCAAATGGTATCAGATATGAAAGATATCGGATATGAAAGATATCGGATAGATTTTATCTGTAAAATAGATTGAAAAGAAAGTCAGTGAAGAAATAACAGAACAGGTTCAGACGTGAGCAGAATGCTTTTGCCTGAACCTGTTTTGATGTGTCAATAAGTTGATTTTTGAACAATCTTGCGTTTGAATTTCTTATTTACGCATTGTTGTCGGTCGCTGTAGCCACCGGCATACAATTATTTGATTAAGCTGTTATCATCAAAGTAGTTGATCTGCATTGCTGAACGAACATCATGAAGTGTCTGTGCAGCTTTTGCTTCAGCAACCTTGCTTCCCTCTTTGAGGATATCATATACATCATCAAGATGCTGCTCCCAGTATTTACGTCTCTCGCGGATTGGAGAAAGCTCTGCCTGGAGTACTTTGTTCAGGAACTTCTTAACCTTGACATCACCCAGACCGCCGCGTGTATAATGAGCTTTCAGTTCATCCAGATTCTGATATTCAGGCAGGAACTCTGCGAAATATTCCGGTTTACAGAATGCATCCAGATAAATAAATACAGGGTTTCCTTCCACACGTCCCGGATCTTCCACACGAAGATGATTCGGGTCTGTGAACATGGACATAACCTTCTTCTTAACATCTGCTTCTTCATCTGAAAGGTAGATGCAGTTTCCGAGAGATTTGCTCATTTTTGCTTTTCCGTCAATACCTGGCAGACGTAAGCAGGCTTTATTGGATGGCAGAATAATCTCAGGCTCTGTCAGAGTTTCGCCATAAACAGTATTAAATTTGTGTACTATCTCCTTGCACTGCTCGAGCATTGGAAGCTGATCTTCGCCAACCGGAACAGTAGTAGCGCGGAATGCAGTGATGTCTGCGGCCTGGCTGATCGGATAGCAGAAGAAACCGACAGGGATGCTTGCCTCGAAATTACGCATCTGGATTTCGGCTTTTACTGTAGGGTTACGCTGTACACGTGCTACAGTAACAAGGTTCATATAATAAAAAGTAAGCTCTGTAAGCTCTGGAACCATGGACTGGATAAAGATAGTGGATTTCTCAGGATCAATGCCACATGCAAGATAATCCAGGGCAACCTGAAGGATGTTCTGGCGAACTTTCTCAGGGTGTTCAGCGTTATCTGTTAATGCCTGTGCATCTGCGATCATAATATAAATTTCATCATATAAGCCGGAGTTCTGTAAACGAACACGCTCGGATAATGAACCAACATAATGTCCAACATGAAGGCGGCCTGTTGGGCGGTCACCGGTTAAAATAATTTTGCTCATTTTGCTCTCCTAAAAGTAAATTCCGATTTTCCAGAGAATATCTGGAAATTCTCAGTTATCCCTATTATAAAGCCTGCGGATGTTACCGTCAATGATTTTGGCGGAATAAATGAGGATATAATTTTTTGAATAATTATGCAATAAATACATTTACAGAATTGATAAAAAGAAAAGATTCTGCTAGAATAATAAAGAGTTGTACATAAAAAATTACACACTGATTAAGGATAAAATAAAAGGAGTATTTACCATGCCAGTATTTGATTTCAGCGGTGCTTCAGACAAGAAACCAGGTGTACAGTCTGAATGTACCTACACTACTTTCCAGTCTAATGAAACGGAGACTGCCCCTGAGAAACCGATCATGATCCTGGATAACAGCAGCCGTCAGTGGAAACATCATTCCTGCGGTATTTTTACTAATCCAATCAAACGTACATCCTTTGAATTTAAAGAGGATGACGGCGTTTTCAGTGCAGATATCATCAGTATTGATTCAAGATTTGTAAGTCTTCTGAAATGGCTTGGGGAGAATCATATCAATGTGCGCCTTTCAGGAGAGAATAAAGAGAATGGTTATGCAGTTTATAAGATTCGTGAAACTGCTTTTGGCGGCGGCACGAAACTTTCCGCAGAGGACGGATTTCTTCAGTTTATGATCGAGAGACTTCTTGCAAGCAGTGCACCAGCAGAGATTGTTGAGGATGAAGATGAAGAAGAAACAGGGGATGAGATGAAGCTGACAAGCATTCAGAGCATCACTGACTTTATGACCTGTGCCGGAAGAACTCTGCCGGATAATATTCGTCTCTGGGCTCGAAGAAACCTTGCAGTTGCCCGCTCTCATGAGGTATCTCCGGAAGAGAGACGCCACGCTCAGCGTGCACTGTCCATTATGATGAACATTCAGTGGAAGAATAACTACTTTGAAGCAATCGATCCTCAGGAAGCGCGCAGGATTCTTGATGAGGAACTCTACGGAATGGAATCTGTAAAGCAGCGTATCATTGAAACAATCATCCAGATCAACCGTACCCATACACTTCCTGCATATGGACTTCTCCTTGTAGGCCCTGCAGGTACAGGTAAATCCCAGATTGCATACGCAGTTGCCCGTATCCTGAAACTGCCTTGGACAACTCTGGACATGAGTTCCATCAATGATCCGGAACAGCTTACAGGAAGTTCCAGAATCTATGCAAACGCAAAGCCCGGAATCATCATGGAAGCTTTCTCAGCAGCAGGAGAATCCAACCTTGTATTTATTATCAACGAGCTTGATAAAGCAGCGTCAGGTAAGGGCAACGGAAACCCTGCAGACGTACTTCTTACTCTGCTTGACAACCTTGGATTTACAGATAACTATATGGAATGTATGGTGCCCACAGTGGGCGTTTATCCTATTGCTACGGCAAACGATAAATCCCAGATCAGCGCACCTCTTATGTCCCGTTTTGCAGTGATCGATATCCCGGATTATACATCAGAAGAGAAGAAGATCATCTTCTCCAAATATGTTCTTCCGAAAGTTCTGAAACGCATGAGCCTCAAGGCAGAAGAATGCGTAGTAACAGAAGCGGGTCTGAATGCCATCGTTGAATTGCATAAAAATACAAGCGGTATTCGTGATCTGGAACAGGCAGCAGAGCATATCGCAGCCAATGCCCTGTACCAGATTGAAGTAGATCACCTGACAGGTGTGACATTTAATGCAGATATGGTAAGAGGATTACTTTCCTGAAAAAAATCTTGACAGAGATAAAAGTTGAGAGTATACTGTCAGGTATCAGCAAGGTAAATCGTAAAAATTGCTGATAAAAATAAAATAAGATCTTCAGGGCAGGGTGCAATTCCCTACCGGTGGTAAAGCCCACGAGCCGTAAGGTATGATTCGGTGCAATTCCGAAGCCGACAGTACAGTCTGGATGAAAGAAGATAGTAGTAGAGATACAGAAGAATTAACTGATCTGTGAAAGCGACTGCTCTGGAATAATAAATTTATTCCAGAGCTTTTTTAATATCATCAAAGCAGTTTTAATGATGAAGCAAAAAGTCAGATTCACACGAAGATAATTCAAACAGATATTAATTTACAGGCCCTGGATGTTGAAAGACACCGGGGCTTTTTTGGTATCATCAGTACCATCAGAAGAACAGGAGATGAGGGATTGAAAGATATAACGGATATGGAAAAAGACAGGCAATATATGAAAATGGCGTTAGAACTGGCACAAAAAGGAATGGGATTTACAGCACCTAACCCAATGGTAGGTGCCGTGATCGTCAAAAGCGGAAAAGTCATTGGCCAGGGATATCACAGAAAATACGGTGAACTTCATGCAGAAAGGGAAGCTCTGGCATCATGTACAGAACAGCCAGAAGGTGCCTCCATATATGTTACTCTGGAACCTTGCTGCCATTACGGGAAACAGCCTCCGTGTGTCAATGCAATCCTGGAATCGGGGATCAGACGTGTGATCATTGGTTCCTCGGACCCTAATCCCCTGGTTTCAGGAAAAGGAATCCGGATTCTGAAAGAGCATGGGATCGAAGTAACGGAAAACGTTTTAAAAGAAGAGTGCGATAAACTCAATGAAGCATTTTTCTATTACATACAGAATCAAAAACCATATGTAGTCATGAAATATGCGATGACCATGGATGGAAAAATTGCCACTTATACAGGCGCATCCAGATGGGTGACAGGCGAAGCTGCCAGAATGCATGTGCAGAAACAGAGATTGAAATATACAGGGATTATGGCTGGAGTGGGAACTGTGCTGGCAGATGATCCGATGCTTACATGCAGACTGGAAAACGGCAGAAATCCTGTGCGTATTATCTGTGACTCCCACTTGCGGACACCACTGAATTCCAGAATTGTGAAAACGGCATCAACAATTCCAACAATCTTTGCAACCAGCAGTAAAGACCAGCAGAAGATAAAGAATTATGAAGATATGGGATGTAAAGTTCTGGATGTCCCGGAAAAAAACGGACACATAGATTTAAACAGACTAATGGAACTTCTGGGAGCTGCAAAGATAGACAGTATCTTACTGGAAGGAGGAGGCACTTTAAACTGGTCAGCACTCGAAAGCGGTATTGTTCAGAAAGTCCAGACCTATATAGCACCCAAACTTTTTGGGGGAGAAAGTGCAAAGACACCGATAGAAGGAAAAGGATTTCCTGATCCTGCCAGCGCAATATTATTAAAAAACAGCGAAATAATCAGAATAGGAGATGATTTTCTTATAGAGAGTGAGGTGAAGAGTAATGTTCACGGGAATTGTTGAAGAACTGGGAACTGTGAAAAAAATAAAAAAAGGAGCAAATTCAGCAGTATTTACGATACGGGCAGAGAAAATTCTGGATGATCTGAAAACAGGGGACAGTGTAGCTGTAAATGGAATCTGCCTCACTGTAACTGCATGTCTGGAAGATGGTTTTACAGCAGATGTGATGCATGAGACATTGAATCGTTCTGCGCTGATTCAGCTTTCTTTGGGACAGCATGTAAATCTGGAAAGGGCAATGCCTGCAAATGGAAGATTTGGAGGACACATTGTTGCCGGGCATGTGGATGGAACAGGAAAAATCACGGAAATTCGCAGAGATGATAATGCTGTCTGGTACACCATTCAGGCTTCACCACAAATTATGAAATATATTGTGACAAAAGGTTCTGTAACAGTTGATGGAATCAGTCTTACAGTGGCAAAAGTCTCAGAAACAGACTTTTCCATTTCTGCAATTCCTCATACAGTAAAGATTACAGTCCTCGGAGAACGCAAAGAAGGAGATATCGTTAATCTGGAGACAGACATAATTGGAAAATACGTGGAAAAATTAATAACGCCTGTGAAAGAACAGCCGATAAAAAGTAATATTACACGGGATTTTCTGAATAAGTATGGCTTTTGACAGAATTAACCACAAAGCGGTTATTCGATTGATGCAGAACTGTACAGTGGATGTTTTATCTGCCTGACACGAACCAGATAAGCAGCCAATACGAATGATTTTGCCCTCTTAACAACAGAAAAATATATTGTATCAGAAAAATACATTGCATAAGGAGAGAAAAAATGAACGGATTTGATTCAGTAGAAGAAGCTCTGGAAGAACTTCGGAATGGAAAAATTATTCTGGTAACGGATGATCCGGACAGAGAGAATGAAGGAGACTTTATCTGTGCAGCAGAGTTTGCCACAACAGAAAATATTAACTTTATGGCAACTCACGGAAAAGGACTTATCTGTATGCCAATGTCTGAGGAATATGTAAGAAAACTGCAGTTCCCGCAGATGGTAGCAGAAAATTCAGATAATCACGAAACTGCTTTTACTGTTTCCGTAGACCATATCAGCACCACTACAGGAATCTCTGCGGCAGAACGTTCTGTTACTGCCATGAAATGTGTGGATGAGAATGCAAAACCCGAAGATTTCAGACGCCCCGGACATATGTTTCCACTTCTGGCGAAGAAGAACGGTGTTCTGGAAAGAAACGGACATACAGAGGCAACTGTAGACCTGTGCAGACTTGCAGGGTTAAAACAGTGCGGGCTGTGCTGTGAAATTATGAGAGAAGACGGCACTATGATGCGGACTTCTGAGTTACGGGAACTTGCCGGAAAGTGGAATCTTAAATTCATAACAATTAAAGATATTCAGAATTACCGTAAATGCCATGATATTCTGGTGGATCGCGTGACGACCACAAAAATGCCGACCAGATACGGAGAGTTTATGGCGTATGGATTTGTAAATCGCCTGAATGGGGAACATCATGTAGCACTGGTAAAAGGTGAAATCGGAGATGGAGAAAACGTCCTGTGCCGTGTGCATTCAGAGTGCCTGACAGGAGACGTTTTTGGATCACAGCGTTGTGACTGCGGACAGCAGTTTGCAGCGGCGATGGCCCAGATTGAGGAAGAAGGCAGAGGGATACTCCTTTATATGAGACAGGAAGGAAGAGGAATCGGACTGATCAATAAACTTCGTGCCTATGAACTTCAGGAACAGGGAATGGATACACTGGAAGCAAATCTGGCACTTGGATTTGCCGGAGACGAAAGAGAATACTACATTGGTGCGCAGATTCTGAGAAATCTTGGGGTAAAAGAGCTGCGGCTGCTGACAAATAACCCGGATAAAGTTTATCAGTTGGAAGAATTTGGCATCAGGATCAAACAGAGAGTTCCGATACAGATGAATGCCACAGCGTATGATCTGCGTTATCTTAAGACAAAACAATTACGAATGGGACATATTCTGAAGTATTAAATACAGCGGGGATTTTCATATATAACGATAACGTTCCCGAAAATAAAATTTACCGTATATAAAAACCTGTACAGGTTAAAAAATATAAATTTACAGATGAAAGGACCAGAAAAAATGAAAACATTAGAAGGAAAATTAGTATCAGATGGAATGAAAGTAGGAATTGTAGCAGCCCGCTTCAATGAATTTATAACTTCCAAGCTGGTAAGTGGTGCCATGGATGGGCTGACACGTCACAATGTAAAAGAAGAGGACATCCAGGTAGCGTGGGTACCAGGTGCTTTTGAAATCCCACTGATCGCGTCTAAAATGGCAAAAAGTGGAAAGTATGATGCGGTTATCTGCGTAGGTGCTGTGATTCGTGGAAATACCAGTCATTATGATTATGTATGCAATGAGGTTTCCAAAGGGATTGCATCAGTATCACTGGAAACAGGAGTTCCGGTATTATTCGGAGTACTTACCACAGAAAACATCGAGCAGGCAATTGAACGCGCAGGTACAAAAGCAGGAAATAAAGGCTATGACTGTGCACTCAGTGCCATTGAAATGGTAAATCTGATCAAAGAATTTGAAGCTTAAATAGACAACAGATCAGACCCTGAAAGTGAAACTAGTTCACGAAAATCGAAAGGTAATGGTGCTTCCAGAAGGAGCATTTCATCTCTGAAAGGATGCTGAAAAGAAACTTTCCATGCATGAAGGGCTGCCCTGGAAAAGGAAGCACAGGAAGATATTTTATCGTCTGAATGATAAAGAGTATCTCCAAGCAAAGGATGTCCTGTGGATGCCATATGGACACGGATCTGGTGGGTACGTCCGGTATCCAGCTTAAGTGTGATAAGCGACCAGTCCTGACTGGAAAAAAGAGTATGATAATGAGTAACTGCTGTTTTGATTTTTCCCGATAATGCAGATGAATGTAAGGAAAGATCAGCAGCAGTTTTCATTTTCAGATGATTCTCCGGGTCCTGCATCAGCGGTAAATCTAAGGTATGCCAGACACCAGGCATATCTACAGGCAAAGTACCGGATACAGCGGCAAGATATTGCTTGTGAATTTTGCATGGAGATTTTACAGATTGAAGCCTTGAAGCTGCTACCTGATTTTTGGCAAAAACCACAATCCCGGAAGTCTCCTGATCCAGCCGCCCCACCGGGCGGACACAGACCTGTTCATTTTTCTCTCGAAAGTAACCGGCAACAAGATTGGAGAGGCTGTCTGTATAATGCATTCCCGTTGGATGCGTAACCATTCCTGCCGGTTTATCAACCGCCAGAATATCCGTATCTTCATATAAAATATTCAGAGAAAAAGAAGTTTCGGAAACTGGAGCTGAAGCTCTGTTGGAATGGAAATCCGACAAATCCTTACTTTTGATTCCGTCATTATAATTTTCAAGATGCGCAGAAGCAGTCCCGGCTTCCTCTAGACAAACGCGGATCACATCGCCTGGATATATTGTCTCAGTTACACGACAGCGAACTCCGTTTCTGGTAATCCCGTCCGGTCGAAACTTCGCCTGGCTGATCTGCCGTTTTGTAAGTCCTGCATTCTTTTTCAGAAATGCATCCATTTTAAGTTCTGTAGTTTGTTCATCTATTCTAAATTCCAGATATCGTTCCATCTTAATACTTTTCCTGCGTAATATATTCTGATATTGATACCATTGATATTACAGGGCAAAAAATAAACTGTCAATGCAAAATTATGTCAGCGTAATGCATAAAATATACTGAAGAAAAATTGCAATTGTGCTATGATATAAGAATCAAAACAATGAAAGCGGGGCAGAAAATAAATATGAAATACTTAATCATTGGAGCCGGAGGAACCGGTGGTGTTACCGGATATTATATGAAAAAAGCAGGCAAGGACGTAACCCTGATTGCGAGAGGCGAACACCTGAAAAAGATCCAGAAACAGGGTCTTACATTGGAGAAAATGTGGGATAAAACAGAGGAAAACATAAGCATTCCTGCTACAGATATGGAGCATTATGCAGAGCATCCGGACGTAATTTTTGTCTGTGTAAAAGGCTATTCCTTACAGGAAACGATTCCGTTTATCAAACGCATTGCCAGGAAAAATACTATCGTAATTCCAGTGTTGAATATATATGGAACAGGTGGAAAAATGCAGAAAGAACTGCCGGATCTTCTGGTAACGGACGGCTGCATCTATGTTTCTGCCAACATTAAAGAACCGGGAAAACTTCTCCAGCATGGACAGATCCTGCACATTGTATTCGGCGTAAGAGACAAAGCAGAATTCCGACCGGAACTGAAAGAGATTCAGAAAGACCTCTGTGACAGTCATATCGACGGGACTCTTTCGGAAAACATCCGCCGTGAAGCACTGGAGAAATTTTCCTATGTATCCCCGATCGGGGCAGCAGGACTCTATTACCACGCAACTGCCGCAGATTTCCAGAAAGAAGGCGAAGCCAGAGAACTTTTTAAGACCATGGTAAAAGAAATCGCAGCACTTGCAGAAGCCATGGGAGTTCCTTTCCAGAAAGATATGGCAGAAGTAAATTTAAAAATCCTTTCCAACCTCGCACCGGAAGCAACCACTTCCATGCAGCGGGATATCATGGCAGGAAAACAGTCCGAAATTGACGGATTAGTTTACGAAGTAGTAAGAATGGGAGAAGAATATCACGTTCCGGTACCCGCATATGAGAAAGTGGCAGAAAAACTCAGAGCCCTGTAGCGAAGCGGATTGCGAATATCCGCTTGACCACCGAAACAACATGAAAAAGGGATGCGAATTACTCGCATCCCTTTCGTACTCATTTGGACAATAAAATTATAATTTAATTATAATTAACTTTAATTCAGCAATTATAATTATAACTGAGGACCAGCTGCAACAAGTGCTTTACCAGCAGCGTTTCCTTCGTATTTAGCAAAGTTCTTGATGAATCTTCCAGCAAGATCTTTAGCTTTTACTTCCCATTCAGAAGCGTCAGCATATGTGTCACGAGGATCAAGGATACCTGTGTCTACGCCGTTAAGCTCTGTTGGAACTTCGAAATCGAAGAATGGGATCTTCTTAGTAGGAGCGTTAAGGATATCTCCGTTAAGGATTGCATCGATGATACCACGAGTATCTTTGATGGAGATACGTTTTCCTGTTCCATTCCATCCTGTGTTAACCAGGTAAGCTTTTGCTCCGCTCTTTTCCATTTTCTTAACAAGTTCTTCTGCGTATTTTGTCGGATGCAGTTCAAGGAATGCCTGTCCGAAGCAAGCAGAGAATGTAGGTGTAGGCTCTGTGATTCCACGCTCTGTACCAGCAAGTTTAGCTGTGAATCCAGACAGGAAATAGTACTGAGTCTGAGCTTCTGTCAGGATAGATACTGGAGGAAGTACTCCGAAAGCATCTGCGGACAGGAAGATTACGTTCTTAGCTGCCGGTGCAGAAGAGATCGGGCGAACGATGTTTTCAATGTGGTTGATCGGATAAGATACACGAGTATTCTCTGTTACACTCTTATCTGCGAAATCAATCTTGCCTTCAGCATCAAGTGTTACGTTCTCAAGAAGAGCGTTACGTTTGATTGCATTGTAGATGTCCGGCTCAGATTCTTTGTCAAGGTTGATAACTTTAGCGTAGCATCCGCCTTCGAAGTTGAATACGCCGTTGTCATCCCAGCCATGCTCGTCATCACCGATCAGGAGACGTTTCGGGTCTGTGGAAAGAGTAGTTTTACCTGTTCCGGAAAGACCGAAGAAGATAGCTGTGTTCTCGCCGTTCATATCTGTGTTTGCAGAGCAGTGCATGGAAGCCATGCCTTTAAGTGGAAGGAAGTAGTTCATCATGGAGAACATACCTTTCTTCATTTCTCCGCCGTACCATGTGTTTACGATAACCTGCTCTTTAGTTGTGATGTTGAACATTACAGCTGTTTCAGAGTTAAGGCCTAATTCTTTATAGTTTTCAACTTTTGCTTTGGAAGCGTTGTATACAACGAAATCTGGCTCGAAGTTTTCAAGTTCTTCAGCTGTTGGCTGGATGAACATGTTTGTTACGAAATGAGCCTGCCAAGCAACTTCAACGATGAAACGGATAGCCATACGAGTATCTTTGTTAGCACCGCAGAATGCATCTACTACGAAAAGTCTCTTGTTGGAGAGCTCTTTCTTAGCGATTTCTTTTACTGCATTCCATGCTTCCTGAGTTGCAGGATGGTTATCGTTTTTGTATTCGTCTGTTGTCCACCATACTGTATCTTTGGAGTTCTCATCCATAACGATGTATTTATCTTTAGGAGAACGTCCTGTGTAGATACCTGTCATAACGTTAACTGCACCAAGTTCGCTGACCTGACCTTTTTCAAAGCCTTCCAGTTCCGGTTTGGTTTCTTCTTCAAATAATACTTCATAAGAAGGGTTGTAGACAATTTCTGTAGTTCCGGTAATGCCATACTTGCTTAAATCGATTTTTGCCATCTTACGTTTAACCTCTTTTCTTCGTTAATGAAAGCGCCTGTTTAAACAGGCTTAAGATACCTTACCATAAAAGCGAATGGGTATCGCTTCTCTTTTACTATTATACATATTTAACGCTTAAAATCAACAGGATTTTTGCGTTTTTTTGAATTTTGTTAAAGATTTATCAACTGGAATTTGATGAAAAATCCGTCATTTTTCACAAAAGGTATGTAAATTTATTATAGTGGCAATATGGGAATACTATTCGTGGATATGATAATATTCTGTCTGACTGGAACAGGCAGGAAAGACAACCAGGAAATACTAACCAGGAAAGCTGCCACTATGTGGTTGTGCTGATAAAAGATGCATGTTAAAATAGGAAAGAATTATCCGGCTGAAAATGACAGAGTATTATACAGCAGAGAAAAATAAAGGTTACTGTGAACGGAGTGAACATTAACAAATAAAGAGAGGATGAAGATTATTAAAACTTATTATTTAATTGATTATGAAAATGTAGGAAGTGAAGGCTTCAAAGGATGCGAAAAATTACGGGAAACAGATATTATCCATCTTTTTTATACAGACAACAGCAGAAAAATAGACCTTGATATTATCAATGATCACGGAGAGTCAAAACTGATCACACATAAAGTACCGACAGGAAATCAGTCAGCAGATATGCATCTGGGCTCTTATCTGGGATATCTGATAGGAAAAGAGTGCACAGGGCAGGATGAAGAATGCAAAATTGTTGTAATCAGCAAAGATACAGGATTTGACCATATTATAGAATTCTGGAAGGCAGAAAAAAATGTAAAAATCTCCAGAAACGAGAAGATTTCCGGAAAACAGGTACAGACAAGGAAACAGGTAAAAAAACAGACCGGTAAAGAAAAAGACAAACAGGTAGCAGAACAAACTGATCAGAAAATAGAAAAACAGTTGAATGAACAACCTGAAAAGCAGTCGGCCAAACAATCAGAGAATCAGAATACAAAAAAGCCAAAACAAAAGATAATTGACATGAAAGCCGGAACAAAGAAATTACAGCAGGAATTAGTATTGGTTCTCGACAAGGCAGGCATGCCAAAGGAAGTAGTAAACTATGTTTCTACAACTGTGGAGAAAAATGCAGAAGACAAAAACAGAAAGCAGCAGATTTACAGATCTATCATTTCCAAATATGGACAGACAAAAGGACTGAATATCTATAACCATATTAAAAAGAAAATCTAACGGAATAAAAAAATAACGGAATAAAAGAAGGAGGCCGGGAACCTCATCGATTCCCGGCAAAAGTATGAAAAAGAAAAAGTTTTATTTGCAATTACTCTTTGCTCTGTACAGGTAATAATATAACCAGGAAATGTGAGAAATATGTGGTGAGAATTTGAAAAAACTGTGAAATAGATGGAAATTTAAAATGAACAGGCAGGAAAAGAGAAAATATAGCAGGAACAATAATTCTTAAAAAAATGGGAGAAAGCATTAGACTATGAATATACAAATATTCGGAACAAAGAAAAACTTTGACAGCAAGAAAGCAGAACGCTATTTCAAAGAACGGGGAATTAAATATCAGTTTATAGATATGAAAGAAAAAGGCTTAAGTAAAGGAGAATTCCAATCTGTCTGCCAGGCAATTGGCGGTTATGATAAACTGATAGATACTGACTGCAAGGATAAAGACCTGCTGGCATTGATCACTTATATCGCAGAGGAAGACAAGGCAGAGAAAATTCTCGAAAACCAGAGCATCATCAAAGTCCCTGTGGTAAGAAACGGAAAACAGGCGACAGTAGGATATCAGCCGGAGATCTGGAAGAGCTGGAAGTGATAGTTATAGCCTTTTACAAGCTTTCAGATTTTACAATATTATATTGAAGAAAATAGCTGTTTGACATATTTATATGTGTTATAATATAAAATTATTATAGAAGTTACTTTATATTATATTGTCGTGCGACAGATATAATGAACTGATTTATAAAAATGGAAATATTGAGGTGATGGAAATGCCATTAACAAAGATTGCAGCAGAGAATTTTACAGTATTTGAAGATATAAAGATTCCTTTTTGTGAAGGATTAAATGTATTAGTTGGTGAAAATGGTGTGGGAAAGACTCATATTATGAAATTAGCCTATGCAGCATGTCAGGCTTCTAAACATGATGTGTCTTTTTCGCAGAAAACAACAATGTTATTTCGTCCTGATCAGTCTGGAATTGGACGTCTGGTAAACAGAGGAAAGAGTGGAAGCAATAAAGCCATGGTTTCTGTGGAATCTGATACTGCCAAAATAGGAATGACATTTTCAACCAAGACACGAAAATGGGATGCAGAGATTAATTCAGAAGAGAAATGGGAAAAGCAGATGTCTGATCTCACAAGCGTATTTATTCCGGCAAAAGAGATTTTATCAAATGCCTGGAATCTGGATGCTGCAGTAAAAATGGGAAATGTGGAATTTGATGATACGTATCTGGATATTATTGCGGCTGCCAAAATTGATATTTCCAGAGGAGTGGATTCAACTGTAAGGAAAAAATATCTGGATATTTTACAGAAAATCAGTAATGGGAAAGTAACATTGCATGAGGATCGTTTTTATTTAAAACCTGGTACACAGGCAAAGTTAGAATTTAATTTGGTAGCAGAAGGATTACGTAAAATTGCTCTTTTATGGCAGTTGATAAAAAACGGGACACTGGAGAAGGGATCCGTTTTGTTTTGGGACGAGCCAGAAGCAAATATCAATCCGAAATATATTCCGGTGCTAGCTGAATTGTTGATCATGCTGGAGACAGAAGGTGTACAGATTTTTGTTTCTACACATGACTATTTTTTATCTAAATATATTGAAGTAAAGCGGAGACAGGACAGTAAACTGCAGTACATTTCCTTATATAAAAATGAAAACAACAAAGTATTATGTGAGATAGCACCGGAATTTGAATTGTTGGAACATAATGCAATTATGGATACATTCCGTCAGTTGTATCGAGAAGAAATCGGGGTGGCATTAAAGTGAGCGTTATACCAGAATCAGGAAAAACGCAGAAGATATTACGTGGCTAGCCAGGCCATTGGCAGAATTAAGAGCCAGATTGCTTAAGGTCAGAAAAATATGGGGCGTTGAGGTGGTTGTTTTAAATGAAGAACTTGCTGGAGAATATAATCTAACGTGTTAGAGCGTGAAATCAGTACTTTTTTGGTTGCATGAAATAAGAACTATATGCTAGGAGATGATAAAATGACAAAAATCAGAATCATAAAGAAAAATAATGACTGCAGCATGGAATACGAAGTAGGTGATATTTGCGAGGTCACAGGCACCTGGTATGGCGGCGTCCACATCAATGGCCGCTCCGGAATCCCGGTTTCCCTTGATAAAGAAGAATATATGGAACTCAACACAGAACCAGAACTGGAAGAATCTGACAGTGCGGAAAATGAAAACATTTCGGAAACACCGGAACACGATATCCATGCAGGCGACATTGTGCAGCATTTCAAAAGAGAATGGGTATCCCCGGATACTTCCGAATATCTCTATAAAGTCCTTGCAGTAGCCCATCACACAGAAAACGGTGAAAAACTGATGATCTACCAGGCACTCTACGCACCTTTCAAAATCTGCGCCAGACCCTATGATATGTTCATGAGTGAAGTGGACAGAGATAAATATCCGGATATTAAACAGAAGTACAGATTTGAAAAATATACTGCAAAATAGATGATTGATATTTTATGGAATTGCTATATAGTAAAACTGGCACTTCTGCCTGTACAAAAATATTTTGTTGCTGTATAGTAATAACAAATAATAACAGCACACGTTTCCAGAGATTTTATGGGATTATCTGAAAAAATGTGCAGAAAGAACGAAGGGAAGGAAATATGCAGAAAGTATTAGTAGTCGTAGACATGCAGAATGACTTCATCGACGGAGCTCTTGGAACAAAAGAGGCAGTTGCCATTGTACCTGGTGTAAAAGAGAAAATTGAAAATTTTGATGGAGTTGTTCTTTTTACCAGAGATACCCATGAAACTTACTATCTCGACACCCAGGAAGGAAAGAAGCTTCCTGTACCGCACTGTATCCGTGACACCGAAGGATGGCAGATCAGAAGCGAATTAGATGCACTCAGAAAAACAGAACCCATTGACAAGGAAACCTTTGGTTCCACAGATCTTGCAGGAGAACTGGTGGCAATGAATGAGGATAATGAAATCGAAAGTATCACATTCGTAGGTTTATGCACAGACATCTGTGTTATTTCCAATGCACTTCTGGCAAAAGCATCTCTCCCGGAAGTTCCGATCATCGTAGACGCTAAATGCTGCGCAGGCGTAACACCGGAAAGCCATGAGAATGCACTGAAAGCAATGGAAGCATGTCAGATCCAGATTGACAGATAAACTGCAGAGCAGTTATTCAGTTATAAACAAGCAGTAAAGCAGATGACTTTATCCACCTGACAATTCAGATATGAGGAGTGACAAATGAAGACAATTACACGAGACGAGGCATTTACATTATTAAAAAAATACAACAAGGATCCCTTCCACATTCAGCATGCCCTGACTGTAGAAGCAGTAATGAAATGGTATGCCAATGAACTTGGCTATGGCGAAGATGCAGAATACTGGGGAATTGTAGGGCTCCTTCACGACATCGACTTTGAACTATATCCGGAAGAACACTGTCTGAAAGCTCCGGAAATGCTCCGCGAAGCAGGCGTAGGCGAAGATGTGATTCATTCAGTTGTATCCCACGGCTACGGCATTACAGTAGGATGTGGCGCAACTATTGATGTAGCACCGGAACACGAAATGGAAAAAGTACTCTTTGCGGCGGACGAACTTACAGGACTTATCTGGGCAGCAGCACTTATGAGACCATCCAAAAGCACAAAAGACATGGAACTCAAATCCCTTAAGAAGAAATATAAAAGCAAAGGCTTCGCAGCAGGATGCTCCAGAGAAGTCATTGAACGCGGCGCTGACCAGCTCGGCTGGGAACTGCAGAAGCTGCTCACTATGACACTGCAGGCAATGTCAGACTGCGAGGATGAGATTAAGGCGGAGATGGATGCGGAAGCGTAATTGAATGTCTGCTTTATTGACTTATTACCAGAAATGAATGATGGAATCAGAGAACCAGACTGTATGTAGGGGAAGAAACCTATGTGCAGTCTGGCTTTCTTTTTTATATGGAAGTTGATGAAAGAGAAAAGATATCAAAAAAGAAATATGCAACAGTTTTTGCGTATTATAGATAAGTGAATATAATAAAAAATGTCTGACGAAAATTGTTGCTGTTTATGTCAAAAAATTGTATAATATGACACAAAGAAGTTAGATTTATCAGAAAAATTAAGGCATAAGAAACAAAACAGGTATTTTGCAGATAAAACAGGAGTGAAATCAGTGCTGGATGGCATTTGGTGAGTGAATATATGGCAGATATAGATAAAACATTAAAATATTACAACGAAAATGCGCAGTCTTTTGCCTCTGGGACTGTTTCAGTAAAGTTTACAGAAGTGCAAGATAAATTTCTGGAGAAACTTAACCCAGATGCGTATATTCTTGACTTTGGCTGCGGTGCAGGTAGAGATACAAAGTATTTTCTGAGTCGTGGATATCAAAATAGATGCAATTGACGGTTCAGAACAATTATGCTGGATTGCAAGTGAATATACAGGAATCAAAGTCAGGCAGATGCTGTTTCAAGAATTGGATGAAAAAGAAAATATGATGGCATATGGGCTTGTGCATCTGTTCTCCATTTGCCGAAAAAACAACTGCGTGAAGTTTTGGAAAATATGTATGCATCATTGAAATTGGAAGGATGGATTTATACCTCTTTCAAATACGGAGAATTTGAAGGTGAACGAAACGGAAGATATTTTACCGATTTTACAACAGATACATTTAAAGAGTTCATACATGACATGCATGGCCTTAAAATAGAAGAACATTGGATCACAGGAGATGTCCGACCGGGAAGAGGTGAGGAAAAATGGCTGAATTTACTTCTGCAGAAAAATTAAATATAGGGTATGAAAACGAATATTCCACAGATGCAATGACCGGCGGACCGGATAAAAGAAGACAACTATATTATCAGCTGATCCAGAGTATGAAAAAAGCGGAAAGCGTTGATATCATTGTCTCTTTTCTTATGGAATCCGGAGTGAGAATGCTGCTGAAGGAACTGGAACATACTTTGAAACGTGGAGCCAAAATCCGAATCCTGACAGGAAACTACCTTGGAATTACACAGCCATCAGCACTATATCTGATCAAAAGAAAACTTGGTGACAGAGTTGATCTTAGATTTTATTGTGAAAAAGGACGTTCTTTTCATCCAAAGTCTTACATTTTCCATTATACAGATTACAGTGAACTTTACATCGGCTCTTCCAATATTTCCAGAAGTGCGCTGACCTCAGGAATAGAATGGAATTATCGGTTCAGCAGTCAGAAAGATCCGGAAAACTACAAAGAGTTCTTTCATACATTTGAAGATTTATTTGTGAATCATTCCATTATCATTGATGACAAAGAATTAAAACGTTACTCCCAGAACTGGCATCGTCCGGCGGTGGCAAAAGACCTTGACAGATATGATTTTGCAGAGTCGGAAACGAATGATACAAAAATAAAACCTTTATATGAACCAAGAGGAGCACAGATCGAGGCATTGTGCGCATTGGAAGATACAAGAGCAGAAGGAGCACAGAAAGCACTCATTCAGGCTGCAACGGGTATCGGGAAAACATTTTTGGCTGCTTTTGATTCGAAAAAATATGAGAAAGTGTTGTTTGTTGCGCATAGGGAAGAGATTCTGAAACAGGCAGCAGTTTCTTTTCAGAATGTAAGAAATTCCAAAGACTATGGATTTTTTATGGGAGCTGAGAAATGCACAGATAAACCGCTTATATTTGCCTCGGTAGCAAGCCTTGGGAAACCGGAATATTTGAATGAAAAATATTTTGCTTCGGATTACTTCGATTACGTGGTGATTGATGAATTTCATCATGCAGTCAATGACCAATATCGAAGAATTGTAGAATATTTCAGACCGCAGTTTCTCCTTGGACTGACGGCAACGCCTGAGAGAATGGACGGCAAAAATATATATGAAATCTGCGATTACAATGTGCCGTATGAGATTTCACTGAAAGACGGAATCAATAAGGGAATGCTGGTTCCGTTTCATTACTATGGAATTTATGATGAGACTGACTACACAAAGCTACATATAGTTAAGGGAAAATATGCAGAAGAAGAACTGAACAGAACTTATATCGGGAATGCTTACAGGCATGAGTTGATTTACAAATATTACTGCAAATATGGCTCCAGTCAGGCATTAGGATTCTGCTGTTCCAGAAAACATGCAGAAGAAATGGCAAAAGAATTCGGTAAAAGAGGAATTCCGTCGGCAGCAGTTTATAGTAATGCAGATGGAGAGTTTTCCATGGACAGAGCAGAAGCGATTGAGAAACTGAAAAATGGAGAAATCAAAGTTATCTTTTCAGTGGATATGTTCAACGAAGGCGTAGATATTCCATCAGTCGATATGGTAATGTTCCTGCGTCCGACAGAATCCCCGGTTGTTTTTCTACAGCAGCTTGGAAGGGGATTGCGCAGAAATAAGGGAAAAGAATATCTCAATGTTCTGGACTTTATTGGCAATTATGAAAAAGCGGGAAGAGTCAGATATTTGCTGACTGGGAGAAATAAAACAGGAAAAGAAACCTATTATCCGGCAGACAAAACGAACTACCCAGATGATTGTTTTGTTGATTTTGATATGAGATTAATTGATCTGTTTGCAGAAATGGACAAGAAACAACTGACGATCAAAGAACAGATCAGAAACGAGTATTTCCGAATCAAAGAATTGCTTGGCAAACAACCAACCAGAATGGATTTGTTTACTTATATGGATGATGATGTTTATCAGATGGCGGTCACACATTCGAATGAGAATCCGTTTAAAAAGTATTTGAATTATCTGGAAGAATTGGATGAACTCACAGATGAGCAGAAAAGATTCAGCCAGGGAATGGGAAAAGACTTTATAAATCTGCTGGAAAACACCAACATGAGCAAGGTGTATAAAATGCCGGTACTGATGGCTTTTTATAACCATGGGAATGTGAGAATGGAGGTGTCAGAGGCAGAACTTCTGGCAAGTTGGAAAGAATTCTTCTCTACAGGAACAAACTGGAAGGATTTGGAGAAAGAGATTACATATGAGGAATATCGCAAGATTTCGGATAAGAACCATATCCAAAAGATAATGAAAATGCCGGTACACTTTCTGCTAAAATCTGGGGAAGAATTCTTTGTGAAAAAGGATGGAGCGGCGTTGGCATTGAGGGATGAAATGGAAGAGATTGTGAAGGAACCAGTGCTGGCGGAGCAGATGAAGGATGTTATTGAGTATAGGGCGATGGACTATTATCGGAGACGGTATAAAGAGAAGATAAAAGCACTTTTATAGTGATGGAGAAGATGCGTATGGAATCAGAAAATTATGTGTATAAAAAAGAAATAGACTGGTCTACATTGATGGAAGGCTTTACATTGCCGTTAGATAATCAGGTGATTTTTCTCCGAAATATGGAGAATTTTTTACAGCGTGGACAATCTAAAATCATTCATTTTTTATGAATGGAAAAACGTATGATGCCAAAATCGTTAATATGAATAACTCAGTAGAAAAGAGAAAGAAGGATGCGTATCAGATAAGATATCCAAGAAATGGTGAGCTGTCACAGGCACTTCAGCAATACTTTTTCAAAAGCATGAGTTACATAAAGATGATTCGTGAAAGTAGAGATCCAAAAGACAGAAGTTATATAAAAGTGCCGGATGGGCTAAAGGAATATCTTGCTATTTATACCACAGAATATGAAGATACTTTTCTTCTGGAGCCAATAGCACAGGATGATTTTCAGGTTATGAAAAAGGCAATTCAAGGAATGCGAGAGCGGACTGTGGAGAACGAAATAGAATATGAGATGGAAGATAAAAGTAGTGGAATAGAAAAGAAGTTACAGATTGTCAAGATTCGTAAACTGAATAGAAAAATCGGAGAAAATTTGAAGCTGTTGTACGGATACCGATGCCAGATATGCGGGCAGGTAATTGGAGAAAAGTATGGCTCACATATCGCAGAGGCGCATCATATCGATTATTTTGTTAATAGTTTGAATAATGATGCGAATAATCAGATGATTGTATGCCCGAATCATCATAGCGTTATACATGATGCGAATCCGGTGTTTGATCGGAGGAGGATGGTGTATAGGTTTGATAATGGGGTGGAAGAGAGGATTAGGTTAAATAAGCATTTATTTTAGAAGATGGAATTCAAAAAAATAGAACTGCAAGTTATACTATATCAAAATTAAGATTAACTAACACTAAAGACAAAAGATAAGAGGATGCAAAATGTGGGAATTTAGGAAAATTACGGCGATAGAAGAACCGGTATTTAATAATGTATTAGAGCGTTTTTACAATTTAGGATTGGACGGTCTTGTGCGTGAAAATATTCAGAATTCATTAGATGGTAAATTACAGGAAAGCAATTTACCTGTTGAAGTAAGAATTAAAACAGGCAATATTCCTGTATCGGAAATACCTGGAATTGAAGAAATAAAAAAGCATATTGAGTCTTTAAGAGGAGAAAATTCTTACACAAAAGAAACCATTGCTCATATGAAGAAAGAAATGAAAAAGGAAATAGTACCGTTTATTTCTTTTGAGGATAGTAATACAAAGGGGCTTTCAGGGGCAGAACATGGAGAAGATTTTCAGGAGGGTGATACGTGGGGAGTATATGCCTACAAAAAAGGCGTACATTTTATGGAAAATGATGTTGAACTGGAAAAAACCAGAGGTGGTTCACATGGTGTAGGAAAAATTGCTTGTAATGCTGCATCTGATATTCATATGATGTTTTTTGCAAATTGTGATGCAGATGGAAGACAACATATAGGTGGAACAACACAACTTATTGAACATAATTTAGATGGAGTTAATTATCGCGCATCAGGATATTTTACCAGAATTAAAGATGATAAATACTTTCCATTTGAAAATCATTTTGCATCTATGTTTCGGAAAGATACCAGAGGATTAAAAATTATTATTCCTTATCTTAGAACACAATATATAGGAGAAAATAAAGCGATATGTTCTGTATGTGATAATTTTTTCGTCGCAATTTTACAGAAGAAATTAGTTGTGTATGTTAATGACTATGAAATAAATGATGAAACTATACATGAAATTGTCAGTGATCCGAAATTTTATCCAGAGCAGAATCCAGCAGAAATGAAAAGTTGTTTTACACCGTTATATATCAATACATATTTAGAAAAGGATCCTATTTTGATTCAAATTGCTGATAAAAATACGGAATACAAATTTAAGTTATATTTGCAATATGAAGAAGAAATCAAACGTGCCAGAGTGGCAATTGTGCGTGGAATTGGAATGAAGATTGAAGATAAAAAGATAAAGGGATATGTAAATTCACCTTTTAATGGAGTATTAATTCCAATCAGTTCTGAAGAAGATATTTTTTTAAATCTTTGGAAAATGAATCACACACAAGTTTGTCTTGTGATCATATTAAAGATATAAAAATACAGGAAAATGCCAAGAGATTTTTAAATAATATCAGTAATAGACTTGGCGAAGTGTTTGCTGAAATTTTAAAACTTCAGAATCCTTCAGATGGAAAAATTGATACATCAGAAGTTTTGTATTCTGTAGAGCGCAATTTCAGAAAAGAATTATCAAAAGAAATTTCTACTGTTCAGTTAACAAAAGGTAATCTAAAAGAGCCTAAGACGGTTGTAAAAGTCAAAGGAAACAGTAAGAAAGATAAACGTCAGGAAAAGAAGAAAAAGAAAGTAAAGTCAGTTAAAGAAAATAATTAATAGATTGTACTCGAAAAAGTAAATTGGAAGATGGAGATCAAGAGAAAGAAGTAAGTTTGATTCCAATGAAGCCAGAAGCTGTAAAACGTATAGTTTTGAGAGAAAAAGAATTATTACAATTTGACTTTACAAATGTTATGGAGTATGCAGGAGAAACAAACTGTAATATTTCCATGGTAGTGATAGATGGAACGGGAAAGCCCTATGAAAAAGAGTTTAACCTTGGTAAAAATTATCGGGAAGTTATGAATATAGGGCAGAAGAAAATTTGTAAGATAGAAGATAATAAGATTAAAAGTGTTTCAATAATGGATGGGAAGATTCAGTTGGAATTGAAAGTGACAGATTATTTTAATAATTCTTTAAAGTTTATGTATTATGTGGAGGTGTAAGATATGATCTACACAAAGAAAGCGAATTTTCCTTATCCGATATTAATGAATTTTACGGATGATTATACGGATGCAAGATTTGAGTTAGATGTAAACATACGTGATAATTCAGATGAGTATATAGTAGATGTTATGTGGGACATAAGTTCAAAATATATTACAGAATTGCTTCGTAATAAAAAAGCAAGTCTATATTTGATTATTAAATCTAAAGATAATCAATTTTATGAGTTACAATATTCACGCAATCCCCAGATAATAATTCCAAAAAGGAAATTATGCATTAATACCAGAACGGTGATGCAGTTAATTATACAGGTAAAAGAAGATATTGATTTTAGTAATAATTATGATCTTAATACTTTTTATGAAAATACGAAATCAGAAATTTGTATTAAAAAAGGTAATGCATTAGGATTCTCTAATATTGTAGTCTTTGATGGAAGTCAAAATAAACCTTTGGATCTGTTTGAACGTAAAGTGGACAAGGACATTAAAAGTGATGTGGAAATATCTCTGGGAACGGAAACTATTTTGATTATATACAAAAATGAAGAATTACAGTTCAGTGGAATTCAGAACAGTAAAGAACTAAATTATCCATATATTTATATGGGACTCCAAAAGGCTTTGATGCAGTTCATTTACCATAATAATCCAATAAGTGTGGAAGAAGGTATTCAAATTGATGAAATGGATCCTCCGGGGAGTGCATTGGAACTAAAATTATATAGCCTTATGCAAGCAAAAAATGTAACAGAACTTTCTATGGATAATATGGATGAAGTTATTTATAAAATATCTGATAATTTGCTGGCAAGGTATAAAGATGCAGTAAGGGGGCTTGGAAATGCAAATTAATTTATTGACAGATGGATTCAAAGATTCAGAAAAGTTTTATCAAGCTTTCTTAGATGATACATTGCAACAGAGTTCATTTGTCTCGGACGCGTATGTAAATATACCAACTGCTTTACCTGATTTTCCTATATTTTTTGCAATAAGAGATCCGAAAGAACGTGAAAATGAATATTGTAAAATGATTAAAATTATCGCAGAGTATGTAATTAATTTGGATCGAGATATTTTCATGGATGAACGTTTCTGGCATTCATGGTTCTCTCTGTATAAAAGGGAATATTTATTAAATACATATCCACAAATCAAAGAAGACTATAATACTTTTAAGAACATAGTAATAAAGCGGTTTGATTGGGAAAATTACATTTATAAAGCAATTCTTATTGCGCAGTATGTAGAAGAAAATACACTTTCAGATAAACATGAATACTATTATCGATTAATCTTGCGGAATATGGATATGTTTAACTATATTATTAAATATGAAATTTTTCGGAATGGGCAGTTTTTAATTAATATTATGGACATTATTGCAGAGACCAATCTTGGTCCGGTATTAAAAGCGAAGATTAAGAATCGACCAGATTTAGGAAAGGATGAGAGATATGGGAGAAGAGTAATTTTCGAATTGAATAAGGCATACCCGATTGTGATGAGCCCTATGTTGGATAAGGAAATGCTGAAAGAATATTTCTTGAAGTATTTGGGATATTATTATGATGGTAACGTAGAAATAGATAAGGAAGAAACATTGGAAGAGTAACACATTTATTTTTGATTTGAACTTTAGTTATGGCTATAAAATTACTTAAAAAGCATAGAGAAGAGGGACTTATATGAAAAAAGGTAAAGCTTTTGAAATTATTGTAAAGCGTATTTTTATTAGAATTGGATTTTCAGAAGTTTATTCAGACGGACTTTATGTTTATAATGGCACGGCAGGTCAAATGATTCAAGGTTTGGGAAATTCTCATAATGCCGACGTATTATTGGAACCACTGGTACAGACACCTTTTTACTCTCAAACAAGATTACTTATAGAGTGTAAAGATTATAAGGATAAAGTAGGTCTTAATATAGTCAGAGGTATACTGGGACTTCGAGAAGATATTAATCATTTTGAAATTGTAGATAATAATATACTACAGGAAAGACGTAAGCAGAATAGAAAAGTTATTAATAATTGCCCCCATGCCAGATATACATATCAGGTGGCAATTGCATCAACAAGTGGTTTTTCAACTTATGCACAAGAATTTGCTGCTACACATAGAATATCTTTAATAGAATTTAATAAAATGCCGTTTTGGAATAAATTAATGAATTTGATTGGTGAAAAAGGAGATGCAGATATTGAAGAGGAAGAATTAAAGAAAAATGTTGATAAAATTTCTTCACATATGGCAGTTGCGATAACTAACATGGGGCAGTTGTTGTTCTTATACTGCCAAAGTGGAATGGTTGATTTTCCGGCAGATGAGTATGATATTTTATGGAGAAATAAAAATGAACCATGGACTTTGAGATGTGGGGATAAAGAATATTCATTTCAATTACCAGAATATATAATTGAAAGTTGGATAAATTATTCAGAAAACGAAATAGAGATGAAGAAAAAAGTAATTGAGAATAAGAGTACATTCTTTTCAAATATGATTGTTTATTATTGTTGTGATCAAAAACCAGTTATTAAAATGATATCAATTGATTTTGAAAAGTTAAAGGAGGCTAAGAAAAAGCTAAATGAGATAGCAAATGGAAATGATAAGTGAGATTTATGAAGGTTTAAAATGCAGATACAGTGAAAGGGCTTAAATCTGGAGTAGAGTGTATGGATGTAATTGACTACGGGGAGAGATATCAAAATTGTCAGGGGTTCTGCTTATCTATTCAGTGCTTTGGTGGATTCAAGAATACAGAAAACGTTAATGGTATTTTTCTATATATACGGTAGAAGGTGGGAAAGAGATGAAGAAATGTTCAATATATGGTCAGAAATGTGGATTTTTTGAATCATATCACAGGGAGTATACTGAGGGTCTGACTATCTAACTAACCGATAAATAAAATAATGAATTAGTAAAAAGTTGATGAAAAGTCTATAAATGTAATGTGACATTGGAGTTTAGCGCAATAGAGTTTGAATATTGTGAATCGCTTGAATTGTTGGAAGAATTCTTTCATAAATATATTAATATTAGAAGTTGTCAGTTATTAAGGATTAATCCTGAAACGAAGAAGTGGAATTGTTCTATGGCAACAAGGGCGAATCGCAGGGAAACCGGGTATTTGCCGATTTTCTGCCTCATCTGATCAGGGTAATAGAAAATGCCGGAATGCTGATCATTGATGAATTTGGCAATAGTCTTCATAATAAATTGGCTGAAAAAATTATTGAATTCTTTATGGAGAATGTTGCTTTACGCTAAAATGGTTTCATGCTATCATTATTTTAGTTGAAAATTTTGATGGCATGAAGCTATTTTTGATTGGAGGCATGGAAGATTTGAACTTTAACTATTGCTATAAAATTACTTATGAATCAGGGGAAACTTATGACAGACGAAGAAATGAGCTGTCAGTAGAAATTTCAAAAGAAGACTATAAGAAAATTATAACAGGAGTATTACAGGAAAGATCGATTGATCAGATTGAAGGGATTTCGGATGTAATTGATAAAATGACGGAAAATGTTGAATTTGCGGATCGTTTTATGAATAAAAATGGTTCATTAAGAAAAACACCATTAAAGAAAAAAAGAGCTATTTCAAAACTTGAATTTTTTATTCCAGAATATGAGTATCGGCGATTAAAAAAGATGAAGAATCCAATAGAGACATTGGAACGCCCAGTGGAACATATGACTGTTTATCGGAATGATGGTTCCAGTGTGACTTTGACAGCGGAGAATGGACGTGTGAGTATTGTTGACTCCAGGGAGAAGAATGTAAGGCATATTATTGAGGCAGATCATTTTATTTCGAAAATTTTGTAATGATTTATTACAAATACCACTGATGGTGTCCGTATGTATGCCAACAGATATTTAAAGATATTTGATGTGGATAGTAAACTATTAGACGAAAGAAAAAAATGAAAGGACATAAAAAGATATATGATTAGTTTTTATAAGAGTATTGTTGATCAGGACAGGGCTTCGATTGTTATATGTAATCTTAAGCATGAGATTATCTACATGAATCCGGCAGCTGTTAACAGCTATGCGAAGCGAGGCGGTGATAAACTTATTGGAAGAAGCCTGTTAGATTGTCATAATCAGGAATCCAGGGATAAAATACAGAAGGTAGTGGACTGGTTTGCGACAGATGAGAGCCATAACCTTGTCTATACTTTCCATAATGAGAAGCAGAATAAAGATGTTTATATGGTTGCACTCAGAGAAGAGGGAAGACTGATAGGATATTATGAAAAACATGAATATCGAAACGCAGAAACTATGAAACAATATGATTTGTGGTGATGTTATGGCACAGGACGAATGGTGCAGACAGTTATTCAGGAATCAGGAAATACGACAGGAACTTACTCATGTGGTAAGAAGAAAAAATGGAATGAGGTAAGCAACAATATGGAATCAAAACAGAAAAGAACAGCTCTTGTCACTGGTGGAAGTTCCGGAATCGGACGATGTACTGCAGTAGCATTGAGTAAGGCAGGCTATATAGTCTATGAGTTTAGTCGTCGGGATGTTCCTGTAGAAGGCGTGAGGCATATGTGTGTAGATGTGACAGATGAGGCTTCCGTGCAGGAAGCTGTTGGGAAGATCCTTTTGGAAAGAGGAAGTATCGAGATTCTTGTAAACTGTGCAGGCTTTGGTATCTCAGGTGCGGTGGAGTTTACAGAATCAGAACAGGCGAAAGCGCAGTTTAATGTGAATTTTTTTGGAACTGTCAATGTAAGCAGAGCTGTTCTTCCTTCTATGCGCAGACAGCACAGAGGGCATATTGTCAATATCAGTTCTGTGGCAGCAGTGGCACACATTCCGTTTCAGGCATTTTATTCTGCCAGTAAAGCAGCAGTGTCTTCTTATTCCTGTGCGCTTGATAATGAAGTAAGTCCTTATGGTGTCAGGGTGACAGCAGTAGAACTTGGAGATATTCATACTGGTTTTACACAGGCCAGACAAAAGACAGTTTTGGGTGATGATGAATACGGCGGCCGTATTTCACACAGTGTCAGTCAGATGGAGAAAGATGAACTGAGTGGGATGTCGCCGGAGGTTATTGGTACATATATTGCGCGGCTTGCACAGAAAAAGAACTGCGCACCAATTTGTGTGGCGGGTGTGAAGTATAAGATTCTGAGATTGTTATGTAAAATTCTGCCATGTACATTACGGGGAAAGATTGTGGGTTCTATTTACGCAAAATAACTGAGATTATTTTATAGAATCCCGATATAGCCCGGGTGTCTGGATATATAACAGCTTTTTTCAGCTTTACGTTAAAATAGTTTCATGCTATCATTATTTTATTAAAAATTTTGATAACGTGAAGCTGTTTTTTGATTGTGGGGTGTAAGGAATGGGTAGATTTGTAAATCCTGATAACAGTGCATTTCAGGTGGCACTGAATTCTCCGATATATGTGGATAAAACCGGATTGTTGGAATATACAAACAGCGTACTTAATACAACAGAAGCTTATATCTGTAACTGCAGACCACGCAGGTTTGGAAAATCATATGCTGCAAATATGCTGGCCGCTTATTATAGTAAAGGCTGTAATTCCGAAGAAATGTTTTCAGGGCTGGATATAAGCAGGGAATCGGATTTCAGGACTCACCTTAATAAGCATGATGTGATTCATCTTGATATTCAGTGGTTTCTGGCAAACTGCGATGAAGTGGATAATGTTGTAGCGTTTATCACGAAATCAGTACAGGATGAATTAAGAGAGATTTATCCTGGTGTCTTGCCTGAAGAGGAGATAAGTTTGTCAGAATGCCTTTCACGTATCAAAAATGATGTGGGTCAGAAATTTATTGTAATTATTGATGAGTGGGATGTTTTGATCAGAGATGAAGCTGCGAATAAAAAAGTACAGGAAAAGTACATTAATTTCCTGCGGGCAATGTTCAAGGGAACGGAACCGACAAAATATATTCAGTTAGCGTATCTTACAGGTATTTTGCCGATAAAGAAAGAAAAAACGCAGTCTGCATTAAATAATTTTGATGAATTTACAATGCTTGATGCAGGAGTGATGGCGCCATATATTGGATTTACAGAAGTTGAAGTGAAGGATCTTTGCGAAAGATATCACAGAGATTTTGAAAAAGTAAAATATTGGTATGATGGTTATTTGCTGGAGGACTATCAGGTATATAATCCTAAAGCAGTAGTAAGTGTTTGTGTGCGGGGCAGGTTTAGAAGTTACTGGTCTGAGACTGCTTCTTATGAAGCAATTGTTCCTTTTATCAATATGAATTACGATGGTTTGAAAAACGCTATAATTGAAATACTTTCCGGTGCTTCGATTAAAGTAAATACATCTGCTTTCAAAAATGATACGGTGAATATACAAAGCAAAGATGATGTACTTACGTATTTGATCCATCTTGGTTATCTGGGATATAACCAGAACAGAAGAACTGCATTTGTTCCAAATGAAGAAATCCGGCAAGAGCTGACTACGGCGGTTGAGAGTAGAAAATGGAATGAGATGATTATTTTTCAGCAGGAATCAGAACATTTACTGGAGGCTACGCTGGACATGGATGAAGAAGCAGTTGAAGAGGGAATTGAGAAAATCCATACAAAGTATGTTTCGAATATTCAGTATAATAATGAGAATTCTTTGAGCAGTGTACTTGCAATTGCATATCTGAGTTCAATGGAATATTATTTTAAACCAGTTCGTGAACTGCCATCGGGACGTGGGTTTGCAGACTTTGTATTTATTCCAAAACCAGAATACGTTTCCAGTTATCCGGCGCTTGTCGTAGAACTTAAATGGAATAAGAATGCCGAAACAGTATTACAGCAGATAAAAGAGAAAAAATATCCCGAATCGATAAAACAGTATACAGGAGATATTTTACTGGTTGGAATAAATTATGATAAGAAGACGAAGAAGCATCAGTGCTTGGTAGAATCATATGAGAAGCAGGAAGGGTAAAGATGGACCGTGAAACTCTGCAGTAAGGAGAATTCAAAGTAAATGGTTAAAAATATTATGAGAGATCCGTTATTTCTCTCACAGAAATCAGAAGCAGCAACAAAGGAAGATCTTCAGATTGGAGGAGACCTGATGGATACATTTGTCCGGAATTCTTATATGGGGAGCTTCTCGGGGAATGATGTATATTGGGAAAAGCCATTTTTTGATTATGAGGTGTAAAGAATGGGGAGATTTGTGAATCCGGATAACAGTGCTTTTCAAAAAGCGGTGAATTCGGAAATATATGTGGATAAAACGGGATTTTTATCGTATACCAATAAAGTTATTGATACCAAACAGGCATTTATATGCAACAGCCGTCCAAGACGTTTTGGAAAATCTACTACGGCAGATATGCTGGCTGCCTATTATAGTAAGGGATGTGATTCAGAAAATCTGTTTGCGGATTTAGCTGTGAGTGATACGGAAGATTTTCATAAATATCTGAATAAGTATGATGTGATACATTTTGATGTTCAATGGTTTATTACAGAGAATAATATCAGCGAAATAGTGAATACGATTCAGAATAATATAGTAGAGGAATTAAAAAAGGAATACCCGGATATTTTAGATTCTGATGTGACAGGACTTCCGGATGCGATGTCTATTATAAATCAGGAAACAGGAAACAGATTCATTGTGATCATTGATGAGTGGGATGTTCTGATACGTGATGAGGCACAGAATCAGAATATTCAGGAAGCATATATTGGACTTTTACGGAGAATGTTTAAGGGAATTGAACCTACGAAATATATGGCGCTGGCATTTTTGACAGGTATTCTTCCGATTAAAAAGTTGAAAACGCAGTCGGCACTCAATAATTTTGATGAATTTACAATGTTGGGATCTGGAAATATGGCTCCGTATATTGGATTTACAGAAGAAGAAGTAAAGGCACTTGCCGGAAAATATCATCAGAATTATGATAAGGTAAAAAGATGGTATGATGGTTATCTTTTAAATAATTATCAAACATACAATCCGCAGGCAGTTGTAAGTGTAATGCTTAGAGGGGAATTTAAAAGTTACTGGTCAGAAACGGCATCTTACGAGGCTGTTGTACCATTGCTTAACATGGACTTTGATGGTTTAAAGTCATCTATTATTGAAATGTTGTCAGGAGATTCTGTAGAGGTTGATGTGACAACTTTTCAAAATGATATGGTAAGTTTTTCCAGTCGTGATGATGTTCTGACATATTTGATACATCTGGGATATCTGGCCTATGATCAGAATCGGAGACGGGCATTTGTCCCAAATGAGGAAATTCGTCAGGAATTGTCAAAGGCAGTGCGTAGAAAACATTGGAATGAAATGGCCGCTTTTTCACGCGATTCCGAAGAATTACTGGAAGCTACGCTGAATCTGGATGCGCAGGCGGTAGCAGAAGGTATTGAAAAAATCCATAGGGAATATGCTTCTGTTATTCAATATAACAATGAAAATTCTCTTAGTAGTGTTCTTACGATTGGCTATTTAAGTACGATACAGTATTATTTTAAGCCGGTTAGGGAACTTCCGACAGGACGTGGTTTTGCGGATTTTGTTTATATTCCAAAACCGGAATATAGGTCTGATTATCCGGCTCTTATTGTAGAATTGAAATGGAATCAGAAGGCTCAGACAGCATTGCAACAGATTAAGGAAAAGCAATATCTGGATTCAGTTCTGGATTATACCGGAGATATTTTGCTGGTTGGGATAAACTATGACAAGAAGACAAAAGAACATCAGTGTCTGATTGAAAGATATGAGAAAAAATGAATATCTATATTTGATAAAAAAATGGTTTTTCGTTATTACTGTCTCAATTAAGAGAATTGATAACGGAAAACCATTTTTTATTTCTGAATCTGGTATTGACAGGCCTGAGGATTATTCTGAGAATTTTGTATTGCAAGAACAAGAGCTG